>Ga0207720_100116_pt1 | contig 79761 bp, 73 predicted proteins | sample A23P2SouthBayCA_2_FD_187751 | JGI IMG/M metagenome (GOLD analysis project Ga0207720, IMG submission 187751) | Aerobic enrichment media microbial communities from Eden Landing Ponds, California, USA - A23 E3 (2) (SPAdes) | ecosystem: Environmental > Aquatic > Marine > Unclassified | place... | reverse complement strand
CCGAACCGGACGAGCCACGGCGGCGGGTGTGCATTCGTGCCATAGATTGATTGGAACCGCACAGACCGCAGAAGCGAATCGTGCACCGACGCCTGTCGGTACACGCACTCCCGCAATCCCAAGCCCAGATGGGCGAGTCAGATTTGCGGTCGCGCCGTTCCCGCTTGTCCGTTCGCGAATCCAACACTAAACCGTTTCGAAGCCCCGAACGCGTGTCACGCCGTCGCGTACCGGACCGCCGAGTCGAAGCCCTTATTATTCGGACCGCGGTACGATTCGATGCGACGCGGGCTCGTAGATCAGGGGTAGATCACTCCCTTGGCATGGGAGAGGCCCCGGGTTCAAATCCCGGCGAGTCCATCGGAGCGGCCGAGTTCTACGAGGGAGCGAGAATGGGCGAGTCGAGCGTCCGCGACGCGGATGCGCGGATTTGAAGTCCTGCGAGTCGCAGCCCGCGCAGCGAAGCGAGCAGGACCGTCTCACTCTGGGTTCAAATCCCGGTGAGTCCACTTTTTCACTCACTTCGTTCGGTCGGTCGTGGACTCACCGTAGTCCCACTCGCACACTCCGTCGCTCGCGGGGCTCCCGGCGAGTCTCGCTCCGCTCACGGCACTCCCGGCGAAGGATTTAGTAGTCACGGCGCGAATAGTGGTACCGTATGACAAAGAAGGATCTCGGCTGGCGTCCGAAGGGAGCCGCCGAAACCTACCGGGACAAAGAGGTCGGGGAGTACAACGTCGCTGCGCACGAGCTCAACGAGGGCGAAGTCGACGGCGAGATCCGCGCCGAGGACATCAGTGGGTCCGACGCCGAGTCGGTTATCGAAGACGTAGAGTAGCCACATCGCGACTCACCGGTGTAGTCCGCCGAGAATCGCCGCCGGTGTCCGGTATTCAGTACAGCGGGAACGCCCGCTCGTGTCTGGGTGGCACGTAGAAGTTCGCCCGCGACTGTACGTCGACGAAGTTGAGGATGCCGTTGTTTTTCCGGTCGGTAATCGCCTGACTGTCGTCGCGCACGTACCAACCGTTCATCGCCCGGCGAGTCGCCCGGAAATGCTGGAGTTTTCGCTGGTAGGAGAGGAAGTGGACGCCCGCGTGGTCGCCGTCGGTCGTGTTGAAGTCGCGCCGGAGGATTATGGGCTTGCCCTCGCGTCGCACCTGTGCCACCTTCTCGTGGTGGCCAACCACGTCGAACTCCCGGGCGTGTTCGCGGACGGCGTCGGTGAAGGGGACGTTCGACTCGAAGTTGGGGAGATCGGAGGGATCGAACTCCGGGGAGAACATCCGGGCGACGCGGCCGGCGTCGTCCAGTCCCTCCCACCAGCCGTCGAGATTCTGGGTCAGGTGGGAGACGTGGAGCGTCGTGCCCTCCGCGAACCGGCCGTCGGGGATGGTGACGAAGTCCTCCGAGGCCTGGGTTCCCTGCCGGTCCGAGAAGAATCCCATGAAGGTTGGGTCGTCCTGCGAGAGGGCGTTGTCGGGGATGCCCTCGACGTCAGCGTGACGCGCCGGCAGCCCCTCGCCGAGGAAGCCGGTCCGAACCTCGGCGACGCGGAACACGTCGCCCAGCGGATGTTCGACCGGTTCGTCGCCGAGCGTCTCGGCCGACCTGAACATGGCGCTCTCGACGGCAGTCAACTGCGAGGGCACGTCGCTCTCGAGGACGAGGACGGCGTCGAACTCGAGGAGGTCGGGGTTGTCCGTCCGCGAGAGCACCTGCGGTTTCGAGATGGGAGCCGCGTTCAGCTTGCCGAGCCGACGAAAGTAGGCAGTCCCCCAGCCGAGGACGTGAAAGAGCCCCTCCGGATGCCAGTCGTAGGCAGCCTCGATGGTTCGCATCCCGCGTTCGACCGTTCGCGCGGCTTCGGCCGAGGGTTCGACGTTCAGGTTCAGAAACAGGAGGCGGCGGTACCGGGCCTGCAAGTCGTTCCCTGCCGCGTCGGTCGGGAGATAGGGAGTCTGGACGAACTGTCGGGTCGGGAGGTCGGCGGCGCGGGGATTGGACTCCAGGTCCGTCCCGCGCTCGCTGGCCGAGTCGAGGAACTCCGCACAGCCGGAGAGCCCGAGGGCACCGGCGACGCCGCCGAGGCGTGCGAGCGCCGACCGTCTGGATGTCATCGGTTTGCTGTATCGAAGGCTGCGAAGACAATAAGCATCTCGCATGGGACCGTACGAGCCATCGTGGAGTAGGTCAGTCGATCGCCGGAAGCGGGGGACGACAACCCGCACGAGGTGCGTTCGACCGGTGGATCGACCCGAGAGTATATGCCTCTCAATCACCCAAGGGTAGGTAACGAGGAAACGCATGCACCAGAGCTTCGGTGCCACGTATGGTCCACTACCGATTCGACTCGCCATCCCGCTGTTACTCGTCGGAGCGGTCGTCGCAGCCGTCGTCGTCTACGACATGTACCGAACGTACGCGCCATCGGCTGACGGAGGGCAGGATGGCTGAGGCCGAGTCAAGCGAGACGGACGCCGTCAGAGCCGCGGGCGGCGAGTCGGACGCGTCGCAGCCGACACGTGTGCGCATTCTCGGCTACCTGCAGGGGACGACGTACCTGCTGGGTTCGTTGCTCGTACTGGCGCTGTTGGCCGTCGGCACCGTCGGCATCATCGCCGAAATCAAGGGGACGTGGCACTGGGCCATCCACCTCGAATCGACGGTCAGCTACATCGGCGTGTTCGTCGCGGGCATACTGGCCCTGTTACTTCCCGCGGCGGCGCTGTTGGTCGTCGGACGACTGATCGTCGATGAGTGACCTGCCCGATCCGTCGCGGCTCTTTCGCGGCCTGACGCTCCTGTCGGTCGGTGGGCTCCTCCTCGTCCTCCTCGGGGCCGCGACGGTGGCCATGCTCGCGGAGTTCGCCAAGACCTGGCGCTGGTACTTCCGAATGGAACAGGCGATGGCGTTGGCGACGCCGGTGACGCTCGTCCTCCTCGCGCTCACCGTCGTCGGCCTGATCGGGGTCGTCGCCCTCGCCGACCGAGAGTGAGTGGCAGTCGACCCCACCGCCGCGCGGCGCACGACCGGCTATGTGACGGATTTCGATCGCCACTCTAGAGCATCTGGGCGACGAGTTCGTCCTCGAACTCGAGGACGCCCTCGTAGATGTCCGCAACCGCGACGTACAGCCGACTGTCGGTCTCCTGGCGCAGGTCGGTCGTGAACGGCTCGACCCACCGCAACGCGTGTTCGTCGAGGAACACGCGCTCGAAGCCGACCGTTTCCTCGTCGCCCTGGCGTTGCCGGTCGATCAGGTGGCGGAGGAAAGCGAGTTCGATGGCGACGAAGTCGGGTTCTTCGGGGTAGTCCTCGGGCGGCGACCAGCCGGCGGCGCCGTAACTCGCCTCCACCTCCGCGATGCCTTCACCGAGATAGTCGGTGTCCTCGCGGTAGTAGGTTTCGTGGGCGAGGACCGGCGGCCGCGGGCCGACGAGCAGGCGGGTGTACTCCCGTTCGAGCGCCTCCTGGACGACGTCGAGGTCGTACTCTTGGTGTTCCTCGATGAACGTGCGGAGTTCGTCGAAGCCGCGATCGAGCGGTTCGTTCACCTCGCCGTCGGGAAGCAACACGTCGCCCGCGAGGAGCGTCTCGACGAACTCCTCGTCGGGCACGTCGTGGAGCGCCTCGATGAGGAAGTCGACGAGCTCCAGCCGCGACTCGTAGAGGGCCTGTTCGTCCATCATCGACCCCCCTCCTCGAAGAGGAGATAGGCACGGCAGTTTCCACAGTAGTCGAAGATGCTGTGCTCGGCTTTGGGGGCGACCCCCTCGACCAGTTCGCCAACCTCACCGGCGATGTGTTCGGCGGTGCCTTCGCTGGCGAAGGCCTTGCCACAGCGCACGCAGTTTCGCATCTCTCCCTCGTACACCGTCTCCCAGCGCTCGCCGTCGCGGTTCTCGGGCAAGCGCGAGAGGTCGAGGCCGTCGTGCATGGTGATCGCCGTCTCGGGACAGCCCTCCTCACAGAGGCCGCAGTTGACGCAGTCCTCGTGGTTGAACTGGAGGTCGGCGTCGTCGGTCCGGCGGATGGCGTCGGTCGGACACATCGTCGAACAGGTCGGGGTGAGGTTGCAGGCGTCGGACACCGCCATCCAGCCGAAGTCCTTCAGCCCGCGGATCACCTCGCGCTCGGGGTCGACGTGGTCGAGGATGGTCCGGACGCTCTCCAGCGTCCAGTCGTGACTGTTGAACGGTGGGTTCGGCTTGTCGCCCCGGACCGTCCCCGTCGCTTCGTGGTCGCCGGCGGGAATGGGCGTCGGGTCGAGTTCGACGACGAACCGGGAGAGGTCCTCGACGAACGCCCCCGGCTCCCGTGGATCGGGCGCGAGGAAGGTGACGCGTTCGCCGAGGCCGAGGTCCTCGGTCGCCCGGTCGAGGCGACGGACGAGTTCCGCCTTCGGATCGGGGCCGGAGTGGAGGCAGTCGCCGCCACAGCCGACGATGGCGACGCCGTCGGCGCCGGCGGCGAGGGCGTGCACGACGTGGGCCTCGCCGACGGTGTCGGTGCAGTTGACCTGCACGGGGAGGATCGGCGGGTAGCGCAGGTCGTCGTCCTCGCGGGCGAGGCGGCCGTAGCGGCGGAGGGCGTCGTCGGCACGCTCCGAGCAGACGAAGGCGACGACGGGCGTCTCGATGCCGTCGTCGCCGCGAAGGCCGCCGAGGAGGCCGTCCTCCTCGCCGGGATCGAGGAGCGTCTCCACCTCGCGGGCGATGCGCTCGTTCGAGGGTTCCCGGAGGGTGGTCGCGCCGGTCGGACAGGCGCTCGTACACGCCCCACAGTCCTGACAGGCGACGAGGTCGAACGACACCTCGTCGACGTGGGGGCGACTGACGGCGCCGTGCGGACAGGCGTCGACACAGGCGTTACAGCCGGCCTGACTCGACTCGCCGGCCGCGCACACGTCCATATCGAGGTCGAGGTGTTTCGGCTTCTCGATGCCACCGAGGAGGTCCTCGACCGCCGCGATGGTCGCGCCGTCGACGGGGCCGGTGTAGAGACCGATCTGCCCGCTCCGGGCGGCGCCGGTCGCTGCGGGGAAGATCACCTGGTCGGCCTCGATAGTGCGTTCGACGCCGTCGAGGTGGATGGCGTCGACGGGACAGCAGTCGGCCCACTCGCCGTCGGGGGCGTCGGGAGCGATGTCGACCGGGCTTCGGGTCACCATCCCGTCCGGTCCCTCGTGGACGCAGTCCATACACGAGATGCAGTCCTCCGTGACGCGCGCGCGCAGTTCGAGTTCGAAGTCGCCGTACTCGCCGACGACATCGGCGACGCGACCACGGGCGAGGGTCACCTCACTCAGATCCGCATCGACGGTGTCGAAGTCCTCGCCGTTGGCGACGAGCGTCACGTCCGCGGTGTCGGCGAGCGCCGCTGCCGTCTCGTGATCGCCGACGACGGCCACGGTGTCGCCGGCGTCCTGCGAGACGGTTCGCGAGACGGGTTCGTGGTCGATGCCGGCGCGTCGGGCGTTGACCAGGCGCGCCGTCTTGTCGGTCGCCGCATCGCGGTCGTGGACCCACGCGGCTCCCTCGCGGTGGTCGACGAACGCCGTCGCGTCGGGGTGAAGCCCCTTCGCCGTCGCCGTCTCCCGAATCGAGTCCTGACAGCGCGGCTCGGGCGTCGTCACGAGGAGCTGGTCGAGGTCGTACTCCTCGATGAGATGGGCCATAGCCGGGAGGCCGTCGTCACAGAGGTGTGAGGAACTGGCGACAACCTCTACGTCTCTGACTCCGTCCCGGACGCCTTCCAGGTCGATGTCACACGTATCTGCACAGGAGCACACGAACGCGCCGACGTTCATACCCATGATAAACGATACCACTCGTATAAGAGTTGCTGCAGGCTAGCTCATTGTGGTTTCAAACGAGTGAGGGCTGAACGAAAAGCAGTGAATTTAGGTCAACCTAAACACATTAATTTATATAATGTCGGTCCATTGGCCTATTATATGCGTGTGCGAGCGAATGTCACGCTCACGCGCATATCGAGGGGACCACACACACCATGAGTACGGAACCAGTCTCGATAGACCTCGACAGGCGCTCGTTCATGAAGGCGAGCGCGTTGGCCGGTGCCGTCGCCCTGGGAGGCGGCGGCGCGGGGCAAGCGCTCGCACAGACGGGCGAAACGTCGGAGTCGGCTGCCGACACGGAGGGAGAGCTCACGAAGACAATCTGCAACTACTGTTCTGTCGGTTGCGGGTTCCACGGCGAACGGATCGGCGACTCCTTTGCCGGCATGGAGCCGTGGGAGGACCACCCGATAAACCAGGGATCGCTCTGTTCGAAAGGAGCCGGTATCTACGAAACCGAGCACTCGGAAAAGCGGGTGCGACACCCGATGGTTCGGGAGAACGGCGCCTGGCACAAGATGTCGTGGGACGACGCCTACGATAGACTGTCGACCGACATCCGGGCGCTGTGGCCGGACTCGGACGTCTCGCCGGACCAAGCCGTCGACGTCGATGCGGAACACAGCCGCGAGAGCGTCATGCTCCTCGGGAGTGCCCACCACTCCAACGAGGAGTCCTACGCCATCCGGAAGCTCGCGGCGTTTATGGGTACGAACAACGTCGACCATCAGGCACGCATCTGCCACTCCACCACGGTCGCGGGGCTCGCGAACACGTGGGGGTACGGCGCGATGACGAACACCCTGCAGGACTATCGCAACTACGACCTGCTGGTCGTCATCGGCCAGAACCCGGCGGAGGCCCACCCGATCGCGATGCAGCACATTCTGGAGGGCCAGAAACGCGGCGGGACGATGCTCGTCCTCGATCCGCGGTTCACCAAAACCGCCGCCCACGCCGACGAGTTCATGCGGTTCCGGCCCGGGACCGACGTAGCCTTGATGATGGGGATCATCAAGGAGCTACGCGACGAGTACGGGCTGGCGATGGACCCGGATGCGGACGATTCGGGGCAGAACATGCTCACCGACCGCGTCCAAGGGTGGGAGGACGTCGACGCCGAACTCGACCAGTACGACAAGGAGACGGTCTCGGACATCACGTGGCTCTCGGTCGAAGAGATCGAGCGTCTCGCGGAGCTGTTCAACGAGAACCGTCCACACATCCAGATCGAGTGGGCGATGGGCGGCACCCAGCACAACAACGGGACCCAGAACATCCGCTCGTACGCCGAGGCGAGCCTCGCGTCCGGGAGCGCGGCCCGGAGCGGTGGTGGCTTACAGGTGATGCGTGGCCACGCCAACGTCCAGGGAGCGACCGACCTCGCGGTCGCGAGCCACATCCTGCCCGGGTACTACGGGCTGTCACCCGGTGGCTGGTCGTGGTGGGCGGACATCTGGGATATGAACCCGTACACCAGCGGCTCGACCTCGTTCGAGGACATGTACGACCGGTTCGAGGTGATGCCACCGGAGAAGTACGTCCGCGCGGGCAGCGCGGAGGACCCAAGCACACTCCCGACGAGTAGCAGCGAGGGTCAGTTCGGCTCCGACAACCCTGCGCCGAACTCGATGATGTTCCAGAACGGGCTGACGGTCGCCCGCTGGTTCGAGGGTGCACTCGACCAGCAAGACCGGATGCACGAGACGCCGATCTACCAGCCCGACCAGGTGAAAGTCGCCTTCTTCTGGGGCCACTCCTCGAACTCCATCAGCGAGATGGAGAAGATGAAAGAGGGGATGGAGAACCTCGACTTGCTCGTGGTCATCGACGTGTTCCCGTCGGTCGCGAGCGTCCTTCCCGACTTCGAGGAAGGACCGCCGGTGATGGTACTCCCGGCGTCGAGTCAGTACGAGCATTACCGCTCGCTGACGAACACCCACCGCTCGATCCAGTGGTCGGAGCCCGTCCGCCCCCCGGCCCACAACTCGAAGCCCGACCTGCAGATCATGCAGGAACTGGCGGACTCCCTCGGCTTCGGCGAGCACTTCGACTGGGGCACCGGCCCGGAGATACACAACGGGAAATCGAGTTACGAGAACGTTATCCGGGAGTTCAACCTCGGGACGAACACCATCGGTTACCGGCAGACGCCGGAAAGGCTCCAGCAGCATCTGGAGTACGACTACGCGTTCTCCCACGAGACGCTCCAGGCCTCGGAGGGGTCGCCCGTCGAGGGCGAATACTGGGGCCTGCCTTGGCCGTGCTGGGGTGAGGGACACCCCGGGACGCCGATCATCTGGAACGACGACAAGAACCCCAACAACGGGGGACAGGACTTCCGGACCCGGTGGGGCACCCGCGCACCGAGCCCCGACGAGTGGGAGGAGATGAACACCGACAAGGAGTACCCGTTCCAGGAGACGGTCGCCGCCGTCGGGGACCGATACGACAGCGTCGAGGACGCCCTCGACCTGACCCGGGCGCCGTACAATCCCGACTGGGCCTCCGCGGCCGACACGGCCAGTGACGGGATGATTCACGGGATTCCCGAGTATCCGGGCTGGAAGACCACCCCGCCGATAAGTCTCGTCGATCCGACCCAGGATACCCAGTCCGACGAACTCACGATCCCACAACAGCACGCGCTCGACAACCAGCGATCGGTGTACACCGCCGCACAGGCGCTCAACAACCCCGATACGGGGAGTCCGGAGTTCGATCGGTACCTCTCTGAGACCCAGAGTATCGACCCGTCGTTCTACGAGCAGTACGACTACAAACAGCCGGACGCGCCGACGGGGCGCGGCCGGGCGCGCGCAGTCGTCTGGAACTTCCTCGACACGACGCCGGTTCATCGCGAACCGCTCGAGAGCCCGCGGCCGGAACTGGTCGAGCAGTGGCCGGCGAACGGCCAGCAGCGGAACTTCTACCGCCTCGATCAGAACAACGCGAGAGAGCAAGAGAAGGCGATGGAAATCATCCACGGGGACAGCGAGGGACCGACCCTGGACACCATCATGACGACCGGCCGGCAGGTCGAACACCAGGGCGGCGGCTCGGAGACGCGGAGCAACGTCCACACCGCCGACCTCCAGCCCCACATGTACGCCGAAATCACGCCGAACAAGGCGGAGAACCTCGGCGTCGACGGGGGTGACCTGATCGTCATCTCCTCGACCGACCGCGGATCGGTTCTGGTGAAAGCCAGGGTGACCGACCGACCGAACGACGACGAGGTGTTCCTGCCGTTCCACTGGGGGGGTGTCTTCAAGGGCCAGAGTCTGGAGGACAAGTACCCACCAGGGACGGTTCCGTACGCCATCGGCGACTCGGCAAACGCCATCACGTCGCGCGGTTACGACGTCGAGACGCAGATGCAGGAGACGAAGGTGTCGATGGTATCGGTTCGGCCGGCGACCCCGAGCCTCCTCGAGGAGCTCAACATGGACGTCGACCTCGAGTTCCCGCAGGACCGCAACGACATCGGCTCGCAGAAAGACTTCGACGTCCGTGATCAGAACACGGTCCAATAGGAGGTGACAAATATGTCAAGCAATAAAGAAATCATGCGTCAGGGGGTCATCAGCACCGGGGGAGAAGACACCCGGATCTTCCCAGACGTAGAGGCCTGTATCGACTGTGGCGGCTGCGTCGTCGCCTGCAAGCGAACGTGGGACTCTCCGGCCGACGAACAGCGGATCAGCATCTCGACGATGATGGAGGGCCAGGAAGGCGCGCAGGGGCTCAACGCCCACAGCGCCCGTGCCCTCGAACAGGGCACGTCGCCCGGCGAGACGGCGGTGCCGATGCAGTGTTATCACTGCGAGAACGCGCCCTGTGTCTCGGTCTGTCCGACCGACTCGCTGCTCAAGCAGGAAGACGGGTTCGTGCAGGTTCGTGACGACCTCTGTGTCGGCTGTCAGTACTGCCTGTCGGCGTGTCCGTTCGGAGCACCACAGTTCCCCGATTCCGACGAGGCGGCGGCACAGCTGTTCGGCACCGGCGGCACGATGGACAAATGTACCATGTGTGAGGAGCGCCAGGACGTCGGCAAGGGGCCGGCGTGTGCCGAGGAGTGCTCGACCGACGCCATCCTCGTCGGCAACGCCGACGAAATCTCGGCCGAGCTGGAGCGTCGCGACAGTGGCACGTTCTTCAACGACGTCGCCATGGAGATCATCTTCGGCGAAGAGGAGGCTCAGGTGTTCTAAATGAGTTACCAAGAGGACCTTCCGGAGACGAGCGGATACAGCAGAGTCTCGGTGGTGATCAGCGCCATCGTCGGCCTCGCACTCGCCGTCGTCTCCGTCTGGTGGGCCGCCGGAACGGCTGTCTTCTACGAGGGCCTGTTCCGCGTCTCGCCGACGGTGCAAGACGGCGGCATCGGGGCCGACTGGGTCGCCGGCAACACGGTGCCGTGGCTCGACTTCCTCGTCGCCGTCGTCCACGCGGCCGACGTGCTCATGGGGCTGTTCATCCTCCTGATGGTGTTCATCCACTGGGCAGCCTTCCGTCGCCTCGCGGCACGGATGCAAGGGCCCGGCGAGGAGCGGAGTGAGGCCGTCGCGACCGACGGAGGTGAGACCGAATGACCAGCCTCGATCACGGGAAGTTCACGCGAGTCACGACGACGTTCCACTCGTTGCTGGCACTCGACGTGTTCGCGCTGTTTTTCACGGGGTATAGCCTGACGTTCAACGACGAACTCTGGTGGCTGCTGTCGCTGATGGGCGGTCCGGAGAGTGTCACCGCCCTCCACCGCGCCGCCGGGTTCGGCCTCATCGCCCTCACTGGCTTCTGGATCACGCTCATGATCACGACCGACACCGGTCGGAGCAACTTCCGGGAGATCATGCCAACCGGTGACGACATGAAGGCGTTCATCCAGGACGTGCAGTTCGCCCTCGGGAGCGCCGACGAGCGGCATCCGGCCGCCAAGCAGTTCGCCGGCGGTGACCCGGAGGAGATCCCGCTGCTGTCGTACATCGGGAAAGGCGTCGTGTTCATCTTCGCCGCCGAGCTGTTCCTGTTGACGATCAGCGGGCTGCTCATCTGGAGCAAGACCGGCCTGATGCAGTACTTCGGCACGAAGACGGCCGCGATGGGCTTCGTCGTCTTCCACGGACTGCTCGGCGTCATCATGCTGATGGGTGTGATGCTCCACGTCTTCGAACACGGGTTCCACCCCGCCTTCTACCCGGTCGAGCCGAAGGCGTTCATCCCGCGCGAGCTGATCCCCGAGACGCACGCCGACGGCAGCATCGAGGACCTCAGTCTCGCGCCGTCGTGGAGCATGGTGAGTACGGTCATGGGCATCCTGACCGTCGTGGGCATCACGAGCGTCATGATCGCGTCGGTGTTCGACGAGGGCTACCCGGTCCCGCGTGAGATAACGATCGGCGGTGGGCCGGAGAATATCCTGCTCACCCTCGGCATCAACGCCGGTATCTTCGTGCTGTTCACCGGCCTCGTCCTCTCGATGTACGGCAATCTCCTGCGCGTGCGGTGGGAACGCCGTCTCGAAGAGGAGCGCAGTGAACCGACCACCGCCGCCGACGGCGGCCACCCCGGCACCGACGACGACTGATACTGTCGGCTGTAACTGTTTCAAGATATTCGCCGGCCCGGGGTGGCGAATATCTTAATTGACTTACAGCCGACAGTATGAGAGCAGCGACCACCTTTCGGTCGTCACGATTCGCCCTCACCCCGCGCCCGGAACGGTTTTGTCGGCATGGTGTCAACTAACATCCCTGCTCCCATGTCCCGCCGCCCCGCCATCGTCCTCCTGCTCGCCGCTCTCACACTCACCGCCGGCTGTTCGTTTCTCGCGCCGAACCCCGACAGTTACACGGCTACCTACGAGTACCGCGTCGGCGTCGACGCGACGGCGACGCTAGAGGACGTGACAGTCCGTGTCCCGCTCCCACGAGGCGGTGCGTCCGACCCAGCCGCGTTCGTGCCGAACGGGACCGTGGACGGTTTCGACACAGGGATCGTCGAAACCACACACGGCCCGATGCTCGAACTCACCGCCGACGAGTTCGCCGTCGAGACGCGGTACTACCGGTACGTCGAAGAGGACGGGCTGGGCCGGCGCGAGGAGATCGACGAGTCGACGTACGACCCGTCGAACCCCGATCACCAGAAGGTGTCGCGGCGGACGGTGACCGTGAGTGTCACCCGACGGGCGACGTACCCCATCGAGACGCGGACGCCGATCGGGACCGAACCGACGTTCTACCCCGGAGCGACGCGCGATCTGACCACCTGTTCGCTCCCGAATCGGGGCGAGACGACCTGTTTCGCCTACGAGGCGCCAATCTATCTCGACTATGACACCGCCGCCGACACCAACGTCAGCGGACACGTCACGCTCCACGGCTCGAACGAGTGGTTCGCCGGCGGGTGGACCGGGAACAGCTACACCGACCGCGTCGGCTTCGACGTGGCCGGCCCGCGGAGCGAATGGGTGATCGTGAACGGAACGACCGAGGTTGGACGGGGGAACTACCCGTCACCGGAGCGTTAGGCCGACAACAACTCCGCGCCCTCGGTCGACAGATCGACCGTCACGTCCTGACGGGTCTGTTGACTCATCTGGTCGATGTTGCGGGTGAGCACTTCGAGGATATCCTTCGGTTCGGGGTAGACGAGGAAGTTGCCGTCGTCGTCTTCCATCACGAGTTGGGTGTCCGAGAGGCTGATCTGATCCTGCTCGATACTGGCGACGACGACTGGCAACGCCTCGGCACCGCCGGGGTCACCCTCCGAGACCATCGTGATGTGGAGTTCGTCGAGGCCGATGAGGTCCTTGTACTCCCGGACTCGGCGCGCACAGCGGACCATGTCCCGCGTCACGGCCGTCTTCCGCTCGTTGCCGTGCTCCCCCTCGTGGCAGAGCTTACACACCCGAAGTTCCATGCGCATGGTACACACATAGCGGAGAGGGAGGGGAATAAATCCTCGGCGGCGGCTCACAGGAACACGTCGAAGTGTTCGACGACGAAGATGAGAAGCGAAAAGCCGACGCTCGCGCAGCTTCAGTAGCGACGGGAGGTTGATTGGCCGCAGGTTCATCCGGCTGAGCTGGTAGAACATGGCCTGCATGGCGAGAATGTGGACCGCTTCGATCAGCCCCGCTCCGGCTGCCTGCTTTCGCCAGTAGGCGTGTTCCTGCTGGACGAACGCCTGCTGCATGAGTGCGACCTTCCGATCTCTGATGGCGAGTAGCCGTCGACGGACGAGCGACGTGATACCGACCGGGCCAGTCAGAAACAACACCACCAGCAGGAGATACAGCCCGCTCACGATCCGGCGGAAGGCAGTGAACTCCGTGAACGCGACACTGGAGAGGATGACGAAATCGATGGTGACGACCAGAATACCGTAGCTCGCGACGGTCACGATGCCGTTGCCGATCCGGCGGTAGCCGCCGACGCCGTCCGGGTCGATGAGGTCGATGTCGACGATGTACTTCCGGAAGGCCCGGACGACCACGTAGCCGGTCGCAACCGCGGGCCCGACGAAGACGCCGTGAGCCCGCATCCGAACGGCTACTTCCGGAGGCGAGCGACCAACGTCTCTTCCCGCTCTTCGAGTCGGATCAGGCCATCGTCGGCCAGGTCGTCGAGGAGTCCGCGAAGCCACTCGCGACCGTACTCGCCGTCGGGTGTGTAGTCCACGCGAATCCGCGGTCCGAGTTCGTCCAGCGTCAGTTCGTTGTGCTCGCCGAGGACCCGGACGATCCGTCCGCGGAACTGCCGGCGACTCCCCTCGAACTCGGGTTGCGTCGGCACGTCGGGTGCCGTGAAGTCGCCCGTCTCGTAGGCGTGACACCACCGGCGCCAGGGACACCCGGCCTCGTCGCACCTGGGCTGTTTCTCGCAGGCGACGCCGCCGAGTTCCATGATGGCGTTGTTCCAGACGCGGGACTCGCCGGCGGGCATCAGTTCGCTCGCCACGCGCTCGAACGCCGCGTCGTCGTCTTCGACCCCGAACGCGCGGTAGAGCACTCGCTTGACGTTGGTGTCGACGACGGCGTCGCCGTTGTTGAACGCGAAACTCGCGACGGCGCTGGCGGTGTAGGGACCGACGCCCATCAGTTCCTGCAGGGCCGCAGGCGTGTCGGGGAATTCCCCACCCCGCTCCGTGACGATCTGTCCGGCGGCTTCGTGGAGATAGCGGGCGCGGTTGTTGTAGCCGAGACGCTGATCGGACCAGAACCCCACCACGTCGCTCCGGTCGGCGGCGGCGAGGTCCTCGACGGTCGGCCAGCGGTCGAGGAAAGCGTCCCACGCCTCGACCACCCGATCCAGTTGCGTCTGCTGGCTCATCACCTCCGAGACGAGGATTTCGTAGGCGTCGTCGGTCCGCCGCCACGGGTAGTCGCGGTGGTCCGCTTCGTACCATTCGACGAGCGCCGTACGGGCGGCGTCCGCGTCGATCTCGGCGAGGGCAGCGTCCCCCGTCTCGCGCTCGGTCATCATCGACAGGTAGGGATGGGACGGGTTAGACGTGGTGATTCGAGGCAGGGATACCGGCGGCTGTAAGTCGACACCGAACCGAGGCGGCGGATGTCGTGAAAAGGTACGGCCGCCGGTAGAGTCGAAAGCCGTATTCCACGGCCCCTCCTTGCACCGCTATGAGTCTCGACGACCTGAACGCGGACGTGAAAGCCGCCTACAGCGACCTCGGCGACGAGGTGCGTGTCGACCTCGACCGGGAGACGCGCAACGAACTTGCGATGTTGCTGGCGGCGTTCGACGGCGACGAGACGGAACTCGTCCGGCGGGCGATCCACGCGCTCTACCGGTCGACCGTGGACACCGGCGACCTCGATTTCCACCTCCGACAGGGGTACGACGTGACCTACGACGAGTATCTCTCGGGGATGACCTACGACGAGATGGGCGGCGGCACGTCGCGGGTCGATCAGACCGACGACCGGCGATACCAGCAGTGATCGGCTAGGGCGTTTGGACGACGGTCCGGACCGCTGATAGTGTTTATTGTAACTGTGTACCGGTGGTTCGCCGACCCGTTCTGGCGAACCACTGGTACTGATACTGTCGGCTGTAAGTCAATTAAGATATTCGCCACCCCGGGGTGGCGAATATCTTGAAACAGTTACAGCCGACAGTATGACTTACAATAATCACTATCACTGCGATCCGGTGAGCGTCCGGGCGTTCTCGATGATCCGTTGGGGCGCCGACGCGTCGGCGGCGACACCGAGTGCCGACGCCACCGTCTCGACATCGGCCTTGGCGAGCTGTTCGGCCGTGTAGATGCCCGCGTTCGTGAGTCGTCTGCTACGGTCGGTGCCGACCTGGTCGATATCTTCGAGTGGGGTGCCGGCGACGTTGATCCGGTACTGCTGGCCGTCCTCGATCGTTTCGACGGCGTGGGAGACGACGGTCCCGGGATCGACATCCCGGCTCACCTCCTCCGGACTGGTCGTCTCGACGACGTAGTTCTCGTTGCTCGCTTCGAGCGAGTCGATCACGGGTGTCGCGTCGGATTCGAGAATGTTCGCGAGGTCCGCCGTGAGGCTCCCCGTCATCCGGGCGACGTTCGGCGTCTCCGCCGAGAGCGCGGCGCTCCGGGTCGGCGTGGTGCCGAACTGCTGAGACAGATAGCTCACGTCGAAATCGAGGAGTAACGGCAGCCAGATGTAGAACTTCAGACTCTCCTCGTTGCCCTGTTCGTCCTCGCTGACGGGGATCTCCGTCGGCAGCGTCGTCAGCCACTGGGCGGCCTGGCCGAGCTGGTCGAGATCGTAGGCGACCTGCGTCCCGTCGTGTGCCGCCAGAGTAGCGTCGGATATCGGGTCCGCGAACGTCGTCGTGTAGTCCCGAACCTCCTCAAGTTCCGTCACGAACCGATCGAAGGACTCCTGGGTGGCCGTCGACTGGAGGGTGTCGTTGGTCCGGAGGCTGTGTGCTCGGTCGGCGATATCGCGGACGGCGTCGAGGAACGCGCCCTCGTCCTCGTAGGCGCGTTCCTCGATGGCGTCGCGAGCGCGCGAGACGACCCGGAGCGCGTCGCGGAAGACGGTGAAGACGCCCTGGACGTTCTCCTCGGTGCGCTGCTGGATGAACCAGAGGGCCGCGAAACTGAACGACTTCACGACCGTCTTGAGCGCCCGGTCGGCCATGTAGGGGGCGAGCGGTTCCAGCCAGCTACCGGCGGTCAACTCGACATCGTTCGCACCGGCGGCCGCCGCGACATCTAGCGTGTGGTCGGGCGAGGCGACGCCGACCTGACCGGACAGCCCCTCGACGCTCTCGACGTTGTCGTGAGGGTTCCCGTAGTCGGTCGCGTGACGGACGATGGCCGCGTACAGCATGTCGTTGCTGTAGACGTAGTGGCGAGGGGCCGCCGCTTCGAGGAGTTCCCAGCCGTCGCCGAGGCGGGCGTAAAAGCCCAGAAACACCCGAGGGTCGCCTTCCTCGTCGCAGTCGCGGTGGTGGAACCCGTCGCCGCCCTCGTTCCCGTCCCCGTCCCCGTCTTCGGTTCCGCCTCCCTCGCCGTAGTACGTCAGCGCCGGGAACTGGAGCGCGGGGTCGGTCGGAGCGGCTCCGCGCTGATCGTCGTACCCCTCCAGATCCTCGCGGTCGGGAAACGACACGTGTCGAACGGCTTTCGGCGGCTCGGGATCACCCGCCTCGATTTCGACTTCGAAGTCCTCGACGACCCGGTTGTAGGTGCAGTCCTCGCGACAGGCGTCCTCGGAGCCCGGGATGGGTACCTTCTCCGCGTGACACTCTTTCAGCCGGATGTAGACGGAGACGCCGGGGGGCCACTCGCGCTCCGTCTCCTCCTCTTCGCGGAGTGCTTCTTCGATCATCTCCGAGGCGGCCGTCTCCTCGCGGGCCGTGAACGCCGACGGATCGACCGTCTCGGCCTCGGCGGGATCGGGGAGCCGGTCGGCGCCGAACGTCTCGTGAGCGGTCGTATCGAGCAGGACGGGCCGGCCACAGCAGTCGAGCGCGAACCCCGGTCGAACGGTCACCGAAAGCGGCGTGTCGGGCGCCTCCTGTTCGACGGCGGTCGACAGCCCGCAGACAGCGCCCTTGCCGGTGACGTGCTGGGCCAGCGTCTCCAGCCGATCGGCGTGGTACGTCTGTTCGAGTTGCATGTCCCGCGCGGTCATCAGCTTGCCCTGGAAGTACCGATTGCGCTCGAACCGATCGAGATCGCAGTCGGCGTCACCCGGAAGCGTCCCGCAGTCGCAGTCGTCGCTACCGGTCGACTGCTCGTTCCCGTGCTGTGCTCCGTCGTCGGTGGGATTGTTTCGACTCATTGTAGTGTCACGATAGATCGGTGTCGGTGCCGAGCCGGTTTCGAACGCCGAGTTGGCCGGCGTCTTCGTGGCCCGACAGCCGGGTGTCGGTGCCGAGCCCGGACGATTCGAGCTCGAACTCGCGGTCGGTGAGCGCGCTGTTGACCCCGAGGTAGGTGTGGTGGCTGCGGTCGTGGTCGGCGCCCGCCAGGCGGATCGCCGGTCGCAACTGCACCGCGCGGCCGACCGCGTGGGCGGGTCGCGTCGTCTCGACGAGCCGCTGGGCCTCCCTGACCGTGGCGTCCGATAGCGACGGCCACAGGAGCACCGCGAAACACTGCGGACACGGCAGCAGGCGGTCGTAGATGTCGCGAACCGCCGCCGTCTCGATGCAGTCGAGATCGGACGGCTCCCACACGAACAGGGTGCGCTCTAGGCGGTCGCGTCGCCGGTCGGCCGCCGCCGGGTCGAGATCACCGTCGGCTTCCCTGGCGTCGATGGCCGCGCGCTGGCGGTCGATTGCCCACTGCCAGACCGGCGGTCGGCTCGCCCGGTCGGCCAGATAGAGCGCCAGCAACCGTCGCAGTCCAGCTCTCGTGCCGCGGGCCTTGAACAGGTCGTGTGCCTGCCGGACGAGTTCGCGCTCGGCGGCAGCCGACCAGGTTTCGTCCGGTGCGAGCGCCAGCCAGCCCGCCAGCCACGACAGCGCCTCGCTCGGCACGCCGCCAGGGTCGAGATAGCGGGTCGCCGCCTCGATGTCTTCCTCGATGTCGGTGAAGACGCTCTCGAACAGCGAGAGGAATCGCTCGAGGAACGCGGCGCTATCGGCGTCCGTCCGGTAGACGGTCGGCAGGTACCGGAGGTAGGACTGCCGCGGGAAGTACGCTCGAAGCGACTCGACCCGCGGCGCCACCGTCGCCGTCCCAACGAGTTCGACCTTCACCCAGAGGTACCGACCGACGGCGTCCGTCAGCAGGGCGTCTTCGGGGTTCGGCGGCCCGACCGACTGCCAGTCGAGATCATCCGCTCCCGCCCCGCCAGCGAGACGCCGCTCTGCGTCGGCGATCCAGTCGGCCGCGCGGCTCGCCGACACCGGGTAGCCGGGCGTCCCCGCGAGTTCGGCCAGCCGGCCGGGCGACAGGCGGACCAGTTCCCGCAGTCCTCGGACGTACGCGTCCCTGAGACGGCCGGCGATGATCGGCCCGATCCCCATGACCTCTTCGAGGGGCACCACTGGCGGCGTCCCCGGCTCCTGAAACCGGACGGACTCGTCGTCGGTCGCGTGGTAGTACACTCGGATCTGGGTCTCCGGCGGCGTCGCGAGCGATGCCGTGACCCGGTGCCACTGGACGCCGGGTTCGCCGGCGTCGAGCCGGGTCACTACCTGTGCGTCGTACAGCCCGGTGTCGGGGTTGCGGCGGTAGGGGAGCGACGCGGGCAGGAAGGAGAGGGCCGAACCGTCGTCGCCCACGACGTACAGTCCCGGGTCGTCGACGGCGTCACGACGCAACAGAAGATTCGAGACCGGTCCCGCGTAGGTGGTCAGTCGCTCGAAGTCGCCCGTCGGCCGGCGGTGTCGGAACAACGAGTGTTCCGCCGCCAGCGCGTCCCCGACGCCGACGAGCATCTCGCCGGGACGGCCGGCCGCCACCGCTGTCGGCGACAGCCGCGTCCCCTCCGTCGTCTCGAACTCGCCGGTCGCGACCGCCGTCTCGACGGCCGTTCCGCCGGCGGCCACCCGCTCGACCGTCGGATTTCCGCCGCCCGAGTCCCCGTCGAGGACGTACCGCGCCCCGGCCGAATCCACGGCGAGGTCGGTCGGCGATCGGAACCCCATCACGGGCGCGACGGGCCGCCCGCCGCGCCCCAGTTCCGCCAGCGTCGGATCGTGATCGCCGGTTCCGGCGTCGAGGACGGACACCGTGTCGCCGTGGCGCGCGAGCGCGACCGGGTCCGCGTAGGCCGTGTCGGCCACCCAGCGCGTCTGCATGAGCCGCTTCGAGAACGCGCGGATTCGACCATCGGCCCCACCCCCGCCGTCGCCGACCGCCACGTACACGGTGTCGTCGGTGACCGCGATCCCACGCGGGGCCTCGGGCGGGCGGTCCCACGTGCAGTTGAGCCGCCGGAGGTCGTCGCAGTCGAGGTCGTAGCGCCGCACGACGCCGTCCGCCGCGAGCAGCCACAGGTCGCCGCAGTCGTCGACGTCCAGATCGACCACGTCGAACGCCAGTGGCGGCTCCGAGCACACCCACGTCGCGGCCGCGTATCGGTGTCTGACGGCGCGGGCGACGGTCGCCGCGCCGTCGACGACGGCGTGGTTTACGCCCCCCCACGCCTCCCAGTCCGCACCGGTGTGCGTGCCCACGAAGGGGAAGGTCATCGCGACCACTCCCCACAGCGATCGCCGCCCTGCGTCGCGATCACGGTTGCGTCGGCGAGATACACCAGTGCAGATCCGGGGACGTCGATGCCGGTATCGGTCCGAGTGCCCGGCGAGTCGGCGGACAGTTCCACGTCGACCACACAGTCGACGCCCTCGACGCCCTCGACGGTCTCGTACACCTCCGATCGATAGACGGAGCGCCCGAAGGGCCAGCCGCCGCCGTCGAACCCGTCGAGGGGGTCGAGGAACCGCTCCAGCGCGGCGCCGGCGGCCGCCAGCCGACGGTCGACGGCGTACCCCTCGGCCACCTCGACGACCGCCTCGACGGTCACGGGAACGTACGTTGGCGCCACCGCGGTCACCTCGTCGGTGAGTAGTCGATGGCGTTCGAGGTGGCACTGGACGGCGTCGAGGAATCCCGGGCTCGGGACCGGCCGATCCCGCGTGCTCTCCGGCACCACCGTCACGGTGACGTGGCCGTGGCGGGCACAGTCGCCCTCGGGACTGCCACGCGGCTCGACGTGGACCGCCGCCCGCCCGAACCGGAGGCCGGGCGTGTGTGTCGCCACGTAGCGGAAGTCGTCGGCGGTCACCGCCCGGTACGGCGTCCGCAGGTCGGCTTTCAGCCTGGCGAGCGCGGCGTCCGTGCTCTCGGTTGCCGTCCCCCCGGTCGCGGGACCCCGGGGACTGATCGACGAATCGGAGAGGGCGGGGTCGACGAACTGCCAGTCGGCATCACCGGGGACGTTGCCCGCCTCGCCGCCCCCCCGGTCGTACCACGTCGCTCGAACGACCTGGTCGGGGGCAGGCACCTCCCCGCGAACGCCGTCGCCGAACCGCACGACCCCTCGCTCCGCCTCGAGGACGTACTGCTCCTCGTCGGGACCGGCGGCGTCCAAGTCGGGAACCGCCGTCCACTCGGTGCCACCGACAGTGACCGTCGCACCCAGCACGGGCGCGTGCGGGAAGACGAACTCCTGGGCCGGCCGCGCGGTGGTCGTCGTCCCCTCGTCGAATTCGGCCCGGGTCGCCGCCACCGAGACGCCCTCCTCGACCCGCGCGAGCCGCTGGTCGCGATAGCGGACGCGGTCGACCGCCTCGACGACGTTCGTCACGATCTCGTTCACCCGGGGCGGGATCTCGTGGTGGGGCGTCTCGACGCGGGCGCGAAGCCAGATCCGCGGCTCGTCGACGCCGAACAACGCGCGGCGGGCCCCGGTCCACCCGCTCGGGGCGGCCAGCGAGACGGTTCCACCGCCGTAGAGGTGGGTCGTCTCGTCGACCCGGACGGGGACCTCGTGCCAGACCTCGGGATCGAACCGCCGGGAGAGGTCGGTGCAGTGCTCCCAGACGACCGACGCCGACGGCTCGAAGTCCACCGGTTCGTCGCCGTGGCTCGCGGGCGACGCGAGGTCACCTTCGTAGAAATCGACGAACAGATCGAGGCGGTCGACGGCCGCGAAGGGATCGGCGTCGAAGCCCAGGTAGACGGCGTCGTCGGGGCCGGCGGCGCCGAACGGTCGGTAGTGGAGGCCGTCCCGGGCGTTCGCGCGGGTGTTGTCGACGCGACCCCCGCCGGTTTCGGAGATCACCGCGGCCACCGATGCCGCCGTCAGCGCGACCGAGTCGGCCGTCTCGAATCGCCGCCGGTCGCCGCCGGCCGTCGCCGCCAACCCGACACCAGCCGGCAAAACCGTGCCGGCGACCGACCCCGGCGTCAGATCGAGAGAGGCCGTCGACGGCTGAGGTGGCCGTGGCCGAACCCCCAGCAGCCGGAGGTACTTCCGGACGTGGCGCTCGGTGACGCGGTCGAGTTGGTAGATATCCGACTCGGCGATCCACGCCAGCAGCTCCAGGATCGTGATTCCCGGGTCCGAGGGGTTGTGGTCGGTCCACCGCTCCGAGTGGACTGGAATGCGCTTGCGGGCGTCGGTGACGAGTTCCTCGTAGCGTCGGTCGTCGAGGTCCGGCACGTCGAGGCCCATCAGCGATCACCTCCGAGCGTCGCGCCGATGTCGTGGCTCCCGCTGTGAACGAGGGCGTCGGGCGACGTGTCCGGCGTCGGCTCGCCCTCCGCGACACGGACGGTGGATTCGTCGGTGTCGAAAACGAGCGACAGGGCTTCGACGTGGTCGACACGGTCGATCCCCTCCAAGAGTTCGTAGAGGTCGGACCGGCAGGGGAGGGTCCCGAACGGCCAGCCCTCGCCGTCCGGCCCGCCAGTCAGCGGGTGGAGGAACGACCGCAACGCGACGCGGGCGCGCTTCTCGAGGTCGGCGATGCTGCCGCCGGTCGCGACGATGTCGGCGTCCACTCTCGCGGTGACGTAACTCGGGCCGCGGACGACCAGCTGATCGACCCCGACGAGGGCGGCCGGCGCGTGATCGGCGAGCGACCCGTGGACGGTCTCTCTGAGCGTCGCCGATGGCGCCGGGCGGGGAGCCGCCGACTCCGGCACGATCAGCACCGTGACCCAACCGGGACGGTAGGCCCCCTCTCGATCCATCGCCGGCAGGCACCGAGCCCGAGCGAGGCGTCGGGAGGCGTCCATGGCGAGTCGTTCGTAATCCGCGGGGGCGACGGCACGGTTGCGGTCACGGAGTTCGCGGGCCGCCCGGTCGGCAACGGCGGCAGTCGGCTCGGCGTCGGCGCCCGCCGCCGCGGCCACCGGGTTCGTCACCGCGTCGACGAACGCGAGCGACTGCTGGAACCCCGACACCGCCCCGGCCGGGACGTTCCCCGCCGCACCGCCGCCGGTGACGTAGGTCGCGCGGACGTTCGCCGTTCCCCGGGGCGGGATCATCCCCCGGGTGCCGTCCCCGAACGAGACCGTGCCCGCGATGGGATCGAGCACGAAGTGCCGGTCCTCGGGGCCGGAATCCAGCAGGTCGGGCTGGCGCGTCCAGCGCACCCAGAAGGCGGTCGTCTCGCCGGCCGCGTCCGTCTCGACGGCCGTGCGGTCGGGCCACCGCTCACGAAGGGCCGCCCGGGCGCCTTCCGATCGCACCGCCAGTTCGTCGACCCAGAGGTCGCACTCGACGACCGGGGGATGGGCGACCGTGAACGTCTGGTCGACACTTCCGTCGCTGCTGCCGAGCGTCTCCCCGTCGACCGTCCGCCGGTCCGCCGCCCACGTCGCGTTCGGGTAGATGCCGCGTGGCGCGGGCGGGTAGCGCTCCGGTTCGCCCGCCGGGGGCACCGTCTCGACGGTCCGCCCGCAGGGTGCCAGACACCCCTCGGTAGCCGCGTCGCCAGCCGATCCGTTCGTCCCATCCGCGCCGCCGGTCAAGGAACCGAACGCGTCGCCAGTGACCCTGGCGCGCACCCAGTGGAGGTCGTGGCCGAACCGCCGGTCGGCGACGGTCGTCTTCGGGAACACCAGACCGACGATGCCGCGTTCGGTCAGCCCCTCCGTATCGTCGAGGACGTCGAGTCTCGCCCAGTCGCTGCCGTCGTCGAACTCCCACCGGAGCTGCGGGTAGAAGTCGGGCGGGTAGGCCGCGTCTTCGAGGTCGAAGAAGACGTTGATCGGCCCGTCGGCCAGCGGGGCATCGAAACCCAGATAGAGCGTCTGGTGGTCGCCGGGAACCGGCCGGAACGGCCGGTAGCGTCGCGTCCCTTCGGCGGCGTGATCGGGACCGAACTGGCGGTTGTTCTCCGCGAGGGCGTGCGCCGGCGGCGCCGTCCGGTCGTACGACAGGTCGATCCGCTCGAACGTCGGCGGCGCGTACGTGGGCTGCTGTTCGTACGTGTCGGGATTGCCCGAGACGAACTCGAACTCCATCTCGCCGTAGTCGCCACCGACGAGTCGAACCCGGACCCAGTGGCTCTCGTGGCCGGCCACCGCCGTCTTCGCGAGGTCGCCCGGCACCTCGAACGTCACTTTGCCGCCGTCCCGGAGACTCCGGGTCCCGTCCGACTCGAGGTCGAGTCGAGTCCAGCCGCTGCCGTCGAAGTACTCCCAGGACAACGCCGGAGGGTCCGACCCCGAGTCGCCCGGTTGGGGCGAGGGCTCTTGAAAGTCAACGGTCACCTCGGCGCCACGCTTCGTGAACGCCTCCGTCGACGCCAGATAGAACGTGTCCTGCTGGCGGGGGCGCTTGCCGAACGGCAGGATCGTCGACGCGTCGGCCCCCTGTGGCTGGGGAATATCGTTGTGTAACATGGCGTCCGGCGAGAGGCCCGCGGCCGACCCACCGACCGCCACGGGCGGCTGGTTCGTCCCGATCGAGCCGAACGCCGTCCGGAACACCTCGGTCGAGGCGTCGACGGGCGCCCGGGCCCGAATCCACTTGCTCTCGACGCCGTCGACCGTCGTCGTCGCGAGCGTGCCGTCGAGGTCGAACTCGAGGACGACGGCCCCCCCGTCGGTCCGCGGCGCCGCGCCCGGCGGTGCCGACCGACTGCCGACGAGATACTCGTAGACCCCGAAGAGCCGCGGATGCTCGCGCCGGAGCCACTCGCGGGCGTACCAGTACGGTGCGTCCCACTCGTAGCCGCGCTCTTCGAGACGGTGGACGATACCGAATTCGGACACGCCCGCGAGCAGGCCGGGGTAGTCAACCTGGCTGGGGAAGGGGTGCCAGCCGGTCACCGTCTCGTCGCCGACGGTGCGCTCGCCGTAGTACTCCCAGCGGAGGTCGCCGTGGAGCACGTCCGGGTCGGTGTCCGTGTCGAGTTCGACCGCGAGGGTGGTGTCGGTGCCGACCGCGAGTTGTTCGGCGTCACCGACGTAGACGGTGTGGCGCTGTCGGTTGTCGGCAGCCGAATCGAACAGCCCGGGGCCGCTCGTCTCGCCGCTGCCACCGCCGATGGCGTCGTGGTGGCGGTAGATGGCGTCCGCGTCGGGGTCGACGCTGTACACCGCCTGCAGGGTCGCGGGCGTCGCGTCGAACGTCCAGCCGTCGAGCACCTCGAACAACCGTTCGGCGCCGTCCGGTGGCTTCGCCGTCACGCGCGTCCCGGCGGAGACGGTCACGTTCTCACCGGCACGGTCGGCGACGGTGACGGTCAGTGGAAGCCGCGCGGGCTGTGGCGGGAGCCGGTCGAACCCGAGCGTGTCGTAGAAGGCGATCCGGTGTTTCTCGGGGAGGCGGTCGAGGCGTTCGGTCACCTCCTCGGCGAGTTCGCCGAACAGCGCCAGCAACGTGGCGCCGACATCGCTCTCGTCTGGGGTCCAGTCGTCGACGTAGTACGGCACCATCCCGCGAACGTCCTCGTGGATCGCCTCGCGGCGCCGGCCGTCGATCCGCGGCCCACCACTCGGTGTGTCGTCAGCCACGGGGCCGATCCCCCTGGAGGTAGAACGGATAGACGAGGTTTCGACGGGTGTTGCTCTCCCGGATACGGTACTCGACCTCGATGAGGAGGACGCCCTCGTCGAGGTCTTCGGTGGAGGTCGTGACGTTCTCGACGGCGATCCGGGGTTCGAACTCGACGAGCGCCTCCTCGACGGCGGTTTCGACGAGCGTCCGCGTGTTCGCGTCGATGGTGTCGAAGGCGCGGTCGTGGATGCCACAGCCGAACTCGGGGCGCATCACCCGCTCGCCCCTCGCGGTGCCGATGATGACGCGAATCGACTCCTCGACGGTCCGTTCGCCGGCCGCCGTCCGGATGTCGCCGTCGGCGTCGACGCCGACCGGGAATGCCCATCCGCGACCGAGGAAGTCACCGTTCACGATCGGATCACCCGATCTGAACCGTCGGGTCCCCGCCGACGATGGTGTTCGGCGGGCCGTTCTCGACGATAGTGTCCCCGAGCCTCGCCGCCGGCATCCCGTTTATCAGGACGGTCGCGCTCCCCACCGCGACCATCCCGCCGATGTGCGGGACCGGCCCGGTCGACAGCGGACACGGGTGGAAGTCGACGCCTGCCCGCCAGGCTGGCATCCCCCCGATGAGGACGTTCGGACTGCCGGCGCCCGAGAGCGGCGTTCCGTGTGCGGTCTGGTCGAGGACGCGTGCTGCCGGTGGCATCGTCAGTTCAGTTTGATCATCGCCCCTTTCAACTGCAACATCCCAGAGGCCTGGATGTTCACTCGACCCTGTCCCTCGATGTCGATGTTCGTCGCCTTCAGTTCGAGTTTCGTGCCGCCCTCGACGGTGAGCGTCCCCGTGGTAGCGTCGAACTCGACGCTGTTCTGCCCCGACTTGTCCTCGATGGTGATCGTCTCGCTGCCGGTCGCGTCGTCTAGGGTGATCGTGTGCCCACTGCTCGACGTGATCTCGACCTTGCCGTCGCGGTCACCGTCGTCGAGAGCCACCTCGTGGCCGCTTCGCGAGTGGACCGCCCTGACGTCGTTGTTTCCCTCGTTGGTCTCCGGCGGCTTCTGGTCTGTGTTCCAGAGGCTCCCGAGCACGTAGGGGAACCGCTGGTCGCCGTGGGCGAACGCCACGAGCACCTCGTCGCCGACCTCCGGCAGGAAGTACGCCCCCATGTCGTCGCCGGCCATCGGGGTCATCGTCCGCGCCCAGTAGGTCTCGTCGCTGGTCTCGCGCCAGGAGAACGTCACTTTCACCCGACCCATGTTCTCGGGGTCGTCGTTTTTCGTCACCTCACCGACGACGACGCCAGTCATCTCGTCGCGGCCGTTGCCCTCGTTCTCGTTCGTGATCATTGTTGCTCCGTTCGTGGTCCCGTGAGTGTCGCGTTCGTGGTGTAGCCGGACTCGCCGAGGGTATGGTCCACCTCGAGCAGGTAGTACGGCCCGTCGAACGACTGCCCGCCGACGGAGCCGAGGCCGTCGAGGTGAACCCACTCGCCGATCCGGAGATCCGGAAGTCCGAGCGTCGTCGCCGTCGACCGGCGCTCCCGGTCGAGCGCGGTCGACTGCGCCGCCGACCGGCGCTGGGCTTCCGTGTCCGACTCCATCGCGGCTTTCATCAGCAGTTTCTCGCCGTCGCCGTCTGCCCGCTGACTCGACCCGGACACCGACTCCCCAGTGTAGTGATTGACGCCCCTGTGTTCGACGGTGCCGACGTTCGACTTGCCGGACCTCGATCCCGGCTGGAACGATCGCAGTCCCCGTCCGTAGGTCAAGGCGACCGTCGGCGACGCTGGCCGGGTCGGACGCCGAAACCGCAACACGCCGGCCTCCGAGAACATCTCGTAGTCGAACCGCTCGGTGAGCGCCGTCAGGAAGTCGAAGTCGCTGGTCGCGTCCTTGACGAGTCGTTCGAGTTCGAGGTCGGACGCCCCCTGCCCACCCGGGCCGCCGGAGCCGATGTCGACACGGCGGAACCCGTACCGGTTCGCTATCGACCGCGTCGCGGCCGTCACGGACGACTCGTCCCAGGACTCGTCGCCCGAGGACTGCGACATCGCGTAGCGGTAGTCGTGGCCGACCACGTCCACCGTCGGGGGGCCGCCATCGGGGAAGTTCGGTTTCACCGCCGTGATTTCGCCCGTCATGACGAGTTCGGGATCGCTCCCGTAGCCGAGCCTGACGGTCAGTCCGCTGCCTTCGGTCAGGCCCGCGTCCGCCAGCCCGGTGAAATCGCCCGCTGACGGATCGTAGACGCCCGCGACGCTGAAGGAAACCCGGTTGGCGCGGTCGATGGCCGTCCGGACGGACACCGACGATACCCGGCCCTGCGCCGTCGAGAACGTCGCGCCACCGTCGACCGAGATGGCGAACGTCGGCGTGTAGAAACTGTCCCACCTCGTCTCCAGATCCGAGAACGTCTTGGGCGCCATCCTCACAACTCCGGCACGACGAGGGTCTGGCCCTGTCGCAGGTCGCGGGGGTTCTCGATATCGTTCGCCTCGGCGATACGTCGCCACTTCCCGGGGTCGTCGTACTCGTCGGCCGCGATCAGCCACAGCGTCTCGCCGCCGGTCACCTCCCGGACGGTCGTCGTATCCGGGGAGAAGAACGGCTCGGCGTTGCGCTGTTCCGTCGGCGTCCGGTACTCCCGAAACGTGACGTTGACGCGCGCCCGGACCGGCTCGCCGCTCGGGAGGAACCGCGTGAACGACTTGTCGAGGCTCTCGACGACCGCCTTGAACTCGAGACTCCCCCAGACGAACCGGCAGGTCGGCGGCGCGTGCAGGTCGCCGTCCACCGACACCAACCCGTCGAGTGCCTCGGTCACCGCCGTTACGTCCTCCCCTCGTTCCGAGGTATCGAAAAACAGCTCCATCGACAGCGTCTCGGCCTCGCCGCTCGCGAACTGGGTCACCGGCGTCGACAGCCCCGCGATGTCTTTCGTCCCGTACTTGACGCTCTTCGAGAGTTCGTACTCCGTCGGGTTGAACAGCGTCTCGATGTCGTGTACCGGATTCCCGTTCTTATCGAGCACTTGGATGATCGCCGGAACCAGTTTTCCGGTCGCACTCATCGGCCGCCCCTCCGCCGACGCTCGATAGCGTCTCGCTCCTGAATCGCCCGGTACAGCCGGTCGACCAGCCGGCTCTCGGGGTTCGCACTCGCTGCCAGCACCGCCGACAGGCCGCCGTCGTCGCGCCCGGGGGTCCGTGTCGTGGCGGCCGAACCAGAGCCACCGTCGCTGCTCCCGGCGTCGTCACCGCCGTCCGACGACCCACTCGATCCGGCTTGGCCCTCGCCCGCGGCTGCCGTTTCCGATCCCATCGCCGTCCGCAGCGTCAGCCGCGGTCCGTCGTCCCCGTCTCCCGGACCGCCGCTCTCCCGCCGACCGGGTGCCCACTGACGCTCCCGCTCCCCGCCATCGTCGTCGGCCGGCGCGGTCACCGTCATCGTCGGCGGCGCGATTCCCGCACCGCCGGACCGCACGCCCGGGGTGGAGCTGCCGCCGCCGGACCGCACGCCCGAGGTGGAGCTGCCGCCGCCGGATCGCACGCCCGAGGTGGGGCCATCGCGGCCGGAGGTGTCGCGAGACCCTCGGTCGGTTACCTCGCGCCCCGCCGTCCGGTCGACCGCCGTGAGCGTCGGCGGAGCCGGTGTCGCGACCGAATGGGTGTCCGTGGTCGACCGACGGCCGGCGTCGCGGGTGGCTCCACCGCCATCGTCGGGCACCGGCCGGTCCGGTGCTCCCGGCGCCGTGGCGTCGTCCGTGTAGTGGTCCACGCGGGACGGCCGATCCGGTGACGCTGCCGCCGCGTCCGCGCCGGCAGTCGTCGACGCGCCGGTGTCCACGGAGCGCAACACGTCGCGGACCGTCGGCTCCGGATCGTCGTCGGAGCCGGCGTCCACGTCTTCGGCACGGGAGCCGAGTGATCGTCTCGACGAACCGGTGTCGCCGCGGTCACTCCGAGCGTGCGCAGCGGCGACGAGGGGGGCCAGCGTCAGATACGACAGGTCGGGAAGCGGCGGCCGCCCCCGTTCGACGCCGCCGTTCAGGACGCCGGAGAACGGTTCCAAGACGCCGAGCGTCCGCACGCCGGTTGCCGCGCCGTCGTTCGGTGCCGAGGTAACTGCGATATCGCGAGCATACCGCGGCAGTGTCCCCAACGTGGAAGCATCCGTCACGATTGTTCTCCTGCCCCGGGGCGCATCCGGACCGGTCGGAGCCGCCGTCCGGACGCCAGGGTCACCCGCAATTTATCCGGACAGCTTTTATTTCTTTCCCAGGTACACTTTCTGCGGAAAGCGAATTTGATTCGCGAGCGTTCTACCACGCGAAACGGCCGAAATCGACTTTTGCGGGCGACAAAACGAGATCACCGTCGTGCTGCTCGACGCGACGGTCCTCCCTCGATGGGCGGGATTCGACCGCCAATAACGTGTGAACGCAACATAAATTTCAGTATTCTATCGTCGATCGGGCTGCCGGAGAAGTTCCTCGTCGCCGACCGTCAGTAGACTTCGATGATCGTCTGCAGGGTCCGTCTGATGGTTCGTGCGTCGGCGTCGATTCGGCGCTCGACCTCGCGGAGCGAGGGTCCCGTGGTCTTGGCCCCCCTGCTCGCGAACTGCTCACGGGCTTCGCGCTTGAGCTTCGCGGTCCACGCGTCGGCTATTCGATCCGCGAGTTCGCCGCCGGAGTGCCCGGTCTTTCTGCCGTCGAATACCCACCGAACGTCGAGTTTCTCCGGCCGTCCGAGCAGATGCGGTCGAGTGGACAGATCCTCCTCTAGCTGTTTGATATACTTCTCGACGTTCATCTCGTCGAGGAACTCTCTCATCCCGAACTCGTGTGATTTCATCTCGTATCGAGTACCGTCGATGACGACATCGGTGACTCGGTCTCCCGCACGACTCTCCGCGGCTTCGAGTGCCGCTTCGAGGCTCTCGTCGAGTCGAATCTGCCGCTTGGTCAGTCGTTCGAACGCGATGTCCGCCGACGCAGGCGCCTCCCTGTACGCGAACTTCAGGACGAACTCTTGCCCATCGGCGACGTTCTTCGGACCCGTGAGGTACTGTTCGACCGCGTCGTCGAACCCCTTGCGCCCGTGGAACCGGTTGATCGCTCCCCGCACGTGGTCCGGTGCGTCGGCTATCGTCCGGGCGGTGTCCGTGAGGCCGAGGTCGTCGACCCACGTCCGGGCGCTCTCGGTCAACTCGCCCGTCGGGACGCGGGAGGGTCCGTCCGGCTCCCCGGACCCCCGCTCCGGTCGGCGCTCACGTTCCGGCGTGTCACGAGCACCACGCCTCGGCGCTGCCGACGCCGCGTCCCCGGCCTCGTCGGCTTTCGACGCCGCCCCGGCCTCCTCCGGGAAGTCACACGTCAGCTTGCTCTCGTGACAGTGCTTGAGGAACTGCTGGAAGAGGTCTTCGAGGGTGTCGAGCAGTTCCGCGAACTGGTCGGTGACGGTGCCGAGCACCCGGCCCTTCAGGAACTTGCCGGCCGCCTTCACGGCGTCGATCACGTCGTCGAAGTACGGGAGCAGAGCCCTGAAAACGCGGAGGACGGAGCCGGCGAGCCGTCCGGCGCGTTTCGCGATCGTTTTGCCGACGGCCTTGATCGCGGTCACGGCTGTCCCGGTCCCGGCCGTCAGATACGCGAACAGCGCCTCGAACAGCACCACTCCGATGACTCGGCCGGTTGCCCGACCGACCGTGGCCTCCGCACCCGGCTTCGTGAAAAATTCCAGGAGTTTACCGGCGACGGTGCTGCCGAGGTCTGCCGCCTTCGCCTTCCCCGCCTCGACGATCGGGCCGATCAGCGTCGCCACCGCCTCGGGGTCGGTGAGCAGATTCTCGATCTCCCGCACCGCCGGCCCGACGTTGGCCGCGAGCGTCGCGCCGAGCTGTCTGGCGGTGTCGAACAGCTTCTGTACTTTCTTCGGGAATGCGCCGACGAGATCCCTGACCGCACCGAGGAACTCCCAGAGTTTCCCGACGCCGTTGATGACCATCCGGATGGCGTCGACGATGCCCCACAGTCCGTCGACGAAAAAGCCCTTCAACGTCCCGACGAGCAGCCCCTTCGCGTACGCCAGGCTCTCTCCCGCCATGATGCGGGCGAGCTTGTCGACCGCGGTGACCTTTTTCTCGGGGTTGGCCGACTGTAAGCGCTGATAGAACCCCCGGAGCCCAGGTCCGACGAACGTCCAGAGTCCACCGAGCAGCGTCCGGCCCGGGAACGTCTCGATCGTCGTGAGTGCCGCGTCGATAGCGGTGTCGACCAGTCGGCGTTTCATACTTCGACCGAGCCCCAGCCACGTCTGGCCGAGCAGCGAACCCGGTGTCAGCCCGAATCCGACGACCTGTCGTCGGACGGTCGCGTCCTCGCCATGGGTGACCCTCGGTGTCGACGGTCGCGTCCGCGAGGGTTCGGATCGGTCACTCGAACGGTCCGCGAGCGGTTCGCTCTCGCCCTGCTGGACGACGTGTGTCAGCTCGTGGGCCAGCAATCGCCGTCCCGCCACCGTCGACGGGTCGTAGGCACCGGCGCGGAAGAACACGTCTCGGCCGACGGTGAACGCGACGGCGTCGAGGTCGCGAGCGAGCGCATCGGCGCCGGCTCCGGTGTGGACGCGCACGTCTCCGAAGTCGTAGCCGAGGCGCCGTTCGAGCGTCGTGCGCACCGAGTCCGGGAGGGCCCGTCCCCCGCCCGTGGCTATCGTCCCCGTGTCACCCGACCGGCCGCCCTCGGCGCTCGTCCGTCGTCCGCCGGACTCGGTCCCCACTCCGGCCGTCGGTTCGGCGGGACCGGACGGCGTCGATCCGCCAGTGTCGACCGCGGCGCGTTGCGGGACCGGCGCCTCGCCGCTCGGCTCCGACCCCCCACCCCGGGCATCGCCGAGCGCGGCGAGACACTCGGGGCAGTGCAGCGGTTTGCCGTTCGCCCGACGCCGCTGGCAACGGGTACAGAGCCGGCGCCCGTCCGACCGTGCCGACCCCGGATCGACATCCTCGCGGCCGCCGGGGCGAACCGCAGCCTCGGCCACCCGACGGGCCTCCCGCTCGAAGCGGTCGTCCGTCCCACCAACCGCGGCCGATCGGCCGTGGTCGCCATCGGCGGCGAGTCGCTGAACCGTCTGGTTGCCCAGCGACCGCTGGAGTCTGTCGCGGCGGCTCCGACCACCCCTATCCGCATCCGTGGTCTCCCGGGCCCGTTCCGACACGGCGTCGGTCCGGATGGTCTCTGCGCTCTCGCGACGGCGAACCCGCTGGCCGCCGGTCGCGTTCGAGTCGTCGCCGTCGTCGGTCGATGTCACGGCGGTCGGTCCTCCGGAACTGGCGCTGTCATGGTACGTACTCCCGATACTGGTCGAAGTCGGCGGTGGAGACGAGCTGTCCGTCCTTTTCGAGTTCGCGCCACAGGGCGGCGACGGCGTGACGCATCTCGACCCGTTCCCCGTCGTCGGCCGCGAGGAACGCGGCCGTCAGAGCCGCGTTCTTGATCCCGCCGCCCGAGAGGTCGAATCCGGCGAGGAAGTCCCAGTCGAGGTCGCCGACCGGAGTATCGTCCGGGAAGACGCCCCGCCAGATGCGCTCGCGGCCGGCCCGGTCCGGAAGGGGAAAGTCGACAGTGAGGTTGATGCGGCGCTGGAAAGCGTCGTCCAGATTCTCCTCCAAGTTCGTCGCGAGGACGACCACACCGTCGTGGTCTTCCATCCGCTGGAGGAGGTAGTCCACTTCGACGTTCGCGTAGCGGTCGTGGGCGTCGGAGACCTCCGAGCGCTCCCCGAACAGGGCGTCGGCCTCGTCGAAAAACAGGATGGCGTTACTGGCCTCGGCCTCGTCGAACACCTGCCCGAGGTTGCTCTCAGTCTCGCCGATGTACTTGCTGACGACCCGCGCGAGATCCACGGTGAACAGGTCGAGACCGGCTTCGTTGGCGATGACCTCGGCCGCCATCGTCTTCCCCGTACCCGACGCCCCGGCGAACAGGACGTTCACACCGGTGCCGAGGCTGTACCGGTCCTCGAACCCCCACTCGGAGTAGACGGTACCTTGGTGTTCCACGTGGGCGACTATCTGCTTGAGTTGGCGGCGCTGGGTCGCCGGTAACACGATGTCGTCCCAGCCGTAGGTCGGGTCGACCTGCCGTGCGAGATCGCCCAGACGCTCGCGGGACTGCGCCCGACACGCCTCCCGCACGTCCTCGGCGGACGGGTCGCCGATCGCGAGCGCCCGGGCGGTGGTGGCGGCGTCCTCGATCTGCCCGGCGGTGAAGAGAAACTTCGACGCCAGCGCCGCCGGGTCTCCGGGGAGGTCACACTGCTCCCAGAGCGACCGCCGCAGATCGAACGACGGTCGGTCGATATCGACGGCCGCGAACCGATGGCCGTCGAGCCCGGCGGCCAGTCGCGCCGGTACCGTGGCCTCACCGGCCAGAAACACCGGTCCCGGGCAGTCGTCGACGACCGTGATCAGCGTCTCGAGGTCGCCCTCGTCGTCCGATTGTGGGAGGTTCGTCACGAGAACGGCCGCGTTCCGGAGTGTCGCCTCCCGGACGAGCGCCCGGCGCGTGTCGGCCGCCGCCGAGAGCCGACCGGCGTCGACAGCCAGCAGCGGCCGATCGACCGACACCTCCCGGACGAGTGCCGCGGCGGCGGCCTCGTGGCCAGCGCCGTACGGCCCGTCGAGATGGATCATCGCCGGGGGGTCGCCGTCGACCCGAGCGCGGAGCGCCGCCAGCCTGTCGCGAGCGGGCGCCGGGATCGGAAGTCGCTCGATGGCGTCGGCCGCGGCTCCGGCCCTGGCAACGGGGGCGGTCAACGACGGTTCGACCGCCGCCGGATCGAGCGGTTCGACGGCTGACGACAGCGACCGCGGGAGTGTGTCCTCGCCGAGTAGATACGCGACGATCCGGCGGTCGACCTCCACCGGCCGAGAGAGGACCGCGCCCTCGACCCCACCGAGTCGCAACAGACCGCCGTCGAGCAGGGGAGATCCGGGGGTGAGCAGCGCTCGGTTGGCAGCCTCGTCGCCCGCGGTGCCGCCGATGATCCGGAGGACCAGACCGGCCGTCGGCCGCTTGCGCGTCAGGTCGTCTTGGAGATAGGCGTACACCGTTTCGTACTTCAGATCGAGCTCCGGGGCGAGCGCGACGAACAACGCGTCGACGTGCCGGCGGGTGAGACCGAACCGGTCGGTGAGGGTGACCAGTCGGAGGTCGTCGCCGCGGTCGGCAGTCGCCCGTTCGCGCTCGCGGATTCGCTCGTCGAGCGTCCGCAGACGGTTGTCGAGCGTCGCGTCGCCACGGGCGTCCCCGCCACGTTCGCGGGCCGTGGTCCCGGCACGACCCGTGGTTCCGCCGTCGCCAGCACGGCCGGGTCGTCGGCCCGTTCGGTCGGCGTCTCCCCCCATCGGCGGCACGGAGAGAAGCCGGTCGACCTGCTCGTCGGCGACGTAGAGCCCACCGCCCTCACCGGCACCGCCACGGTCCGCGCGCCAAGTGGCGAGGTAACGCTGCAACAGGAGGTCGAGCCGACGGAGGCCGTCCCGGAGGTGCTCGCGGTCACGGTCGTAGGCGCTCATCGAGCAGCCCCTCCCGTCGACCGGCGGCCGACTGGCGCAGTGCGACACGTAAACGATGACATCACCGGGGCAGTCCCTCCATCTTCGAGAGGCCGCGGTGGGTGAGCTCGACCGTCTCGACGGCGACGGCGCCCTGGTCGGCCTGGAGATCGGGGCCGCTCCACCGCACGGGATAGGCCTCGCGGAACTCCCAGCCCCAGACCTCGCGCCCGGACAGGTCGAGCACGACGATACGGCCGTTTCTGCGCTCCACGGTGCCGTATTTGACGTCCTGAATCCAGTTCCAGAACACGTCGGAGTCGGCGAGTCCGCGCCGCAGGGTGATCGTGGGGGTACTCATCCGGTCGGGAAAGGCGTGTGTGAAGTCGTTGCGGCCGCCCTCCTCGTACTCCACGGTCTGGAGTTCGCGTTCCAGCCCCTCGACTTCGCTGAAGCCGCCGACGATGAGCGAGTCGATTTCGACGTTGAACCGGTAGTTTCGGTACGGGTCGGCGGCGCCGCTCACGGCAGCCCACCCCGCCGAGCCGCGTCCGGGGCGACCACGCTACCCACCCTCGTTCATCCGCTCGTTGATACCGCTGATCTCCTCACACCAGCGGCGTCGTTCCCAGTGTGGCATGGCGAGCACCTCGTCGTGAGTCCAGTTGAAGTGGTACGCGACGAAGGATACCTCCTCGTAGAGTCGGTCGAGGGGGTATCCCGTCATCACTCCCCCGAGACGCCCACCTCCGCGTCGGCGCCGTCGAGTCGGACGCCGGAGTCGGTCTCGACGGTGAACTCTTCGCTACACTCGGGACAGATCACGTCGATAGCGTCGGCACCGCGCCCGTTGATGCGTTCGTAGAGATCCTGCAGATGCGCCAGATCGGAGACGTACAGGTTCTCGATTTCGTGTGGGGTCACGTCGTCGAGCGAGCCGAGGCCGGTGACCACCCGAGAGAGGATGATGACCGTCTGGTAGGCTGGATTGGACTGGACGCGCGGGTCGTTCAGCGATTTGATCTCGTCGGCGGCGGTCGCTAGCCGCATCGTCCCCTCTCGGTGGACGGTGCCGTCGTCGTCGTAGCCCTCGGGGAGCGTGAACTCGAACTCCGTCTGGAGCGTGCCCTCGCTCATTGCTTCCGTTCCATCCCCTCACAGACGATCTCGAGGCTCTCGATAGCCACCTCGTTCCCGGTGCCTTCGAGGTCGGGCGCGTCGTACTCCCGCGGCCAGGCCTTCCGGAACTCCCAGCGGGCTTTCGACTGCCCTTCCTCGTCCTGTAACACGACCGCGATGGTCGTGCGTGCTTCGCCGAGTTTGCCGTTCTCGACCAGTTTCCGCCACTCGTAAAGCGCCATCGCGTCCCGGGCCGTCCCGCCTTCGAGCGTGAGATTGCCGTACTCGTTGAGGCTGGTGAGCTTCCGGACCGTCGGTCGTTTGTCGTTCCCCTCGCGGTACTCGATGACCTCCGTCGAGTTCGCGGGGAGGCTGGCGCTACTGAAGCCGGCGCGCGCGACGTTGTCGATTTCGAGCAGGAACCGATTGTTTCGGAGTGGACCGCGTCCGTCGGGCATCGGTTATCCGCCTCCGCTCCCGCCGGCGGTGGTCTGTGAGATGCGGAACACGACGAACTCCGCGGGCTTCACCGGCGCGATGCCGATCTCGCAGATCAGGCGGCCGTTGTCGATGTCGTTCTGTGTCATGGTCGTGCGGTCACACTTGACGTAGAAGGCCTCGTCCGGAGAGGTTCCCATGAGGGCGCCATCCTCCCACAGACCGGTCAGGAAGTTGCTGACACTCTGGCGGACGCGCGCCCAGAGGTCGGGATTGTTCGGCTCGAAGACGACCCACTGCGTACTCTCCTCGATCGACTCCTCGATGTACATGAACAGCCGACGGACGTTGACGTACTTCCAACTGGGGTCGTTGCTGGTGGTGCGGGCGCCCCACACGAGGGTTCCCCGCCCCTGGAAGTTCCGGATGCAGTTGACTCCCTCGGGGTTCAGCGACTGCTGGTCTTCCTTCGTGATCGTCCGTTCGAGGCCGATGATACCTCGGACCCCTTCGTTGGCAGGCGCCTTGTGGACGCCGTGGTTCGCGTCCGACCGGGCGTAGATCCCGGCGACGTGACCGCCCGGCGGCACGTCGCGTTCGAGATCGGTTTCGGGATCACGGATCGTCACCCACGGGTAGTAAAGCGCCGCGTACTCCGACTGGAGCCCCTGCCCGCTCTGGGAGGTCGGCAACCCGGTGAGATCGGTGTCGCTCTCGGTGCCAAGGATGGCGATCCGGTCTTTCCGACGTTCGCAGTGGGCGATCACGTCGAGTCGGAGATCATCGTGTTGGGTCTCGTCCGGTACGATCACCATCGTGATCTCGTCGATCTCGTCGAATCGCTGGAGTCCGATCCGCTGTCCCTGCACGTCGCTCCCGTTGTAGTCGCCGATATCGAGGTTCGTCTGGAGGGTACTCGCGGGGTTCGAGAGGCTGAACGACAGCGACGTCGTCCCGTTGCTCGGCGGACTGGTGCTCGATCCGGCGGTGATCGACACCAGCGACGACGATCCCTCGATCGTCGACTTGTAGTAGTTGGTCTCGGTCTCGTCCGCCGAGAGTTCGTCGTACACCTCTTCGTGTTCGGGCGGCCCCTCGTTTGTCGCCTTGGCGATCGTATCGTAGTCGTTGCTGAGGTTGCTGGCGTTCCGGAAGTAGCCGATCCGGAGCTTGAAGCGATCCGGATTCCCGGAAGAGGCGTCGTCCACCTCGACGACGACGTTGCCGCCCCAGATGCCCGGTCCGATGGCGTTGACCGTCATCACCGTGTTGCTCCCGTCACTCAGATCGGCGCTGGCGACCCGCGAGGCCGTGTCGATCCAGTCGTCTGGAACCACACGGGCGACCCAGGCGCGGTTTCCGCCGTTCTCGAAGAAGCCCCTGACCGCGTAGGCGAGCGTCGGATCGTACCCCGGGTCCCAGTCGGCGTCCGTCGTGAAGCCGCCGTAAGTCCGGTAGAACTCCGCCCAGCTCGTCACGAGCTGCGGCTCGAGCGGGCCGCGTTCGGTGGCGCCGACGAACCCCGCGACACTCGTGCTCACGCCCTGGATCGGGGTCGGGCCGCGGTCGACCTCCTCGATATGTACCCCCGGTGTTCTGTACTCAGGCATGGACCGCCACCCATCCCGGCTGGCGGTTAGCCATCCTCAACTCCTCTATTCAGTGAACATTTCATCGACATTTCCATAACGAGAAACATTCCGGACGATAATCAAGTTTTCCCGGGCGGCGGGTCCCGGCAGCCCCCGCTCTCCGGTCCCGACGCCTCTCCGTCCCGCTCGTGGTAATCTCTCCGGCTCTCGTGACACAGGTACAGCCGACAGTGTGAGTATCGTCGGTTCCGCCGAGCGGACCACGCTCACGTGCCCAGCCGAGGCTCACTCCCCGGTTACGCCACTCCGATCAGTTCGTCAGATTCGCCGACGTGAGGCGGCCCGGCCGGACCGTGACCGACTGCGTGAACCCGCCGTTCGGCCACGTTACCGCGAACACGGGGTGGGCGTTACCCGGCATGACATACCGGACCCCGGTGTTCGGATCGCGGTCCACGTCCGTGTGGTCGATGTCGGCGAAGACGTAGACGAACTCCCCAGTATCCGTCGTTCGGACGGTCCCTGGGAGTCCCTGGACCGATACCTCGGCGTCGGATACCGGTTGGCCACTCTGCCGGACCTGCCCCCGGACGCGTGTCAGGCCGGATGGGAACGAGTACGCCGGGGTGGGTTCCAGAACGAACTCCTCCGCGGTTCCCGGGTCGTACGTGGGGTTGCTGGGATCGACGTCGACCGTCCGCGACGCGTCGCGGTAGTACGCGCCGCCGTCGACTCGGACCGTCACGCTGGTCGGTGGGAGGTCGAAAAACAGGTGGTAGCCGCTCCGGTTCCGGGGGGGTACCTCGTCGACGCCGTCGACCCGAACTGACGGCGTCCCGATCGGCCGTCCCCCCGCGACGCCATCGGTCAGTCGCACCGCGAGCGCCAGATCGTGGCCGAACGCCCCGACCTGCTGCCAACGATCACTCATCGTCCACCCCCGTCCGGAGATACTCCTCGAACGTCGCGTCGGTGACTCGCTCGCCGCCCGACGGCTCGCGTGGCTCGATCGTCACGGGCGTCGCCAGGTAGGACACCGAGGGCCGGTAGGGCTCCCCCTCGAACGTGTTCCAGACGTTCACGACCGTGTCCGTCGTCCCCGGGAGGACGGAGAGTTCGAGAACCTCGTCACCGTCCGCGAGCGAGCCGCGGAGATCCGGTCCTCGGACGATGGCGTTGTCGTGGAGCACCTGCATCGCCCGACCGAGCATCTTGTGTTCGTTCAGCGTCTCGGTGGTCGTGGTGGTGCTGCTAGTGCGTTGGCCCGGATGTGCGGTGAGAAGGTACTTCAAGTCGAGTCCCAGCGCGTCGTCGGCCACGGAGCCCCGGTGTTCCCCATTCCGCGAGTGACCCGTCCGATCCACGTCGAACAGGTAGACCGTCAACCGGACCTTCTGCTGGAGGTCGTCGTCGACGGGTGACGCGAGCACGATCTGCTTGTCGTCGTTCACGAGATCCGCCATCCGATCGCGAAGCAGGTCGACGATGGTCTCGCCCGCGTCGGCGATGGCGCCGTGGTCACCCACGCCGCCCCACCCTCCTCGACCGCGTTCGCCGCACACCGACGGCGCCGGAACACGTGTTTTTCATTTGAACTGTCTGCGTACCTACCGAGCGATTCGGAAAAAGTCTTTCTCCGGCTCGCCGCGCCACAGCGGCTTTGTCGCTCCGCGTCGAATCGCGCCCATGCGCTCCGATCCGATGTCACGCCGGCGACTGCTGGCGTCGGGTGCCGTCGCCCTCGGCGCGCTCGCGGGCTGTCTCTCGGAGCCGACGACGCCGGGCTCGCCGACCGATCCGCCACCGACACCCACGTCCGACGAGCGGTCGCCGACTGGCACCAGCGTCGACGGCGACACGCTTCGTCTCGACTCGCTATCCGTCGCCGACTTCGTACTCTTCCCGCTCGCCGGTGTCCATCCACACGTCCACCGCCAGGCCGAGACACAGTACGTGATCGTCCGCGCGGCCACCTCGCTACCGCGAGCGACGGTCCGTGATCGACTGACGCTCGAACTCGACGGCGAATCCGCGCCGCTGGCCGAGCACCAACCCGTCCCCTGGAACCGGGAGACGGTCGACCTCGCTTTCGCCGTCTCGAAGCGCACGACGGTCGCCACGGGCCGCGTGCTGTTCGACGGGACGGAACTGCGGACGCTCTCGGCGGCGACCGTCGAGCGACTGAACGAGCCACCGGTTTTCGAGGTCGGTGAGCCGTCGGTGTCACCGACCGAGATTTCGGCGGGCGACCGCGTCGACGCGACGGTCCGAGTCGAGGTGACGAACACCGGTTCGGGAGTCGGGACGTTCGGCGCCAGCCTCGGGAGTAGCGCGCTCTCCGGATCGAAGACGCTGACGGCGAGACTCGCCGCCGGGGCTAATCACCAACTGACCGGATCGATCAGTATCGTCGGGCGGGACGACGCGCCGACCGTCAGCTTGGACTGGGGCACGGACGAGTGGACGGCGACGGTGTCGGTCGTGGGCACCGAGACGGAAGGGCGTCCGACGCCGCCACCGACGCCGAACTGATAGGAATTATCGGAAGTCGTCATAGATACGCGCCGGACCGTCTCGACGAGAATCTATCGACAGTTAGGATACTCCCTATGAGCAGCCGAAGCCGGGGACCGGCTCCCGGTTCGGTGCCGGAACCTCGTCTGCTCGGCGTCGTGGCGCTCGCTCCCGCCGTCGCGCGATGCGAGTAAGACGGCCGGCGTCGGCAGGACGAACCCTTATGACGCTGACCACCTGATCGGACGCCATGGACCGACGCGCGTTCCTAGCGGTTGCGGGCGCTTGTCTTTCCGGGCTCGCAGGTTGTGGCTCCGCGGGTTCGTCTTCATCTTCGGCTTCCGAGACTACCACGGCGACCCCGACACCCGAGCCGACCCGAACTCCGACACCCGAGCCGACCCGGACGCCCGAGCCGACGCTCACCCCTCCCGAGCGCCGATACGTCCCCCAGTTACTCGACGTGGCCCTCGTCTCGACGTGGTCGGAGCCGGGCGATCTGACCGCCAACCGAATCGAGAGCATCCGCCGCGGTCAGCCGGCCGTCGTTGCCTTCCGCTACCGCATCCGCATTCCTCAGGGGACGATCAACCTCAAGGAGGGAGTCGACGTGGTTCACGGCGACGAGATGGTCGTTCGCCGGTTCCGCGACGTCGACCGCCACGTCGAATCGGCGGGGCTTCACACGTGGGAGGACGCGATGACGTTCGACACGGCCGACTGGCCGACGGGGCGGGTGACGGCGACGGGCGCCATCGGCGAGCTGCAGCTGCACCGAACCTCCGACCGCGTGTCGACGACGTTCGACGTTTCCAACCCCTGACCGTTCAGACGTCACGACCACCGATGCGGTCGAGCGCGGTCAGCGCAGACTGTCGTCGGAGGATGTCCGTCGTCCACGCCCTCCCCGAGAGACGCTCACACAGAGAGGGCGACGAGTACGTCTTCGAGGTGGGACGATGACCGTGCCGACCCCGACCGAAAAAGACGGATTTATCAATAGCCCTCCCGTCGTCGAAGATGCGGAGCTCGGTTGGTGTAGTCCGGCCAATCATGTTGGCCTTTCGAGCCGACGACCAGGGTTCAAATCCCTGACCGAGCATCGCAGCGAGCGAGACGTGCAGGGAAGGGATTTGAACCACGCGAGACGAGCGCTAGCGAGTCTCGCAATCGGGTCCAAATCCCTGACCGAGCATGTTTCTGAACGAACGGAGTCGGTGAAGAAGCCCGCGCAGAGAGGATTTGAATCAGAGAAACGCGAGCGTCAGCGAGCGTTTCGCGTGGTTCAAACCCCTGCCGAGCACTACAGCGAGCGATAGCGAGTCTCACAGTCGAGATCAACCTGCCCAGGCGTCGTGGCGAGGCTGATCCCTTCCTGCGGGTGACGCGCCGTCCCAACGACTCCGAGCGGCCGTTTCCGTCCCGGTTTTGTTGTTGATACTGAAGGAGTGACTTTATGATCCGAAGGGACACATTACTGCCCGAGCAGACGGTCGGAGTGGCGCTCCGACTCCGCGGCACCGTCACCACAGGGGGGACAGTTTCGCTCTCGCGATCACAGCCATCGAGTGCGGCGATCAGACCCAGATCCATGTCGACCCAACAATCACGCTCCCGGAACCGTTCCGATCCGGAGCGACTGTCGAAAGACACGATCTTCTCGATGCTGAGCAATCAGCGTCGCCGATACGTGCTCTACTACCTCAATCAGGAAGGGGGACCGGTGTCCCTCCGCGACCTCGCCGAACAGATCGCGGCGTGGGAAAACGACGTGCCCGTGTCCGAGTTGGACTACAAACAGCGCAAGCGAGTCTACACCTCTCTCCACCAGACGCACCTTCCCAAACTCGACGATGTGGGGATCGTCGACTACGACCGGGATGGCGGGACGATCACACTCGCGGATCGAGCTACCGAGCTCGATGTCTATCTCGAACTCGTCGGCGAACACGACGTGCCGTGGTGTGATTTCTATCTCGGTCTGTCCGCGGTTGCCACGCTGTTCGTCACCGCGGCGTGGCTCGGCGTGTTCCCGTTTTCGGTCCTGCCGGGTCTGGCGCTCGCGGGCGTGATCGTCGTCGTGTTCGGCGTCGTCGCGGGGGTGCATGGACACCTCGCGCGTCGGAACCACATCGGCGGCGACAACGCCCCGATCGAGAACCCCAACGACCGATAGTGAGTGCTGTACGTCATTACGGGTGGGTCGCCGAACCGCCCTGTCGACCCACGGGTGGACGGTTACAGCAGTCGTGATGACGCGGACTGTCGTGAGGTGTGTCGCCGGCTACCGCCCCGTGGCCGGCGATAGCCACGGCTGACTTCCGACGGATCAGGCCAGCCAGTCTTCCGGCTTCGTGTCGTAGTCGATGTCGTTGGCCGCGATTCGTTCTTCGAGATTCGGATCGAGGTCGTGAGTTTCGAAGTGCTCGCCGTCGTAGCGGATGCGCTTGCCGGATTCGGTCGCCGTCGGTTCGCGATTCCGCCGTCGCGCAATCTCCAGTTCGTGTTCGTCGTACTCCTTGACGATGGTCATGAGGTTGACTGGCCGCCCCCAGAGGTCGTAGGTGCGTTCGAGGACGCGCTTTGCCTGCTCGGTATCCAAGCCGATGCCGTTGTACTGATGGCCCAACAACAGCTCGTTGCGGTTGTCGAAGTTGCCGTCGTACACCGCGACGGTGGGCTTCCCGAAGTTGGTAAACTGGAGCAGAAGCTTCTTTTTCACGTCGTCCGAATCGTCCGAGGCAACCCGGAAGTCGCCGGTCGCCTGCGAGAACTCGTAGGTGAAGTAGTCGTTCTCCTTCACGAACTCCTCGGAGAGGAAGGCGTCGATGAAGGTCACGTCGTTGTGGCTCTCGCGGAGCTCGCGCATCCGCTGCCAGCCCACGCCGTAGTCCACATCCGCGACGGCGTCGGCGACGGAGTCGTACTTCTCGTCGTCGAACATGTATCGCGATAGCCGTTCGAGCTCCGATCCACGAATCCGACGGAGGAAACCGCGGTTCTGGGGCTTGCACAGCGAGAAGTGACGCTCCGCGAGCCCCTCGGTAGTGAGCACCGTCCACGGGTAGCGCCCGATGTCGATATCGCCAGCCTGCGCCCGTTCGAGGGCGTCGGCGTCGACCCGCGGATCGTCCGGATCGAGGTCGGCCAGCGTCTCGGCGGTGATCGACGCGATGGCGGGATCGGCCGCCAGCATGTCGGCCACCTCGTCGAAGTCGATCACGTCGTGGAAGTTCCGCCACGTGACGCCCTCGACGCGGAGGAGTTTGTCCGCCACCTCGCGTCGGTTGGTCACGTTCTCGACGTACTGCCAGAGCTCCATGCCGAGCTTGTAGGGGTTGAGTCCGGGCGAGCCGAGGACGCGCGCCATGTGGTCGGCGTAGGTGACGAACTCGTCGTCTTCGGCGAAGTTCTCGTCGCTCATCATCAGCGACTCCCAGAAGGCGGCCCACCCTTCGTTCATTATTTTTGTCATTTTTTGCCCTGCAAAATAATACGCCTCCGTCCGCAGGATTTCGAGCACGTCCTTCTGCCACGGTTCGAACTCCACGGCTTTCCCCGATTCTTCGTCGTACTGCCGGCCGTGTTCGAGGAGGAAGGCGAGCACGTCGGCGTGGGGGTCTTCGAGTCGAGCCGCGGCACGCTCCGACTCAGCGAGATCGTCCAGCCACTCCTCGTCGAACGCCTGCCGACGCACGTCTTCGGACACGTCGAGTTCGTCGAGTCGCTCCCGGAGGTCCGGTGGCGCGTCCCGCTCCCGGCGCTCTCCAGCGCGGGCGAAGGCGCGGTGCTGATCGATGGTGTCCTCGAGACAGAGGACGGCGTCGATGAACCGCTCGACCTCGTCGCGGTCGATCTCGGGATCCTCGACGTACCCCTTGATCGTCTCGGCGTGGCGTTCGAGCATGGCCGCAGCGTCGAGATCGGCGCGGTCGTCGCCCTGGCCGTCGCCGAACAGGCCGAACCACTCGTTGTTGGCGAAAAAGTCCGCGTGGGCCTCGACGTGCGTGATGACTGCCTTCTGGTCGGCCAGCGAGTTCGACTCTTGGAGGAAGGCGTGCGAGGGGTTGTCGTTGTTGACGATCTCGAACGCCTTACCCATGCCGAACTGATCCTGTTTGCGCTGACGGTCGTACGCCATCCCCCACCGCCAGTGTGGATAGCGCCGTTGGAACCCGCCGTAGGCGATGAGTTCGTTCATTTCGTCGTGATCGACGATCCAGTAGTTGACCGGGTACGGGTCGAGCCCCAGTTTCCGGGCGAGATCACCCGCTTTCTCGACCGGTTCCGTGAGGCGTGTCGCTTCCTTCCGTGCGTCGATGCGGTCGTCTCTCATTCGTCGTCCTCCGTACTCAGGATGTCGTAGATGGCGTCGGTCACGTCCGCCTGATCGGAGACGTAGGCGACGACGACGCCGTCCGATCCGTCGAACGCTCGTTCGACTTCCTCGGCGTGGGTTGCGTTGATCGCCGTCCCACCCGGCTGTGTCTCCACGTAGGCGTGGAGGTTCGCCGGAATCTCCGCCATCAGCGGCACCACGTTCTCGCGCGTGTCGTTGCTCGAGTTCTCGCTGTCGCCGGCGGCGAAGACGTAGCGGTTCCACTCCGCCCACGGATATCGCTCTTCGAGAATCTCCGCGGCGAGTTCGTACGCCGAGGAGATGCGCGTGCCGCCACCGGAGCGGATGCCGAAGAAGTCCTCGCGGTCGACCTCCCACGCCTCCGCATCGTGGGCGATGTAGACGAACTCCGCGCGGTCGTACTTGCCGGTGAGATACCAGTCCAGCGGCGTGAACGTCCGCTCGACGAGCTCGCGTTTCTGCTCGCGCATACTGCCGGACACGTCGCGGATGTTCACCACCACGACGTTTTTCTCCGTCTGCTCGATCACCTCCGGATGGCGGTAGCGCTCGTCCTCGCGGCGGAAGGGCACTTCACGCAGCCCGTCACGCCGGATTCGTTCGAGCGTCGTCGTCCGTTCGACGGTTTCGGCCATCTCCTCGAAGCTCTCCCATTTCCCCCGTTCGTCGTCGGGGATGGTGTCCCACTGATCTTCGATCCACGCCCGGGAGACGAGGACGTTCTCCTCACGACACCAGTGGAACACCTCCCGAGGGGTCGCATCCGCGACCCGCATCGCCTCGCGGACGTACTCCTCGTCGAAATCCATCGCCAGCTTCCGCTTGAGGCCCTGCTTGAACAGGCGCTCGAAGTCGAGCGTGCTGTTCGGGCCGGCGCGGGTGAGTTCCGTGAAGTCGCCCTCGACTTCCTCGACGACCTCTTTTCCCTTTGGCTCTAGGTCGAGGCCGAGTTCCTCGTCGAGTTCCGCCGCGAACTCCTCGGGGTCCATCTCGTAGTACTCGTGGTCGCCCGCCTCGTCACCGGGCTCGCCGTCTTCGCCGTCCTCGTCACCGTCGGCGGGCTGGGGTGGGCCGACCGGCTGTCCCACGTCCGGGGTGCCGTCCTGTCCCTGGCCGACGCCGCCGCGATCGCGGGGGTCGTAGGCGAACTCCGGCAGGTCGACCACCTTGATCGGCACCTGGATGCTGTCGGGGTCGCTCCCGCCGAGGTCGCCGTAGCGGATGAACTCCTTCAGGTCTTCGCGGCGCCGTTCGCCGACCTCACGGAACCGATCGAGATCCTCCCTCAGTCCCATCGGTAGCTCACCTCCCGCATCACTTTGCGACTCGTCAACTCCGCCGAGGCGGCCGAGTACCCCTGTGCCTGCAGGTGTTCGACCGTCCGTTCCTTACACCGCTCCGTCTCCGTCCCCGAGGGCGGGTCCGTCCACTGTGCGGGGTCGAACCCCTCGAACAGGCGTTGCACGTCGCTCCAGTCGTGGGCGTCGAGGACGGCCCGGATGACCGGAATCTCGCTCACGTCGACGTTTTCGATGGCGAAGTCCTCGTTGCGGTTCTCCCACGCGTAGCGGTTGATGGCCGTGATGACCTTCTCGCGGCGGAACTCCTCGACGCGGTTGGTAGGGTCCGCGCCGACGTACGCGCCCTCACCGAACCGCCCCAGATGCTCCGTCTCGAACACCTTCATCAGCAGGGGATCGGGGTCGGCCGGACCGCGGTCGGTGTCGACCGGTTCGTCGTTCGCCCAGGCGAAGACGTGTTCGACGTACTCCGCGACGGTGGCTTCGTCGACGCCTTTCTCGGCCAACAATGCGTCGAGCACGTCCGCCTCCTGGCGGTCGTAGATGTGGCTCTTGACGATGGCGAGACGGTTCTCGTACTCCGCGGCCTCGGCCCGCGAGAAGACGGGCGCCTCGGAGAGTCCCTCCGCCATCGCGTCGAGGACGTCGTCGGGCATGACGACCCGCTCGACCGGCAGAGTGGGGTGTTGGCGGTCGGCGTCGGTCTGGAGCAGGTCCGCGATCACGTCGCGCGTGTAGGTGACTGGCACCCCGTGACTGCCGTCGTCGCCGTCGAAGTCGAACTCGTCGGCGTCGACGCGTTCGTCGCCCTCCTGCAGGTAGCCCTGGTCGAACAGGAGTGCTTTCTCGACGAGCCCCCGGTTGCCCGGCGTGTCCTCGCCGTCGAGTCTGGTGACGACGCTGTAGAGCGCCGCCGCCTCGACGGTGTGGGGTGCGAGTTCCCGCTCGACGACATCGCCGCAGCCGTCCCGCATCGACAGTGTCAGTCCCTCACGAACCCGTGCTTCGCGGTCAGCGTAGCCTTCGGCCTCCCAGACGGCCGTCTCCGTCGTCAGTTCGCGCCGGATCAGTTCGGCCTCCAGCGAGAGGTTGGTCAGGTAGCCGAACTCGTGTTTGTCGAGGCGACGCTTCAACGCCTTCAGCGGGTCGCGACCGTTGCGGTCGGCGTACTGGTCGAGCTCTACGTCGAGGTCGGGGTTCGAGATGATGAGCAGTTGCGTGTCGATGTCCATCCCGATGCCCTTGTCCAGCTTCACGCGCCCCTCGTCGGGGACGTTCAGGAGTTTGCGGAGCAGATCGGCGTGCTGGGCCGCGTCCTCGACGATGGTCAGGAGGCCGTTGCCCTGCGAGAGGACGCCGTCGTAGGAGAACGCCTGCGGGTTCTTCCGTCCCCGAGAGTCGAGTTCGCGGAGCATCCCGGGCATCCACGACCCGACCAGCCGCTCCTTTGGCGTGCCATCGTCCTCCGAGTGGAGAATGCCGATGCCCCTGCCCACGTCGACGACGTAGTTTTTCACTCGGAGATGGCGCGGGTCGGTGATGGAGGAAAACAGGTTCGTCCCCCCCGCCCGCCGGTAGCGCTCCTCGAGGATGTCGTACGCCTCGTGACAGAACGGATCGAGGTCGGCGTCGACCCGCGTCGGGACATGATTGCCCTCGTTGAGGTCCGACAGGATGGACTCCCGGACGCCCTCGGGGAACACGGAGAGCGGGTGGGACTGCACCGGGCTCTCGTACCAGTCGTCCTCGCGATCGATCTCGTCGCCGTAACTCAATCCGCGCTCCTCGGTCGCGCTGGCGACGTTCCACTCGACGGTGTAGCGTCGCCCGGCTTCGGTCTTCGAGTACTCCCGGAGTCCGTTGATGAGACACCGCTTGAGTTCGGATTTCCCCGTCGCCGTCGGCCCGTCGAACCAGATGATCTTCTCGCGTTTTCCCCTGTCCGCCGCGATGGTTCGAAGGTCGTCGACGAAGCCGTTCAGTACCTCGGTGTTGCCGAGGATGGCGTGTTCGCCGTCGTTGGCGGGGTCGTCGAAGAAGCGGTAGCGCTCGCGTTTCTCCCCTTCCTCGATGACCGTCCGCGTCCCCATCGACTCGATGGCTTCGAGCAGGTACTTCGGGGCGTGGGAGGCGATGGAGGGGCGCTCGAACGCTCGCTCGATGTACGCCTCCAAGCTCATCGGCTCCTCGTATGCGCCGGAGAGTTCCTCGTCGCCAGCGCGGATGTAGTCGTCGACCATTATCCCTCGAGTTCGCTTTTTGCGACCTCCGCGCCGGCGAACTCGAGTACTTCGGTGGCTCCCTCACGGGAGTAGCCCTGCTCGATCAGTGCGTCGACCCACGCGCTCCGCTCGTCGTCGTCGAGTTCGTTCGCCGACACCAGCGCGGAGAAGTTGATGTTGTGTTTCTTGTCCTCCCAGAGCTTGCGCTCCAATGCACGACGTAGGCGGTCGTTGTCCTGCGGATCGAACCCTTCACCCTCACGGGCGCGGCGGCTGACCCAGTTGGACACCTCCTGCCGGAAGTCGTCTTTCCGGTCGCTCGGAATCTCCAACTTCTCCTCGACGGATCGCAGGAACGTCTCGTCCGGCTCCTGCTCCCGGCCGGTGAGTTCGTCCGTCACCGTCGCGTCGTCGATGTACGCCATCACGTGGTCCATGTACTTCTCGCCCTGTCGCTGGATTTCGTCCACGTCGTACGCGAGGGCGTGGCGCACGTCCTCGATGGCGCGCTCCTTGTACTCCTCGCGCACGAGTTCGAGGTAGCGGTGGTAGCGGTCGACGTTCTCCTCCGGGATGGAGCCGTGGTTTTCGAGGTTGCGTTCGAAGTGGGTGAACACCGAGAGTGGAGAGAGGTAGGAGCGCCCGCGGTGGGTGGCGTCCATGATGGCCTCGGCGATCTCGTCGCCGATGAATCGCGCGGAGACGCCGTCCATGCCCTCCGCGATGTCGGCGTTCTGCTCCCCTTGCTCGCGCAACTTCTTCACGTCCACGTCGTCGGCTTCGTCGATCTCCCCGTTGTAGGCTTTGGCTTTCTGGACGAGCGTGACGGTCTCGCCGTCGGGTTCCGTGATGCGGGTCAGGACGCCGAACAGCCCCGCCATCTCCATGGCGTGGGGCTCGATGTGCATGTCCGGCACGTCCGCGTTCCGGAGCATCTTCCGGTAGATTTCGGCTTCCTCGCTGTACTCCAGCACGTACGGGAAGTCGATGCGTTTGGTGCGGTCGTTGAACGCCTCCATCTTCTCGTCACCTTTCTTGTCCCGGTATTCGGGCATGTTGGTGCGGCCGACGATCACCTGGTCGATGTCGATACGAGGGTTGTTCTTCGGCTTGATCGTCTGCTCCTGAGAGGCGTGTAGGAAGTCGTAGAGGAACTCCCGCTGGAGTTTCAGCAGCTCCTCGCCGCTGAACAGCCCGCGGTTGGCGTTACAGAACGCCCCGGAGTAGTCGAACGCTCTCGGATCGCTTTCGCCGTAGATAGCGATCTTCGAGTAGTTGACGTCGCCCGTCAGCTCCGTCTCGTCCTGATTTTTCTTGTCCTTGGGTTCGAACGTTTCGACGCACTGGCGTTTGTTCTCGCTCGCGACGAGGCGGATGATCTCGACGTGGTTGTCGAGGACGGCTTTCAGGTCGTCGTCGTAGTGAGCCAGCAGGCGATCCATGTAGAACTCGCTGGCGGGATCGAGCGACTGTTCGTTGCGGACGGTGTAGGGGGCGTCGAGTTCGGCGTTCAGCCGCTCCAACACCCGGTCGCGCTGTTCCTGTGGGAGGAGAACGAGGGGGTCCTGGTTCATCGGCGAGACGACCGTGTCGTCCGCCGGGTCCTGATCGCGGACGATATCACAGAGGTTGGTCCACCGGAAAGTGTACATCCGGCCCTCGTCGCTCATGGTGTAGTCCTCGAAGTACCGCCGGACCATCCAGTCGAAATGTGATTTCCCGGACCCGACCGGGCCGAGCAGGAGCTTGATGCGTTTCTCCGGGCCGAGCCCCCGGGCGCCGCTTTTCACCTTGTTGACGAACTCGTGGATCGACTCGTGAACCTCACGGCCGTAGAAGGTGTTCTCCCCGTCGTGTAAGGGGTCCTCCGAGGCCATGAGGTACTCGACGACGCCGGCATCTTCGTCGTACTCGGTGCCGTAGTAGTCGAACATGTCGGCGACGCGCTGGTGGGCATTGCGGGCGATCCGCGGATCGTCGTACACCTCGTCCAGATACCAGTCGAAGCGCTTCGCTTCGCGGAGGTCCGCCGGAACCGATTCCTTGTAATGCTGGCTGAGGTCTTCGAGGGTTTCCTTCGTCATTGTCTCATCGGGGTCTCGGACCCGAGCGCCATCCGAACGCCACCAACCCGAACATCGTGGTGTGGGCACACGTACCACGGTACGTGCCTGACCGCTGGATCATCGTCGTGGGGAACGTCGAGGTGGGTGCGGGGCGTCCGACCGACGGCTGCTCGGTCCGCTGGTAACCGAGACTATAAACACTGTCAGTAGTACACATACATAAGCCTTCTTCCGATCCGGCGGGTAGGCTGGTCCTACCCGAATCGCCGAACTCCGTCGTCGGCAGCTGTTTCTCCCCGATTCAGGCCGACTCGGGAGTGGGAACGAACGGTTAGGGATACTGATAGCGATTATTGTAACTGTGTACCGGTGGTTCGCCGACCCGCCTTGACGAACCACCGGTACTGACTTACAATAATCACTACGACACCGGCGGCTGGACCTGTGTCACGAGAGTCGCCACCCCGGGATGGCGACTCTCGTGATCGGCGTGCAGCCGGTAGTGTGAGTCACGCCACCGAACGACCGCGGTCACGTCTCGTCGGCGACGACCAGACGGTAGTCGCGATTGCAGGTCATCGCACGATTACGAGACATTCTCCGACCAGCCGTGCGAACAGTGTCGATCGCTACTGTATAGGGCCGGGACGCCGAGGACCGATGCATGAGCTTCGACGACCTTCCCGACGGGTGGACCGTCTGGCACGAGGAGGCCGGCGGGCGGGCAATCCTCGCCTATCGGCCGGACGTGTTCGACACGGCCGCGTTTCCGGCGCCGTGCATGCCGACGATCTACCTCTCACCGGGATCACCGCGGCGCCGGCCGGGGGCCCGTGACGCCGACGGCTGGACGATAACGCTGTTTCTCGAACCGGAGGTAGATGCACGCGTCGAAACGGCCGGTGCTCGCGAGGCGGGCGTCGAGATGGCCCTCGAATTCGCCCGCGCGTTCGTCGACGGCGACGTCGACTACCGCGCCGCCTATCAGGTCCCCCGAGAGGACTACTTCGATCGTCTCGACGAACTCGTCGGTCGCGAGGCTTAACCCCCCGGACCGAGAACGGTCGCCCATGTCCGAGGTCACGCTCATCGGGACGCGCCTCGCCGAGGTCGGTCGCGAGTTCGTCTTCCGTGGCGAAGCCAACGCGTGCGAGGGATGCCCGTATCGCAGTCAGTGTCTCGACCTCTCGCCGGGCACTCGCTACCGGATTACCGATGTCCGCGAGAACGCCCAGACGCTCGACTGTGCCGTCCACGACAGTGGCGTCCGCGCCGTCGAGGTCGAACCCGCGCCGATCCCCGCGAACGTCCCTTCCAAAGTCGCGTACGCCGGCAGTAAAGCGAAACTCGCGGGGTCCTGTCCGTACACCGACTGCCCGAGTCACGCCTACTGTGTCCCCGACGGTGTCGACTTCGAGGCCGAATACCGTATCGACGAGGTACTCGGCGATCCGCCCCACGACTACTGTATGCTGGACCGTGACCTGACGCTCGTCGAACTCGCGCCGCGTGAGGACTCTTCTTGATACTGTCGGCTGTAACTGTTTCAAGACGTTCGCCATTCCGGGATGGCGAACGTCTCGGTTGACTTACAGCCGACAGTATGATCCGTCTCGAAGTCCGCTAGTCGCCCCACCCGCTCGCCCGCATACCCGAACACGTCCTCGTAGCCCTCGGCCGACATCAGAATCGGGTAGAACGGCTCCTCAGCGACGCGTTCCTCGCCGTCCGCCGAAGCGAACGGATCGCCCGGTTCGACGCGTTCGAAGTTCTCGACGAGCACCTCGTAGGTGTCGGCCGACGCCTTCGGCACCCGGCCGGTGAGCCGGAAGACAGGTGCGTCGCCGGTCTCGATGCCCGAACCAGTGGGCAGGACGCCCGTCGCCGCCAGAAACGCTCGCGTGAGTTCCCGGGCGTTCTCCGCCGCCGTCTCCGACCACTGGAGTCCACACTCCACCTCGACGACGCCGGGGTAATCGATCAGTCGCCCGCCGGCGTACACCGCCGTCTCGACCACGGCGTCGATCGGGAGGCGTGCGCAGATATCCGCCGTCTCGGGGTCGACGGTGTCGACCAGAGCGAACGGATGGGCGTACGACTGTGTCGAGTGCAGCGCCAACGTCGTACAGCCATCGAGTTCGGCCAGCAGTCGCCGGGCCAGTCGCCGTTCGTGGCTCTCCACGTCGGTATCGCCGGGAAACGCGCGGTTGAGGTCGTCGTCCAGATACCGGCTGCCCCGCTCTAGGGCTTCCTCGTTGGCGACGACGAACTTCACCGGCCGCTGAAACGTCGGCGGATCGTCGAGCAACGCCTCGACCGCAGTCGGGCCACAGGGCTCGTCCCCGTGAACTCCCGCGACGACCGCCACGTCAGGGTCGTCGCCGAATTCGCGAACTCTCATTGTCCATCTCTAGCCGTCGGCGTTGAAGTGCGTTCCGTGTCAATTCGTTTCGTGACCGGTCTCTCCGGCCGCATCGAAACGTCTGTCGTCGCGGCGGCGGACGGCTGATACGACTGTCGCATCTGTGTACCGGTGGTTCACCGGACCCTCTCGGCGAACCACCGGAAACGATCAGTCACCGCCCCTGAACAACGAATTATGCCGGCTCGGTGCGGGCTGGGTTAACTGGGAGAAGAGTTAACCCGAATTCGGTCGAGTGGTTCCTATGTCCCTCCGGCGCAACCTCTACACAGCCGCGTTTATCGGGGCGTCGTTATCGTACATTTTCAACGTTCTCGCCTTCACAGGTACGTTCGACGTATTCCGTTGGTTCGTGTTCGCCGTTATATTCCTTGGATTCACATATGGATTCGAGACGGTGATCGGTTGGCAAACTGACTCGGCTTGATGCTCGCTGCCGATACTGTCGGCTGTAAGTCAGTTAAGATGTTCGCCACCCCGGGGTGGCGAATATCTCGAAACAGGGACAGCCGACAGTATGACTACACGCTCTGTCTCTCGCACACTCTACTGACAGGCGTCGAGTCGTTCGTGGAGGCGTGGTCCATACAGGGCGAGAGTCTCACGACCCCGACGAACCGAGCGATTCAGCGGTTCGCTCGTCCGTTTCGGTCTCCGTGGTGAACTCGAATTCGAGTTGTCCATCGAGGACGTGTGTTCGGTCGATTACCCCCGGCTCGACGAGTTTGACAGTACTCTCGACGACGAGTCGGCTGGCCGATTCCGGCCATCGGGTGACCGGAAGCTCGATAAATACGGTTTCGTCGGCGAGTTCGCCGAACCGGTGGACGTCGACGACCGCAGCCTTCCCGTCCCGGAACAGTGACACGGACGGGTGAGGTTCGTAGTCGCCCATGAACGGCCCCTGGAGCGAGAGCCGCGGCGGGGTGCCGTTACCGTCCAGTGCCACAAACCGCTGTGTGAGCGACCGCAGTTCGGTATCCTCGGGGTGTGAGATCGACGTGAAGAAAAAGCTCGGCAAGGGGGAGAACTCGGGGTCGACGCCCACGGTGGCGAGAGTCCCGCTGCCTCCGTGAAATTCGAGATATTTTCCGTTATCCCGAGGACCGTCGTCGGTCGTTACCGTCGGGTTCGTGTGTTCGGTTTGTGAGTCGGCGGCACTACACCCCGCAGCAGTGGTGGAGGCAGCGGTCAGGGCGGACGCGAGGAATGCGCGACGGCGCATGGCTGTCGATTTCGGTGGCAGTATCAAGAATGTTAAGAAAGTGGTGCCGCACCCCGAACGTGAGCACCGCTCGCCGGACTCGTACGCATTGCCATCCCCGTGTACCGGCGGTCGCATCGCGATCGGCGACCGCCGGCAACGACGGACGACGGCCGTAGCACAGCCATGATATAACCGGCCGGGAGAAGACAGGGGAGCATGGACATCGCCGATCTACCGACCATTTCGTTCCCCATCGTCGACGGCCCGCTGGAGTACTACCCGCTCGGTGAGGCGCATCTCACCCCACCGACGGATCACGACGCCGTCACTGCCTCGACGTGGGAGGAGACACAGGAGGTCGAACTCCAACTTCAGTCCTCCACGTCGGGTGCAGATGTCGTCTGCACGCACCGACACACCGGCGGCGACGCCGACGAGTCCGTCTTCCGGCTCACCGACCCACAGCGAACCGAACTCAGACCCACGGGCGACCCCGACCACGTCCCGTTGAACGTCCGCCGCGCGGTCATGTGGACGGGGTTCGCCGATCCAACCGCTCCCGCACCGCGCCGTCCGCACGCGCTGGATTACCTGTGTTCGCTCCACGCGACCCTCGCCACTGCGGCCGACGATCACCATCCGCTCGTTCAGGTCGCGACCAGCACCCTGTCCGCCCTGTTGAAGACGTATGCCCTCGGTTTGAGCCTCCAGATTTCGATCCCGGAGGAGAACTTCCAGTTCGAGGACCTCGGGATCGGCGTCGTCGGCGACGTCTTCACCGATGCCGACCGACGGCGGGAGATCGGCGACGCGATCGTGTCGCGATACGACCTCGACGGGCCGGCGACCCTACCCAAAGTGCGCGACATCGACATGATCGAGTGGCACACCGAAGAGCCACCCACCGAGCCACCCTACACGGTCCCGGCGAGCCAGGATCACCGTGGCGAGGAGCTTCCCGCGGTGACGGTGTTCATCCTCCGCTCAGACGGCGATCTCTATCTCCGGGCGAACGCCTTCACGCGCTTCAGTTTCGACCAGTACTGGTTTCGAATCCAAGACGAGGAGAACCGCGTCGCGGTGTTGGAACACACCGGCGAAAACGACACGGCTCGGATGCCTCCCGTGGAGGTGTACTACGAACTGTTCACGCGAGGCTTCTCCGTGAGCAACGTCCCGAGCATCCCGAACGGCGAGTCACTCCCCACGACCATCGAGATGGTGGACGACATCGTCGCGCACGTCGAAACGGCGTTCCCCGTGCGACACGACTCCGCCGACTGGGCCCAGAACCAGTATCGCGACCTCGTCTCGATGGTGCTCGCTCTCGAACGGATGCGCCAGGCCGCCCCGGAAGCTACGAAACGCGCGATGGACGCGGTGACACGCGCCAACCGGCTCCCCATCGAATCGTACGCCAGCTCGCCGATCATCTCGGAGAGCGACCTGCGCGATCCGGAGACGATCGAAGCGGTCGTTCAGGCACTCGGGGCCGTCAGTGACCGTTTAGAGGGCTCTGGGGCGGAGCTCAGAAACGTCGTCGCGGATCTGCGGTGGGACGCAGATCTCGAAACCAACTGACACTATCGGCTGTGGCTGCGTCACGATATTCGCCATCGCAGGGTGGCGAACAGCTCGATCGACGTACAGCCGGCAGTCCGAGACGGGCTGCTGTACGTCGTATCCGATCACGGACGCGACGACCGCCGAAACACCCACCCCTCTCGTGGTCGAGCCCGCACCGCAGACGTTACGCCCATGGATCGACTGGGATCGGTATGGACGACCACACCCGCGATCACACCGTCGGCCCGCCGGTTTCGGGTGATCCGACCGGGTGGCGGGCCGACCGCGGCGAGTCTAACGGGTGGGAACACGGCACGCTCCGGAAAGCGGTGGTCCACGGCGTCCGCCTCTACAACGCGGGGGCGTTCCACGAATCGCACGACTGCTTCGAGGACGAGTGGTACAACTACGGGAGCGGCTCGACCGAGAGCGCCTTCCTCCACGGAATGGTGCAGGTCGCCGCGGGCGCGTACAAGCACTTCGATTTCGAGGACGACGACGGCATGCGGAGTCTGTTCGAGACGGCCCTGCAGTACCTCCACGGAGTTCCCGACGACTACTACGGCGTCGATTTGGTCGACGTACGAACCACGCTCCGTGAGTCGCTCGACGACCCCACGGCGTTGCACGGCTGGCGGATTTCGGTCGACGGCGCCCGCCACACGGCCACCGAGGTGGATTTCCGCTACGCCGAACGACTCGACTGATACTATTCGGCTGCACCGAGCTGGGCGACGATCGTCTCGTGAACACCGTCACGACGCACCTATCGCGAGATGGCGGCAGCACCGCTGATACTCGCTCGCGCAGGACGACCGCGTACCGCTCCTAACAGTCCGTATAAGTAGCTCGCCGCGGAACGACGACCGTGTCCCTCCAGTTCGCCACCCGGTCCGTGACCGGCCGGGTCCGTCCCGTCGCCGTCGAGTTCGGCCGCGTCACCGCCGTCCTGATCGGTCTCTATCTCTGGCGGCGGTTCGTGGCCGGCGCCCTCTCGGTCGTCGGGGCACCGCTGGCCGGCGGCGCGTTCGCTGGCAGTCTCGTGAGCGGCGGCCTCCTCCTGCTGGGAATCTTCCTGTTCACCGGCGCCTACGCCGCCGTTCGCGATATCGACCCGGGACTGTCGGTTCCCACGGGGGCCGACGTGCCCGCCGTCGGACTCGCCGTCCTGACACCCCTCGCGCTCGTCGCCCTCACCAAACTCGTTGGCGTCGCCACCGGCATCCCGTACAACGCCCTGACGAAGACCGCAGTTAGCGCCGATCCGCCCTTGCTGCCGCTGGCGTTTCTCGCGGGGCTGAGCCTGGTCGTCGGCGTCCCCGCCGTCACCGCGGTCTGCCAGGTGCTCGTACAGGGGAGTCTCCAACGAGTGGTCGACGGCGACACGGCCGTCGCCCTGACCACGTTCGTGACGGGGTTCGTGATGGTCGATACGACCGGCGGGCTGGCGACCGTTCCCGACCGCGGGAAACTCGCCGGCGCCGTCGTGTTCGTCCTGCTCCTCGGCGGCGCGCTGGCCGTAGACGCCCGGACTGACCGTGATCGGGTGGGGTGGCTCGCGGCGGTTCCCGTCGTCGCGTTCGTGGGCGCAGTCGTCCTCGCGGGGGTCGCCAGCATCGACTCCGTCGCCGGCGGTCTGTTCGCCGCCACACAGCTCGCAGTCCTCGGTGTCGGCGCCTACACGTACGATCGAACCGACTCGCTCCTCGTGCCGGCGCTCGCGTACGCGACCTATCTACTCGCCAACCGGGCCGTCGTGGTCGGCTTCGAGGCGGGCATGCAGAGCTGGTAGGCTCGCTCCGCCGTCGGCCGCGTCCGGCATCGGCCGACCGCCTCGCTCTCCGCGGCTCGTCGTCGCCAAGTACGTGGCGCTCGTCCTCGGATCGGTCGTCCTCGGGATACGGATGTCGGAAGCGGGGTCGGCTCCGGTATCGGTGTTCTCCACCACGCGCGAGTGAGCGACGGCCGCGAGTCCGCACCGTCGATCCCGTCATCCGCGACGCCGGACAATTATCTGAATTGGTGACGTATCCGTGGGCGATGGCCCCGCCCGCCGTCTACGACCACGTCGCGCCGACCGACGCCGACTACCCGCCCGGCGTCTACCGCGTCGTCGGCACGAGCGACGAGACGGTGACGCTCCTCCGCCTCACCGACGGCGACGGCCACCGCGTCCACACAGGCGAACTCGTCGCCGTCGACGCCGACGCGTTCGCAGGCTTCGAACCGGTCGACCGGCCGTCGACCACTCGGTCACTCGGCGCCCGCGCGGCATCGGCACTCGAGACGGGCTACTGGTCGCTCAGGGCGTTCGCCCAGCAGCTCCGGGGTCACCCGCGGGCGACGGCCGTACTGGGTGCGTTCGTCCTGATCGGTCTCGTGGGCGACGCCACCGTCCCGCTCGCCGTCCCCGATCCAGTGTTCGGCGGCCTGCTGTTCGTCGGGAGTCTCGGGTTGGCATACGTCGGCGGTGGCTGGCTGTAACGCGCCTCCAGCGGTTATCCGTCGCCGCGGACTGGAGCCGCACGCGATGCCCTCCCAGACCCGTCGGCCACACCGACGCCCTCCGATCGGACCACGGCACGTCCCACGCCGCGGCCGACACCGACGAGGACCGAGACAGCCACACCGACGGGGACCGGTCCCGGACCCACGTCCCACCTCGGCGACTTCGTTCTGTGGAACGACGACGGCGCGCCACACGACCTCTCGCGGACCGTGCGGCGGGACGACACCCACGTTCTGACGGTTACGCGGCGACTCGATCCCGGTGCCTCGGCGCGCGTGTCGTCGATCGGCCTGCGAAACCGCTATTAGCCACTACGGTAATATTGTTCTATATGCCCTATACAATGAAAACCCGAGTCGACGAGCCGTTCGACACCGTCGTCGAATCGACCATCGCAGCGCTGCAAGACGAGGGGTTCGGCGTCCTCTGTGACATCGACGTGCAGCAGACGTTCGCGGAGAAACTCGACGCGGAATTTCGACGCTACCGAATTCTCGGAGCCTGTAACCCGCCCTTGGCCCACGAGGGTCTCGGCGAGGAGATCGAACTGGGTGCGCTCCTCCCCTGTAACGTGATCGTCTACGAATCCGACGACGGTGGCGTCACGGTGAGCACCGTCGATCCGGATCGGCTGGTCGGCATGGCCGACAATCCCGCTCTCGATTCGATCGCCGACGAGGTCCGAACCCGGTTCGAACGGGTCCTCGTCGCGGTCGACGGTGGGGACTGATACGGTTTATTGTGAGTCATAGGGAGTATCGTGACTGTCCAGAGAGTCTCGCCGACCCGTCACGGCGAGACTCTCTGATGACTTCCGATACTCCCTATCAGTACCGGTGGTTCGCCGAGACGATCCGGCGAACCACCGGTAAACAGGTACAATAATCCGTACGACGATAGCTACCACCCCGCTCGACCGCGTGTGTCTCTCCCGCCGACTGACCCGCCACGCGAGCACGGACAAGGATATTGTGTCCGTGGCTCCAAAGCGCGGGACATGCGCACTCTGGACGAGACGGACATGGAGATTCTCTCCTTGCTGGCCGAAGACGCGCGTCGGTCATTCAGTTCCATCGGCGAGGAGGTGGGGCTCTCCGGTCCCGCCGTCTCCGACCGCGTGACGCGGCTGGAGGAGTCGGGGATCATCGAGGGGTTCACCGTCGACGTGAACCGAGAGCATCTCCGCGCCGGTGTCCCGGTGTTCGTCCAGTTCGAGAACACGGGGACTGCGATCGATACGCTCCGTGATCGACTCGCCGGCGCCGACGGCGTCGAACACGTGTTCGTGACCGCCGAGGGGGACATCTGGTTCTACGGGCGCACGGAGGGCGCGAACGTCCGACGGTGGATCGAGAGCCTCCTCGACGGCGTGCCAACGACCGAGTACGCCGTCACGCTCGTCGACGAGGCCGAGTGGACACCGTCGCTCGATGGGACCGAGTTCGCCATCACCTGCGTCGAGTGTGGCAACACCGTCGACAGCGAGGGCGAGTCGGCTCGCATCGACGACACCGTCTATCACTTCTGCTGTCCGTCGTGTCGGAGTCAGTTCGAAACGCGGTACCGTCGACTGGCCGACGAGGCGTGACGGCGGCCAGTGACTTTCGAATCGAAAGTATCGCAGTCGGCAAACAGCCGATGTCGAAGTCGAAAACACACTAAGGTGCCAGCACGTAGTAGTGACTAATGACGGATACGCACACTACACGCCTCGACATCACGGGGATGTCCTGTGCCAACTGTTCCGCGACGGTCGGGGACGCTCTGGAGACCCTCGATGGGGTTTCGGAGGCGACGGTCAACTTCGCCACCGACGAGGGAACCGTCGAGTACGACCCCGACGCCGTCTCACTGCGGGAAGTCGTCGCGGCGATCGAGGACGCCGGCTACGGCGTCGTCACCGAGACGGTGACGATCGCCATCACCGACCTCTCGTGTGCGAACTGCGCGGACACGAACGAGGCGGCTCTCGAAGCAACGCCCGGCGTCGTCGACGCGGCGGTGAACTACGCCACCGACGAGGCGCAGGTCACCTACGTTCCCGGCGCTGCGTCGGTCGCCGACCTGTACGACGCCATCGAGAACGCGGGCTACTCCCCGGTTCGAGAGGGGCGGGGCGAGAGCGGCGACGGCGATTCGGGGACGGACGCCCGCGATGCCGCACGCGAGGCCGAGATTCGCAAGCAGCGCCGCCTGACGCTCTTCGGCGCGGCGCTGGCGGCACCGCTCCTCGTGTTCCTCGTGGAGAAACTCCTGCTCGGCGGGGGTGTCCTCCCCGACCAGGTGTTCGGCATCGAGTTCGGCTGGATCGAGTTCCTCCTCGCGACACCGGTACAGGCTGCCCTCGGCCGGCCGTTCTACCGGAACTCGTACAACGCGATCGTGAAGAACGGCCGCACCAACATGGACGTGCTCATCGCGCTGGGTTCCTCGACGGCGTACGTCTACTCAGTCGCCGTCCTCCTCGGCCTGATCGCCGGCGGCCTCTACTTCGACACGGCGGCGCTCATCCTCGTGTTCATCACGCTCGGCAACTACCTCGAAGCCCGGTCGAAAGGGCAGGCCGGCGAGGCGTTGCGGAGCCTGCTGGAGATGGAAGCGGAGACGGCCACTGTCGTCCGCGAAGATGGCTCCGAGGAGGAGATTCCCCTCGAAGACGTGCGCGTCGGCGACCGGATGAGGGTCCGACCCGGCGAGAAGATTCCGACGGACGGCGTCGTCGTGGACGGTCAGAGCGCGGTCGACGAGTCGATGGTGACGGGTGAGTCCGTGCCCGTCGAGAAACGCGCGGGCGACGATGTCGTCGGCTCCACGATCAACGAAAACGGCGTCCTCGTCGTCGAGGCGACGAAGGTCGGCTCGGACACGGCGCTTCAGCAGATCGTCCGGACGGTCGAGGAGGCGCAGTCCCGCCAGCCCGACATCCAGAACCTCGCCGACCGCATCTCCGCGTACTTCGTGCCCGCGGTCATCGCGAACGCCCTCCTGTGGGGTACGGTCTGGTTTCTCTTCCCGGCGACGCTCGCGGAGTTCGTCGCGTGGCTCCCGCTGTGGGGACTGGTCGCGGGCGGCCCTGTCGCCGCGGGCGGCACCGTCTCAGTCGTCGAGTTCGCCATCGTCGTCTTCGCGTCGGCCGTCCTCATCGCCTGCCCCTGCGCGCTGGGACTGGCGACACCCGCAGCGACGATGGTCGGGACGACCATCGGCGCCCAGAACGGCGTCCTGTTCAAGGGCGGCGACGTGCTCGAACGCACGAAGGACGTGGATACGATCGTCTTCGACAAGACGGGGACGCTGACCGAGGGCGAGATGGAACTGACCGACGTGGTGGTGTTCGACAGCGTCGCGTCGGAGACGCCACGAGCAGACGGAGCCGGGGGGGCCGTCGACGGCGACGAGGGGCCGATGCCGGACGGCGATGCCGCGACGGACGGCGGAGCGGTGGTGGCTCCCGACCGCCTGACCGAGGACGACGTACTTCGCCTCGCCGCGACGGCCGAACGCGGGAGCGGACACCCCCTCGCCCGCGCCATCGTCGAGGGCGCCGAGGCGCGTGACATCGAGGTGGACGACCCCGAGCACTTCGAGAACGTCCCCGGACACGGTGTGCGGGCGACGATAGCGGGAGACGAGGTGCTGGTCGGCAACCGAAAACTCCTCCGTGACGCGGGCATCGACCCCGCACCCGCCGCGGAGACGATGGAGCAACTCGAATCGGCGGGGAAGACGGCGATGCTGGTGGGGCGAGTGCCCGCGGGCACCGGTGGCAACGGACGACTCCTCGGCGTCGTCGCCAACGCCGACACGGTCAAATCGAGCGCTACAGAGGCGGTGAGCGCGCTCCAGACGCGCGGCCTCGACGTGATGTTGCTCACCGGCGACAACGAGCGCACCGCACGCGCCGTGGCCGAGCAGGTGGGGATCGACCCCGAGAACGTCCGTGCGGAGGTGCTCCCCGAAGACAAGTCCGACGCGGTCGAGGCGATCCAGGCCGAGGGACGGCAGGCGATGATGGTCGGCGACGGCGTCAACGACGCCCCCGCTCTCGCCGTTGCATCCGTCGGGTGTGCCATCGGATCGGGGACGGACGTGGCCATCGAGGCGGCGGACGTGACGCTGATGCGGAGCGACCCCCTCGACGTGGTGAAGGCCATCCGCATCTCGGACGCGACGCTCGCGAAGATCAAACAGAACCTCGTCTGGGCGCTCGGCTACAACACGGCGATGATCCCGCTGGCGTCGCTGGGGCTGCTCCAGCCCGTTCTCGCTGCGGTGGCGATGGCCTTCTCCAGCGTCTCGGTGCTGACCAACAGTCTGCTGTTCCGCCGGTACGCGCCGGATCACGACTACGCACTGCTCGGCCGATTCCGCTGATAGTGGTTATTACAGTAGTCACGATCACTCCACATCGCCTTTATTGTCGCCCGCCGAATCCGCAGGTATGGTTCTCAGAGCCGTCGACGGGATAGAACCGACCGTCCACGAAGACGCGTACGTCGACGAGGCGGCGGTCGTCATCGGCGACGTGACGATCGAACGCGACGCCTCGGTCTGGCCGAACACCACGCTCCGCGGTGATCACTACCCCATCGTCGTTCGCGAGGAGGCGAACGTCCAGGACAACGCGGTGCTCCACGAGGATGCCGTTCTCGACCGCCGCGCCACCGTTGGTCACGCCGCCATCGTCCACGCCGCGACCGTCGCGGAGGAGGCGCTGGTGGGGATGGGCGCCGTCGTCCTCGACGACGCCACGATCGGCGAGCGTGCCGTCGTCGCCGCCGGGAGCGTCGTCACCGAGGGAACCGAGGTGCCGCCCGAGACGCTGGTCGCTGGCACGCCGGCCGAGGTGGTCAAGGAGATTCCGGACGGCGAGATGGGTGCCGTCGCCGCCGACGAATACGTGATGCGCGGTACCCAGTACGCCGAGTCGTCGCGGGTCGTCGATCCGGACTAGCCCCCGCCGACCATCCGCTCTTCGTCCTCCCACTCCCGCGACCGGAGTTCGTACTTCTGGACCTTGCCAGTCGCCGTGGTGGGCAGCGTCTTGACGAACTCCACCTCTTTCAGCATCTTGAAGCCCGCGAGCCGCTCGCGGGTGAACGCGAGCAGTTCGTCGGCGTCGATGCCGGGGGCGCCCACGTCACCGTTCGCGGGGACGACGAAGGCCTTCGGCACCTCACCCCACTCGTCGCTCGGTGCGGGGATGACCGCCACGTCGCCGACGGCCGGGTGATCGAACAGCGTGTCCTCCAGTTCGATACTGGAGATGTTCTCGCCGCCGCTGATGATGATGTCCTTCTTGCGGTCCTGAATGGAGATCATGCCGTTCTCGTCGACCGTCGCGAGGTCGCCCATGTGGTAGTACCCCTCGATCCGGTCGGAGAAGGCCTCCGCCGTCGCCTCCGGCTTATCCCAGTAGCCGTCCATCACCTGATTGCCGCGGACGACCACCTCGCCGATGGTCTCGTCGTCGCGGGGTACGTCCTCGCCGTCCTCGTCGACGACGCGGATTTCGGTGCCGAGGAAGCCAAGCCCCTGCCGTTTCTTGACGCCGAAACGGCTGCTATCGTCGTCGAAGAGGCGGCGGGCGTCAGAGGTGGTGACGAGCGGTCCCGTCTCGGTGGCCCCGTAGACGTGCTTGAGATACCAGCCGAAGTCGTCTTCCATGGTGCGGATAGTCGCCTCGGGTGGCGCGGACCCCGCCGTCGCGATGCGCACGTCGTTCTCACCCTGCGTCGGCACGTCGTGGTCCTCGTAGTAGTCGATGAGGCGGTTCAGTACCGTGGGCGCAGCACAGAGATAGGACACGTCCTCCTCCGCCACCGTGTCGAGAATCCACTCGGCCTCGATGCCGCGTGTGCAGACGTGTTTCGCACCGAGGCCCGTGATGGCGAAGATGTGTCCCCAGCCGTTGACGTGGAACATGGGGAGCGTCCAGAGGTAGATGTCGTCGTCGGCGATCTCTTGGTGAATCGACGTGAGGTAGGCGTGGAGGGTCTCACAGCGGTGGGTGCGCATCACCCCCTTCGGGTCACCGGTGGTGCCCGAGGTGTAGTTGATGGTGATGACCTCGTCTTCGTTCATCTCGGGGCGGTCGTAGTCGGTCCCCGCCGATTCGAGCAGGGCGTCGAATCCCTCCCAGTTGCCGTCGACGGCGTCGGGGTCGTTCGTCACGAACGTCTCCGTGGGCACGTCGTCGCGGACGGCCTCGATCTTGTCGGCGTAATCGTAGTCGGCGTAGATGGCGTCGACGCCCGCGTCCGAAAGGATGTACTCGAAGTCGTCGGGCGTAAGCCGGTAGTTGAGCGGCGTGTGGATCGCGCCACACTGCATGATCCCGTAGGCGGCTTCGAGATGATAATGCGTGTTCGGGTCGAGGACGGCCACCCGATCTCCCTTCTCGATGTCCCGTGACTGGAGGTATGCCGCGAATCGGTCCGCCCGCTCACCGAGTTCGTCGTAGGTGTACCGTTCTCCGGTCGTCGCTATGACCGCTTCGTGGTCGCCGTAGTACTCGCGGGCCCTGTCGAGGAAATCCGTCACCAGGAGCGGTTTCTGCATGCCCCCAAGGTATCCGCGCGAGTCCATAATTGTTTTTGTGAATATACCGCCGTGACTCGTGTGTCGCGTGACACCTACCCACAAGTTGAAGTCGGTGGGGGGCCGAGTGAGCGGCGAGCCGCCCGGATCGACCGACGAAGTCGCGGTCCGGGCGACTACCAGGCACCACCGTGACGTGCGGTGACCACTACGATCATGAGCGATACTTCCCGATCCCGACTCGACCGCGAAACGCGCCGCGAACTACGTAGCCTCGGCTGGCGATGGCTCGGCCGCAGTCGAGCGAAACGTCCTCGATCGATCGACCGCCGTCACCTCGTCGACGCCGAGCTACCGGAGACGGCGCTCGTCGACCTAGAGGCGAAGCTCTAGGGCGCGCCCGCGATCACGAACAGCGACGACTCCTCGGCGTCGACCTGTCGGGTCGCCTCGGGGTCGACGCGGAGCGCGTCACCGGCGGCCATCGACACCGTCTCGTCCTCGACCGTGACGGTCGCCGCCCCCTCCACGAGGACGTACACTTCCTCCTGCCCGTCGTCGGCGTGATCGTGTGCTTTGCCGCTCCATCCCGCCTCCACGTCCAGCACCGACACCCCGAGGTTCGAACAGTCGAGGCTGTCGCGCAGGAAGTGCAGACCGCCACCGACCGGATCGACATCGTGGTAGTCGACGAGTGCGTGTGACATCGGTCGGTAGTGGGGCGGTGGCGACAAAAAGGCGCTGTCGTACTCGTACTGTCGGCTGTAACTGTGGACTTACAGCCGGCAGTATCACCCGAGTCGACTGCCCGGCATGGCGACGGCGGTCGGCACGCCGCCGCTGGCGCCTGCGGTGGTGGTCGGACCGTTCGAACAGGCTGGCAGTTCGACGGTGAACGTACTTCCGTCCGGTCCAGTGTCGGTGAGTTCGACCGACCCGTCGTACCGTTCGACGAGCGTTCGGACGAGATAGAGCCCGAGGCCGTGGCGGCGCGCTCCCTCGCGGTCGAACAGTCGGTCCCGCTCCGCCTCGGCGACACCGGGTCCGTCGTCGCGAATCCTGGCGAGGACGGTTTCGCCGGCTTGCTCCGCGGTGACCCACACTCGCGGCCGGTCGCTATCGTTGTGTTCGATCGCGTTCGACAACAGGTTCGCGAACACCCGCCCGAGGAGGTCGTCCGCGATGACCCGCGTCCCTTCGGGGACGGAGATGTCGATGTCGGCCTCGGGGTGGCTTTCCCGAAGGTCCGCCGCTTCCTCGGTCAGCAACTCGTCGAGGCGGACGGGGTCGAACTCCGGATCGATCTCCGCCGCCTCGATCAACACACGAACGTCGTCGATCACGTCGATCATCCGTCGACTCTGCGTCCGGATCACATTGGCTCGGTCGCCCATCGTCCCGTCGTGTCGCTCCGACAGGATCGACGCGTTGCCTTCGATGACGTTCGCGTTGTTCAGTATCTCGTGACGGAGCAGGCTGTTGATGTAGTCCAGTCGTTCGTGCTGTGTCTCGGCGTGTTCGGCCCGGACGGTGGCGCGTTCGGCCACACGCGCCTCTTCGATGGCTCGCCCCTCCACGATACCGATGGCCAGTCCGCCACAGCCCCCCACGCTGGCGGCGAACAGCGCCCAGCCGAGGACGTTCGCCAGTCCACCCGGCGGCCAGACGACGATCATGACCAGATTGAGACCGAGAAAGCTGGCTAGCCCGCCGCCACACCACTTGGCGATCCGCGGATGACGGTCCGACGCGAGGGAGTTGCGACGGAGTAGACGCCCACCGTACACCATCCCTCCGGCGAACGGCCCGGTCGTGGCGATGCTGACGAGCACGCCCGGCGCGAGGAGATCACCCGAAGTCGAGACGTTGAAGAGCAGCTGGGTTATCACGAGTGAAACGAATAGCGTGACACCCACGCCGGCGATGACGTTCGGTATCTCCCATCTCTGCGGATTGAGCCCCGACATGACGTCGGATTCCAGTCCGAATCCGTAGCTGATACGCCTTTCCCCCCGAGTATCGCTACTGATATCCGTAGTCGGTGACTACGCGTCCCCTTCGACCATCGCGGCGAGTTCGGCCTGTTCCTCCCGTGTCCCGACGGCAACGAGGAGGTCGCCGGGTTCGATCTCCGTCTCGGGCCCCGGGTTGGCGACCGTCTCCTCGCCGCGCTGGATCGCGATGATCGAGGTACCCGTCTCGGTGCGTATCTCCGACGTTTCGAGCGTCTCGCCCGCAACCGGCGAGTCCGCGTCCACTTCGACCCACTCGATGATGGCCTCGCCGAGCGGGACCGAGAGGGAGTCCACGTCGACGGACTCGAAGTACGCGCCTTCGAGGATCGATCCGAGTCGGTTGGCCTGCTCGCCTTTCAGATCGAGAATTTTCTCGCCGTCGGCGTCCGGGCCGTCGCGGCGGAACAGTTCACACCGGCCGTCGTGGTGGACGACGACGACGACCGACGCGTCGCCGGTGAGTTCGAGTTCGAATTTCCGTCCAACGCCGGGAACCTCCGACTCGTACACCCGCATACGTTCACTCCACGTGGTTTCCGGTTAAACATGTCGTCGGTCACGCGCGGGTCGGCAGGAGGCGCTCGAACCGATCCGACACCCCCATCAGCGTCGTGCCGAGCGCGCTCATGACGAGGACGTACCCCACCGCGGCGGCGTAGATGGTGCGGGCCGTCTCCACGGGGAGGGTGCCGCCGGCACCCGTTAGCGCCACGGCGGCGATGATGAGGGAGAACTCCCCGCGGGTGGTCATCGCCAGCCCGACCCGGAGCGACCGGCGGTCGTCGAGCGCGTAGGTCCGCCCGCCGTAGAACCCGCTGAGGAGCTTCGCCGGAGCCGTGACCGTGACCAGTACGGCGATCACGCCGGCCGCCTCGACGACCACGAACGGGTCGGTGACGAGGCCGATCCAGAAGAAAAAGACCGCCGCAAACACGTCCCGGATCGAGGCGAGTGCGGTCTCCAGATCGTGGACGTACTCCGTCGAACTGAACGCCATGCCGACGAAGAAGGCCGCGACGGCCTCGCTGACGCCGACGGCGAGCGCCGCGCCGGCGAGGAAGACCGTCACCCCGACGGCTCGGAGGATGAAGTACTCCGAGGAGGGCGTATCGAGGAGCCGTTCGAACAGCGCCGTTCCGGCGGCGACGAGGACGAGCAACAGGGCGATAAACGCGAACGCGACGCCGATAGTGCGGGCCGCAGCGCCAACGTCGCCACCGCCGGCGACCAGCGCGGTCACGACCGCGAGGTAGACGGCGACCACGAGGTCCTCGAACACCAACACGCCGAGCAAGGGCGAACTCTCGGGGTTGGCGATCCAGCCCAGATCGAGCAACGACTTCGTGATGATGGCGCTGGAGGAGACGTAGACCACGCCGGCGATCAGCAGCGCGGGCAGGGGACGCCCGAAGAGAACCCACCCGACCACGAGGCCGACGCCGAAGTTGACGCCGAGATCGATCACCCCGGCCGTACCGATCCGACGCCGGTCCGCAAGCAGGCGATCCAGATTGAACTCCAGACCGAGAAAAAAGAGGAGGAAGACGATACCGAGTTCGGCACCGATCCCGACGAACTCCCCGTTCGACACCGCGGGGAGGCCGACCGCGCCCAAGACGGATTGGTTCAGCGCGATGCCCGCGAGGATGTAGAACGGGATCGGCGAGAGATCCAGTCGACCGGCGAGGAAGCCGACGATGCCGAGCGCGGCGAACATCACGCCGACCTCCAGCAGCGCCGTCTCAGCAGCCATCGGTACACCTCCCGTCGTCTGCCGCGACGCTCGACGTCGCCGGTCGCCCGACGCCGATCCGTCCCACCTCCGTGTCCATGTGCTACGTCGACCCGGTCCAGCGACATCAATCTCCCGTCGCGGGTCTCGAATATCTCAAACGGCTACTTGTGCCTCCACGAGGCACTTATCGGTCCGTTTCGATGGAACACCCATGCGACGACGCACACACGCACTCGCCGCCGTCGGCGTCGCGGTCCTGCTCGTGATCGCGGGCTGTGCGGGCGGCCCTGCCGAATCACCAGCCGCAGCGGCTACCTCGCCTGCGGCGGAGTCGACAGCCTCGTCAGCGTCCGACAGCACCATCCGGGTCGTCGGGAGCGGGAGCGCGGACGCCGAGCCGAATCAGGCGGTCGTTCGCGTCGCGGTCGTCGCTCGCGGTCCCGACGCCGCGACAGCCCGCCAGCGACTCGCGGAGAACACGTCACGGATGCGGAGCGCGCTCGAATCGATCGGTGTCGGCGAGGATTGGATCACCACCCGCCGGTACGATATCAACCAAGACCGGCGTCGGCCCAGAGAAGAGGGTGCCGAACCGCGCGTGCAGTACCGCGCCTCTCACGACTTCGAGATCACGGTCAGTGACCCCGACCGCGTCGGGACGGTTATCGACACCGCGGTTCGGAACGGCGCGAGCGAGATCGACGACGTGTCGTTCACGCTCTCGACGGACCGTCGACGCACACTCGAACAGCGGGCTCGGAGCGCCGCGATGGCCGACGCCCGGGCGAAGGCGCGGTCACTCGCCGCCGACGCGAACCTCACCGTCACCGGCGTCCGAACGATCCGGACGGCCAGTCGCGGCGTGCCGCGGGCCTACGACGCCGGTGCCGGTGGTGCCGCCACGGAGACACCCGTCGCGACCGCCGCGCCGCCGTCCGACCTCGAATCCGGCCCCGTCACCGTGACGACGACCGTCGAAGTCGTCTACGAGGCCGCCCCGCAGACGGCCAACACGACCGGGTGAGCGCCCCAAATCGTCGACTGCGACCGGAACGGCGCCGGTTCGCGCCCGCGCCACCTCACCGCCGTCGCGTTCGCGGTGCGCGGGCACGGGCGGCGCGTAACCGCGCTTATACTGTCGGCTGTAACTGTTTCAAGATATTCGTCACCCCGGGGTGGCGAATATCTTAATTGACTTACAGCCGACAGTATTAGTCGAGTAGACGGCCGTGCACGTCGATCTCCCCATCTCGAATGCGGGTGCTACTGATCCGGTCGCCGTCTTCGGCGACGACGAACGGGGGCGTGTGGATCTCGAGCGGCTGGAGGTCGGCCTCCCGTCGGTGTTCGTTGAGTTCGTGCGCGCGATGCTGGGCCTTTGCCTCCGGCGACACGACGAGCGCGTCCACGTCCGCCCGCGTCGCCGCGGGCCCTTCCGTGTCCGACAGCCGAACGATTTCGTACGTGGCCGTGTACGCCGTCGCCGTGTCGTCGAGTTCGGCCGCGAGCGCTGCCCGTCGGTCCTCGTAGTCACCCAGCTGGGCGGCGTGGGCCGCGCTCCGCGTCTCCGTCGCGAGCGCCGTCGAAGTGAGGCCGACGATCACGTGGCCGTCGTCGGCACCGTCGTGACTCGCCGTCTGGAAGGCCTTGTGCAAGAGGGCGCGATGACCGTTGTGGATCGGGGTGAACGTGCCACCGAGGATCGCGATCCGGTCGGTGTGGCTCATGCCCCAGTGTCGGTCGGCCGGCGCCCTATACGTGCCGGGACCGTGATCGCCTCTCTCGTGTCGAGAGTGACAAATTGTTAACTCGTAGTGGTGTCTACGGGCGGTATGGCATCGATCCTGTTGGCCACGGACGGTAGCGAGTACGCACGGCGGGCAGCCCGCGAGGCGCTCGAACTCGCCGAAAAGCGGGACACGACGCTTCACGTCGTCTGTGTCGTCGACCAGCGGCGATTCGACGATCCAGCGCTCAGTTCGGCGGAACTCGCGACCATCTACGCCGAGGACCACGCCGTAGTGTCCGTCGCGGAGGTTGTCGAGATGGCCGACGGCCGCCCCGTCACCGTCCGGGGTGAGACCCGTCACGGAGTGCCACACGAGGTCATCCTCGACTACGCCGACGAGGTGGACGCGACCACCATCGTCGTCGGCGAACACGGTGACCACGAAGAGCACTTCTCGGGCGTCGGGCGACACGTCAGGGAGCGAACCGACCGCGAGGTGATCGTCGTCTCAGCGGGCACGTAGCGCCAACCTGTCAGCCTGTACATTTATCAGTTCGACTGACGGAGATGCACCGGAATGGGGGGACTCACCGTCGACGCGTCGTTCCCGGCTGGAGCCGTCGAGCCGAACGCCACGCGAAGCGGTCGTGATCCGTCACCGGCGGGCGCCCGATGAGTCCGACGGCCGACGGCGGTGGCGGCGACGCCGAGGACGACACGACTCAGGCACCGTGGCACGCGCTCCCGGTCGAGCGCGTCCTCGACCGACTCGACACGGACCGGGACGGCCTGACCGCCGCCGAAGCGAGGGCTCGCCTCGACACACACGGCCCGAACGAACTCGTCGAGACCGACAGCGTCTCCCCGCTGCGCATCTTCCTCGATCAGTTCCGGGATTTCCTCATCTACCTGCTCGTCGTCGCGGCGCTTCTCGCCCTGGGCGTCGGGATCCTTCCGGGGTACGAGCCACACTACGCCGACGCGACGTTGATTTTCCTGATCCTCCTCGCGAACGGCCTGTTCGGCTTCGTCCAGGACTACCAGGCCGAGCGGTCCATCGCCGCGCTTCGCGACCTCTCCTCGCCCGAGGCGACGGTGGTTCGGGACGGCGACACGGCGACCGTCGACGCGACGGCCGTCGTTCCGGGCGACGTGTTGCTCCTCGAACAGGGGGACGCCGTCCCCGCGGACGCCAGACTCGTCGAGGCCGCTAGCCTCGACGCGGACGAGTCCGCACTCACCGGCGAGAGTACGAGCGTCTCGAAGTCCGTCGAGCCGGTCGATGCCGACACGCCGCTGGCGGAGCGGACCGACATGGTCTACATGAACTCCTCGGTCGTCCGGGGGCGCGGGCGGGCCGTCGTGACCCGGACGGGCATGGACACCGAAGTCGGGCACATCGCCACCCAGATCCAGCAGGCACCGGACGAGCCGACGCCGTTCCAGGCGGAGATCGACCATCTCGGCAGGCAGATCGGCTACGGCGTCCTCGCACTCATCGCCGTCGTCGCGGCCGTCCAGTTCGCCCTCACGGCCGCCAGTCCGCTGACCATCCTGCTCGTCGGCGTCACGCTCGCCGTCGCGGCCGTCCCCGAGGGGCTCCCCGCGGTCGTCACGTTCACGCTCGCGCTCGGATCGCGCCGACTGGTCGACCGCAACGCGCTCGTCAGGCGGTTGCCGGTGGTCGAGAGTCTGGGGTCGGTCGATATCATCCTGACGGACAAGACGGGAACGCTCACGGAGAATCGGATGACGGTCACGCGCATCTACGCCGCCGGAGAGACGTACGAACGCGGGGCCACGGACGGCGGGAACGAGAGCGAGAGCGAGAGCGAGAGCGAGAACGAAAACGAGGCCGAGGGAGCGACGCCCACACTCCGGACGGCCAGCCCGAACGGCGACGCCATTCCCGACAGCACCGATCCCGTGTTGCGGTGTGGAGCGATCTGCAACAACGCGGAACCCGCCCCCGACGCGGCGGACGGATACCGTGGCGACCCGACCGAGATTGCACTCCGCATCGCAGCGGAGAACGCCGGCATCGACGCCTCACACGAGCGTCTCCGGGAGATTCCGTTCTCCTCGGAGCGCAAGCGCATGACCGTCCTCGTCGACGGCGACTCCCTCACGGCCTACACGAAAGGCGCTCCCGAGGTGGTGCTCGAACGCTGTGATCGCGTCCTCGAGGACGGTGACCTGATGCCGCTCACCGACGCGAAGCGGGCGTCGATCCTCGACACGAACCGGGCGTTCGCGGGCGACGCGTTGCGCGTGCTCGGGTTCGCGTCCAAGGCCGTCACCGATCCCGATGCGACCGACGACGACATCGAGCGCGGGATGATCTTTCTCGGCCTGCAGGGGATGCTCGATCCGGCACGCGAGGAGGTGCCGGGTGCCGTCGCCGACTGTCGGCAGGCCGGAATCCGGGTCGTGATGGTGACCGGCGACAACGTCGAGACGGCGCGGGCTATCGGCGCGGACGTGGGGTTCGATCCGACCGGTGCCCTGACCGGGCAAGCGATCGAGCAACAGTCGGCCGACGACCTCCGGCGGACCGTCGAGGACGTGGACGTGTTCGCGCGCGCCAACCCCGGCCACAAGGTCGCCATCCTCCGCGCGTTGCAGGCGAACGGGCACAACGTGGCCATGACGGGCGACGGCGTCAACGACGCGCCGGCGCTTCGCACCGCCGACGTGGGCATCGCGATGGGGCAACGCGGCACCGACGTCGCCAAGCAGGCGAGCGACATGATCCTGCAGGACGACAACTTCGCGACGATTCGTGACGCCATCGCCGAGGGACGCGGCATCTTCGACAACATCCGGAAGTTCGTGAACTACCTCCTCTCCGCGAACGCCGGCGAGGTGCTGGTTGTCTTTCTCGGTGTCCTCGTCGGCACCGCGCTCTTTCCGACGCTGTTTGCCGAGCGGGCCGAGGCGCTGGTGCTCACGCCGGTCATGCTCCTCTGGATCAACCTCGTGACCGACGGCCTGCCGGCGCTCGCGCTCGGCGCCGATCCGAAAGCCGAGGGCGTCCTCGACCGACCACCTCGACCCGCCGGCGAGCCCGTCATCGACCGGCGGCTGCTGGCTTCCATCGCGGCCATCGGCGTCATCATGACCGGCACGGGCCTCGGGCTGTTCTTCTACGGGCTGGCGACGACGGCCTCCCTGCTCCGCGCCCAGACGCTCCTGTTTACGTTCCTCGTGGTCGTCGAGGTGATTCGGATTCAGGTGATCCGCTCGCGGTACGACCTCTCGATCCTGTCGAACCCGTGGCTGCTCGTCGCCATCGGCGTCACCCTCCTCTTGCAACTGCTCGTCCTCTACACGCCCCTCAGCACCGTCTTCGACGTTCGGCCGCTGTCGCTCGGCGAGTGGGGCTGGATCGCCGTCGCGTTCGTCGGCTTCCTCGCTCTCAATCTCGGCCTTCGAGACCTCCTCGACCGGCGTTTCCGGGGTGTGTGACGATTACTCACACCACGAGGAACGTCGGGAGGTAGAGTCCGAGACAGACCACGGCTGCCCGTCGGTCGATACCCCGCCGCCAGTAGAACAGCGACAGCACGATCACGGACACGACGAACATGTAGGCGAGCGAGGGGCGGAGCGCCGCCACGTTCTCGACGGTCACGTCGAAAAAGAGGGCGCCGATGCCCAGAGAGAAGACGGGATCGGTTATGTTGCTCCCGAGGATCGCCCCGACCGAGATGCCGCCTCGGCCCTCGTGAGCGGCGATGCCGGCGACGACGATCTCGGGCGCCGTCGTCCCGAGCCCGGTCAGGAGGCCGATCAGGTACTCGGGCACGCCGGCGGCCCGCGCGAGATCGACACCGTTCGTGACCATGACCTGTCCGCCGACGACGACCAGCACCAGCCCACCGAGAATCCAGGGGACGGCGTGTTCGGGCGCCGCCGGTTCCTCGATCACCTCCTCGGCGATCTCCGCGCCGCCCTCGTTCGTGTAGAGCGTGTAGACGAACTGGACGTACGCCAGCATCATCAGGAACCCTTCCGAGCGCGCGATGACGCCGTCGTCGAGCGTCAGGAGCATGATGATCATGGCCAGAAGCATCGCCGAACCGTAGACGAGGACGTTGCGGCGTTCGGCGACGAAGGGGGCGATCAGCGCGACGATCCCGATGGCGAGGGTGATCTGGGCCGTCTCGGAGCCGACGATGTTGCCGACGACGAGGTCACCCGCGCCGTAGTACGCGGCGTAAACCGACGTGACCATCTCCGGAACCGACGTGCCGACCGAAATGAGCGTCACGCCGATGAAAAACGGCGAGACACCGTAGTAGAGCGCGAGATCACCGGCGGCCGTCACCGCCCGGTTGGCGCCCACCACGAGCGCCGCCAGCCCACCCAGAAAGAGCACGGCGTCGACGAGCATCACGTCCACTCTCGCCCCCGTGGATGGTAAAGGGTGCCGCGCTTCTCGACCGCGTGACAACCGCCCGATGTTTTTTAGACCGTACCCCTCGCATTTCGGCGTATGGCTACCGTTCGACGGCTCGTCCTCGACGTGCTCAAACCGCACGATCCGCCGCTCGTGGCGTTCACCGATCGCATCGCCGAGGTCGGCGGCGTCGTGGGCGTCAGTACCACACTCATCGAACTCGACCGGGAGGTGCAGAACGTCGAGGTGACACTGGAGGGAGACGAGCTCGATGTCGCGGCGATCGAGGCGGCGATCGAACAGCTCGGCGGGACCGTCCACTCCGTCGATCAGGTGGCGTGTGGCGAACGCGTCGTCGGTGATCGCCGATCAGCCGGTGAGTTCTGAGTCCGTGCCACCGATCCGTCGAGCCCTCCGCCGGCTGCTCGCGAAAGACGATGTCGTCGCGATTTCCCGGCGCTACTTCGTCTCCAACGGCTTCGACGGGACGCTCACTGCCATCGGCATCGTCGTTGGAGCCGTCCTCTCGGGCGTCCCCGACGGGGCGACCGTCATCAAGATCGGGCTGGGAGCGGCGGTCGGCCTCGGTACCTCCGCCGTCTGGAGCGTCTGGGAAATCGAACGCGCCGAGACCAGAGCCTCGATCCAGCGGATCGAACGCGCGATGCTCACCGACCTCGACGACACGCGCATCCAGCGCGAGCAACGCGGTGCCCGGTTCCTCCACGCCGTCGCGAGCGGCCTCGGCCCCCTCATCGGCATCCTGATTCCGCTCGTGCCCTTCCTGTTCGAAGGCTCGGTGTTCTCGATGGTGGAAGCGGGCGTCGTCGCCGTCGGCCTCGGCGTCGGCGTGTTGGGAGCGTTCGGCGCCTACATGGGGTCGATTTCGGAGCAGCGGTGGTACGTCGCCGCGGCACGAATGGGGCTGGCCGGGCTGGTGGTGGCGGGGATCAACGTCGTGTTGCCGGGGTGATTGTGATTAGGGTAAGTCACTACCGGTGGTTCGCCAGAACGGGTCGGCGAACCACCGGCAAACAGTTACAATAACCACTGTGAGAACTGATCCGGACACGACGACGCTTCGGGAGTCAGCGCGCACCGATCACTCGCAGTCGCGGTCGGCGAAAAAAGGAACAAACGAGGTGAGTCGACGGCTCATCGGAGTCTCGCGAGCGAACAAAGTGAGCGAACCGAACTGGGTTCACCGAACCGGAGGTCAGACCGGCGGCGCGTTCGGCGGCCGATCGTCGTCGCCGGGGAAGGCACCGACGAACAGGTCGACGTGGAGCCGAAGGACCGTCGCTTCGTCGAGGCCGGTGTCGTCGGCCTGGGCGGACAGCAGTGCCGAGAGTTCGTCGCTCGGGGCGTAGTCGATGCGGCCGGCCTCGGCGTCCACGTCGAACGACACCTCCGTCCGACCGGAGACGAGATACTCGATCTCCAAGAGCGCCTGCTCGGCTTTCGTCTCGAGGGCCGTCTCGCGGTCTTCCAAGCGGGCCTCGGCCCACTCGTCGGCGGCGGCGACGAATCGCTCGGTCAGATCGATGGAGAGGCTCAGAAGGAGACCCCTTCCCCTTCGAACGCTGGCTCGAATCGCGCGGACTCCCCGCAGGCTGGACAGGTTCGGACGACGAACTCGCGCTCGACGAGTCCGAGTCGGGTGAAATGCCCGCACTCGCTACACTCGTACTGCATCACTCACTCCCAGGGTTCGGGTGCCGGTTCCTCCTCGCTCAGCTCGGCGTAGAGGACGAGCAGCAGCGCCAACAGTCCGCCCAGAACGACGAGCCCGACGAGCCCCGAAATCGGCGTCTGCCCGACGCCGCCGCTGGACAGCGGCCCCATCCGTCCGTACACCTGGAGCATGGTCAGGACGACCCAGATGGCCGCGGCGAAGACGCCGAGTGTGACGATTCGTGCCTGTGTGAGCGCAGTTCTGACACCCATGATAGCTCACCACACACGTTGGCGATTCACTCATAAAAAATTACTCCTCGTTCAACTCCCAGCCGGCCTTCTCCGCGGCCTCCGAGAGCGGGACGAACTCCCAGTCGGCTTCGGCCGCGATGCGTTCGTCCTCACCTTGGATGCCGACGACGACCATGCGCTTCGCGTAGAACATGGATCGTGGACCGACCTCGGCCAGACGCTCACCTGGGCCGGTGCCGGTGCCGCTGAAGAAGTCGGCGTCGACGCCGTTCTGGCGCTGAAAGCGGTTGATGACCGGCGTATCTACCCGACCGACGATACCGATCCAGTCGGCCCACTGCTCCGCGTCCGCGAACGCCGAGGCCGGGTGGGTGAGTCGCATCGCCGCTCGGTAGGTCAGCGCCATCGTCATGTCGTCGGCGTCCTCGCCGTGTGGGGCGGCACCCGTCGCCTCGCGCTGTGTGTCGGCCGCCCCACCCCCGGCATCGTCCGGCACACCGCCTTCGACGGCTTCCCGATCCGACGCGGGCGAACTCCCCGCACCGCCGCCCTCGATTGGGATCCCGACTGGTTTGTCGTCGCCCTGTCTGGGGACCCGCGGGGTCGCCGCGTGACTGTCGCCGTCCGCCCCGTCCGCCCCGTCCGCACCATCTCCGACCGCTGCCTCCCCCACGCTCCGCGTCCCGAAGGAGTCGTCCGGTTCGTCCGCGGGGTCGCCCTCGTCCCGCCAGAACCAGTCGCCGCGGTTCGGTTCGTCGTCCGATCCCTCTTCCGTGTCGATGTCGTCCAGATCGATGCGGTCAGTCATACTTGCGGTCGTCTCTCCCGCACGGTGGCGAGTTCCGAAGTACGCGTCGGGGTAGAGGTGGACCCATGTTACCGTCACCCATAATAAAACCTGTCGCCGGATCGACGGTGGTGACCGGCAGTAGGGCGCGAATCATTAACAACCGCCACCCCGCATTGGTAGATGTATGTCCGAAACGACCACCCGGCTGGAACCACTCGATCCGCGCCCACTCTCCGACCGAACCTGCCTCGTCACGGGGTCCTCGCGTGGCATCGGTCGATCCATCGCGCTCGAACTCGCGCGCTGTGGGGCAGACGTGGTCGTGAACTACCGAAGTTCCGACGCCGCGGCCCGCGAGGTCGAGGAGATCATCGAGGCGAACGGCGAGACGGCGATGTGTGCCCAGGCCGACGTGGCGGAGCCGGACGAGGTCGAACGGATGGCGGCCGAGATTCACGACGAACTCGGTGCAGTCGACGTGTTGGTCAACAACGCCGGCATCACCATCGACCGCAAGTTCGACGAGATGACCCACGACGACTGGCAGACCGTCATCGACGTCAACCTCGGCGGGACGTTCAACTGCACCAAGGCCTTCTTCGACGACATCCGTAACGCCGACCACGGCCGCCTCGTCAACATCTCCAGTGTGGTCGGCCAGCAGGGCAACTACGGACAGGCCAACTACGCCACGTCCAAAGGCGGGATGTTCGCCTTCACCCGGACGCTCGCGCTCGAACTCGCCGCCCACGGATCGACGGCCAACTGTGTTGCGCCCGGATTCGTCAAGACGGACATGCTGGAGAAGGTGCCCGAACGCGTACAGGAGAAAATCCGAAACAAGATTCCGCTCAATCGCTTCGCCGAACCGGAGGACATCGTCGGCATCGTCCGCTTTCTCGTCAGCGATCACGCTAGCTACATGACCGGGCAGGTCCTCGGCGTCAACGGTGGGCTGGAGTGGTGATGGGAGCCTGCTTTCCGTGACCACCGTCGTCGCCGTCGCCGGCAGCCTCCGTGACCACAGTTACACCCGACTCGCGCTCCGCCGTGTCCTCGACGCCGCCGCCGAGGCCGGCGCCGACACCGACCTGCTCGACCTGCGGACGTTCGACCTGCCGCCCTTGGACCCCGACGTGGAGGAACAGGGCGACAGCGCGGCCTTCGCACGCTGCGTCCGCGAGGCCGACGCCGTGGTGCTCGGCACGCCGATGTATCACGGTTCCTACGCCGGCGTGCTGAAGAACGCGCTCGATCACTGCGGGTTCGACGAGTTCGAGGACACGACCGTCGGCTTGCTGGGCGTCGCCGGCGGCGCCTTCCCGATCACGGCGCTCGAACACCTGCGATCCGTGTGTCGCGCCCTCGACGCGTGGGTGCTTCCACACCAGGCGGCGATTCCACGGGCGTCGTCCGCCTTCTCGGACGGCGAGTTCGTCGACGAGGGAATCGAGAACCGCGTCGCCACCCTCGGCCGCCGCATCGTGGAGTACGCGAACATCGAACCCGACCCGAGGACGTTCGAGAGCGACCAGAACGTGGGCGGCTAATCGGAAACTCCTTTGTCGGCCGCGGTTCCAGATACGTGCGTGACGACCTGGGTCGAGACCCCCCGCGGTGGCCGTGACCGCGGACCGCGCGGTATCGCCCGCGCGTGGGCCGAGGTGCTGATCCGCCCTCGCCGGTTCTTCGAGACCGGCGTCGCGCCCGGCGATCAGGCGCCTGGCCTCGTCTTCGCCGTCGTGACGGCGGTCGGATACGCCCTCCTGTTGGCGCTTCTCGACCCGCTTCGCTTCCCCGCGTCCGGGGCGATCCGAGCCGCGGTGATCGTGTTGCTCGTCGCTGTACTGGTCGCGCCAGCCGCCCTCCACCTCCTCGCGGCCATCCAGACGCTCTGTCTGATGGTCACCGTCCGCGACCGAGCGGGCGTCAGCGAGACGGTGCAGGTGCTCGCCTACGCCACCGCGCCGTGTCCGCTGGCCGCGGTCCCCGTCCCCGAACTCCGCCTCGTCTGCTGTCTGTACGGCGCCGCGTTGCTCGTCGTCGGCCTCTCGACCGTTCACGAGACGACGACCGGGCGGGCGATCCTCGCCGCCGCGCTCCCGGCTGTTCTCCTCTTCGGCTACGGATTCGGCGGCTTCGATGCCCTCCTCGTCCTGCTCCGGAACTGGTACATCATCTGATCTCGATCGGCGTGTCAGTGGTGGCGGCGTTTCGACAATCGTTTTAGGATGGGGCTGTTCGATTCGCTCAATGGATTGGATCACCCACGAAGAAGACGTTTGGTTTGATTTCCGCGGATCCAGCCCGGATCAACTGGTCTCTGGTCGATACTACAAGGGGACGGTCGACGGCTTCGCCGACTTCGGCGTGTTCGTCGACCTCTCACCCGGCGTGACGGGACTGCTGCACCGGAGCGAACTCGACCGTCGCCTCGAAAGCCTCGACTGGGACACCGGCGACACCGTGTTCGTCCAGGTGAAGAACGTCCGCGACAACGGCAACGTCGACCTCGCGTGGTCGAAACGGCAGTCCGGCGACGAGTTCCGCGGGGCACAGATTCACGACCCCGACGGCGACGCCGACGGCGACGCCATCGAGGCCGAATCGGAAGCTGACGAGAGCGACTCGACCGGTCCCGTTCGGCAGACGCCGACGCCCGAACACGACGAGAGCGAGGCGCTGAACGGCGAGGACGAGAAGCTGACTCGCAGCGGCGAGAGTGAGAGTGAGACACAGGCCGATACGGCGACACAGACCGACACGGCAACCACCGAGTCCCGCTCCGCAGAATCCGAACCCACGGCCGACCGCGAGCGCACCGATGTCGGCTCGCTCGACGACTGCGTCGGCGACACCGTCCGTCTCGAGGGCGAAATCGTCGGCGTCCGCCAGACGAGCGGCCCGACGGTGTTCGAACTCCGAGATGCCTCC
>Ga0207720_100115_pt1 | contig 79971 bp, 83 predicted proteins | sample A23P2SouthBayCA_2_FD_187751 | JGI IMG/M metagenome (GOLD analysis project Ga0207720, IMG submission 187751) | Aerobic enrichment media microbial communities from Eden Landing Ponds, California, USA - A23 E3 (2) (SPAdes) | ecosystem: Environmental > Aquatic > Marine > Unclassified | place... | reverse complement strand
GCGACGCCGTGCGTGCGCGAACTTGGTACGGTGAATTTCGAGAACTCGTTTTGATGTGTGCTGTTCACAACATCAAGCAGTCTCTGAACCCGTGAAATCAAGCTACGTCTGGCGATTCACCACGGCCAAATCCTTTGATGTCGTGGCGGCCATGAATCGCTTAATCGACCTGTAGCCACTCTCGATCTCCCAGCGATACCCATACTCGGTAAGATAGGCGCTGCTGGTGTTTGTCATGAATACCGAGTATTGCCGGTGGTCGTCGTGCTCAGAGTCTTCTTGCCGACGGTAGATCAGCGTCGTCTCGTGCCACTCGTTCTTCCCAAGATGGAGTTTCCTACCAGTCTCGTATCGGTCTTGACCCCGCTGGAGCAATCGCATAACCTGAGCTTTCTCACTCGTCTAGATCTGTTTCGGCACGACTTAGGAGAGCCCGCGCTGACTCAATATCTCCAGGATTGCTGGCTATCGAATTCCCGATCCATCAGCACATTCACGATCCAGTAATTTCAGCGGGATTCTTAGGGAGTCACCCTCAACAAAACGTATACCATCGCCGAGGGACAGTCCCTCCAAGAGACGATGCAACAAGGATGGACCGTGACGAGGTTGACCTCAGTAGATTTTCCGATCAGCCGGAGGAAAACCCAGACATCACACCGGTCGGCTAGGATACTATCGATAGTGAGGAGGTGTTGGTGTATGAAATTTTTCAGAGCAGCTCATATAAGCCGGTTACATACTACATCCTCGCGGGATTCGGATATCCGCAACGTATTGAAGCCGGGTCAATGGGGTTTCACTCATTGGGTTCGGTCAAGTCAATTCAGAAACCCAAAGGGAACTGCCAGCCAATGCCCAGTGGCGGCATGACGGCTGGCAGGGGGGCTTAATCGGTCGGCTGGACGTGAGTTTGAGAGGCTATTCGGAGAGCAGACAGTTCTCAACATACCGCTGAAACTCGGCTCTCACGTCATCGATAGTTTCCTCTTCACTGGTAATCCGTTCCGCCTGAATCCCGACTAGAACTGTATGGAACAGCGCGGCTGTCTGTGATGGGTCTTCGACATCAAATGCGCCTGTATCAACACCGGCTTGGATGACACGCGCGATTTGTTTTCGAATGAAATCATCACTCCTTCGAAAGAGACGGCTGTAATCGTCGTCATGTGCTGCTTGCGCTCGCAGTTCAATTACGGCCTGCGAAAACTCGATATCACTGTTGCTGCTGGTGCCAAATATTTCATCGACGATTATCTCGATATACTCCTCAGGGGACTGGTTGGGAAGTGGGACCTGATTTTCGACCTGCTCCAGCATATAATCCAGAAGATCTACCAACAGCTCGTCCTTATTATCGTAATGATGATATATGAGCGACTGACTCTTCCCGAATTCGTCACCTATCTTTGAGATAGTCAGATCCGCGTACCCGTATTGACGTAATGCATAGAATGTAGCTTCAAGAATCTCCTCGCGGGTTCCATCTGGGTTCTGGAAAAAGGATATCTCGTTAGTCATCTTTAGGTCGACCGTTTTCTGCTTGTCTGGTACGGTTCAAATGGTTCACGGTTTCACTACTCTCTCTGTAGAGCACAAGACCAATCTGGGTTGTATTTTCTATCATTGAACTGGATAGCGGGTACAGTTGCAGATAGCTATGCTGTTGAATATACATTCAATAAACTTAAGCGTATTGTCGTCCGCTGTTTCAGCGGAGCACACTGGATTGTCCTCTGGTTCGCTCTATTCATAGATACATTCCTCTGCTGCCTCAAACCCTCTAATGTCCCATGAGACCTGTAGAAACTGTGTTGAAGGCGATAGATAGCGAGGTAGTGATGGCTTTGACTGGGTACCTGTTTTCGTCTGGCCTCGAAAGATACGAAAGCAATATATGTGATTGAACGTTTAGTCAACATCAGGAAATGGCTACTCACAAACGAAGAATTCCGAGACGGAGTGTCGCTAGAAACGAGACGCGGTCTGAACGAAACCTCAAGTAACATGGCCTCTACAAAGTATAAACTGCTACTTCTGGCTGTAGTCGGGATTACCGTCACCAGCGGAACGGCAACCGCTGCGGTCCTTGGGAGCCCCGATATCGTGGCAACGCTTGAAGACGACACTGTCGCTCCGGGTGAACAAAAGACCATAGAAATTTCACTGGTCAACAGCGGGGAACTCGATAGCGGCTCCGCCCGAAATCCAGCGTTGAACAATGAGGTAACCACGGCAAAGGGCCTTACTGTGTCACTCGGATCTGGTGACGCGCCTATCTCGGTCAAGAACTCGAAACGAAGCCTCGGCACGCTACAAGCGGGGCCGAAGGCGACAGTGCCGTTCGATATCAGCGTGGATGAAGACGCCAGTTCCGGAACGTATGAGGCACAACTGAGGCTCAATTACAAGCATACAAGCTACATTTCTGAGGGAACAGGTGCACGAGACGAAGACAAGATAACTCGAACTGTCGATATCGAGATTGACGTCACCGATGATGCCACGTTTAATGTGACCGACATTGATTCGAATGCACGCGTCGGCTCTACGGGCACGGTGGCAGTTAGCGTCGAAAATACGGGGGATAGCTCCGCACGGAACGCTGCGGTAACGCTGGAATCACAGAATCAGGACCTCACAGTGAGCGGCGGCGCTGCCACTTCACGATTCGTTGATAAGTGGGATCCGGGAGAAGTCCGGACGTTCAACTACCGTGTGAGTTCTGCCGAAGCTGCGGAGCCGGAGCCGTACGGATTTGAGCTCTCGGTCGCATTTGATAACGAAGAGGGTCTCCGCACACAATCTGTAGCACAATCCGTCGCAGTCGCACCTGACCCAGAACAGCGGTTCTCGGTTGTCAATTCAAGTAGTTCTGTCGCAGTCAGTAACACAGGCACGTATGAGGTGCAACTCCGCAACACGGGCCCGTTGACTGTTAACGACGCATCTGTCACGTTTGTCTCACAGAACGCCGATATAACGTTTGGAAAGAGTTCGTCCACAACCGCCTACGTGGGGGCATGGGAACCGGGAGAAGTCCGGACTGTCCGCGTCGACACAACGGCGAGCCCCGATGCCGAAGACCGAAGCTACGCGCTGTCGGCCAACGTGCAGTATGACGACCAGGAAGGCGATACCAGCACATACGACGATGTGCCGTTAAGCTTCAGCCCCGCACCTGAGCAGAATTTCGGCGTGTCCAACATCGAAGCGTCGCTTCAGGCCGGGGAAGACGGATCGCTGAGTGCAACCCTCACAAACACTGGAACTCGTGACGTCGAGAACGTCGTCGTCGCATGGGAAAGTCAGCAGTCGACACTGTCGCCAAAAGAGTCACAGTACGCTGTTGGAGATCTCGATGCGGGCGAATCAGCTAACTTCAGCTTTGGCGTTGATGTATCCAACAGTGCAGAGGCAGGTGCTCGGCAGTTTGACTTCGGCGTGAGCTACCGCGATGATAACGGCGACAGGGTTGAAGCAGACACGCTTGAGGTCCGTTCAGAGGTGGCTGGTAGTCAGGACGAATTTGACATCGAAATACAGAATTCGACGCTTGGTGTGGGGCAAGACCGGTCAATCACGTTTACGATAACCAACACAAAGGACAAGACGCTGACAAGCATCGAGGGGAAGGCGTTCGTCAATGATCCGCTCAGCAGCAGTGACGACGAAACGTTCATCGCTGAACTGGCACCCGGAGAGTCAGAAACGGTCTCCGTCCAGCTTTCGGCGGGGAGCGACGCGCTGGATAAGACCTATCCGCTCAACCTGGACTTCCAGTACGAGACGCCTGATGGAGAAAAACGGGTTTCTGACACCTACAGTCTCCCGATAGACGTCACGGACCAGTCCGGAAACGGGGGGACACCACTGTGGCTGATCGGTGGCATTGGACTCCTTGCAGTCGTTGGCGGCGTCGTCTGGTACAGCCGTCAGTGACCGTCCGAGGCTAACATCTATGTCACAATGCTAGATTATCAGAAATACATCGACATACTGGACGATTGGATTGTCAACCGTGACAAGACAGTCATCGCTGTGTTCATTGTCACAACGCTGATTCTGTCAGCGGGTTTCGGCATGACTGCGACCGACTCAGGGACATCACAGTTCACTGACGGCGTTCCCGCACAGGAAGCGTTCGACGAGGTCAACGACAACTTCGAGCGCGAACCGTTCGGTGAGGGGACTGGCTCTACAACGCTTATTCAAAAGGACCAGAACGTCCTGTCGAAGCCGGCTATCCTCAACATGCTGAAAGCACAGAACCGGCTTACGCAGCGTGAATCTCAGGACGTTGTCGGGACGACAAGCGTCGCACAGGCAGTCGCCCAGACGCTGGACCCGAACGCAGACACACTCCCAGAGCAGATCGATACCGTAGAAGCAGCCTCACAGACAGAGATTAAGTCCGCCACCCGAACCACACTTGAGCGCCAGCCAGCAGTTGCAGGGCTACTCAGCAACGATCTAAACCGAGAGGAGCCGTCGGCATCTGCAACACTGACGACTGTCACACACGAGGTTTCAGGTGTCTCAAGCAGTGCTGGGACAGAGGGGTCATCACCACTGACGCCCATTCAACAGGAAGCGGAGTTCATTGTCAGCTCGGTTGACGGTGATATCTCTGTCTTCGGCAGTGGACTCATCTCTGCGGAGTTGAGCAGTGTCATCTCCGACTCGTTGGGACTCGTCGTCCCAGCAGCCGTTGTCCTGATACTGTTCTTCCTCATTATCGCATACCGGGACCCGTTTGATTTGTTAATTGGCCTCGTCTCCCTTGCGATGGCGATTATCTGGACCTTCGGATTCATGGGATGGGCCGGTATCCCCTTCACGCAGATGTTGATCACAGTCCCGCCGTTGCTTCTTGCTATCGGGATCGACTTCGGGATTCACGCTGTGAACCGATACCGCGAAGAACGGATCGAGGACATCGAACCAACACCCGCGATGCGGACCGCAACCGATCAGTTGCTCCCAGCGTTCTTTATTGTGACAGGAACGACAGTGCTTGGATTCGCCGCAAACGGGACCAGCCAGCTCGGCCCGATCCGCGACCTCGGGTTCGTGGCCAGCGTCGGAATCATATTCACGTTCCTCATCTTCGGTATCTTCCTCCCGTCGTTCAAGCACTTCATGGACCGGCAGCGGGTGCGATACGACCTCCCGGAATTCAGTATCGCTCCGATCGGTTCTGAGGACTCCGCAGTCGGAAAGTCGCTCACTGTCGGTGTCACGATCGCCCGTCGAGCCCCGTACGTATTCTTTGCCCTCGTACTGGTGTCTACGGCAGCCATGGGGGCGTATGGAACTGGGATTGATACCCGGTTCACCACTGAAGACTTCCTCCCACCGGAGGAGAACCCCGGATACGTTGAGGTTCTGCCGGAAGCTGTGGCTCCGAGCGAGTACACCGTCACGAAACAGATAGATTACCTTGAAGACACCTTCGAGAGCGGTGAGAGTGACACAGTAACGATATACGTTGAAGGGTCGCTACAGGACGGAACAGCGCTAGAGGAGATCCACCGGGCGAATCAGGATCCACCCGACTCCTTTGTTACAACTGGCGGGAGTGCAGATACGACAAGCATCCTTACCGTGATTAATCGGTACGAGCGTGCTTCGCCGGAGTTCCGTCAACTCGTCGCACAGAACGACCAGAACGGTAACGGCGTGCCTGACCAGAATCTCCCGACCATCTACAACGCGCTGTATGATTCGCCGTACGGCGACCGCGCGGAATCGTACATGACTGACGATTACGCGCGAACGCGTATCGTCTACTCCGTCGAGTCTGATGCGAGTCAACAGGAAGTGACGGACGATACGAGAGCCGTTGCGGACGAATTCCGGATGGAGGCGACCGCAACTGGCAGTGTTGTGGTATTAAAAGCCGTCTCAGATGTAATCGCAGAATCGGCGTACATCAGCCTGGCTCTCGCCATTCTCGCGTCTGCAGCGTTCCTGCTCTTCGCCTACTGGCTACTTGAACGTCGTCCCGGATTGGGGGTTGCGAATCTCGTGCCGATACTGCTCACTATTGCCGCCTTGGCAACGACAATGCGGTATCTGGATATTCCCTTCAACGTCCTCACCGGAACGACATTATCGATCGGAATCGGGCTTGGTATCGATTACTCCGCACACCTCGTGCATCGGTTCTCCGAGGAGTACCGCGGCGACACCGGGTTGCTGGAAGCACTCGACATTAGCGTCCGTGGAACAGGTGGCGCACTGGCGGGCAGCATGGTCACCACAACGTCCGGTACCGGAGTGCTTGTCCTCGCGGTTGTTCCGATCCTTGGCCAGTTTGGATTGCTGATCGCCCTCAGCGTCCTTTATTCGTTCATCGCGTCCATACTGGTCCTCCCGACATCGATTGTCATCTGGGACAATAGTCGGGACACGATCGAAACACTGCTTCCGTCGCGCTCAACATGGAGTCCGAACTAATGGGCTTCCTTCTGCCCATACTCGTGGCCTGTTACGACCAAATCGGATGGTCCAGTTCTGGCCCGAAAGGTGTGCGGTTCGGGGAGACCGGGGTGCGGTGGTACCGTAGCCACCAACGAGGGAGGGACTGTCCAAGTGACTGATAATAGTGACACACTGGGTGCCACCGAGAAAGAAATCATGTATGCAACGCACCAAGCACTGGTTAAGAGTGGCTACGCTAAGCTCTCGATATCGCTCATCTCGGACGAACTCGACAAAGCTAAATCGACGATATATCACTACTACGATTCAAAAGACGCTCTACTAATTGAGTTTCTCAAGTTTTCTATCGATCGATTCGAATCGACAATCAATACGACCATCGGCGACCATCCGAAAGAAGATCTTGACCACATCATAACGACACTCTTACCGAGCCAGCTAAAAAAGGAGAAACGCCAGCTTCACTGCGTATTAGTCACGATTTCTCCGCAAGCGCTGGAACAGGAGGCGTTCCGCGAGCAGTTCACCGAAATCGACAACCGACTCGCAACAATCATCGAAAAGACCGTCCGCCGTGGTGTCCGCACAAATGTGTTTCGGGACGTTGACCCGGCGCAAGAGGCCGAGCACATTCTGGCGGTGATCAAAGGGACTATGTACACTCGTCTTACAACCAATCGTGAAACCGCAGCAGTACGAGCAAGGGATTCTCTGTTCTCCCATATTGACTCGCATTTGATGGCCTAACCTCTCTCAATACCGTATTCCGAAGAACATCCTATACGAAACCATCAATACGAAGATGTTTGACAGGTACGCTTCCAATGAAACGTGGCACAGCTCAAAAACACCGGAGTACTCTCTCAACCAGGTCTGATAATGGCGTTCACAACTTCACAGGCAGGCGGAGCAATCGGCCACCTACAACTGTAAAAATACCCCACTCGTACAAAATATTATATTCTCTTGCCGTCATTTGCGCCCATGGCGGCGATTGAGGTATCGGGACTGAGCAAACACTACGGCGACGTCCGGGCCAACGATGACCTGACGTTCACCGTTCAAGAGGGCGAGATTTTCGGCTACCTCGGGCCGAACGGCGCGGGAAAGACGACGACGATTCGCAGTTTGCTCGGCTTCCAGTCGCCGACCGAGGGAACCGCGACGGTGCTCGGCCACGACGTTCGCGACGAAGACGAACTCCTCGAAGCGAAGGCTGAAATCGGGTATCTGCCAGGCGATCCAGGCCTTGACGAACAGGTCACGGGCCGCGAGTACCTCGACTACCAATCGTCGCTGAAGGGCGATGAGCGGCGCGAGGAACTGCTGGAGCTGTTCGACCCGCCGCTCGACCGGAAAATCCGGGAGTACTCCCGGGGTAACAAACAGATGGTCGGTATCGTTCAGGCGTTCATGCACGACCCGGAGCTGGTCATTATGGACGAACCGACTTCCGGGCTGGATCCACTGAAACAGGAGGCGTTCAACGAGTTCATCAGGGGAGAGCGAGCGAAGGACAAGACGGTGTTCTTTTCCTCACACGTCCTCGGCGAGGTCCGACGAGTCTGTGACCGGGTCGGAATCATCCGCGAGGGAAAACTCGTGACCCTCGAGGAGATTGATGCATTGCTCCGGCGCGGCGGGAAGCGTGTCCGGGTCCACACGCGGTCCGATGCCGACCTCGCCAGGCTAAGCGGTGAGGGTATCCTCGACCGAGAGACGTTCGATGACGGCGTCCAGTTCACGTTCACTGGCGATTACAACACCCTCGTGTCGGTGCTTGCTGACTACGACATCGTCGATCTCGAAATCGAGGAACCACCGCTCGAAGATGTGTTCATGCACTTCTATGGAGCGGACTGATGTTCGAAGTGACCCGTTACGAGGGCCGCCGACGGATGCGAGGGACGGCCGTCCTCACCGTTCTGCTCGCGGTCTACGCGCTGCTCATCGTCTTCCTGTATCCGTCCATCGCCGAGTCGAGCGTCGACTTCGACGAGTACGTCGAGAGCCTCCCGCCGGCATTCCAGGAGGGGTTCGTCGGGTCAGCGAACTTCTCGACCGTCGAGGGGTTCCTCTCGATCGAGATGTACCAGTTCCTCTGGCTCCTGTTGCTCGGGCTGTACGTCGCGTACAGCGGGGGCGCGCTCGTTGCGGGGGATGTCGAGACCGGGCAACTAGACATGCTGCTCGCGACGCCGATCTCGCGCTCGCGGGTCGTGGTCGAGAAGTACCTCTCATTGCTGGTCCCCGTCCTCGGCGTCAACCTAGTGACGCCGTTCGTGGTCTATGTCGGTCTCCTCGCTATCGACGAGACAATCGACCCAGTGTCGCTGTTCGCGCTTCACCTGCTTTCGATCCCGTATTTGCTGATGTGTGCCGGTGTCGGCCTGCTGCTGTCTGTCCGCCTGGACCGCGCCGACATCGCCCAGCGGGGCGGGATCGGTGCGGTGTTCGGCCTGTTCTTGTTGGATACGGTAAGCACCGACACCGACTTCGAATGGCTCGGGGCCCTCAGCCCGACGCGGTACTTCAGTCCTGTAGACATCCTCAGCGAGGGGACCTACGACGTGGCCGGCGCGCTGCTCCTGCTCGCGGGGGCCATCGCCTGCGTCGGCGTGAGTGTCGTCCTGTTCCAACGGCGGGACATCTGATGGCGTGACCGATGCCACCGACTGCCGATCCACCGATACCCATGAACGACCCTACCACACTTCGCGACGGCGGAATCGCCACTGAGACGGATCGATCGACGGAGGGCGGATGAGCCGACTCGCCACCGGCGCGAAGCTGCTCACCGTCGTGGTCATCTGCTCGCTGCTTGTCTCCGGCGTCGTCGTGGGGTTCGTCAGGGGGGAACCGGAGCTTTCCGCTTCGCTCGCCGAGAACCGCGTCGTCGCTGGCGAGGAGGCGACGCTTGCGGTAACGCTCACAAACGCGGGCGAACTGGAGACCATGTCGACGACGAACCCGGAGCTGAATCGGCGCGTTCTCACGGCGACCGGCGTTAGTACCCGGCTTCGGGCGGCCGACGCGCCGCTCTCCGTCACCACCGGCCGACAGAGCGTCGGGAGTATTGCCGACGGCGGCGAGCGGGCCGTCCCGTTCACCGTCTCGGTCGACGAGGACGCCTCGCCCGGGACCTATCGCCTCCCCCTGCGCGTGGCGTACACGCACACGTCGGAAATCGACGAAGGCGGGGGCTTCTCCCGATCGCAGACAGTCGAGCGGACGCTGTCCGTGACAGTCCGGGTCGTTGAGCAGGCCCGGTTCGCCGTCGTCGACACCGAGGCGGACGTGGGGCCGGCGAGCGTCGGCACGGTCTCCGTGACCCTCGAAAACGTCGGCAGCGAGGCGGCGAACGAGACGGCCATCTCACTCGACTCGCTGGACCCCGACGTCCGCGTCGGGTCGTCGGGAACGTCGAGCCAGTACGCCGGCGAGTGGGCACCCGGGCAACGACAGACGCTCACCTACGTGGTCGCGGCGACCGAAACGGCGACGAACGCGACGTACCCGTTTCGGGTGACAACGGCGTTCGACGACGACCGCGGCGTCCGGCAGACCGACGCGTCCAGCGTCGTCGGCGTTGAACCACAGACCGACCGCCGGTTCGTCGTCACCGACGTGGAAAGCGACGTAGCGGCCGGCGGGTCGGGAACGCTCGCGGTCACGCTCCGGAACGACGGGTCGCAGACGAACGAGGCCACGCTCGCCCTCCGGTCGGCCGGTGGGGCACTCGCCGTTGACGGAGGGGATGCGAGCACTCGGTTCGTCGGGGACTGGCCGTCTGAGGCCGAACGGACGTTTACCTTCGACGTGACCGCGCCGCCCAGCACGGAGGGCGGGACCTACACGCTTGATGCAGCCGTCGACTACCGGACCGACCGGGGTGCCGATGCGTCGGCCAGGCCCGCAAGCATCGGGGTGGCCGTCGCGCCCGAGCCCGACTTCGCCGTCCGCGATCCCGACGTCTCGCTGGCTGTCGGTGAGGAGGGGCAGGTGCGCGGGACGGTCGTCAACCGTGGCCCCACACCGGCACGCAATGCCGTGGCCGTCGTCTCCTCTCCATCGCCGAATGTCCGGTTCGCGGAGACGACGTACGCTCTCGGCGATATCGAGACGGGTGCCACGGCCGACTTCACGTTCGACGCAGCAGTCGTCCCGACGGCTGAGGCCGGTCCCCGGCCGCTCGACGTGACCGTCCGCTACGAGGGACCGAGTGGCGATGCCAGAGAGAGCGCGCCGCTCCGCGTCCGCGGTGATGTCGTGCCCCAGCCCGACCGCCTCGCGTTCGAGGCGGTGAACGCCAGCTACGGCATCGACACGAGCAACAGGCTCAGCGTCCGCGTCACGAACGCCGGCGACGCGCGCCTCGAAGACGTGCGAGTCAGCCTCGCGACGGCCCCGCCGTTCACCAGTGAATCCCCCAGCGCGTTCGTCAGCGCGCTCGACCCCGGCGAGACCGCGACGCTCGGCTTCGAACTCTCGGTCTCGGAGGACGCAGTCGAGAGCACCCACGCCGTCGCGCTCAACGCGACCGCCGAGACGACCAACGGTGACATGATCCGGATGGAACCGTCGCTCGTAGCAGTAACCATCGCAGAACCGTCGGGTCCGGGCGGCGACACTGCCCTCGTCGTCGGTGTGGCCGTACTCGCGGCAGTCGTGATTGTGAGCGGGTGGTGGTGGCTCCGTCAGTAAGCACCGATCGTCCCGTTTCAGTCGGATCTATTCCGTCGACCATCGAATTTCCACGCTGGGTGGTATTGGTTTGCGCTTCGTCCGCCATCCAGAATTGAACGTCAAGAGAAATATTCTTACGAACCACCGGATGCTGATGAGAGGGTCCCTCGTCTGTCAAAATCGTCCAGGTCAAAGGTGACACACGAGCCGGCTTGAAATGCTGGCCCTTAGCACTACAACGAAATAATCATGGCTTGTTAAAACGCAGTCGAACCTGCTCTAATATCTCAGAAAACTTTCCGTTATTATTACTATTTGTTGACACAACAAAATTCTAAACATCGGTTTAAGAGTATAACAGCACCACAAACAGCTATAGTAGATTTAGAAGTAATTACTCACTTTTCGAAGAGATAGCTGGTCGAGAGCGGTGTCGATTGCCGAAATCGGCCACAGGTTAGGCACAAATTCAGTCCAGTTCATGCAGAACGCCCGATATTGACAGGTGATAGTGCGTTGAGGTAACTACTGTGTCGCTCAGAGCATATGCATTGAGAGCGCCGGTCCCAACTACTGGTCATGTATTCTTTCGAAAAGGAACGGGCTCTAGAGATGGTTAGACACTCGGAAACAATCGGTTCGCTATTTCATCCCGTAGCCCATTTTCCGCAACTCGTCTGCAACTGTTCGAGAGTCTTCGTTGGCAGCCAGAACAATGGCTTCGAGTACGTCGATTTTGTAGACCGACTCAGTCTCGAAGGTTTCCTCCATCGCATCCACGACGTCCTCAACGTGCTCTTCGGCTTCCTCCCGTAAGAAGAGATTAGCATGACTGCGGCCGTCTTGGACGCCATCGCGGCGGTACTTGTACGGGAGTGAGTCGCTGGGTTGGCTTGTCTCCGAACTCGTGTCGAATTCCGTCTTCGTATCCGTCGCGATGGATTCAGTTTCGGATTCGACTTCAGACGATTCGGATCCCTCAGTGTCCTCTTCTTCGTCGAAGTCGTCCTCAAACGGGGAGCCAGCGCCGGACTTCATGCGTCGAACGCCTCCTCGATCTCCGCTGCGAGTTCGTCGTACTTTTCCAGCGTCTCGTGCTCACGGTCAGGAACACGGCGGACACCCTTCTCACCGTCCTTGTAGGCCTCTTCTATAACCTGATAGGCAGTGGCCCGTGCCTCCCACATCTCCTGCATCAACGACTCGCGTTTGCGGAACACCGCCGGAACGTCGTACGTGACCTCATCTTGCAGTGTTTCGAGATGTTGCTGCTGGCCTGTGGTGTCGCCAAAGGCGACCGGAACTACCCCGAGCACGCCGACCTCGATGTCGAGGTTATCCTCCAGGCCGTCGACGAGTTGCTCTAGGCCGTCGATACTCAGCGAGCCCTTACCGGAGAGTTCGACCGGTATCAGGACCGTTTGTGTTACCATGACGGCGTTGTACAGTCCCTGGCCCTCGGATGCCTGTGGGTCGCAGATTATCGCGTCGTATTCTTCGTGGATGCCATTCCGACCGAGCAGCTGGTAGAGCTGTTCTTCTTCGACCCACTCAGCATCGGGATTCATCTGTTCCTCAGTCTCTTTGGCGCGACGCATCGCCGTGTCCAAGCCCGACAGCATGTTGTGGGCTGGGATGACATCCAGGTTGGTGACGCCCGTATCCTCCCGGATGAGATTCTCGAACGGGCCTTTCGCCCGGCCGACCATATGTCGGACGAGGTTATCAGCTTCACCGTCATCGCGGTCGTCGTCGACGCCGAAAACATAGGAGATTGAAGCCTCCTGCGGGTCGAGGTCGATGACCAGTGTCTTGAGTCCGTTCGCCGCGTGGGCATGTGCGAGATTTGCCGCGGTCGTCGTTTTGCCTACGCCGCCAGCCTCGCTATACACCGTATATGCTAGCATGTATTGTGCCTCTGTGTTACTACTACTAATAATTATCGTATATTACTAACGAGTGTTAGTAGCATATATTAGTAACAATGGTAGCTAGTGTTAGTAACAAATATTAGTAATAGAAAGTAGTAATTCATTGGGAACAGTAAGGTATGAGAACACACCGATCGATGTTTCAGGCGTGCAACTGGTCGAGCCACTCGTCGACCGGGGTGAATTCACTGGTATCGAACGTCGTCCCGACGCCGAACGGCGCCTCGACGACAGAGGTCAGATCGAGTCTACCGCCCTGCACATCAAGCGTCGGGAATCCATCCTTGTGGCGGCGGTATAGGTCGCTATGGGCCCCAAGGACCCCGTTCTGTACCGATTCGGGGAACGCGTCGAGGCCCCGGAAGTAGTGGTGGCCGTTCCGTTCGACGTGGTCGGCTCCGATGGTCGCCGTCACCGCAAGGTCCTGCAGGAGTTCTACCGGACCCACAGTTGTCAAATCCTCGGCGCTCAATACGTATTGCTTGTCAGTGTCGGTGCGGTTGCGATGAGCGATCAGACAGGCGTTGATTACACCCTTGAAGACGCCTTTGCAGTTCTTGTGACTCGTCCCGGCATACCCGTACTCGAGGGCCGTCCCAGCGCTGTCGACCCGGCCGTCCGACTCGTCGATGATGATCGGCGGCGCGTCGTCCCACCGCTCAAGGACGCCCTTCGTCGCGGACGTGAACGCGTCATCGCGAGCAAGGGGTTGTTCGACGTAAGTAAGTCGTTCGAAGAGGTCCGCAAGGGCGGGCTCGTCAGCATGAGACGTCCACTGGCGTTTGAATTCCCTGACCGACTCGTAGCCTTCGTTGGCGTCGACAGTACACCGGTAGTCCGTGACGCCGAGGTCGGCCAGCAGTTCGGCGATGTCCACGAGACGCTGGCGGTCCCGCTCCACGTCCGCGGAGAGCTTGATTTTGAAGTGGTTCACGTCGTCACGGCGGACGTACTCCGCGAGCGTCTGCGGGAGGCCGTCATCAAGACGGGATCCGGGAGCCAGGTCATTGTCGATCAGGGGGTCTTCCTGGCCAACAGTGTGGCGTATCGCGGTGGAAGTCAGCGGTTCCGCCGGCAAGAGGTCGGCAGGTTCGTACGCGGAGAGTTCCTCATAGATGCACCCCAGGTCGATGCCGAGTGAGTTCTCCCTAATTGCATCCGCGAACGTGGTGTCCTTCCGCCGGCAGACGGCCTCGATCAGAGCTTGCTCGACGAAGCTGACACCGTAGGACCAAAGGAGGGGCGGGTGGTCCGTTCCGTTCGCCCACTCTCGCTGGCGCTCGTACAGCGACCACCAGCAGTCGAAGGGGGTCGGCGCTGGCTCCAGCGCTCGTGCGTGGTCCACACCTGCCCGAAACACTTCGATCATGTTGGTCAGGCCGTCGACGAGGCGCATGTCCGGGTCCTTGTAGAACCAGCCGGGGATCAGGCCCCCCATCGCGGCCCCGGTCCGAGTCTCGCCGTCGACCTCAGCCTCTATCCGGAGGAAAACTTTCGGAATCTCGGTGACTTCGACGTTGCCGAAGTGAAACGGCATCCTCGTTTCGAGGTCGAAGACGCTCAACTCCGTGTCCATGACTGAAACTGTCATAATGGGATAAGATCCCGAGACATTTTAGTACTTTCTTCCAACCGTTACCGACGATCCGGATCGCGAGACGGCCACTCATATACCGCTGGCCGTCGCTCGTCTCTCGCGGGGGGTCTGGTCGCCGTGCTGTCCACTATCGGCATCGTCAACCCTGAACAATACGAGTGCTCCACGTGGCCGACACCATGCAGCTCCAACGCCTGTACGCTTCGCCAGGAGTGATCGCCGCCCTCAGAGCTCAAGATCGGGGACCTCGACGCGTCGGCCCTCGTCCCAGGATCGGTAACTCGCCTCGGTCAATTGGACGCCTTTCGCGCCCTCACAGAAGTCCCAGGGGAACGGTTCGTCCGCGGCTACGTGGCGGATGTATTTCGTCCACTGCTGTTTGAATGCGTTCTCGAACACTTGGTTGTCCGGGACGTCCTCCCAGTCGTCGTAGAAGTCGTGCTCGTTCGGGGTGTCGGGGTTCCACTCCGGCTTGGGGGTGTTGGAGTGGTGCTGGGTCTTGCACTCGCGCAGACCCGCGACCGCACTGCCCTCGGTCCCGTCAACCTGAATCTCGAGCAGGTCGTCCCGGTTGACGCGGACGGTCCACGAGGAGTTGAGCTGTGCAACGACGTCGTCTTCGAGTTCCATAATCGCGTAGGCGGCGTCTTCCGCGGTAGCCTCGTAGGCCTCGCCGTTCTCATCGACACGCTCGGGGATGTGGATCTTCCCGAGACAGCTGACCGTCTCCACGTCGCCGAAGAGACTCTCGAGTACGTAGCTCCAGTGGGAGAACATGTCGTCGATGATCCCGCCGCCGTCCTCGGTGCGGTAGTTCCACGACGGGCGCTGAGCGGGCTGAACGTGGCCTGTGAACACCCAGTAACCGAACTCGACGCGCACCGAGAGGAGGTCGCCAAAGAAGCCCTGATCGATAAGCCGCTGGAGCTTCATCAACCCGGGGAGCCAGAGCTTGTCCTGGACTATACCATGCTTCACGTCGCTCTCCTCGGCGGCCTGGGCCACTTCCTTTGCTTCGTCGAGGTCCGTCGCGAGTGGCTTCTCGCAGTAGACGTCCTTGCCAGCATCGATAGCCTTCAGGAGGGCCTCAGGCCGACGCGGCGTGACCTGGGAGTCAAAGTAAATCTCGTCGTCGCCGTCCAGCACGGTTTCCAGTTCGGGATCGACCGCGTGCCGGTCGATGTCATGTTCCTCGCACAGCGCCTTCAACTTCCGTTCGTTTCGACCGACGAGAATTGGGTCGGGGACGACCCGCTCACCGCCGGGCAGTTCCACGCCGCCCTCCTCGCGTAGCGCCAGAATCGACCGAATGAGGTGCTGATTCGTCCCCATCCGACCGGTGACGCCGTTCATGATGATGCCAACGTCTTGCATAGGGTACTCCGTCATCGAAATCAGGTACTCCAAGTCTTAATAGCGTTTCGGTCACCCACGTCTACAGGGCGGTCGAGTCATCCGTGGCCCGGCTTCGAGCGGGTTCCGCGCAGGAACAGGAGGTCCGCAACCCGTACTTTCTTATACTATCTCGCTCGATTTTCGGACATGCCTGTGAAAATTGGCTACGTTGGCGTCGACCATCACCACCGCGACCCCTACTTTTCGGTCGCGAGCGGTCTGGACCTTGACGTGACTGCCGTCTGTGAACCCGGCCGTCGTGTCGACGTCAAGAACCTCACTGCGATGGACGAGCGCCCGGACGAGGTGACGACAGAGGGCCAGGACGTCTCGGATCTCGTCGCGGGCGCGTCAGTGTACGAGGACCCACATCGCCTGGTGGCGGAGGCGGATATCGATGTCGTCTGGATCACGTACCGGAGTGACGAGACGCCGGCCATCGTCTCGAGCGCCGTCAACGAGGGCGTTCACGTCGTCAGCGAAAAGCCGATCGGTCGGACCGCCTCGGACCTCGAATCTATCGCCACGCGGGCGAACGAGCGGGGCGTGACCGTCGCACCGACGATGTACTACCGGAAGAATCCGGTTGCGATGGACCTCCGCGAGCGCGTCCAGAACGGCTTTTTCGGCGACATCTGGACCGTCGAAGGTCGATTCAACGCGAGTCAACTGTCCTACCGCGACACGACACACTACATATACGACCGCGAGACGAGTCGCGGCGGGGCGCTCCAGTGGGTCGGTCCCCACTGGATCGACATGATGCCGTGGATCCTCGACGATCCCATCGACCGGGTCAACGCTCAGTTCCACGAGGCGGAGGACGATCCTCACGCAGATGTCGATCTCGGTGGCGTCGTGCAGTTCGAAACCGAGGGCGGCACGCTCGGTACGTACCACTCCGGGTACTACCTAAGCGACCGCGGGAAGGACACGCACTTCGGTCTGTATGGGAAGGAGGGCCAGGCTCTCACACCAGTTCATCACGATGCGCTCCAGCACGAGCCGACCATTCCGATCGAACTGACCTCCGAGGACCCCGAATGGTCCGCGGCGCCCACGCGAACGATCGAGTGCGAATTCACGTACGACCGGTTCCCGGCATGGGGCGACTTCGTCTACGACTACTTCCAGGCCTTTTTTGAGGGCTACGAGACTGGAGATGTGCCGGCCACCGTCGACGACGCGGTCCAGTTACTCCGGGTCCTCGACGCGGCGTACGAGTCGGCCGAACGCGATGCGTGGGCCGAGGTATAGAGCGCTGCTCCTGGGTAATACGGTAACCGAGTCGGCGAAGGGATCGGTGCGTCTGCGGCCCGGAATCATCACCGCCTATTGACCGCAGTGACAGGTACTTTGTTCGAATATCCCGAACTTTATATTGAACACGTCCCGTAAGAAGAGTATGGACCGCGAAACTGAGTCGAAAACGCTGCAAACCACAGCAACGTCCATCGAAATACTGGAGCTCCTCGAGGAAGTCGACGGGGCCGGCGTCAGCGCGGTCGCCGAGCGGATGGACCTCCCCAAGAGCACCGTCCACGGACACCTTGCTACCCTGGAAACGAAGCAGTTCGTCGTCAAGCGTGGCGACGTGTACTACCTCGGCCCGGAACTACTCCGCCTGGGCAACCAGGTCCGGACCCGCAAGGAGGGGCTCGTCCTCGCCCGGGAGTACACCGAACGCCTCTTCGACGAAGTCGGCTTCCGCACGACCTTCGCAGTCGAAATGGGCGGCCAGGCCGTCTTCATTCACACCGCGTCGGGCAATAAGATGGGATGGGCACACGAGCGACTCGGTAACAGACTCTACCTCCACAACACGGCCATCGGGAAGGCGATGCTGGCGGCCATGCCTCGAATGCGAGTCGAACAGATCCTCGACAACTGGGGGATGCCACAGGAGACTGATCACACCATCACCAACCGGGACGAACTGTTCGCAGAACTGGAGGAGATACGTGAGCAGGGCTACGCTGTCAACCATGAAGAGAACATAAAGGATCTTTACGCCATCGGCGTCGCGGCGACGGAGCAGTCCGGGTCCGTCATCGGCGGATTCAGCATCACCGGCCCGAAACACTCCTTCTCGGACTCGACCCGGGAACGACAGTTGGCCGATGTCCTCACGGAGCAGGTCAACGAGTACGAACTCGAACTGTCTCTCGCCTGACTCCCAGACGGGCTCAGGACCGGGCGCGGCGGTCGCGTTATCCTCGCTGCTCGTTCGAACTTCCCGAACATTAAGTCAGTAGCACGGAAATAATATATGTACTCCTGTTATAATCTGTCTCCTGAGTCTCTTTCTGCCAATTCTTCACGGAATATCATTTGGTATATACGAACATTAAAAGAGACCTTCCCGAATCGACACGCTCACCGCCGGAACCGACGCGATATCCCGTGGTTTAGCGGCACGCTTGCGCAACGCTGTTTGTGATCGGCGAGTTTCGGGACGGAACGCTAGCGCCCCATCGCGACTCGAATGTCGGTCAACGATGGACCGAAGACGCTGCGAACCGCCCGCTTACGGGCGTGATGGGACGTTGAGGCCTGCGCTGTGGCCATATGTGAAATATCGATTTTTCATTAACAACAATACTTATGTAATGTGCGTGAATCATCCTACTACATGCCTGATCGAGAGCCAACTGCAGCGGAAGAACGAATTATCGACGAACTAGACGCCGTATTACCAGGCGAAGTCGACCGACGAAAGTTCCTGCACGGCACCGCCGCGACCATAGGCGCGGCGATGTTCGCCGGGTGTTCCGGTGACGGCGGGGGTGGTGGTGACGGCAGCAGCGGGGGAAGTACACCGAGCGAAGCCTCCGGCGACGGTGGGACCTCATCGACCGAGGCGAACGGCTTCATCGACGAGACGGAGGCCGTCTTCACGACGCCCTGGAAGACAGAGCCGTCGTGGGGTCACACGCACGTGGCCGAGGGTCGAGGTTACTGGGAGGACGCCGGCGTCCCGAACATCGACGGCGTCCGTGGGAACGGTTCGGACACCGAATCCCAGAACATCGGGACCGGTAACAAGCCGATGGGCATCGCGTCGATGACCACGGCGCTCAGCGTCTACCCCGAGACAGATAACACCGAAGCGCTGGACATGAGCATGGTCGGTCTCGCTCGTGGGCGGCCGCTCCTCTCGCTCATCTGGCGCAAGGATATGATGGAGGACCGGGGCGACATCGCCGGCAAGACGATTCTCGCCGCGTCCGGGTTCGCCGCGGCGACGATCCAGGTGTACCCGAACCTCGTTGGCGTCGACCCGAGCGAAGTGACGCTCCAAGAGGGGACCGAAGAGGTCGCCGCGCCGCGCCTCGCCAACGGCGAAGTCGCCGCAGTCTGGGGTTCCATCGACCTCCTGCCCGTCTACCAAGAGGAGGTCGACGCAGAACTCGGCGTCACCCCACTGACGGCCTTCGGCGGTTTCCCTGGCTTCCCCATCTGGGTGAACAACAGCTGGTACGAGAACAAGGAGAACGCGCCCGAGTTCATGGGTCAGGTCATGACAGGCTACTTCAAGGCCCTGAAGTGGGGGCTGCTCAACCAGTCGGAGTACCTCGACTATCTCAAGAACGAGGTCAACCAGAACCTCCAGACCTGGACGGAAGAGGAACTCACGGGCCAGCACGAGGTGAACTGTGCTCAGGCCGTCACGCTCAATATGAAAGACGAGGGCCTCGGCTACTTCACCGAAGACGGCGTCGCAAACGTGCTCGAGAACGCCGGACCGGCGCTCGTCGACAACCCCGACGCGCTCCCATCCGCGAGCGAAATGGTCATCTCGGAGCCTTGGGAGAACACTGAGAAGGTCACCTTCACCGACGAGGAGTGGAACCAACTCGGAGAGACAGCCGGTATGATTTGGGACCTATTCGAAGAGGCCGAGGCCAACAACTGAGAGCTCAGCATCGATGGGCCGACCCTCGAACGGAAGCGGTCCGTGACCCGCCCTGAATCCCCCCTCGACGCGGCGCATTGACGAGCGATTCGGCGGCGGTGTCGGCCAAACATGTAATAACACCAATTAGTTACGCTTATGTGGCGCGGAAAACCACCAGCAAACAATAATGAATAACAAGATAGAACAGCAATCCAGAACCGGCGACGCCGAGTCCGTGGATCACACGATTTCGTTCGACAGTGTCGACAAGGTCTATGGCGCAGATGCAGTCGCAGAGGAGTCCGTGGTCGCGTTGCAAGACATCGACCTGGACGTGGAACGAGGGGAGTTTGTGTCGGTCGTCGGTCCCTCCGGATGCGGGAAGACGACGCTGTTACACATGGCTGCAGGTATCCTTGACGCGACGGACGGCTCGGTCCAAATAAACGGCGTCGACGTCCAGAGTCCACGGCACGAACGCAAGGAAGTCGGCCTCGTCTTCCAGCATCCGGTCGCTCTCGAGTGGCGGACGGTCCGGAAGAACATCATGCTCCCCGTTCAGATCCTGAAAGAGAACGGGGCCATCAACGAAGACATGAGTTACTACGAAGACCGGGCCGACGAACTCCTCTCGCTCGTTGGACTGGAGGGGTTCGGTGATTCCTACCCCAACGAACTGTCTGGCGGGATGCAACAGCGAGTCACCATCAGCCAATCGCTGATCTACAACCCGTCAGTACTCCTGATGGACGAGCCGTTCGGGTCGCTGGACGCAATGACGAAGGATGAACTCAACCTCGAACTGCTCCGCATCTGGCGTGAGACGGCGAAAACCATCTTGTTCATCACCCACGACCTGGACGAGGCGGTGTTCCTCTCCGACCGAGTCGTCGTGCTTTCGCCACGTCCGGGTGAGGTCGCGGACGTCATCGACATCGACCTCGACAGGCCCAGGGGCGAGGACACTCGGGGCTCCACCCGATTCGTTGAATTGTCTGCCGAACTCCATCAGCACTTCAAGAGCCTGCAATGATCGGGAGCGCCGTGCGAAAGCTGGGCGACGGGATCACCGGCGGCCGGTTCAGCATCGACGACGACAGACTCACCCGCTGGACGCTCTCCGGACTCGGCCTCGTCCTGCTGATCGCGTTCTGGGAAGCGGTTACGACGGTCCTGTCGCTCAACCCGAAGTACTTCCCCGGACCGATGGGCGTGGTGAACGAACTCATCCGCATCTGGCCGGCTATCGTCGCTGCCCTGCCGAACACGCTCTCGGCCGCACTGGTCGGGTACCTGCTGGCGCTCGCACTCTCTATCGTCATCGCGATTCCGCTCGTTGCGAGCGACCGCATCCTGAACGCGCTGATGCCGTTCATCATCGGAACGAACACCGTCCCGCGTATCGCGATGACCCCGCTCGTGATCTACTGGGTTAGCTTCTACAGCGTCTCGATGCTCTACCTCGCGAACTACGTGATGGCGGTCTGGGTCGCGTTCTTCCCGATGCTGATCGCCGCCATCGACGGGTTCCGAAGCATCGACGAGGACACCGAGAACATGCTCGAAGTGTACGGCGCGACGACCTGGCAGGAGTTCAAGTACGTCCGGTTCAAGAACGGCCTCCCGTTCATCTTCGACGGCATGAAAATCGGATTCGTCTTAGCGATGATCGGAGCGGTCGTCGGCGAGTTCGTCAGCGGGACCTTCGGTATCGGCTCGCAGGCCGCCTCGGCCATCGGCCGGACGAGCATCGCCCGGGCGTTCGCTATCGTCCTCGTGCTCGGGCTGATCAGCACCGGCGTGGTCCTGATTGTCTACCTGATTGAGAGCAAGATGATCTTCTGGCGCGAATCGTCGATCATGGGGGCCGAATAACATGTCGGGACTCTCCGAACGGCAGTTCGCGCTGGCGAAGCGGTGGATCAAGCGCCAGTTCCCGACACTGGTTACCGGCGTCCTGTTCATCGTCCTCTGGGAAGTCATCGCCCGCGTGATCGGTAACAACCGCATCGTCGCGGACATCGGGTACACGGTCAGTTCCCTGCAGGCGCAGGCCGACACCATCGTCGTGCGTGTCTCAGAGACGTTCTCCTCGGTCATAGTCGCGTTCATCCTGGCAGTGGTACTGGGCGTCCTCCTCGGCATGGTCGTCGCCGAAATATACACACTCAGGCAGATGACGATGCCGCTCATTATCTTCGCGTACGCCGTTCCACACCCGGTGCTCGCGCCGATGTTCATCATCTGGTTCCTCGTCGGCGGCAGCTTTACGCTGTTCACGTTCACCGGTCCGTCGGCGTACATCTTCCCGGCCATGACCGCCGCGGACGCGCAGATAGCCATCGGCATCAACGGGGTCAGCACGTTCGGTGCCTGGGTCGGCTTCTTCCCGGTGTTCATCAGCACCATAACCGGGATGAACGAACTTGAGGAACGCTACCAGCACCTCGGAACGGTGCTCGGTGCGACCCGCTGGCAGATGGTGAAGTACTTCCGATTCTGGCGGGCCCTACCCAACATCGCGAGCAGCATCAAGTCGACGGTGCAACTCTCCATCGTCGGCGTCATCGTCGCCGAATTCATCGCCTCATCGTCGGGTATCGGCTACCAGATCATCTTGGCTTGGAAGACCGGTGACTTGGGCTATATGTTCGGCGTTGTCCTGGTCATCATGCTGGTCTCATACACGTTCTTCCAGCTCGCGGTCTGGACTGTGAAGTACGTGACTCCGCCGGGATCGACTACCTGATGCTTCGGTGGACCGCCCACTCCCCTCGCTGAAATCTCTCTGCGGGGCCGTCACGGGCGCGCTGGCTGCCGCATGGGAACCTTTAGGCCGGTACGGGTCGACTCATGACACATGCGGATAGACGTACACAACCACTACCTGCCGAAACCGTTCGTTGACCTCTTGCTGGACATGGACACCCCGGTGGGACTCGAGGCGGATGGCGACCGGCTATATATGCGCCACCAATTCTCCGGGACAGCGAGTGTCGCGTCCGGGAACCGCATCCCGGTCAACGAGGGGTTCGTGGACCTCGACGCCCGCGTCGCGTGGATGGACGAGTATGATATCGACCGGACGCTTGTCTCCGTCTCGACGCCGAACCCGCTGGCCTCGGCGTTCGCGACCGACCAGTCGACGCGGCTTATCCGCGCCATCAACGACGGCTTCGCGGACGCGGCGGCAACCTCCTCGGGTCGCCTCACCGGGCTAGGCATGCTCCCGCTCCGAGATCCGGAGGCAGCCAGGGCGGAGGTCGACCGCATCGCCGACGACCCGGGCCTCTGTGGCGTTGCGCTCCCGACCGCGCTGCCCGACGGTAAGCTCTCTGCTCCCGAACTGAGGCCCGTCTTCGACGCCATCGATGACCATGACCTGACAGCATTCGTCCACCCACATGGCAACCGGCTCAGCGAGATGCTCGACGAGAACGAGTCCTTCCTCAACCCGCTCGTCGTCTTCCCCACGGACACGACGCTCCAGATCGCTCGGCTCATCTACGACGGCTTCTTCGATGACCACGATTTCGACGTCGTCCTCTCGCATATGGGCGGCGCCCTGCTACATCTCGTCGGGCGACTCGACCGGGGTCGCCGAGAGATAGACGACCCCGCCGCGCGGCCCGACCAACCCATTATCGAGTACCTGCAGGAGTTCTACTACGATACCATCTCCTTTCACCAGCCCGCCTTCACCGCGGCAGTTGAAACAGTCGGCGTCAACCACTTCGTGTTCGGGACGGACTACCCGTTCGATGAGGAGGACGTCGATACGGCACTGGCCGACATCGACGCCGTCGTCCCGAACGAGGCGGACCGGGAACGCGTGATGGGGACCACCGCGACGGACTTGTTCGACCTGTAAGCGCGGCCGTGTCAGGCGACGGTGTCCAGCATCTTGCCGACGTCGCGAATCGCCGACTCGGGGTTGCCTATCGGCTGGAACTCACAACCGACGTAGCCATCGTAGCCCGCGTCGGCGAGCGCTTCGAGGACGTTCGGATAGTTGATCTCCCCAGTGCCCGGTTCGTGTCGTCCTGGCACGTCGCCGACGTGGACGTGACCGATACGTTCAATGTGTTCGCGGATGTTGGCAATCAGGTTCCCCTCGGTGATCTGCTGGTGATAGACGTCGTAGAGGAGTTTCACGTGGGGGCTGTCCACCGCGTCGATGATGGCGTAGCCGTCGTACGAGGAGGTGAGATAGATATCCGGGTGGTCGACCCTCGTGTTGACCGGCTCGACGAGAACCGTGACACCGCCGTCTTCGGCCCGCTCGGCGACCGACCGCAACGCCCGAACCACGGTTTCCCGCTGGACCGCAGGGTCGAGGGTGTCCTGCCTGCGTCCAGGAATGACGTTGAGGAACTCGCTGTCGGCCGCCGCGGCGACATCGATAGCGCGTTCGAGGGTCTCGACGGTCCGGTCGAACTCCGTTGGGTCGGTCAGCGGAAACTCCGGTCCCTCGACACGGTGGTCGCCGCCAGAGAGGTAGGCGAGGTCGACGCCTGTATCCTCAACCGCTCCGAGGAGTTCGTCGAGGTCGTCGTACCAGGGCCAGAAGCCGACGGCGTCGGCGCCCGCGCTTGCTGCCCGGCGAACCATCTCTTCGGTCGGAACGTCGCTCCCGAACACGTCATTGAGCTTCACCGATAGGGTTGGCATAGTGTCTCGTCTCCCATCGATACCCCATGCATCACCCGCGACTGGTATAAATCTACTCCGGGCGTGGACCGTCGTATTTAGTTTGGAGTATTATGACAGATAGCAAATCTTTGAATCTAATTATCAGCTATCTTTGATTCAACGAGCTGAAACAGTTCGAAAGCGAAGAGGTTCGGCATTTTATTTTCCGAACGATATGTTCAATAGCGTTCCGACATTCATGATGTTCTATTTGACATCGGAGTCCCTTCGTTACAGTATTGCTCGGAGATGTTTCGCACCATCTACGAGAAAGACAGCGGTTTCGACACCGTGAGTTTGTTGCAGATCTTTGAGAAATAGCTCTATGAGAACCGGTTTCTTGATAGAAAACAACGTACCTGTAGAATATCGTTTGCCTGTGGATTCGCCGCAGCATACAGCCAGAATTGCTGGTAGTAGATTAGAATTATTGTTTCGGTGACCGTGACCTGATTCAGATATTTACCGCTGACCGACTGTGGATCAGCCTTCTGCACCCAATCGTGAATAGCCCCCTGAGAGTCTTTGACAGTAACCTATCAAGAATAGATATAGTATTGAAATATTATTTTTTGGCATATATCTAATACCGTTAACATATCGATAGTGAGGGTTTTGAGCTAACCAACATAATCCCTATTTGGCCTACTATTGTTGGTTAGCGTATGAGCGACGAAGAATACGCCCACCAAGCCCTGTCGGCGCTGGAGCGGATCGACGTCGAGGCGCTTGACCAGGACGCCCGCGATGCCCACAAACAGGCGGTCGCCGCCGCCGACGAGCTGGCAGTGACACTTGGAGAGGGCGACGAGATCAGCGACGCGGTAGGCGTTAAGTCGCCCGAAGGGTGAGACGACGAGGACGAATGGGACGAGAAGATAGACGAAGCGTATGAATAGACAGAGATCCCGCGCTCGAAGGGCACGCTAACGGTGAAGACTATCGACGATCGAGAGTACTACTACCTGCAGTGGCGCGAAGGAGAGAAAGTCAAGAGTCAGTACGTGGCGTCGGTCAGTCCGACATAGAGTAGTTGCTCCGGAAGCAGTGATGTGTTGCCGGTATCAAATCGTGGCAAACTCTTCCTCAGAGTCGGGAAAATATTCTACAATACTCTGCTGAGCACCGAACTCGCTAACAATCGTCTGGAAGGCGTCAACGACGGTCGCGATATCGCGGTTGAGTTCATGCTGGCGGTACGTGCCACCATCCTGGCCACGATGTTCCATCTCAGACAAGGTGAGATTGAGGATTTCAAAATCAGAGAGGAAACTGCGCATCCGGCGAGCGGTACATGGTTCTCTGTCCTGAAACTCACAAAGTTCCTTATAGCGCTGATAGACAATCCGATACATCGACGACTCATTTCCGCTGGCCAGTAGCTGATTCGCCAAGTTCCAGTGCCGAGGGATGTAGAGGAATAAGGCTACCAATGAGGTGTAAAAAGCCGATTCAGAATACACACGGATTAGCGAATCAGAACACAAATGAAAGCCCATAATACGCCTGGACTGTGATTCCCGGCAATGATTAGCGAAACTCGCTGGTGGAACTCCGATGAATGATTCACAAACAGACATCCGTGCTTACACTCTTCGACTGGAATTAGTGGATGAGCCAGGGGAACTGCTTCGGTCCCTAAAACCAATCGCCGAGAACGGCGGCAATCTGCTTTCTATTTTCCACGAGCGTGGAAACGTAACACCGAGAGGTCATATCCCTGTGGAAGTGGACATCGAAGCAACACCAGATCGATTCGAGACAATTGTCGAAGGACTCCGTGACGCAGGCATAAACGTCATTCAGGCGGGCACAGAGCGGTACAGCGAGGGTTTGACGATAATACTGTCCGGCCACCTCATCGACACTGACCTTTCAGATACGCTGTCGCAGATTCAGGAGACCAAATACGCGACCGTTACTGACATCTCATTAACGGCGCCACAAGGTGCGACAGACATCTCCAGTGCTCGATTGAAGCTGGCAACTGAATCAGGGTCGACGGCGGAAGTACTGGAATCGATTCGAGAGATTGCAGATGAGAAGGACCTCCGCTTGGTTGAACCGCTGATTACCGGGAGCGACGCATGAGAGTTGGTGTGATAGGCGTTGGTGACGTAGGCTCTGCTGTTCTCGAACTCTCGACTGAGTATGGACATACGGTTACCGCAGTCGCCGACTCGAAAAGCGCAACTATTGAGCCGGAGGGAGTCAATGTTTCAAAAGTCCTGTCGACAAAACGGACAGACGGCGTCGTTGGAAGTGACGACCCCAAGGAAGCGCTGGAGGGTCCGTACGACGTGCTCGTTGAATGTACACCGACAACTCTCGACGACGCTGAGCCCGGATTTTCTCATGCTGGGATCGCCCTCCAGCGGGACCGTCACGTCGTGCTCGCGAACAAAGGTCCAGTGGCAGAACGCTATCGGGACCTCAAAGAACTTGAGGCGGAAAGCGATGGTACTGTTCGGTTCGGAGCGACCGTCGGCGGCGCAATCCCGATCATCAGCACGATAGAGGATTTCGGGCCGGACCGTGTCACCTCATTGCGTGGCGTGTTGAACGGGACTGCAAACTTTATCCTCTCGCGAATGGCAACGGAAGGACTGGACTACGAACACGTCCTTGCGGAAACACAAGACCTTGGTGTCGCAGAGGCAGACCCCAGCTTCGATGTCAATGGGATTGACGCCGCACTGAAAGGGGTAATCATTGCGAACGTTCTTGAGCGAGAAGAGAATCTTTCACTGGAGGACGCAGAAATCGAGGGGATAGAGAACCTCCCGGGAAGCATGCTGGACCTGGCGCAAAAAGATGGACGCACTATCCGGCTTATCGTCGAAGTTACTGACGGGACGGTAAGGGTCGGTCCCCGCCTCCTCCCTAAGAACTCCGACCTCGCCCCCGTCGGGACACGAAACGCAGTCGGAATCGAGACAGAGTCGGCTGGCCAACTCAATCTATCAGGTCGAGGGGCAGGTGGCGTTGAGACGGCGAGTGCAGTGTTGTCGGATATCGAGCGATTCTCAAAATAGCTGTCTGGTCCGTCTCCCGAATAAATAGCCCGCAGCTGTGTACGCCTATGGAATTTAATCCGACAGGGTGAGTTCCTTGGGAACTTGGACTTCTTCCTCTTCGAGGGTATCGATGACGTGTTCTTCGCCGTTGGCTTCTTTTGTCGTATCGATGAGCGACCGGAGCTTTTCGAGCGGAATCTGTCCCGGCGCGTAGTCGTTCGTATCTGCTGCCAGCGGCGCGTATCCGAGTTTCGAACCGTACAGATGGGCGACAGCACGTGTGTGGCTCCCGATTTCCCCCATCGAGATACCGGCAACGTCGATACCTTGCTGGTTCGCGGTGGTAATTGCTTCTAAGAGAGTGAGTGCGTCTGTGTTGCTCTGTGGATACGTCGCTACTTTTGCGATGTCGCCGTACTCTGCACACTGCTTGATAATCGCATCGAGGATCTCCTTGTCGGGAGTTGATTCGAAGTCATGGTGTGAAATGATGAGTTGAACGTCGTTTTCCCGGAATTCAGTCAATATCCACTCTTTTGCACGTGCCGTTTCGAGTTCGATATCTACGAATTTGACAGCGTCAAAACGCGAAGCAGCGAACAAATCGTCCAAACGGCCGGAGTCGTTTGCCTTGCCACCGAACCATCGGGTCCGGTTTGTTGCGATGATCGGAAGTTCGCCATCGTATGCAGAAAGTTGCTCAACTGGATTCTCGGCCTTGTCCATCCGAAATTCGATGAGGTCTGCCACTCCCCGGGCGTCAGGTTCCCGTGTTAAGTCGTTTGTTGTAGCCGCAAGAGCGAAACCGTCAATTTTCATGATATCTCTTACCATTCCAAGCTATATAAAATTTGGTCATCGAAACCACACAAATGTTCATACACAATCACAATCTTAGAATTCTATTTCTGAGATGCAATATTCAAACGTGAATTCTAGGTGTGTTTTGGCACTAGATGAATATATATTGGCCTAACTAGACATATATCTGCGGAGATATCATAGCTTCTAAGCATATCGTATCAATCTATGCGGTGGATTAGACCTTCGGAGAAATACTGATCTCATCTTCGTCTACTGGTCTGGTACTCCCTTGTCGTTCTCGGTTGTATCCTCCGGACTGTAGACCTCGGTTTCGGTACATTCCCCACTGGTTGTGACATCAAACTGTTCAAGCAGTTCCAAGAGATCCGTGGCCTGCGAGGACAGGGACTCGATGCTCTCGGAGACCTCGATAGTCGTCGCCGTCTGCTGCTGGGCAGCTGCGGAGACGTTCCCAGCTTGACTAGCGTTTCGCTCACTGATAGACCCGATTTGATCGACCATTGTGACGGTATCTTCAGTCGTGCTTGCTTGCTCGTCGGTAATCTTGTTAATCGACTGCATCCCGTCATTAACAGTTCCAACGTGGTCGACGATACGCTCCAAAGAATCAACGGCCTCGTCAACAGTGTCAATACCATCAGAGATGCTGTTACCCATCTCGCGGATTTCGGTCACCGTGCTATCTGTCGCGGTTTGCACGTCCGAAATGACAGTCGCGATCTCTTCAGTAGCTTCGCTGGTCTCCTCTGCCAGCGATTTAATTTCGTCTGCTACAACGCCGAATCCATCTCCTGTTTCACCGGCCTGTGCAGCCTCAATAGAAGCATTCAGTGCCAGCATATTTGTCTGCTCGGCAATATCGTCGATCAGATCCACAATCTCGCCGATACGATCCATCTCCTCGTTTAACGCCTCGACGCGCTTGACGGCCTCATCGGCTCGTGACTCAATGTTGTTCATGACATTTATTGCCTCGGTAGCACGTTCGCTACCTACTTCCCCGATTTCGGTAGCCGTGCTCGCGGTCTCGGCGACTTCATCTGCCTGTGAAGCCACCTCCTCAATGGTCGCCGAAAGGTCCGACATTTGGTCGGCAGCCTGCTGGATGCTCTCGTTCTGGCGTTCAGCCCCATCGGCGATTGATTGGACGGAGGTACTTACTTCGTCACTTGTCGTCCGAACTTCGTCAGCTCTGGCAGTTATCTGCTCAGCTGACTCATCTACATTGACGGCGAACGTCTGGATATGGTCGACTGCCTCACCTAGTTGAGAGAGCATCTCGTTGAATGCCGCCGCTATTTCGGCCATCGCTGCGTTATTTGTATCCGTCTCCAGTCGCTGTGTAAGATCCCCCTCGGCGGCGGTTCGCATTACACTCGAAAATTCTTCAGCTTGTTGTTCCAAGGATTCAGCAAGGCTTTCAGCCTCACGCTGGGCCTGTTCGGCATCAGCCTTGGCCTGCTCGATTTTGTCGACGAACCCCTCCAAATCCTCTCCCATCGTATTCAGTGAGTCCCCGAGTTGACCGGGCACCTCGGTATCCAATACTGGATCATCGAACCGTCGGTTTGACAGTGCATCGGCCTGTTCACTGACCGTTTGCAAGTACGACTGTATATCGGCGAAGGCTGTCTTGACCTGTCCAATCTCATCAACCCTGTCGGTATCGTCGATATCCTCACCTATCTGTCCTGAAGCGACAGCCTCGGCACGGTCTGTAACGTCGGTCAATGCGTTCCGAATGTCCCTGCCTACGAACGCACCGAACATACCGAGTCCGACGAGCGCCAAGCCAATAAGTGCCGATAAGTACCGTTGAATCTGGTTTGTCAGCGCATAGGCATTCTTGACCGGGACTTGCTTGATGACAATCCAATCGGTCGATGCAATCGGAGCGTAGCTGTAAACGTACTCCTCCGTTTGGACAACCCCTGTCGAGCCATTTGCTGTCGACCTGAGAATCGACGACGATACGGGAGCATCAAATCGATTGAAGACGCGTGACCGATTGTCGGAGAATGAGATCTGATTACGGTTGCCCTGTGTCTCGATCACGAACGTCTCCTCACCCGCAACAGAGCTACGAAACTGTGCGGACCGACGACTTACGTTGTAGAATACGACAGTCATGTACTCCCGCTCTGGAACTGAGCTGGCAAAGGCCATATAGTAGTGCCCATTCTGTTCAAAGACATGGGACCGTACGACGTCATCGGTGTCCCCAAAAACGAGTTCTCCGCGTCGCCAAGATAGCGCAAAATCACCCAGTGTGTGGCCGCGGTATTCATTCACTGTGCTGCGTTCTATCGTCCCTGTTGTCGTGTTGACGTAGTTAATCGCATGGACGCTCCTATTCAAGCGATTCTGTTCGTTGATGAATGTCATCTCTGCTCGTTGACCTGACGTCGCAGCCACGAAGTAATGATTCGAGAGGAGACGTGTCGTCCGGGTCTGTTGTTCGAGCCACCCGTTCATTGCCTGGGATTCCTGAACGGTAGTCGTTATCAGTTCGCTTTCGCGTTGGTCGGTTAATTCAGCAGTTATTGCTCCCTGTGCAGCCAGGCCTGCTGCCACGATGACGAATGTGATAGCAGCGACCGCGAGGGCGAACTTTCGGAGATAGCTCTGGCGGACAACTTTGGGCAAGAGTTTGTCAGCTTTCATATCCTGATGCTTCGATAGCATGATATTTTGCACATAGTATATAAGCGTATCCGATCAGTTATCACACTTGAATATGTGATGTTCTGCTCCGTGGAGACAACGGTACTACCAACTTTTTTGCCAGGATGGGTCGTGGGATGATTCTGTACAGTTCCATACCTAGTCCAATGAGTATAATCCCACACCTGCAACGTGAGTCACTCTCATCTCCGACTGAGAAGAGGTAAGTTATAATGAGAGTCCATGATATGGCGAACCTTGCAGAAATAAGAGTCAAAAAACGGGAACGCAACCGTTCAGATTTTTTCTCAATTATATTGACCCGCCATTCGTCTGCCATGATCTGCCAGAGGACTGCTTAATATTCGAGGTCCCACTCACGGTCTAGAAGCCAGTTATTGAGCTTATCAAGCGGTTGCTCATCGACATGAGAACCGTGGCTCACAAGGACTGTTTCGATGTCATAGTCGAAGAGTTTCACCAAATTGCTCTCGGCTTGTGCGTGCGATAGGTCGTTGAACTGCTCCGCTGGCGGGACAAGATATCCTGCCGGAAGGCCCCGCCTGTCGGAGCCTTCTAAGATATCACCGGCGATGAAAACATTGTCATCGCTGAGGTACAGTCCGCTGTTTGAAACGGTATGTCCAGGCACTTGGACAACCTCTAACCCACCTTCGAGTTGCTCACCGTCACTCACGTGGTTGTCTACAGGGATATCGAGTGCGTCGTGAAATCCTCGGGCTCCACCAGGAACAATGAGTTCGGGATCAAACGCATCAACGATTGCGGGAGTCCCACCGAAGTGGCCTTCATCGCCGTGAGTAACTATCAGCCGATCGACGCCGTCGAACTCTTCTCGCAACGTTTCAACTAATTCGGGACCGTCACCGGGAAAACCTGCATCCACTAGGGTGGTCGTATCTTCAGGCCGGTTCTGGAGCACGAACACTCGAACGTGCTCTAACTGGACGGTGTACACGTCACTTGCTACTTTTCTAACGGACATCGCATTTCGAAGGGGTGTGAGAGAGTACTTAATTGCCTACACCGGTTCTCAGAATCTTAGAACACAATAGATGGATGCACTGAATGACAGCCAGCATGACTACATCCGAGGCAGACTTATCGGCGGCATTCAATAAGCTTATCAAACCTTATTGCCAACCACCGCGCAGGATGGTTAGCCTTAGCAGCGTACCTGAGAGGGTCCAGTATCCAAACCCAGTGGCAGCAGATCACATCACGTACAACCCGTCTATTGAGGACCTCCGGGAGTTCTCTACGGATGTCGAGACAACCACTGAGTACGGCGCACCATCGTACGTTAGCGAATACCGTTCCCGTAGCGCCGACCGAACGAAGAACGCCATTGATTCTGATTTTGACAATGCTGACTTAGCGGTCTTCGAGGACGGACTCAACCAGATTCAAAATACGGATAACGATATAATCTGCGTCGACCGGGTTGTTGGTCGTCATTCCGAATCATCGTACGTCTGCCGGCTGTATCTTCCCAAATCGTACGGTCGGATAGCACTGTCGTGGGCGAAACTTCTGGAGCCCTCCCACGGTACGGAGCCTGATTTTATAACCGTCCAACTCCCTGACGCGACCGACGACCCGAAGATTCGTGTCCACCCCGAAACTGGCGTCACAACGGTGCTTGGAAGCGACTACACCGGGGAAGCGAAGAAGTCGTTTCTCCGCTTGTTCATGTTGCGTGCGAAGGAACAGGGTGGTCTCGGGCTTCACGCTGGCAGCAAACGGGTCACCCTCGACGATCAAGACGGTTACCGTGAGGTCGGCCAGCTGTTCCTCGGCCTGTCTGGCACTGGGAAGTCGACATTGACCAGCCACGGGTTATGGCTTGATGACCCAGAGGGTGTCGACATGATTCAGGACGATGTCTGTGCATTACTGCCGTCTGGCACTGTTGCTGGCAGCGAAGGGAGTGGTCTCTATATCAAAACTCTCGGTCTTGATTCGGATGAGCAGCCCGAACTCTACGAATCGGCCACGGATGAGAGCGCTGTCTTGGAGAATGTTGCCGTCGATGACGACGGTACCGTTCATTTTGAAGAACCCCGTTACGGTCGTAATGCCCGCGCTGTAGTCAGACGCGACCATCTCGAAAGCTCCGCAGACGACATCGATCTCGACAGTGTCGACCAGGTGTTTTTCATCACGCGGAACCCACTGATGCCTCCGGTCGCTAAACTCAGTGACGAGCAGGCTGCCGTCGCATTCATGTTGGGCGAGTCCATCGAAACCAGCGCTGGCGATCCATCTCGTGTCGGCGAAGCCATCCGCGTCGTCGGCACCAATCCCTTCATCATCGGCTCCAAAGGGAAGGAAGGGAACCGCTTCCGCGACCTCATCGCGGACCTCGATGTCCAATGTTACGTTATCAACACCGGCACCGTCGGTACCGACGACCCCGTTGATGTCGGCGTCGAGGAAACTGTCGCTATCCTCGACGGTGTTGCCCGCGACAGTATCCAGTGGACCAACGACGATACGCTTGGCCTGGTTGTTCCCAACACCGTTCCGGGTATCGACATTGAACAGTTCTACGTCCCTGATCGAGTTGCGGACTTCCGGGTAGCACAATCCGAGCTCCGTAAGGAGCGATTGGCCTATCTCGACCAGTTCGACGACCTTGATGACGCCATTGTCGACGCCATTTACTGACCACTATCTCCATTTGAGCATCTTGTACCAAGGTCTCGCGTCCGTCAACGAACAACCCGGATAGTGTGTCTGAAGACCCATAGGAACACGAGTGGCGATATGGCGCACGGTTGGACTATTGTACGAGGTATAGACGTTTGAGGATAAGCGGTTACCTTGCTCGTCTGTCAAAGGTTTTGGATAAATTTGACGGGTGAAAGCGGTTTCCAGGATTTGTTTTCAATACTATTGAAACAGCTCCATCCGGGCATTGCCGCCATAATAACAAGTGTACATTAGTTATATAATCCCGAACCCTCGAGAATTCCCATCAGCAGAGATTTCAATAATTTTGAAATCACAATAAAATCGATTAGCCCAGAAAGCGGTTGGTCGATGCGGGAAAGAGAGTATGAGAACGACTAGCTTACGGTTGCGCTACCGGTAGCACATTGACTGTCACCCAGAGGTCGCCCTGATCATTCGCCTATACTGGCTCTGGGTAGAGTACTTCTGTGACAGGAATTTGTTTAGATAAGCCGTTCGCTGGTATCCTCAATCAGCTACGCTTCTGAGTTTTGTGCTACCAATGAGACAACCGGGCAACTCGCATTCAATAGGATCGACTGTGCAACACTCCCGAAGAGCATTTTACCCGTTGCAGACTGTTTCTTCGGGCTGACAACAATGTACCGTACATCGTGATCTTCTGCATAGTCAACAATCTCCGTTGCTGGATCTCCGATCCGCCCGACACTCTCAGACGAGGCATTCGTAGGATGAGACTCTATTACTTCTGCAGCGGTCCTCGACGCTCGGTTCCGTAACTCATCTATCGACACGACTTCATCTGGGTTAGCACTATCCTCTTCAAGTTGAATAGCTTCGGAGCGTTTCATAACATGAAGGACATGAATTGTATCACCAAACTTCTCGGCCAGATTATCGGCCTCTTCGAGAATACTTGCTGCCCTGTCTGATTCATCAACGGCTGCCACGATGACCATGTTATTTGCTTCAATCGCTTCCGTATTATACTTTGTCAATATCTGGAACACCCCGTTTTACTGGCCAAGTCAAATGTGAATTTCAGCAGTGGAAGACCTTTTACCGACCCTACTCGTGTATCCTCCAAATGGAGTCTGTTACGAAAGTCATTGCTACCTCTATCCTGCCAATATTCCTGATAATCAGCAGTGGATTCCTCCTCAGTCACTGGAAAGAAATCGACTCAGGTCCGTTGAACACGTTGTCACTCTTCATTTTGAACCCAGCACTCATTGTCCACAGTATCACACTCACCGAGTTAGAAGCGGATGCTCTAGTAAGGGTATCTCTAGGGGTCTGTCTGTTTGTGACGGCCGTTCTCTTAGCGAGTTGGGTTCTAGGGAGGGCACTCGGGAAGCGGGACTCGTTGCTGTATTCGTTCCTGCTGATTGCGACGTTCGGAAACACCGGTGCGCTTGGAATCCCGCTGGCCGACTTCGCGTTTGGGGACCTCGGACGGCAGACAGCTGTGCTGTTTGCGGCCGTCCACGGCGTGCTCGTGTTTACTATCGGTCTCGCAATTGCATCGAACTCAGGAGCGCAATCCCATATGGGGAGCCTCAAGCGTGTCTTCCGCTATCCACTGGTCTATGCGGTCCTGCTCGCTATTGCTGCCAGAACAGTAGACATAGCTCCACAGGCAGATTCGGCGGCGATGGAGACGCTCGGTCTCGTCGGTGATTCGGCTATCCCGGTCATGCTGGTCATTCTCGGGATTCAACTCTCCGAGACGGAGTATCGAAGCGCGCTCTCGATGACAATCACACCGACGCTTTTTCGATTTCTGCTGTCACCGTGTATCGGGCTCATTGTAGCGCTTGGGATGGGTTTCCAGAACGCGACCGTCGCACAGGTGTTTGTCCTCTTGACGGCAATGCCAGTCGCTGTGGCTCCGGTCATTTTCTCTGTGGAGTTTGCAAGCGACACTAGCGTGGGTGGTGTGACTATCCCGGAGTACGTCTCCGCTACTGTGTTCGTCTCGACTCTCGTCTCAATGCCGGTGCTAACAATCTTCGTCACACTGCTAAAATCAGGTGCAGTAATCTAACCGTGGGTGTGCTATCGCTTTCTGCACCTCACGGTCATTTACAGAGTGATTGTAGAGTGTAGATCGACCGCAGTCATCACCTTCCAAATCTTCAGCCTTATCGAGCAGTTCTCGACCGGACATTCATCGGCTGAAAAGTTCAGAGCTCCTGTGATACCCACTTCCCGTGGGTTAGGAGCGAAAGCCCACCTTGCTCAGAGAAGCCCGAATGCTCTCGGGATTGCCAGGGATAAATCGGGCACGAGGATGATCAGCAACAGCGCAAGTGCTAATGGCAAGTAGTACGGCACCATGGATTTCATAACTTTATCAAGCGATTCGTCGGTCACTCGCTCAAGCACAAAGAGGATCAGACCAAACGGTGGCGTGATCAGCCCGTACATCAGGGTTACCACCATCACGATTCCGAAGTGAATCGGATCGATACCAAGCTCTGGGTAGAGGGGCACAAGCATTGGCACCATTATTAGCAGGACCGCGATTCCCTCCATAAAGGTTCCCAAGATTAGCAACACCACAGCCAAGAGTAGCATCGTCATCACCGGACTTATTGACAGTCCAACGACTATCTCACCGATCAGGTCCGGAATGCCGGAGAGTGTCAGCCAGTATGCGTAGAGGTTCGCAAACCCAAATATGACGACGATACTCACGGTGTCTTCGAACGTCTCCTTGCTGACCTCATACAGGTCGTTGAGATCGATGGACCTGTAGTAAAAGAAGCCAAGCAGTAACGCGTACACGACCGCGACCAGCGCGGCCTCCGTCGCTGTGAAGATCCCACCGAGGATTCCCCCAATGATAATCGCCGGCGTGATCAATCCGGGGACTGCTTTGACAAAGGTCTCGAATAGGCGGGAGAGATCGTAGCTACCTTCGTCCGGCCAGCTTCGTTTCTTTCCGAGATAGAACGCTGTGCCCGCCATCGCTGCGGCGAGGAGGAGTCCTGGACCGATGCCAGCGATGAACAGCGTCCCTATCGACTCCTGTGCCAACACTGCGTAGATAACGATTGGGATGCTGGGCGGGATAATCGGGCCGATAATCGCCGAAGCACCGGTGATACCGACGGCCGATTCACCGTCGTAGCCGTTGGACGTCATCGCCTCGTATTCGACGCTCCCGATTCCGGCCGCATCCGCGACTGCGGAGCCACTCATCCCTGAGAATATCAGACTCACGACGACGTTTACTTGCGCAAGGCCGCCCTGAATCGGACCGACTAGTTCGGTGGCGAAATTGAACATATCGTCGGTAATCCCAGTGATATTCATGATACGACCTGCCATCAGGAAGAATGGGACAGCTAACAGGACCCATGAATTCATCCCGGCCCAGAACCGCTGTGTGATGACGATTAGATTCAGCGGCGGACCGATCGGGAGTAACATTATCCCGAGAACAGTCAAGCCGAGCGAATACGCTGCCGGGACACCGATCCCATAGAGCAGCATAAGTAGTCCGATGAAAGTAACGAGGAGAAGCTCAGACATCAGTATCACCTTGGAAGCTGCTGAGCCGACTTTTTGTATCAAGGATAATGACTCCTAGAAGGAGAGCGGAGCTCACTCCGAGTAGCGTGTATCCCCAGCCGATTTTAAACCATCCAATCATTGGTAGGCTAACGTCTCCCTCAAGTACTGCTGCAAGGTATGCTGATACAACGAGAATACCGGCTAAGACCGCCATGAACACGTTGCGTAAGAGAAGCAACTCATCAGTTCTTGACGTAATCCGTTTTAGTACTGGCAGAAACGAGATGTCTGATTCGTTCCGGAACATATATGGCAATGCTATGATCGTCATCAGTGCGAGAAACGTCCTGGCTATTTCGTAGGTCCAATACAGCGGTACCGGGAACGTAAAGTATCGACTGAGCACTTGGAGCAGCCCTACGACTAACATGATGTTTAACATGATTACCCCAATTGCGACGGTAATTCTGTCAAACCATCCTCCGGTCATAATGGTTACTCTCTCCGTCAATTAAAAAGCCTTGTGAGTTATTGTGGACAAATTTCGTCTTGAAGGCATTACCCCTGAGGAACCACCGTACGAAATTATATTGAGAGCAGCGTATCTAGGTATTATCCTATAAGCAAAGTCACCAGTAGGACTGGTCGGTCTAACATAGGATGTAATTTCATGATGGACCGTGCGTATAACCGTCACAAAAAGAAACTATGCGAAATTCTCTCACTGCGGGAGATCTGCGATCGACCTATGCGAGGTCTTGTACGTCGTTGATGTTGACTGCCCAGTTGCTCTCTGACAATGCTTCCAGCGCTGGCTGCCCAGCCTCAACGAAGGCAGATCGATCGACATCTTCCGCTGGGACGACGGTAGTGCCTCTGTCCTTGGCTTTTTGATAGAGCTCCTCTTCTTGTGATTTGATGTCACTTGTCATCGACTCGACCGCATCACTTGCTGTCGAAGTGATAAGTTCACGGTCTTCGGAGCTCAGGCCTTGCATGAACTCCTCGTTGTAGAGGAAGTGCTTCGTGTCGAGGAGGTGGTTCGTGACGCTAAAGTGCGACTGGACCTCGTTGAGGCTCACGGATAGGAACTGGGAGATGGGACCTTCGGAGGCATCGACAACACCGGTCTGCAGTGCAGAGTACAGTTCGTCGTAGGCGACGGGCGTGACGTCCGCGCCGATCTCGTCCCACACGGAGGTCCAGGTCTCGTACTGTGGGAGACGGAGTTTGAGGCCCTGAACGTCTTCGGGGGAGGTAACCGGAGAGTTACTGGTGAAGCAGCGGTTGCCGACGTAGAACGCATCGCCCAGCCTGATGCCGTTTTCTTTCAGAATCCCGTTCAGCCCGTCGTCGGGTTTCAGGAATTCCTCGTTGACCGCCCGGTAGTGCTCCATGTCCTCGATGACGAACGGGTCGCCGGCGAAAGAGTACTCGGAGGCGAACCGCTGTGAGAGCGCCGTCGGGCTTTCGTGCAGAATGTCAACAGTGCCCGATTCGAGAGCGGCGAGGTTATCCTCTGTACCGCCCAGTGTCGAGGCTTCGAGGTTGACCGTGATACGACCATCTGACTCCTCTTCCAGCACGTCGATGAAGTACTCCTGTGCGGTCTGGACCGAGATGTTCTCAGGTGGTTGTGTCGTGGCGAACGTAATCTCCAGTTCTTCGCCGCCAGAGTCGGAAGTCGTGGAGCCGCCGTCTCCACCACTGCCACCGTCGCCACCGCTCCCGCCGTCACCGCTGTTTCCATCGCTACCTCCGTCGCCGTTGCCGGAACAACCTGCCAACCCAGCAGTACCGATTGTCAGGAGTGCGCCACTCGATTTTAGGACGGTTCTTCGTGATACTGGCCGCTTGTCACGCGCCATACCTGGTTGAACATCCTAACATGTAATAAAGATTGTGATGGTTGCGTCCGACAGAACGGGCTAAGCAGAGTCGGGAACCCGAGTGACCGACCGAAAAATAGACTTGAGGTTCTGTGGAGTGCCCCCGATGGGCTTGTCGAAACCGAGATGAGACCGTTATCTCCTCTCCCGCTGGTTGGACGTCCCACTGCACGGGACGAGGTTTCCGTTCAACATAGCTTGTGTCATTCCGATACCCACCGCACAACCGATACACCGACAAGTTTAATTGGATAATTTGAGAACTTACGGCTGAAATGAGTGTAAGTAACGTAGTCGACGGTATTGACCAGATACAGTTTGACCACGTGCGTGTGTTGGTACTGAAAGATGTCCCCAACGGAAAGACCACCCTCGTCGATACCGCGTTCGAGGAGAACGGCGAAGAGCTTGTCGAGACAATCAAAACGGAGTACGGTTCAATCGACCGCGTAATCATCACTCACGGCGATCACGGCCACCACGGTGGGTTACGCCACGTCATGGAGGCATTCTCGCCCGAGCTCGCGATGCCGGCGGATGAAACGAAACTGTATACTCATCTCGAAGAGGAGGGGCTGGAGTTCGAACCCGACATAAAATACGAGGACGGCGACGTACTCGCTGGGAACATCCGCGTGATTCAAGTGCCGGGCCATACTGAAGCGACGTCCGCTCTGTTGCTTGAAGACCGCGACATCTTGATTTCCGGCGATACGCTCGACGGTTCCGACCGGGGTGGGCTCCCGGCTGGGTACCTGCTCCCCCCTCCAGCACTCTTCAACGACGACCATGAAGCCGCTGAACTGAATCTCTATTCGCTGCTCGAATACGACTTCGACACCCTGCTCGTGTTCCACGGCTCGCACGTCTTCGAGAATCCGAAGGGGAAACTCGACGACTTCCTCGTCGAGCGCGAGTGGAATGAATGGGACCCGCGTGCCGAGTAGCCGACTGAACGGGCACAGGGTTTGACAACAGCGACGGTTACCGGGCGCTGACGCTTCTGAATGCAACTGTTTCGAGTATCGGATTGTTTGCTTCCGTGAGAAACAGCTATTCGCGGAGAACGGAGACGTCGAAAACCGGTTTGCATGTTTCACCGGCCAGAAACGCCTCGAACGCCTCATCAGCGTCGAGTAGACTAAATCGGCTGTCCGAGAACGTCTCGTGATCGACATCGCCTGAGTCGATTAGTCGGAGCGCCCGGTCGAAGTCCCGGTACATCGCACCGTACGATGTTTGTAAATCGATTTCAGCCCGGACAATCGGGGTGTAATCCATCTCTGCCACACCAGTCTGTCCGACGAGGACTATCTGCCCGCCCTTTCGGGCCTGTTCGGCCGCCATCGTCAGCCCCGACGGGTGCCCTGTCGTATCGAACACGACATCGTAGCCGATTCCGTCTGTAAATTCTGTACTATACTCCGCTACGTCACTCTCTTCGATATTGATGGTCGGGTAGCCCAGTTTCTCTGCAAGCGGGAGCCGATACGCCGTGTCCTGTTCGACACCGGCGACGACAACCTCGCCACCTTGTGCTTCCGCGATCTGTGCGGAGAGTAGGCCCATCGGTCCGGGTCCAGCGACGAGAACGGTATCACCGGGGCTGACCCGCGAGTTCTCGATTACGGCGCGGGTACAGATAGAAGTAGGTTCGACGAGTGCGGCGTGTCTCGGCTCGACTCCCTCCGGAACTTTCTGTAGGGCGCTTACGGGTACGGCAATGTATCCCGCGTACGCTCCGTGGTGGTCAATTCCTGTGAGTTCGGCATTCTGGCAGATGTTTTCGTTGCCGATCTCACACTGATAACACTCACCACAGCCTCGAATGGGTCGCTCGACGACTTGGTCCCCGACCTCGAATTTCGTTACGTCAGTACCCACTTCGACCACCTCACCGGTGTATTCGTGGCCGATTATTGTCGGCAGGTCCATCCGCTCAAACGCGGATTTGAAGGCGTAAATACCAGCATCACTGCCACAGAGTCCGGCATAGCTGATTTCGATTAATACCTCAGTAGGTGACGGTTCTGGCGTCCCGATATCCACTAGTTCCATTTGACCGTACTCACGGCTGGTTTTGGCCAATCCACGCATATGAACGATATCACAGTACAACGATTATAATGTTACGGAATTCCGCAAGTCATCATACCACACATCCCCGGGCAGTTCCGACTGCCTCAGGGAGATGTTACAGCCAGTCTCGAGAGGGAACGCGAGCGATTGCGAGTGGGCAGCGCCACTGTTCCGCCCGGCCGCTGGTTAGAATATCGATGGTTTAAAATATAATGTCACCTTCGGCTGAGATATGCACACCATAGAGCATGAAGTAGAGCGACCGGACCGTGATGTCGTTGAGGCGTTTGAAGGGGTTCCAAGTACGATCGTGTCAGACGTGACGGGGAACGTCGGACTGACCATGGACTCCGGCATCGAACCCGCATACGACGGGATCGAAGTGGCGGGGACTGCGATAACGGTGAACGCGTCCCCCGGTGACAATCTGATAATCCACAAGGCAATAACGATGGCCGAGCCCGGAGACGTGCTCGTAATCGACGCCAACGGCTACACCGAGACGGGCCACATCGGGGAACTGATGTGTACCTCCTGTCAGGCGAACGACCTCGCGGGCCTCATCATCGATGGCGGGTACCGGGACAGCCGCGAGATCGCCGAAATGGAGTTTCCGGTGTACGGACGCGGGACGAACCCACAGGGCCCTCTCAAGCAGGACCCCGGGTCGGTCAACGTCACGGTTTCGTGTGGCGGCGTCAGCGTCGACCCCGGTGACATCGTCATCGGCGACGACGACGGACTGGCCGTCATTCCCAGCAAAGGAGCGGCGGAGGTACTGGAACGGTCCCGCCAGAAACTCTCGGCCGAGGATTCTGTCCGCGAGGAAGTGCTGGACGGGGACTACCTCTTCGAACTCAACGGCTACGACGAACTGTTCGAGAATCTGAACGTCGTCGGTCCCGAAGACTCCATTCAGTAGCTCGGCTCTGCGACATTGTCTCCGTAACTACGTTGAGTCGGTGGACCAACAGTGCCCCCATCGCTACAGATTCCGACAGTACAGAACTAACCCAGAGAATCCGCGAGGCGCTGTGACAGATCTTCGTGCCGATTGAACGCTGTGTCTCACTATTGGTGTTGTTTTGGAGAGCGGCGCTGCGAGTTGCCGGGAACTCGTTCCAACATAATTGAAAAATTCCACAGTACTTAACCGAGTCCGCGGCAATATTCTACTATGACAGACACCGAAAATTCGGGCACACGCCAGCTGAAGAGCGTCAATCGGGCGTTTCAGATTATCAGCTACCTCCACAACAACGGGGGCGCGACACTCTCGGAAGTAGCCGAGGCGCTCGACCTCCCGGCCAGTACCGCGCACATCCACCTCAGCACGCTCGTGGAATCGAGCTACGTCGTCCGGGAGGGCGATATCTATAAAACCAGTTTTCAGTTCCTTCGGATAGGTGGTGAGATGCAGGACGGAATGGCACTTTATCAGGCGGCCAGGCCCGAGTTAGACGAACTGCGCGAGATGACGGGCGAACACACGAACGTCACCGTCGAGCAGAACGGGTACGCTGTGCAACTCTACAAATCGGAGAGCCCCGAGTCGATAGACGACGAGGCACCGCTCGGCGAACATTTGTTCCTGCATTCGACAGCGACGGGAAAGGCCATACTCGCAGAGCTACCCGAGGGACGGGTGAATCAAATTATAGAGCAGCGCGGACTCCCACCGCAGACTGACGATACGATAACTGACGAGCAGACTTTGCGCGACGAACTGGACACGATCCGGGAACGTGGATATTCGATAAATCGAGGCGAACACTTCCCAGGGGTCTGTGCGATTGCCACGGTAATCGTTTCAGAGCCAGACGACGCTATCGGCGGCATCAGTATAAGTGGTCCACGTAGTCGGTTGGACAACGAGCGGATAGAAGACGAACTCGTGCCGAAACTCCTGAACAAAAAGAATATCATCGAACTGAAAATGCACCAGTACGAGTGAGGGCGAGGCCAGTCAGTTGTTGAGGTGTGAGGGAATGAGTCGCCAGATATGGGTATTCTGTTCAGCCGCCTGCAGTATCACACGTTGTGCGAGTTCACTCAGTCGCTTCTTTTGGCGGGCTGTTCCATTCTGAGGCGTCGTCTTTTGGTTCGTAGCCCAGGACTGCCTGTGCGTGTTCGATATCGAACCACCGTGCTGCGTTCCCACTGACAGCATAGAACGCATCGTAAGTGACGGTGTCATCTTCGAGACAGCATTCGAGGAGATGCGCGAAGTCGCGTTGTGAGGTCCACGACGCTTTCAGTCGCTTTACCATTTTCTCGTACTCCTCGCTGCCGCGTTCCCAGGAGCCGGTCTGTGACTGGTCCCAGACCTCGTCCTCGTCGACTTTGTGCTCTTCCCCTCGGTCTACACCGCGTTCAGCGTCGCCATATGGATGGTCGTACTTTGCAGTACGAACACTGGAGATACGGAGCGAGTACACCTGTTCCGGAGCACCGTCGCGACGGGCATGTGCACGGCACATGTGTTCCCCGAACATCTTCGAGGCACCGTAGTATCCGTCCGGCTTCGGCAGTGTCTCGTGAGTGAGCCGGAACGGGTCGAACTCACTGGGATAATCTTCCTCGTATAGTTCCGGTGCATGGTCCTCCTCGTACAGTCCCATCACACGCTGTGAGGACGCGTATATGAGTTTTTCAACTCCCGCATCGTCCATCGCTTTGAGAATATTATACGTGCCGATGATATTTGGCTCGATTATCTCCTCAAATTCTGCGCCCGCGTCAGACTGTGCGGCCAAGTGGATTACCGCATCCTGCCCTTCGAACGCCGGTCGAATCGCATCATAATCGGCGACATCTGCTACGTGTGTCTCGTATTCGGGGTGGTCTGTTCGGTTGAGGTACGTAAACTCGTACTCATCTTTCTCAGCAAGGTGATTCAGTATCGCTTCACCTGCTTCGCCAAACGGGCCCGTAACGAGGACGCGTTGCTTGGTCATCAGTGAGGATTTCTACTATAGCATCCTATAAAAATCCTTCCCAATAATTTAATTTTCGGAATTCTAGTCACAACCCGGCCAACTAAGCAGCGCAAGACCGGAAAATATACAATTGGAGTTTTTCAATATTATTGAAATGGATGGCGCATTTAGAACCATTACAATAATGCTTGTACATGTGTTATTCAAATGCCCGGAACCACCTACAATAGCAGTAGGACCGCAGATAACCTGTTTTGATATTATTGAAACACGCAACAAATTGTCCAGCCATCACCATGCTCAGATATTTCTAATTCTGAGTGCGCTGGGTGTAAACAGTTTTGCTGGTAGGTGATGCATATGTCAAAATACTAGTCCACTCTATCGACTCTGAAGGAGTCCGGTTTCACTGATAATAGTCTAATATGCTTCGCGATCTGCCGGCGGTTGCTGGAAGGCCTGCACATCTGGTTTTTGCAGTGGCATTTGCATCTGCTTATACATCGGAGTTTCACTCACAATATCGAATCCAAGACTCTCGTACACGCTTATTGCCCGCTGATTTGTTTTAGCAACATCCAATACTATGTTCCGGTAATCCATCGATTCAGTATACGCGAGTACTTGTTTGACTAATTCCGTACCGATACCCCTGTCTCGATATTCACGATGGACAAAAATCACGAACTCTGGTTCGTCTTCTGACTGCGGGGTAACGGCTCCGTGTCCTACGATACGGTCATCATGATTGGCGATTAGATTCCATCCCTCCGATAAAATATAGTCCAGCCACTGTTCCAATGCTTTTGTTTTTTGTGGCGGGACCCCCATTGTTTGGTCATCAACCTCGAGACTGTTGTACATTTTTATAAGCGAACTATAGTTATTGGAATTAAATTCACGGACCATCATTGGTCTTCCTTTTTTATCAAAGAATCTCGGGCATCTGGGGGGACAATCCACTGTTCCCTCACATTCGGAGTTATCCCATATATTGCAGACATCACTGGTAGTCATATTAGAAAAATTGTGTTCACTACTATAACGTTCTTTGCCGTACATCATCGTGGCCTTATTAATTCATAGATTCTTGGGTTGGTTAATCAGCACAAGTAATTCGTATTTGTAGAGGAATTTCAGATAGGCATACTAGGTAAATCTCTCTCAAGTAATTGAGGTAGCCGATTGCGAGACTCGTACTAAAGCCGACATAGAACTTTTTTATAGATACGGCAGCTATGTTGGATTATGAATAATATTGAATATGACGTGGTGGGAATTACTGACGATTTGGATGATGAGTCTCGAGCCAGGGAAGACGCACACTACGTGGAATTTCAGATGGACAAAGCAGCAGCTCCAGTCGAACAACTAACTGAGTACGATGGGGAATTACCGTTAATTGTTTCAAATCGCCCTGAATGGGCGGGTGGTGACGCATCGGAATCAACTCGCTTAGAAGAGCTTCTCGCTGCTGCCAGTGCAGATGCAGTAGATATAGTTGAGATTGACCTCAAGACTATTAGGAATGAAGAGTGGCTTATTGACGAGGTGCGAGAAAATGAGGTAGATGTGATTGTCGCTTACTACGACTTCGAACAAACCCCAGAAAAATCAGAGCTTCAGGAACTGATTATGGAGTGTGATGAGTATGGAGATATATCTAAAGTATCTGTGTTCGCGGAGGAGCGAGAGGATGCGTTATTGTTATTAGATTGTCTCAACGAAGCTTCACAAAGTGATATCAGAGTCTCTGGAATCTCACTTGGCGAGTTAGGCCAGCATACCCGTGTCATCGGTGTATTCTACGGTTCTGAGTTCTGCTTTGCACCGATCCAGCTGGATGAGGAGGCGCAATACGGGGAGATTGAACTGGCTCAACTCGCAAATCTTTTAGAAACGACTGTCCACGGTGGCGATCACGTTGAATTGATCGACCAGCTGAAGGGACGGTTCTGATAGAGATATATAATAGAAATATTATGTTTGGTTGCTGTCGTCTTTGCATTCCTCTCCGAAGCAAACAAAATATCTAATTATTCTGCCATTGGGAGCGACTATGTGTAATTATTATTTGCCTGTTGATACCGACGGCAGTAGAGACAGAATTTGAGTTATAATGGAGAATTGGAGATTCCAATTCCTAATATCCAAGTTAGTATATAGAGAAACCCGGATATTAGAGTTCTCGAAGGTAGATGGACAGCTAGTAAGAATATCTGAGAATACGTAATGGCCTAGGTGGAGGTAAAGGCAAAAAAACAGTTGTAATTCCGCACTTGCAGATAGAAATAGATGTAAACAGAGACAAGGTCGTTACTATCACCCCCAACACCACGGCAACCGATTCCCGTTGTTTCACCCCTCCATTCCTTCTACGCCGGCCGAACGGCTCTCGCACTCATACAGCAACTAGAGGTATTGCCGACTTGGCGTGCGCCGGAGAGAGCCATGAAAACGAGTTTCGGCCGTGACCTGAGGAGACTGTTGGGTTATCACGGATACCGAAACCGGCCTCACCACACAGGGCGAGCCATGTCGGGAGGCTACTTCGACGATTCTTCGGTGATACTCAAGAGGATTCAGCCATCAAACAACGGCACAGCGAGTTGAAGCGTACGCGACTGATACGTCGGCTGTCTCAGTCAGTTCTACTGACTAGCATTGCGATACTGCTGTACTTCTCATTGAACGCGGCTGGGTTCTGGAGGACAGAATGGGTGGAGTATTGGCCTCAGTTCCTCGAGCCACTCACTGGCGGCCCGTTCGCAAAACTTCGAATCGGCCAATACCGACTCGCCTGTGTCCTCGATCACGATGAATTGGTTCTCGAAGTTCATCGGATTGAACATCGAAGTGGAGCCTACACTGCAGACGACGATTAGCAGCGAGAGTACCGACTTGTCCAATTTGTCGCGATTCGGCCAGTACAGATGGCTTATCGACTACTTTTCGGCATACAGGAGAGTTCGTCGGCAATTGGGACAAACGTATGGAACCGGCGTGAGGATTTCGTCCGCTCGAATACTGCTAAGAAATCCGTCGTCTGACGCTTCTGAAACGATAGAGAGCGTCCCCATGGCGTCTGTCCCTTGTAATTCCATCTGTTCTAATGATTCCTCACAGTCGGGACAGACCTTCTCAGAGGGCATGTGTATAGTACGCCCACTGCTCTCAAAAACTATTTTCGTTCGTCCTCTCAGTCGGTTCTGGCTCCATGTGTTCTCACACCGGTCAATACGCAAATCTACCGAACAGTATAGTCACCCATCCAACTCTGAAATAAACCGACCCCAACAGTAACGCCATCTTACATAAGTCGCCCTCCGGTCAGTACAGTCTGTGAAAGGTAAGGAACCAACCCAATGGGGGACCGCATTTCGATTGGGTTGTCAGAGGCTACTTTACCCACGTGTCTCTGCTTCGCGGCAGTCAAAGAATCCTATGTGTTACCTAGATAGTCACAATTCTCCGATTAAAGCGAGATCGTAGTCACCACGCAGATCTACCGTGTGAGCATATAATCGCTCTTCCTCTGAAAGGAATAGTACCGACTTATCACATATACCGCAGTGTTTGTGCACCTTCTCTGAAAACTACAGAGACGAGTCGTTTGAGGAATCAGCGATACTCTTCAACGTCGATGACTCGTTTCGTCTCCTCATGAGTGAGGTCACCGTCGGCCGGGACCACTGTCGCATCAAGTTCTCGCCCGACTGCAGCAACGAGCGCGTCGACGCCGTCAAGATATGGTCCCTGTGGTCCAATCTCGTCGGCGATTCGCCCCGCATCGACCGATAGGTCTCCATTGATTTCATAGATTTTCCCCCACGATAGCGCTTCAACCGCCTCCTCAAGATCGCCCGACGGGAGGTTTCCGACACCGACGAGTGCTTCAGCATGGGCGGGAGCAGGCATTACCCACAGCTCTTCCTCACCACCGTTCGATTTGTAGTACGTTTCTGTGGCGGGATGACCACTCAGGTAGTCGATGAGAAAGTTTGCATCAAGAACCCTCATGTGTCCTCGTCTAACCGTTGCATCCGCTCTTTCCGCTGCTTTTCCGAGCTCTCGTGCTTGTCTCGAATCCAGTCGGCGTCCTCATCTGAGAGTATTCCGAACCCGTCGTAGAAGTCAGCATCTTCACTCTCGTTGAGGATGCGTTCGAGCACGTCGTTGAACGATTCGCCCTCACGCCGACGGCGATCAAGCTGTCGCTTCACTCGATCACTTACTCGTATCTGCTCATCTGCGGTTGCCATTGGTACGTCAACGTTGACGTTGACGTTGGTTAATCCTTGTGGAGGGTGAATCGGTGTGTGACGACTTGTTAAGCAAACTGAGAGCGGTCAGTATCGGCTTCGGGTCCAGCCTGGGAAAGACACCAGCGGCAACGGCGGGAAGCCTCGCGATGCCTTCCTCCCCGCCGACGTCGAGCGTGATCTCCAGCGCTTCCAGAACGAACACAACATCGCATCCAAGGACCCCTTTATCGATCTGACCCAGCCCGGCGTCCGTGCTGTGGTTCATCTGACAGCTGCGCGGGCGGCTGAAGCGACTGGCGACGACGACTTCGAGAAAGTGAGTACGTACGATGTCCGCCGTCGGTTCGCCCAGCGCTTGCTCGTCGACGAACAGATGAACCCCCGCGTCGTGATGGCCGTCGGTGGGTGGGATTCCTTCGCCGCGATTGAACCATATCTGAACGCCCCCAGCGAAAACGTCATCGACGAGGCCTTCCAGGAGGTCGAGTCCCGATGACCGAAGACGACGTCGATCCTGAGAACCCGCGGCCAGCGGGCCATTACCCACGGTTCGCCGACAACGAATGGCACTACATCCCTGATGAACTTGCCAAGACAATCTCGCTCGGGCCAGTCAGCGACGGCGAGGAAGGACAGGACTGGGTCCTGACATACACGCCGGAGAAGCAAGACGAAGCCGACCGCGAGAAAGTGTTGGCCCGGCTCACGCCGAGGGCGTTGCACGAACTCTACATCGAGACGAAGGGCCACTCTGTTGAGCAGCGGCAGATGGGCCACCACGCCGAGTGTGATCTGTGCGGGGAGATGGTCGATCTGGACCGGGCGATTCCGAACCCACGCGGCGACCCGTGTCACAAACATTGCTGGGCGGAGTATACAGGTGCGCCCGAGTGGTTCAGCGAGCACGTCTAATCGGGGAGATCGGCAAGCTTCCGGCCGACTTCATATGAGTCCTTACAGCTGGGAACGCTTCTCAGTTTGCTCTTTGAGGATGTGCTTGAACTCCATTCTCACAGAGGTCTATCCCGCTCCAGGTTATTGACAGGGCGCCAAGCAAGTCGTTGGAGGGTCTCATACAACGGTTCACATACCTGTTCTTCGCTCTTCCTCGATTCGGTCAGTACAGATGATTTATGCCCCATGACAAAGAATAGCACATATAGTGGTCTCCACAATTGGTTGGGGCCTCGGGAGCGACTGAGACCATCGCTCCCATCAATTTCTAATAGAACACCAATGGCTTGTCAGTGCAGCCTGTATAGACTACATATCCTGTTAGGGCCGTTACTGAGATGAATTATTAATTTTCTCTTCCTCTTCCAAGGATTCTACCGCATTTTCAAGCGTCTCGATAGCCTTTTCAAGATCTTGAGAGACTGCGGAGTTTTCCTTTTTTTGCTTTGCAAGACGGACTTGTTTAATTGCCTCTTGCACTCTATTAATGTCATTCATCAAGAGATACTCACTCCAAAACTATTGTTGCGAAATTGAAATAGCCCCCTATTCACCAATACCTTCACAACAGCTCTGTTGCGAGTTATGTTATTACTGGTCAGTTCGCAGACGTACTGAGCCGATAGTTCTACCTCACACCCCTGAAATAAACCACCTTATTAACTGTTCTATGACACCCTATGATGTGATTTCTCCGAGAGAATGATCCTTGGATTGATCTTGGGAACAATCGTCTGATGGTGTATCAATATTGTCCGCCAAGAAACTCGTTCAGCCTGCGAAATTCTGAGGGTGAGAGGATCACTTCTGTATCGAACGCCTCGAAGCGTTCAAAATCGTCGTCAATCGTTAAGACCGTGTCCACTCCAGTATCAACCGCTACCTGAGCGTAGTAGCCGTCCCACCCGCCAACATTTGCATCGCTCGACTGAGCGAGTCCACCCCGGACTACGTCTTCAGATATTCCGTCGTACCAGTGGATACGCTTGGCGTCCATGAAGTTCTGAAGGAGGCGGGATGCATCCTCATTTGTTCGTCCGTAGAACGTGGTCAGGACCGTGTGCGCTCCGAACACGGCGGGATATGGAACGACGGCATCTATCTCGCCAGCGATAGCATCTCGGACCCAAGAGAGGGCGGCCTCTCGGACGGGGGCCTCTGTGTGGGCGAGGGCGAGTACACCGACGTCGAACAGGTACGGGCCGTCGGTGTCACTCATCGGTGTCTTCCTTCGCCCCTCTCCGTACAGCAACTCTATGCTTCTCAGCAACCGGGTCACCACCCTCGTTGAGTGGCCTCATATCTTCTCGTTCCGGGGCTGTCTCCTCGACGAGATCGTTCATTCGTCTGAGTATCTGTTCGGGCTCTTTCTCGGGTTCGATGACTGCTACTCCGTCTTCCTCAGAGACCTCCACCTCTGTTCCAGGAGTCATACCAAGGCACTCGCGAACATCCTTTGGGAGGACTAGCCGGCCCTTTGAATCAATTTTAGCCATATTCCCACTTAGTGTGGGAAAATGATAGTTGTTTGGGTGACTCCTGAAATGGTTCCATCAGCGCCTCGCTGAGGATCTACCAGTGGAACGCCCTGTGTACATGGACGCACGTAGCCTGAACACAGGCCGATTCGTAGGTGAGACACCACCTGCACTCGACAGGAACCGGGAAATTTCAATGATCTCAGTCTGGTGTCGAACAGATGGGAGAGCATCTGTGCGGAGACAGGGGCCCCTGTCGAATCCAGTCGCTAACGTCCAAGTTTCATTCATCGGTAAGTTCACTCTCAGATTCAAGACTGTTGTAAAGTTCAACTAAGGTGTACATGTGGTGTATCCCATCGAGAGTGTCTGACAGATCTTTGATTTGGTCGCGATTCCGGCTGAGGGGCCCAGTTTTGACTTCCTCCACTGGATATAGTTCGTTGTTTTTCAGCTGATTGAGGATCCTCTGACCACCTTTCACATTTCGCACAAACCACCATGCTTCGGCGTCGACAGATGCCAGCTGGTTGTAATCTTTCACGACCGATTCGACATTGTTTGTCCCCCAACGGCCTTGGTGATCTTTCTCTCCGGCTTCTACCTCAGCGATATGGACAGGCTGATGATCTTCATCGACTGCGAGCACATCGATTACTCCTGCATCATCACCTTCTCCAACCGGAGCATACAATTTAGCCATATGAACATCTGGCCGAGACTCGAAATAGCGCTTGGCCAAGACTGCAATGAGTTTATGTGGCATATCTTCACCCCTATCACCAATCCGTTCGCCGGCCTTCATCGTCCGTCGGACTGCCTTTTGTGCTTTTGAACTTGGTGTGTACCAATGGCCCTGATTGAGCAGATAATGTCGCTTAAGGAAGCCATCTTCCTCCAATTGTTTTGGATTAATTTTGTCTTTCTTTCCGGCCAGATGCTTGCTCATCGGTAGCTCAAGCGGGTAATCGTTGGTCATGTTGTAGGCGTCGATGATGGTCCGGAGGAACATCGCTTCGATCCCCTCTAGACCATACTGTTCGTATCCGGCCTGGGGCGGCACCACAGACCACTCAAACGAATCAGGCAGTGTCGTTGCCAGTGCCAACTCGCCCGCTTGTCCGGGCACTTCTTCTGTTTTTGTTGCATCCAAACTTTCCACATCCTCTCCAATTGAGGTTGTGTCTTTCTTGGTATGCTCTGTATGACTTTCCCCGGGGGACGGTTCTGACGAGATTGGCTTTGATTTACCAGAGTCTATGGTGGGGTCGACAGGCGATGGGTTCCCGTTTGAACTGTCGCGACTGGATGGCTGAGAAGAGCCTGACTTAGTAGACTCATTGGGGTTTTGGCTACCGACGTTTTGTTGCTCAGACTCTGGTGAGGGTTCGTTTTCATGTGAGCCGCTCTCGGCAACCGAGTCTGGGGAATTAAATGTGGGGTCGGGCATGCCTGACTCCGACTGACCGGACTCATCGCCCTCCGTTTGGACGTTTTCTGCCTGGTTTCCACTAGCACTTTCTTTGTTCGATGACTGTGCACCAGACCCTTCTGAGGAATTATTTCCAGTTGGGTTGTTATCAGATCCGGTGTCAGATTCTGCGGACTCCTCTGATGAACTTCCCTTCTGATCAGAGTCCGTCAACTCGTCTGGGCTTTCTGGGAAGAACAGTCCATCAGAGGAACCCGTGCCTTCATCTGACTCGGCATCCGTGGTTTCAGAGTCGCTGCCGCCCTGTCCACTATTGCTATTTGATGAGTCATCAGCCGAATTCTCCGGGCTGGTCGCGTCTCCCAATTCAATCGAAATGGTACCTACAACGTTGGAACTTTCTGCACCGTTTGACGAATCTTCAGTTCCCTCCTGACTGGCCGATGGGGCATTGTCTTGTCCTCCGGCAGTAGCAGCTACAATATCACTGAAGTCTATCTCATCACTCTCGGGTTCGGATTCAGATGTGGTGTTCGTATTTTGGCTTGCAGATGTGTCTGAGTCGGTTGGAGTTTCCTCCGTGCCACCACTGGGCTCTGGTTCAGTGATGGCAGCTTCAACCCCATCGATCATCTTTGGTCCATCTTCGCTGTTTTCCTCTGGCTGTGAACCTCCTGTAGAGCCATTGGCCTCAGACTCCTGAGCGTTGGGCGTAGCTCCAGTCCCAGTTCTATCTTGGGCTGGTTCATTGGATTCGCCACTTACAGGGGAGTTGCTCGTAGTTGGTTGGTCAGTGGCGTCTCCCCCCTGAGTGGGACTCAGTTCACCGGCGCTCGAGGAAGAGGCCTCCTCATCGGTGTCAGTATTCTGCCCGAACGCGGTATCGGATTGGTCGGATGTATCCGATGAACCTAAATCCGGATTGTTAGTTTCCAGTGGGCTCGTCCCAGTCGTTTCAGATTCAAACCGAGATTCCTCGACTCCAACCCCACTGGTATCTGGAGTCTCCACTATGGTATCATCTACTGAGTCAGAGGTGAGATGGACACTACCTGTTGAAGGGGTAGAATCTGTTTGAGATGCGGGACTCATCGTCGGTGTGGATTCGCCTCCTGATGCCTCCACGGCTGTCCCTTCAGGTGTCGGATCATCGGGGGAAGTAGCTGAGGCTGGAGTGGTTTCCGGTTGTTCTTCGCTGTCGGAACTTGTCTCATCGGAAGTGGATGTGGGTTCTGCAGAGGATACTGCAGAAGGCTGTTTGACACCTGAAGTCTCAGTTTCTGCTGCGGGATTTGCATCTGCGGGCTCACCACCAGTCTGGTCACCATCCGATTGATTCTCGGGCACGCCACACTCTCGCTCAGTCGTATCGAGTATCCCCTCAAGTATACTATCGCTGAATGTCGCCTCTTGGGGCTTAGTGAGAGGGGTGTCGCTTTCTGGATGGCCCGGTGGAATCGGGAGCGGGTCAAGCGAGAACGGCTCTGGACCGGTACGCTTGAATTCAGGTGACGGAAATTGCCCAATCCACTCTCCCCGTGGAAGTGACTTGAATCGGTTTTCGAACTCTTCGGCATCCATCGCTTCGTTTGAGACCGCTTCAGCTACCTCCTCATCCATCGGGATTTTCCCGATGAGGAATGACCCCATGTTATTGAGAACGTTCCTGTAAACATCGGCGTCTTTGGACTTCATTTGGCCGGGGAACTGCATCGCCAGGCCAACACTGAGGCCGAAACCGCGCCCTTTCTCAAGCATTTTATTCATCAAATTAGATACAGCGACAGACGCGGCCTCATCGATGATGACATTGACAATATCGTCCTCATCCCGATCGTCTTCCTTTGCCGTGTTCAGTGTATCCCAGAGCTCAGTTAGGATCAGGCCAGTCATAACGAGACTGGCATCGTCCCGAAGGTCTCCAAGGTCAAAGAGGAGTACTTTCTTTTCGTGAAGGAAATCATCGAAGTCCAGTTGTTGTTCTGTGTTATCGAAAATCCGACGTAGATGGTCGTCCTGTTTGATGTAGTCAAGGCGGTTGAAGACCGCGTCCATGATCGTCGCAAAGTCAGACTCGTTTGATGCGAGGTGGCGGTCAAGAGTTTCTTCGAGGCGTTTATCACTGACTTCAGGGATTTTGCCACCTTCATCATCTGAGGCCCGCAGTCGGAGTTCCCGGGCGACAATTTCGAGATCGCGGTGGGTGAAGTAGTTAACACTCTCTCTATCTTTCCGCCCGTTCTTTTTGCCGTGTTCCTTGTCGAAGAGTGCTTTAATCAGCACCTGGATAATGGTCGGCGCGACCTTGGATTCGCGGTACTGTTCTCTCCCCATGACGAGTTTGAGGATTTCCTCGTATCCGTCGGCCTTCTTCTGGATTGCATCGACGCGACGCTCGCCACGCGCAAGATCAGACCGAATATCGAAGAAAGAGAACCCCGGCAAAATCTCTGGAATGGGGAAGTACCGGACATCGTTGAGTCGTTCTGGCTCATCTTGGTACTTGTGCCAGAAACTCCGAAGGAAGTTTTCTGCCATCCCATCTCCTTTCGGGTCTATGAGAATGACGGGCCCATCCGTGTTCTCATAGAGGGAAATCATGTCGTTCTGGATTGCCTTCGATTTCCCGGCCCCAGTTGTTGCGAACCGGCCGTAGTGTGTTGTTAGAAGCCCGGGTGGGATTTGGGTTGGCGTCTCCTCTGGTTGAGAGAGTTCGTCGAGTGCGTAGCCAACACGCATACCGGACTCGTGGAAGTGTTCCATAAGGTCTGGATCAGGACGTGGGAGAGGATTCCGTGTCCGTGGTTTCGCCCGGGTCTGTCGCGTCCCACTCACAGTGAGGTTCTTCGAAGAGGGGACGACAATGTAATTCGCCAGTTCTGCGGCGTTCATTACAAGCGAGCGACGGATATTCCCTCGTCTATCAACCACTAATTGCTGCTCTTTCATCCGTTTAAGCAGTTTTGAGGCGAGGTCATCGTCGTCAAGCCACCGCTCGCTGCGATTGTTATATACAATTGGATAGAACCCATAGTACTTCCCGCCAAGATCGTTAAACACCCGTTTCAGGCTCTTCAATTGGTTTTCAAGCTCATCTCGTTCTATCATGCGGGTTGGAATCGCAACTGCACGGAGATTGACCGTGAAGGTGTACTGGGGATGTTTCTCGTCAATCAGTTGTTGGCGGTCACCCGTTGTCCCCATATCTGCTGACGTATCCTGGGTCGCATCTTCCCCCTCAACAGTTGGCGGGCCTCGACGTTTCTCTCGTCGACGCCCTTCGGTCGTTTCACCGTGGATCAGTTCACTCACCTCATACGCTATCTTTTGAGGGAGCGTGTCACGCCCAAGCTGAAGGTTTTTCTTTCGCTTCTTTGCGAGTTTTGACCAGGACGGCTTTGGCTTGAACAGCACCTGAAACGCACATGGGGCTTTCATGTCGCTCAACTGCTGTATCATCCCTGCCAGTGGACTACGGACAGCTGTCTCCCCCTCTTGTTCTTCCATGAGTTGAGGGAATTGTTTCATCGTGGTCATCCAGTCCTTCTTTCGCTTGGCTTCAGCCCACCATTCAATTCCGAGTGGGTCGACATCGTCAATGGTGGGCTGTGCCAGGACCAGATTTTGTAGCCCTTCCTCTCCCTCTTCGGTGACCTTGACTGGATCGCCTGGAAGTGAGAGTTCTTGCTCGTCTGCAACACGGAGTTCGCGAGAGTCGGAGTCGTCGACGGGGCTACTGGTAATTTCAAGTTCCTCAATGTCAGTGCCGTTCCAGTCTTCGATCCGGGCCCCAAATTGCTGCTTATACTCGCTAATAGAATCGTACTTCATTTCAGGCAACACCATATCTTCGAAGGACTTTTCGACTACATCAATGTCGAAGGAGTCAGGATATGCGGCTCTGAAAGCGTTTTTCAGCGTTTCCAAGATCTCGTCTGAGTCCACACCGAACACAAAGTAAATCTGCTCATTTTCTCCTTGGCTGTATATCAGGCATTCAAATGTGGGGACATCATCATCTTTCCAGAGGCTGCTAATACCGGTCACATGCTGTCCAATCTCACAGAGCCCTGCAATTGAACGGGTGATTTGGGTGGGATTGGTCAATTCTCTCTTGGGTTTGACTCGTATGTATTTATCGGCCATTCGGGTCTCATCCAAGCGTTACCCAACTCATCTTATAAGCACTGGGGGGCCTCAATCTCATCGAGAAATCTAGGATTGAGTTCACCCAATCCAACTGCAGAGAGTGCTGAAACATGGCCCCAGCCACATCTACCCCAAGATCAGTTATCCTTTACATTGCCTCTGTTGCCAGCACGTAGGGTGTCATACAACGTTTCTCATACCCGGTCTTCGTGTCTTCGAGTTGGTCAGTATAGTCCGTTCGTTGATGGATTTCACGAGGGAGTATGGATAGCTTCGGAACCCAAGTGGTCCCGGTCCCCGGAGAACGGTGACTGACGATGGTTGACACTCTGATATTGTGTTATAGCCTATAAGGCCATAGGTTTATGTTCTATAGGGTTGAATCCTATAATATAGATGGTCGATGGCGACGTGCTTGTTGACACCGACATGATGCTCGGTGACGGGACGAAACTCAGGCTCTTCGCCGTGGAGATTTCGGCCTATCCCGGCGGTGTGAACTACCGGTTTCAGTACTACGACCCCGACACCGGCGATTCGTTCTTACGCTTCGACAACTCGCAGGTGCCAACCCACGGCGCGGGGCACCACCACTGCCACGAGTGGACTGACGGCGAGGAACAGGTGACCGGCATCGAGTTCACCGATCTCGAAAGCCATCTTGCCCGATTCAAAACCGAGGTGACCGAGTATGACCACTAACCCCGACGAACTGCACGAAAACGGCGCACAGCATTACCCCGAGACCCTCCGGATAACCATCGGCGGGGCCGACGAAGCAATCGACGCTGCCATCGAACAGGCGGGCGCTGACGGCGTCCCCGACGAAGCAGTTCGATCGTTCGAGCGCGTCGCCGATATCCGGACGCTACTCACCGACCGGCGGCTCGACGTCATGCGAACCATCATGACTGACAGCCCTGAGAGCATCCAGGCCCTCGCTGACGCATTGGGCCGGAACTATGCCGACGTGCACGGCGACGTGCAGGTGCTCGCCGAGCACCATATCGTCTACTTCGACACCGACGGTCGCACCAAGCGTCCCGTCATCCCGTACGACCGTGTCCGCGTCGATATCGAAGTAACCGACGGGTCAGCCGGCGAGCGCGCCTCCGTCTAAGTGCCCCGACACCCCAATAGCGGCTCGGAAATAGCCAGTTGGAGGGGCAGCTACAGAACAAATGCGACTGGTCCCAATAGTTGTGAATCGGTCAGTACAGAGCATCCAGGTACCAGACCACTTACGCAGTTATTCCAATAAGAGACGGAAATCACGTAGTTTCGGCTCTGAGGTATTCCCCATTATAGATGTCGATGAGAGAGTCACTGTAACTGAATGAGACGTGTACCTGGCCCTGCTTTGCAAACATTGCGTCCAGCTTGTCAGGATCTATTGATTCGTAGAGTGGCGGGAGGTCGTTGATAGCCGTATTTTCGACTCTACTCGTGATTGTGACAACTGCACGGCTGATAGACTCATCTGAATCGGTCTCGTATTCCATTACCGATACAAGACCTCCAAGCGGAATAGTCCCCGTTGCTTTTCACCTGTAGTGTAAGTCTGCATGAAAGATATGCGGGCCTACTGAGCTGCCAGTCCAGCATTGATGGTGCTGAAATTAACCGTCTTGTGAACTGTTCTTCGACACTCCCCCTGGCTAACCAACACTGGACCGCTTCTACCACCGACTGTTGGTTAGCGAGCTACCACTCCCGGAAGTACAAGGGGGGTTTACATACCAGTCACCCATCAGCTACGGATACACACTCGCGCCGTCATGGGACCTGCCTCTAACAGGTCCCGGCGCGGGGTCGCAAACTGTCAGGAGTGGTCTCGGAAACCATCGCAACCCATGCCAAACAGCTACGCAAGTCGTCAAAAGGATAGAGTATTGCTGTCGCGCTCAGGCCGTCGCCACGACGTGTAAGCGTGTCATAGAATCGGTCTCACGCAATTGGGCCACTCATCGTCTATCATCATGAGGAATACCACGTGGGATTCCATTTCTTCAGAACTACTGTTACAGCCGTCGCACAGCTAATACTCACGAGGAGAATGATAATAGAGTTGGTCAACCGCTGTATACCAATCATGTTGGTCCGATACCAAGCAAACACTGCGACAGTTATGCCGATAACTGTGATACTCACGATCTCATCTCTGCTCAAATTGCGTATCAAGCTGGCAATGGAGGACATGCACGGAAATTGCACAGTTCAGGGTGAATAAGCTATTGAACCCAATTAGTATCAACCAGTGGTCAAAACATCATTCCCTTGGCCGGCTGTGAACAGTTCTATGACACGCTACGTGTTGGTGCTCGTTCTGGACGGGCGTCGGCTGGAGCGTCAACCCAGACAGTGCGAGCTCTTGGAGGACTTCAGGTGAGTCGCCGTCGGTCTCCCGAAGCGCGGCGTCGAGAAACAGCAAGTCCTGAGTCAATCGCTTGTGGTAGCCTAGTCAGTACTGCTGGCTTGGTCCGAGTCAGCAATCGCTCCAGCCATGCCGAGAAGCATGAGTCCGTACCCAGCAAACCCCGCCGGGACTGATGCTTGGAGAAGTAGTGACCCAGTGAATGCTCCGAGGCCACCGATAATGGCCCCCAGTTTCCTTGTTGACCGAGTGGGGTTCCGACGAGAAAGAGACACCCACTGCTGCTTATGTGCCAAGATCATTGACGTTACCGCCCCATAGAGTGGGAGAAGCGAAAGCATGATCAGGTGGTCCGCTGTGGCGAATGCTACTGCAAGAGCCGTCACTGCGAGTCCAACGCCTACTGAGATTATGTATCGGAGGGCAGGGCGCATAGACGAAATTACAGCTACCAGAAACAAGTACAATACGGAATCTGAATACAGGATTCCCAAGCTTACCAAGCAGTTGTTTCATTCTCTCCTGACGACTCAAGAACTCGTATTTACAGCGACTGATCACGCAAGACTTCTGCTACAAATACCAGCAGATTCCACCCTCAATCCGGTTGCCCGGCTTGATCGGCATGGCATAAGTGGGTAACATCCGAAACAACTGCTACGAGCGGATCACCTGATTCAGCGGCGTACAATCCACGGGGAATATAAAACTGGACGGTACCTTCAGTAAATGAAGCCGGCCGGCGGCCCTGATGGGTATCCCACCCGTTTGCCCGGGTATGATGCAATCGACCCGCTCGCTGCCGGCACAACTCACGAATAAACATCCGATTGTAGTGTTCTCAGTACTGGCAATCGTATTCTCTTGGGGGGTATGGAGCGCAACGTTTTCTGTAACTGTCCCGCGGTCGGGACTAGGAATGCTCGGGATTGGGCTCGGGGCCTTTGGCCCCGGCGCCGCGGGCGCAGTCGTGACGCGTCTCCGCGGTGAATCAGTCCGCGCCTGGTTCGCGACGGTCTTCGATTGGCGACGCCCACTTCGCTGGTACGGACTCGCAATCGCGATCCCGATGGTCGGTGCCCTCGGAGTCGCTATCGTCGTCTTCTCGCTCGTCGGGCTCCCAGACAGTAGTTCCCTCGGCCAACTGGCTCCGCTCTTCGTGTTCAACTTGCTGCTAGCGACGTTGCTCACCGGCGGGAACGAGGAACTCGGGTGGCGGGGATTCGCGCTCCCACACCTCCAGCAGCGGTTCAGTGCGCTCACTGCGAGTGTTCTTCTCGGTGGTGTCTGGACACTCTGGCACATCCCAATGTTCGTCTACGACGTGTACCCGTTCTCACCGATCCTGTACGCTGCCGCCGTAGTCAGTTTCGCAGTCATCCTCACGTGGTACTACAACGCGTCTGACGGGTGCGTTCTCGGTGCTGTGTTGCTTCACGGGACGATCAACGCCATAGTGAACGTCCCCGCGCAAGCCGTCGGTGGCGCAGCAGCGGTGCCTGTGTCATACGCGGCGATTCTGGCCGGCGTCTTCGCGGTCCTCGCCGCCCTGCTGGTCGTCTACTACGGCCCCAAAACCCTGTCACACCGTGATGTCGTCCGGCCGCGCTGGACGGCAACCCGGTCAGCTGACGGCTCGGCGTCCAGTGGCCGCTTCAACAGTCAACACCCGTCTGACCCGTCTGATTGACCTCCGAACCGCGTCAAGTTCGGTTCGATAAGCGGTGTCAGCCTCGTCGTGGGGTCCACAGGCCATAGAGAATCAGTCCCAAGCCGGCGAACTCGGGGATTTGGAGGAGCGTATTCACGACCGGGCTAGGAAGGTCCAGAATATAAATAAATATCAGGGCCAGCGGGGCCTGCACGAACAACACCAGTATGAATCCGACCGCGACGTATAGCATCGGCCGGCTCTGGTTCTGCCGGTATGCTGTGTAGGCGAGATAGCTGATCGCCAATCCGAGAATCATTGGAATGATTTCGCTGGCTTGACGGACGGTTCGGAGCGTTTCGAGATCGATCTGGAGCAGTATGTCGAACATATCAGGTCCCCTCTACGAACTGTGTGAAGCGGTCGGCCATCCGGCTCCGGCGTGAAACTGTAATCTCGAAGCCGTCCTCGCTGAGATTGAGTTCGATACCGTCAAGTTCTGTCTGATAGAGTTTGTAGTTCTTCCCGTCAGTGACTGGCTGGATGGTTTCCGTGACAAGATCGTACTCGCGGAGTCGCTCAAGCCGACGATAGACTGTCGGTTTCGAAACCCCAGCACAATCGCTGAGCTCTGCTGCTGTGCGAGGTTCCGTCTTTGCCTCGACGAGAATCGTACGCGCACACTCGTCACCAAGTAAATCTGCGAGCGCTTCGGGGTCTCGCACGCCGGACACTGTACGTGGGCCATCTCTTGTTTCGCCAATATAGGTTGTGCCGTTCTGGGTTTCTGTCTGGCTTCGGTCAGTGAAGTCACCAGAAACGGCCATTTATATCCGCGCTCACGTTTCGAGTAGGATGTCGAACAGACAGACACGCACGCCAACAAGCATCCTCCTTCCAACGGTGTCTTGGACCGCCGCTTGCGACGATGTCGCCGCACAGGTAGGTCCTGAAGACGAACTCCTCATTATCCACGATAGTAAGGACGACCCGGTTGTGGACAGAAAACCGCTCCCAGAGAACGTACAGTTGATCCCCGCCGGCGACCCTGTCGGGTGTTCCGGGAAAGCAAATGCTATCGCTACTGGGATGGAGGCCGCCAGCCACGACCGTCTTGTCTGGACCGACGATGACTTTCATCACCCCCGGACTGGCTTGATCGCCTCCACGAGGCCTACGACGAATACGGCCCGGCAACGGAGCTGCCAGTGTTTGTCGGTCAAGATCCGCTTGCAGTCCTGCTGGAGCCTGTTTATATCCTTGGGGGCACGCTCGGGACGTACATGGGCGACCACGCATGGGGCGGGGCTGTTATATTTGACAGAAGTGACCTTGACGAGGAAAGATTCCTTCCGGAGCTTCGACAGACTATCAGCGACGATGGTCTTCTCGGGGAACACACCGATGTGACGTCAGTTCGACGCGTGCGCCGGGTGCCAATGGGTGGAAGGCTCCGGCAGACCCTTGAACGACATATCCGGTTCAACAAGATTTTCACAACACATGATCCAACGGTAGCGAAACTTTCGTTTGGTGTGTTGGTCGCCGTTCTTACTGGCTGTGTCATCTTTCCGCTCCTCGCGGTGGTACTAACGGTACTGACAGCCGGTGTCAGCGCCAGCTTCGGGGTTCGACGAGTCTCGCTACTGCTAACGGTACCAGCACTCGCAGCCGCTGTCCCTCTGGGGCTGTATGCTTTTGCCCGGGACACATTTGTTTGGGGAGGGCGACGGTACCGTTGGCACTCGAAGTTTGATGTTGAGGTACTGAACGAATAGCGTTCTTTAGGCCACGTTGATATGCGCAGATATCCATGCCTGCCAGATCTGCTTAATTCTCTGGCTGGGCGATGGGCGGTTGTATGCTGGCCTTAGAACATGGACGCTATACAGGCGCGTATATCTAGATGGGACCGTATGATGGCTATCTTGAGTAGAGGTGGGAGATATTTTCTCTTTGGAACCCTCTCTCGCCTGTGTCCTCGGTGCTTGAGTCCCGCAAAGAAACATACAGTAGCGTAACTAGTTTTGATCCAGTGTAGGTACGGCTTCCTGTAGTGGGAGTTGCTGGTAGAGTTGGACTGTTCATATCTCCGGAGTTAAGCGAACTTTGGGAACATCTATTCGGGTACTCCTCAGTAGTGACCGTACTGACAGCGAATATTATTTTCTCATTCTCCTATCTCTGCCTGAGCTATGTTGTCTCATCTGTTCTCCGCAATCAGGAAGCGAGTAAAAAGTAGTTACTTGACTGCTCAGAGTCCGTCAGCGTCTTTCAGCAACCGAAGTAGCAGACCGAGAGTCAGAGTCATCACGACAAAGACTGTGAGAACTATAAGTAGCGTCCCCAGCCCAATCACATGTGGGTTCGGGTGGTCGGTCATAAGAGGCTACCGCCATGGCTTCCTCTCCTCAGTATCTCGGACTCATGTATCGGCTAACCCGATGACTCGCTTAGAATCTGTCAGTAGTGGCGTAACCGATACAAAGATGTATGCAGCATGGCGAGCGCGTTCTATTTGCCAGGGTGCGACTGAAGCGGCCGTTCACTGAAAGGTTAGATGTAGTCCCCCTCAATTTCGAATTAAGCGCTGTACGTGCAGCGGTGTGGTTACAGACTGGCCGAACTCTGTCAGAAACCGTGTGACTGATACGGCAGATTCACGCCGTGAATCGTCAGCAGTCGTGGCAGTTCCTCTTCAAGAACACACTCGGTCGGCAGTAGTGAATTTGAATCGATCACCGCTCTTAGTTGATAAGGAGTTCGGGAGTGACGAGTAACATTACGAGCAGACTCATCAGCACGACGAGTGCCGTGAGCCGTAAGACTCCAGCTGCCCGTCGTCGAGGTTTCGGCAGGGATTCGGCAATGCCAGAGAGGGCCATCCCAGCGCTCAGAAGCAGTCCAGCATAGGACGGTGTCGCCCCTTCTACAATGACGTAGTACCCTTGCTGCCCGGCCAGCAGAAGTGCGCCACAGAGGTACACCACTGCAAGCCCCCTGGAGGGTTCGCCGAACACGGTTTCATCGATGATGGAGGGCATCGAGCGTGTCGTCTCCCGCGACGGTCAAATGTTGCGGGGATTCGCGTACCCGCCACTGGGCTGAGTCTGGGTTTAGCGTGACCTGCTGATAGGGTGCTGGTTCACGCCGGTATCTCTCACGGCTACTCAATCTTTCCTTGAGTCAGGAAGAACACGACTACGCTCAGTCGGAAGCACACAGCATCCTGAACGGCTAACAACCAGCCAGGGCTCTACGAAATCTTCTCCCGCTTGAATGATTCGTCAATACGTTATATATGGATGAACCAAAGCATCCATATCGTCGATTTCAGAAATAAGCAGTCAGGGAGGGGAAACGCTACAATGAGCAGTCACCGGTTCCAATAATTCAATATATACTGTGCTGAATTTACCTCTGGTTGCTGATATCACCCTTCTTCACAACGGCACTACTGAAAGCGCCGTCAAGCAAGTGTGCTAAGTGAGAGATACGTCAAACACATTGTCGCATGATAATGCAACAGTTGTTTCCTCCACAGACATCGCTACCTGATGCAAAGTTATTCTCGGTAGTCGTGGCTAACGCCGTGCCTGTAGCCGGGTTACTTCTGTTCGAGACATCAGCGGCAGCACTGTTAGTGTTCTATTGGCTCGAGCTCGGCGTGACTATGGTCTGGGCCATTGTACGAGCCACGTTTGCTGGTAAGCTTCCCAGTGAGGAGACTGACCGCGAGCCGTTCAGCGGACCTCAGTGGGCGACGTTACGAGTTATCTTATCAAGCAGATTCTTTGACGATAGTGATGCAGACTCAACATCTACCGGCTCCAGTTGGCGGGAGCGCCAGATTCCAATCCCAAGAACCGAGGTTGGTATCTATCTCGGAACCATTCCTGCGCTCATTATCGTTATTTTCTTACTCAGCGTAGTGTGGGCTGGATTCGGTGGGATAGTCGCTGGCCCAGTTGTTGCCGCGGCGAACATGACCGAAACTCCGGCATGGCCACTCACTGGTGCCGGTGTCGTCTTTCTAAGTGAAGGGTGGCAAACAGTAGCAGACTATTTTTACCGCGGCGGCTACCGTGAAAAATCAGTCTGGACAGCAGTCAAGGGGGTGTTTTACAGAGGACTCGTGATCGTTGGTGTTGGATTACTCGTGTTGCTGACTGTCCGTGAATCTATAGAGGGTACGCCAGTCAGTCTTGAGCGTGCGGCCAGTGTCCCACTATTGTTCACTGTTCTCGCCTCCAAGTCCCTGATCGATCTTGTCGCATACTATATCAACGGGCTTGAGCAGCCATTTCAGGAACTGCTGTTTCCTGATTGAGCTCGCCCCATACTGCCCTAACTGGTTTGTTTCTCCCTGTATTGGCCGAATCACAACTCGTTGGGCAAGTGGTTATTCAACTCTTAGAGTTATCTTCTCTATTGATGAGATGAATAGACTGGTCAATAGACTGCGGGTTGATCGGTCGGCCAAGGCCAATACTGAGTCCTGAAATCAACGAATTTTTTCATTTATATCTTGTATGTTGTTATTGATGTTGGGGCTCACTTTGGCTGGTTATGTGCCTATTTCGCCTCTTAAGATAGGGGCAAGCGACCCTATTGGAATAGTCCTGACTGTTGCTCTCGTGGTGGTTGTAAATCTCATTATTTATGTCCTGAAAAGAGCGTTGAAAACAGTATTATAAAACGACTTTCAGACAAGTGGTTCAACTCTCAGTTACTCTGTTTTAGCCCGGTATACAGCGGGCGACTTTGCTCATTCAGCGTCACTGTTTGACGCCGACGAGTCGAGAGAACTGGATTGATATGGTTGGACAAGGTCATGAATTTCGGCTTTGAGGTCATGGTAATGTTCAATGATGTCTTGCGTAGTGATAATGCCGACTGGGTCTAAATCTTCGACTACAACGAGTTTTTTAATATTTTCTTCATACATACGCTGTGTGGCCCGTCGAAGCGTCTTTTGGGGTGAAATCGTGACCAGAGGAGCACTCATCACCTTCTGTATTGGAATTGCTGTGAACGGACGTTGGGTGACGTATCCCGCATATAGTGCATCCGTCTCTGTAACGATACCGACCGGCATATCCTCTTTTCGGATGATGACACTGCCAACACCGTTCTTGAGTAGGCGTTCAGCGCCTTCGTGAAGAGACTTCTCAACTGAACAGGTGACGAGATCAGTCGTCATCACCTCTTCAACAAGCATACACTGTCTTTCTGGAGTGTCTATTTATAGTCTCTTGACAGGCCAGTCTCTTTTTGCCCGTGCAAGATCCGTAGTGTATACGGCTACCGGAACAACTCTCTGGGCTGGTAGAATGCTCGGCGGTCAATACGCAGACCTACGGACTAGCCAATTCACCAGCAACAGTTCTGAAATCAGCCGTCTAGTGAACTATTCTACGACATCTCCCTGACTAACCAACACCTGCCCACTGTCGCCACCAAATGTTGGTTAGCAAGGCCCCCGGAACTACAAAATCCAGTGACCCACTAACACCTAATTACCATTGTATGCCCGCAATAGAGTTACAGACGGTCGAACTGATGATGGGACAAAACTCGACAGCCACTACCTTGACGTGACGAGCCTGTGAACAGGCGCTTGCTGAACAGGGCTACACAGCCATAGTGTGGGATCGGTGGCTGGCTGTGCTCTTCGAAGCGACCGAGCGGTTTCTGGTGTGGCTTGGCGATCCGACGCCTCTGGATATGAAGTTCCGCTGCAGATTCTTGTAATACTGATATCCGTAGCCTGCAGCGTATTGTCGAAACGCTGGCACGGCATTCCTGCCTTGCCACCGCCCGGTATCACTGTCGCTCTAGCGTTGTGAAGAGCTATCACGAACAGGCAGCTGTGGGTGGGTTAGCTGTCCTTGTCTGTTCATACTCGTCGAATGAGGCATATCGGAGTTCTGCCCAATAGAGTCGTCCATCGTACCGAACGAGCCATGACCCAGACTGGCCAGTTGCCGAGACCGCCGTGTGGTCGTGAAACTGGTCAAGCACCGACCGAAATGCCGCGTCACTGGTGTTTTCTGCGCGGTATGTCCCATCAGTCGCCTCGGACACGACGGCTCGGGTATCCGAATCAAGCCCATGCAGTTCGAACGCATACGTGTCACGAAGACACGCAGCGTACGGCCCAGCGCCGTTTGCGACCGGTCTGGGCCGGTACCGGTACACTGTAAGCGGTTGTGACTTATTCGATATTACCTCAAGTTCAATGAGCGTGCCCTCATACCTGACCGCATCGTACTGGCCGTTGGCAATCGCCGACCGGTTCAATTCTGCGGGGGAATAGGTCTGGTCTTGCTTAATGCCTCCCGGCTGAACTTCGTCTTCTTCGAGACTGTCCCTCGAAAGGTACGACACAGGAGAGTGAAGCATCGCTTGGTCGATCGGCGGTAAGTCGTCGTAGTCGGCGACAGTCCAGCCAGTCTGGTCAGTCTCATTTGTGGTTACATTCTTGTCGAGTCGATACGTCACTTGTCGGCCAGTCGTCGTGTTGACCGCAGCGTACGAGAGGGTATAGAATCGGTCACCAGTCCGATACACCGTTTCGTTAGCGCTATGCGGCGGCTTCGTCGCGGCGACCGTCGCTGAGTCGTTCTTCGCGGCCTGACGGAGAACTCGCATACCGCGGTCGCGTTCTTCTGGATCTCCCAACTCTTCTTCAGAGAGTTGTGTGCTGGCGTTGTTAGCTAGCTCTTCGTCATTCACTGGCTCCATCGAGAGCGAACCGGCGGGCTGCCCGCAGCCGGCGAGTGCGACGAGACAAAGCGTTGCAACTGTGACCAGAATCAGCCGTGCTTGCACGTTCATTATGCTAACTGGCTAGAGTTGCGATACTGGTAGTCGCCAAAGCCCATCAGCGGGAAGAAGAGGATGCCAAGGAATGCGAGTCCAAGTCCGAACCCGATGCCCCTTCCGAACGAACGCGCCACTCCAGCGTGGATTTTATACACTGCGTAGAGGTTCACAACCGGAACAACCAGCAGTAGCAGCCACCACCATCTGTTTTCACCGATCTGAAGCATCACATAAAGGTTGTATATCGGGACGATTGCCTTCCAGCCTGCGTGATTAGCCTTTTCGAATACCGTCCACATACCAGCGACTTGGACTCCAACAAGGGCTAACTGGAATAGGAGTATTACAGTGGCTGCGGCACCACCGAGGATGTCACTACTTTGGAGGGGGGCTTGCAATTCAAGCGGGACCATATTGGCGTCACACTGCCGAATGATTAAAAAATTAATCAATCTGTCTCATGGCGAAATTGTGTCTTGAGAGTGTGAAATGGATGTCTTGGTTTTGCACATAGCGGTAATCTATACTGATACGGGAGCTACACTGGTTCAGATATTCCTTTCTCTTTTGATTGAGAGAATTAGCAGCAGAGACGCTGTGCTCGCATATTTCTCGGTTTTGCATTCGGTATGCCCCGTTCGCTTGAGCAGGCACAGTTGTCATTTTGGGATGGACCAGTACCAAGCGTCAGGTGGTGTCGCGATCGTCGCCGGCTGGTCACCAGGTAGGATAGAGCCCATGTGGTAATTGCAAGCAGATAACCGAAACCGAGCGTATCGCGCTCGTGGGTAAGCCAGCGAGGAGTTGCTCTACGCGATTCGTGAAGTCGACCCGGTGAAAGTACCCGAATGGGGCGGTGTATACGACCCTGAAGAGGACGCAGGGTGGACCAGTATCAGGGGGGCCTGACACCTGGTTTTCATGCAGGCCTCATACCCCCCTCATCGCACCGGGTACCGGGTGTAATCGGCGTGCAACAAATTCCCCGAACTCCGAAACAACTGTTAGATTGAGGATCGGATATGCGTGTGACAGGCATCACTCTCATACTGTTGGATGGCCATACTCGCGACCGAAATGAAACTCCCCGTGGGAATCACGACCCTCCACCTCTCACGAAAGAGCGTGTACCTGCTGGTCTTGGCGGTCGCCCTCACTGGGGGCGGTGGGTACAGCTACGTCCAGCAGGGACAGGCGGTCAGCGACGCAGTCACCGTCCAAGCAACGGTCGACAGCGCACAAGTGGAGCGGATAGAGAGCCGGCGAAGCATCGATTACGAACCGGAGATCGAGTACACGTACGAGTATCAGGGCGAGACGTACACGAGCGAGCAGGTGTTCCCGGGGCCGACCATTCGAACCTACTCGGATCGGTCGAAAGCGCAGTCCGTCGTTCGGTCGTACGAGCCAGGGACGACGGTCCAAGCGTACGTGCGGCCATCGGCTCCGAGCAACGCGTTCCTGATCAGGGAGCGGACCCCGTGGCCGACGCGAGCGCTCGTCATCGGGAGCGTCCTGCTCGGTCTCGTCGTGCTCGCCGGACTGGGGGAGAAACGTCCGGGGCGACACGAGCTCCGCCCGGAGCGCGAGGTGCGGTCGCCGCCGTCCCGAACGTGGGTCGAACGCAACGATGAGAGGCTCCGTCGGCTGTCGAAATGGGCACTCCTCGTCTGCTTCGTGGCGTTCTGGCTCTCGATGGTCGGGTTGGCGTTTGGCATCCTGAGCCTGAGCGAGGGGTCGACACGGACGGTCGAGGCCGACCTCCTCGGACCGGTCGGTATCCCGCTGCTCGCGGCGGCCGGCTTCTGGGTCGGCATGATCCTCTCGCTGTGTCTGTACGGTCTCCAGTCGTTCAGTCGGTACCGACGGCTCCGGCGGCGGCTCCACCAGCCGACACCGCCCAGCCCGTTCAAACATCCAAGTCGGCTCGTTACGATACTCGGGACCGACAGCGACGAGTTACCCGAGTACGGCCGACGCGTCCGCATAACCGGCTGGGCGTTCGTAATCGCTGCAGGGATGACAGCCATATTGGTGCGGCTCCTCTATGGAGCGGTCTGAGACATACCTGGAGCTATCCCCTTGTGGGTTCAAGCTACGGGAGGAGGAGCTAAGCACTGCTGCCTGGCCATACACTAGACCACAAGGATACGAGCGTCGGTGCGCCGGACAGATGGCTATCGCGTTCATATAGGTACTTTGTCGTTACGATTCCGGCGACCAACAGCACTATTACTTCGAGCGTGCCGAACACGAGTTCTTCGAACGTTTTGCCTCCGTAGGCCTGTATGAGAGGGATACTGAAGTAGACGAGGTGAGCACCGCCGCCAAGCAGGACCCACCACGACGGGCGCCAGACGCTGTTGGATTCCCGCACTTGGCGTATGTCCAGTACCAGTCCGGCGAAATATATCGGCGTGTACAGGTGGACCAGTCCGAGACAAATGAGCGCCACTGCCCCTGGGAGCAATGGGAGAAACTTCGGGAGTTGCAACGACGATGTTGCAGTACTGACGAGAGCAAACAGGAGAAGGCCCACCAACCCAACAGTTGTCAAAAGTGGTTGGATAGCAAGCAGGGTGGCCCAAAGCCAGGAGCCGTTCCGGTCACCATCGTCCGGTGAGTTGTTCTGTGTGCTGGTTCCGCCCATCCTTGACTAGAATAGGCGATAGTGAATCACTTGGCGACATCGGTTTTCGTTGTCAGGACGATGTGTAGAAAGCCCGAAACCGCCGATGGTTCATGTCGAAAACTTCCGGCTCGACAAGCAACGTCGCTTAATACTGCCAGTACAGAGGTACGAAATGTGTCTCTGGACAGAACTCTCGTTGGCACTGTCCTGTTCGGAGCCCTCACACTGGGTGTCTACGGATCTCTGCCCGGAGTAGCCGGTGGGGTCATCGCGACCGCAATAGGGGTAGCCACGACGATCCGCGGAGTCGAAAGCGTGAGCGATTGGTGGAGATTATCCACCACTGAGTCGGTGCCACTTCGTGAATCTATCGCGACTGACGGGTTAGTTCGAGTCCACGGGACCGTTCACCCGCCTCGGTCAGGCGACACCCTCGTATCACCGATTCGGGGAGAAGAGTGCGTAGCATACGAGTATAACATTACCCGTCAGGTGCAGGGGACTGGAGACCCTTCTATGGACGCTGGTATGGGATACAGTCCGTTCATCGTTTCTGACGGGACGGCCGAGATATATGTCAACCCCACGGATGAGAGTATCTCACTGAACCACGAGAGAAACACCGTCACAGGTTCTGAACTGCTGGAACGGGTAGACGAAGCAAGACTCGATCTGGAGCCGTCGACGCACACGGACTCCGGCTTGTTCAATAGTCCAATCGAGCTAGTGGAGGGAACACTCGGTGTCGGCGAGAAGGTACACATCGTCGGGAAAGCACGCACAGCGCCGGAACGAAGGGCTGCAGGTGCAGATGCAGTCATGACACCGAAGGAGGGACGCCTGATAGTGGCAAACGATGAGCCAGAAAGTGTCGCGTTGAGAACGGGTGCTCGAGGACTCTTTCTGCTGGTTCTCGGCATATTACTCAGTGGTATCGGCTTAGTCGCTTTCGTGACCAATCTCGGCAGTCTAATTGAGATATTACAGGTTATCGGTAGTGTTTGAGTTGTGGTATCCTCGCCCCCTCGTGCTGGGTGCAAAGAACGCGTGTCGATTACACCGACTGACGAGGAATCTCCTATCCGATAGTCACAGAGCCGGTGATAGTGCTGTGTTGAATAGTGGTTTCTTCGTGCCCGGTCGCTCGCTGAGCGGGGCCGTGAGGAGCTGACACCACTCGCCACAGATTGAGGGGATCATCATCCTCGCTCAGAGGGCGCTATTCAACACAGCAGTCAGATCAAGGTTGTATTGGAAACGACCTGCTGAATAGAACGCGCGCATCAGCCATCGTAAGATGTGAGGGTCAGTGCCGCTCAAATGGGTCGATACGTGCCGCTCATATGTGAACGACCACAGGATGTGATAATCTTATTCCGAATCACATTTGAGACATAAAGCAGAGATTCAGTATCCGAGTGGACGGGTGTCACCTCAACAGGGCAGTTCGGGATTAAGAAGCCGCGGATTTGTAGACTGGTAATCCGACAAAGGCCAGGCCTAAAACGCCGACTATAGCGGGCAGAGGGTTAGTCATAACTGGCAGCGGGTTACTCTTCTTTTTAAGATACGATTTCGAGGGCGAACCTCGCACAACATAGGCCGTGGTTGTCTCCCCGACATTATACTGGTCGATTCTGTTTTCGGCGGCAGTCCTTGTGTTGGACGTTTTCGTTCCTGTCCCCGGTCTGATGTTCTCAGAAGTGTACTGGGTTCCGTTGTACGCGTAGCTGTACGTAACGTGGGGTGTGTACCTACCTCCTTTGTCTGAGGAATAGGTGATATCTTTGCTCTCTACGGTGGCTTCAACCTGTACTCCTGATGAGAGGCTTTGCTGTTGGGAGTATGCCATATAGCCAGCAGCTCCGAGCAGCATAACCCCCAGTGTTATACTTATCAGAGACAGCTTTGACACATCTGTGATTATTTAGGGATTCAAATACCGGTTTCGGTGTGTTTCTCACTGCGCAATGCACTAATCCACAGGGAGGTTGGGGGCCACCCGCGACAGCGGCGGGAAGTCGCCTGTCTCCTTTACCCGCCCTCGGGCTGGTTCAATATCCGGATCGTCATACAGCTTCACAGAGTGATATATAGTGCTGTGTTGAATAGTGGTTTCTTCGTGCCCGGTCGCTCGCTGAGCGGGGCCGTGAGGAGCTGACACCACTCGCCACAGATTGAGGGGATCATCATCCTCGCTCAGAGGGCGCTGTTCAACACAGCAGTTTAAGCAAGAGACAGATAATGAGTCATTGCCCGACGTGCTGGCTTCTACAGACTACCACGGGTCAACAATTCTCATCTGGGAGTGTGCTATGAAAACCGAAGAAGCGGAAATGAAGAAAAAGCAGAGAATGCACTATCGAGCGCGGAAGACTTGCGGTCTTATTTTGACAATATAGATAGGGCCAATATAGATGTGATTCCAATCTATGCAACTCCCGAGGACAAAGTGGTTGAGAATATATTCCCAGACTCTGTCGAAATATTCACCGGTGAAAAACTCAAGAACTTCAAAAAGCTTGCCGAAGAGAACACGCCCCCTGACGATATTCTGAATGAAATATTGAGCGATTGACTGAACCCCGTTCAATTAGAATCTCACTGCATACGCGCTCTGTATGTAGCATGGCCTCGACGAACTATCAGCGACCAAGGATTTCAACAAAGCCAGAAATTATTATCTCTCGTAAGATTCGCGCGTTGTATCTTGCACGGCTATCGAAATTCCTCGTCGAACTGGTCAAACTCCCGACAGTCATTACGCACACTTACTGAAACGGTAGTTTTCTCTCAAAAATCCTGAAACAAACAATCTTGTGAACTGTTTTATGACACCTTAAGCACGGGGAATCATTCAGAATGTGTGACACTGAAGACGATCCAGTGACGAGTTACGATTCACCCGATACCGTCGAGATTTTGATCGACGGCGAGCCAAAGAACTGCTCTGGAAAGGCAAACGCGATAGCATACGGGATGGAAAAGGCGACAAACAATCGATTCGTTTGGACCGACGACCGTCAGTCGTACGAGCGATATCAGGGGCATCTGCCGCTGCTCTGATCTCAGCTCGGCAGCTCCTGTGTGTATGCATAACATACCTCGCTTAGAATTAATACACCCCGGATCATGAGGAATAAGTAGACTCACAGACGAGGTGACACGACATGCTGACTGCTAAACCCACTCCGCGGCCCGCTTCCCTGCCGATAGCCGCGGGTGGCCCGTGTTTGCTACGCGGTCAGCGTGTCGAACCGGACAGTAATCCCTGGATGGAATATGTCGTCGAGCAACTCGACGCGATTCCGTCCGGCGATGTCCGGACGTCTTCGCCCGCATAACGCGGCTCCTCACGCGGACTACCCGCTCGGAGCCGGGGAACACGGGCCTGCCGCCTGCTCCAACCTGACAGTGTTGTCCATCTCGGGCGAACTGGCAGGCGTGTTCGCGGCATATTGACTCTGTTCGCACCCGATAGCGGTGCGGCCTGTGACCGCTATGGGCCGACCACAGCGCGGTCACGAGCACACAAACGCACAGATAGCGGCGGCACTGTGTAGCCCCGGAGTCTCCGTTGGCGAGGGACGCGGGACTTTGGATCCCGAGGTCGGGAGTTCGATTCTCCCCGGGGCGATAGCCGTCGCGTGCCGACGTGGTGTAACTCGGCAGCATACGGCCCTGTCACGGCTGTGATTCGGGTTCAAATCCTGACGTCGGCGTACTCGGGAGGCGAAGCCGACCGAGTCCTCGTCGGAACGAGTTCCGACGGCGTCAGATAACGCGGTCGGATGCCCATTGAGGCAGGTACCATCGTCGAAGTTCGCTTCGGCGGCGACGGGCCCGGAAGGGTCTGCAACCTGCATGGACCGGTGTGGCATTCGAGACTGAGCTGACAGTCGAAGCACGCCCCCGCGAGGACGGGAGTGAGCGGTCGTTTTCGTCCTCGCACCCACAGACGAATAGACATACAACTACTTTCGGGTCGATGGTCCAGCGGTCGAAGATCCGTGCCTTGGAGGCACGAGACCGAGGTTCGAATCCTCGTCGACCCATTGTGCCGCGATGGTCTAGTCTGGTCGGACGCCTCCCTGCTACGGAGGTATCCTGCAAGGGATTCCCCGGTTCAAATCCGGGTCGCGGCGTCCTGCTTTCCAGCAGGGTTGGGGAACATCACTTTCGAGGTGAGACAAGCAGACAGGTGACTGCGCTCGGTTTGAAACTGAGAGCCGAGAGGCTTCGGAGTTCGACTCTCCGTCTCACCGTTGGCGGGGTTTCCCTAGTTCGGCCAAGGGACCGTGCTGGAACCACGGTGCCCGTGAGGGCACGGGTGTTCAAATCGCCCTCCCGCCGTCAGGTGGATTCGTGGTCCAACGGGAAGACACCCGCCTCCAGAGCGGGCGATGGCTGTTCGATTCGGTCCGAATCCATTTTCCGCGGTAGCCAAGCGGTCAACGGCGGCGGGCTTAAGACCCGTTGAACAGCTCTTCGAGGATTCGAATCCCTCCCGCGGAACTGCGTCGCCATACCCAAGTGGTCAACGGGGCACGGTTGAGGGCCGTGTGTGCAGACTATCGCAGGTTCGAATCCTGCTGGCGACATGCTGGCCACAGTGCTGGCTCTGTGACGGTGCGTCGCCGTACCCAAGTGGCAACGGGAGGCGGCTCAGAACCGCCGGCGTAGGTCCTGCCGAGGTTCGAATCCTCGCGGCGACACTCTGCGGGATTGGGTAGCCTGGTCGATCCCGGCTGGCTCATAACCAGCAGACCACCGTTGGACTCGCTTCGCTCGTCCAACGAGGTCGGCTTCGCGCTGCTCAGCAGACCCACGTTCGAATCGTGGTCCCGCAATCGCAGTTGGGACGACCAATCCTGCGTGGGCCCCTAGCTCACGGGAAGATATGGTAGTTGGCTGTTTGGACAGCAAATTGCCGCTGTGGGACGGTGGAAGAGCTTGGTTCACCAACTTTCTCAGCGGGTTTTCACCGGACCTCCGGTGCGACGCTGAGAGTTCCTTCGTCACGCTTCTAACGTGGTCACGCAGGTTCGAATCCTGTCCGTCCCATCTGCTCCAGTGGAGTAGCGGCCAAACTCACGGCCCTCTCACGGCCGAGCCCCCGGTTCGAATCCGGGCTGGAGCATTGGCAGGCAGTCCAGTGGAGTGGACGTGCCGCTCACATCGGCAAGATCGCAGGTTCAAATCCTGCTCTGCCAATGCAGGCGCGTAGCTCAGTGGTCAGAGTCCCTCGCTGATAACGAGGTGGTCAGCGGTTCAACTCCGCTCGCGCCTATGCGGTCGATACACTGTGGGCCCGGAGCATATGAGAACATGCGCCGACTTTTAATCGGCAGATAGCGGGTTCAAATCCCGTCGGGCCCGTTGGAATCGCCCCACGATTCCACCACTGTTTCCTAATCTGCCGGGCGGTCCCGCGTGGTGCGGGAACTCGGCTGTTACCCGAGTTGTGCGAGGTTCGACTCCTTGGCCCGGCGTGGGGCTTGCACTCCCCCATCCACCGCCCTGTCTTCGTGCCACGGTGGCAGCGCGGTCCAACGCACCCGCCTGCAGAGCGGGACAGCGTCGGTTCGAATCCGACTCGTGGCTTTGCTCCCGGAGTCCCCGCTGGCGAGGGATGCTACCCTTTCAAGGTAGAGGTCAGGGGTTCGATTCCCCTCGGGAGCATCGGGCGCTGTGGCGACCCGAGGAACCAATTACGACGCACGAACACGAGGGAGGTAGCACGCAATGACAATCGAACATCTCGAACTGGAGCATAGCGCGGAAGACATCAGAGACTTCATTGAAGCCGCCGTCGCCACCCGTGGTACGGAAAACCGTCCCCGGTTCTACGCGATTACTGGCAGCCACATTTACGGTTTCGACAGCGCCGAGAGCGATATCGATGTCCGCGGTCTGCATATGGCTCCAGCAGAGTCGTACGCGTACCTCGATACCCCGGCCGAGGAAGTCACCGTCAACATGGATGGGACGACCGAGGGCTTCGAGAAGTACGCCGCAGTCGACCTGCGGAGCTACGAGCTGAAGAAGTTCGCACAGCTCCTCCAGTCGGCGAACTACAACATTGTCGAACTGGTCTTCGAAGCGCCGACGGTCATGAACGGGATGCCACTAGAGATGGACGCCCTGCAGGACCTCATCCGGGAGTTCCTCCCGATGAACGTCCCACACGCGTACCTCGGGATGGCGAAATCCAACTACTACAAGCATCTCGACCCGGAGAAGGCTGAGGGGTACGACCCGCGAGCGAAGAAGTTCCTCTACGGCTACCGGGGGCTGCTCGGCGCGCAGTACGTCGTCGAGTACGAGGACATCGAGGCCGATATCTTCGAACTCGCCGAGGCTGTCGATGGCGGCGACACCGAGCTTGTCGAAGACCTTGTCGCGCACAAGCGCACCGGCGACTCGGCTACCGTCCCGGACGCCTTGGAAGAGCGGGCCCGGGATGCGATTACCGGGCAGTTCAATGCTATCGGCGAGTTCCCGACGCCGGACAAGAGCGGCTACCGAGAAGCGCTGGACAACTGGATGCGGAAAGTCCGCGTGTGATTCTGCGTCTCTGATTGTGTCGTGCGCCCTTGGCGGGCAGTACTGCGTGGCCGGGTTGGGGTAACTGGCAACCTTCGGCCCTGTGACGGACGAGCAGCGAGTTCGAGTCTCGCACCCGGCCTTCGGGACACCGTCGAGGTGGTGGGTTACTTCCTCTTGCAAGGAGCTGCGGTCCACCCACCGCCGATTTTCCGGTGTCCCACCATTCGTTAGCGGCCGTCTAGACGGAGCGTTCCTTCCTCAGGCACCCGCGGGTTCGACTCCCGCACCGCTCCGTCGATTTTCCGGCCGCCATCATTCGTGGCGACCGTCGAGTCGAAGCGTTCCTTCGATCTGGCATCAATCAGGTTCAAGTCCTGACGGTAGGCCCTCTGCCTATCGTTATGTCCGGACAAAGGGACCGTTCCGACACCGGACCCGCTTCGATAATTTCCCGGTCGTCAACATTCATATAGTGGTCGCCGAGCTGGAGTGTTCCTTCGCTTGTGGAGCGACTACTCCGGGTTCGTGTCCCAGGAGCGGACCGGCCGCTCTAGTGTAACTGGTAACACAGTATCTACGCTCCAGCGATTTTCCGGCCACTGTTGTCCCTGTAGCTCAGCCCGGAACGAGCACCGGCCTTCGAAGCCGGGTGTCACAGGTTCGAATCCTGTCAGGGACGTTCCCCGCTCGCGGTGAGCGGTTTGCGGCGTCGACTATTGCGACGCCGGTGATAGCATGCAACTGAATGATACGAAACAGACGGTCGCAGAGGCGACACGCACCACCAACCACGAGGGCGGTGAGGCGTTCCGGCCCGCGGACCCACGACTCGCACTGTACAAACGAACGATCAACCAGCTCCTAGAGGATTCGTACTACGAGGACGACACCGAGCACCTGCAGGCAATCGTCGAACGGTTCGACGCCGCGACAGCCGCGGACCCGGAGTTCGTCCTCAAACTCGCCGCGTACGCGCGTCAGGAAATTGCACCTCCGGGACATCCCGCAGGTACTGCTCGTCCTCGCCGCGAACGACGACCGGTTCAAAGACGACTCGGACGCGTCGCTCATCCGGGAGTGGACGCCGGCCATCGTCCAGCGAATGGACGAGACAGCGACAGCGCTGGCCGTCCACGACACGCTGTTCGGTGGCACTGCGCCGTGGCCGCTGCGTCGCGGCATCGAAGACGCGCTCGTCGAGATGGCCGACGCGTACACGCTGGAGAAGTACGCGCTTCCGCGTCGTGAGGTGACGCTGCACGACGTGTTCAACCGCGTGCACCCGACACCGGTCGATGAAGAGCAGGAAGACCTGTTCGAGCGGTTCATGCGCGGTGACCTTGACGACTACCCGGACGTCGATCCGCTGCCGTCGCCAAACACGTGGGAGACGGTCATTTCCGAGCGGGGGAACACCGCCGAGGCGTGGGAGACACTCATCGAAGACGACGAGTACTCCCTGCCGATCTTCGCCTCGATCCGGAACCTCCAGAACATGCTCGAAGCGGGCGTCGACGAGGCGACCATCGTCGGGCATCTCGATCTCGAAGCGGTGCGGCGTGCGCCACTGTACCCGTTCCGGTACTACCAGGCGTATAAAGTGCTCCAAGACGCGGGCATCGACGCGCCCGAAGTCGAACGCTGGCTGGAACAGGCTGTCGACGTGTCTGTCGAGCACGTGTCCGACGATCTCGGCGACACGTTCGTCGGCGTGGACCTCTCCGGGTCGATGACTGCGGCGCTCTCCGAGCAGAGCACGCTGCAGCGGAAGGAGATCGGTGCGCTGTTCGGTGCGGTGCTGGCCGAACAGGGTGCCCGCGTCGGCGGGTTCGGGTCGGACTTCCAGACGGTATCGACCCACGTCGATACGCCGGTCCTACAACGGCAACAAGCTGTCATGGGTATCGATGAGGAGGTTGGGAACTCATCGAATGGCTGGAAAGTGCTGGACTACCTCCGCAAGGAGGATATCGCCGTCGACCGCGTGGTCCTGTTTACGGATATGCAGATTTGGGATTCAACAGCTTGGCTGGTCGACGGCGACCGAACAGTCCGTGCAGCCTTCGATGACTACCGTGCTGCAGTGTCGCCGGAGGCCTCGCTGTATATGATCGACCTCGCGTCATACGGCGACCTCGCTACGCCGGAAGGTTACGAGGATGTGTACAACGTTTCAGGCTGGTCCGAGCAAGTACTGGAGTTCATCGGCTATGCCGAGGAGCCAATGCAGATCATCGAAGAGGTCAAAAACTTCGACCCAGCTTGAGATCTTTTGCAGTTTCTGCGCGAGTAGTGGAGTTTGGCCTACCACGCGGCCGTGCCATGGCTGAAACAGGTGTTCGAATCACCTCTTGCGCATTCGGAGCGAATCATGGCGGGACGGTCCCGCCGGGTCGCTCCACTATGGAGGTACTATGATGGCAATCACCAGTGACAACGAGACGCAACAGACAACAACCCTAGTAGTCACCGTCCGGGTCCCGAACGGAGCGGACGGCGACCTCATGACCAACGCAGAGCGACGGCTCTCCCGCGCCGACGGTATCTCCGATGTCACTGTTGATGAACTTCGTGCCCTCCAGCCCGGACTCTCAGCGACTAACGTGACTGTCCGCGTTACAATCGAAACAGCTGAAGTCGGAACGACACAGTCAGTTGAGGAATCACTCGCCGGACAAACCGGTATCGAAGTGACTCCGACGTAACTTCCACGATCGCCTGCGGAGGCAGAACTATTTTGCAAGCGACTCCTATGATACGACAATGCCAATTGATCTGGACTCACACAACATCTCGGTTGACTTGACACCAGGGACCACGAGATCAGACCTCGTCGTGTTTCTCTATACCCACTCGGATTCCGGGTTCACACCGGGTGAAATAAGTCAGGCCCTTGACGTCAATCCCAAGAAGATTGAAACCGGACTGTTGTCCCTGCACGAAACCGGATACATCGGGAAAACGCCGAGTGGTCACTACCATGCCTTGGCCACCCGTGAAATCCTTTATCGCTACGTCTCCAGTCAAGAGCAGCTTAAACGGATGTTCGAATCCATGGCACGAGAGGAGAACGCTGATGAAGACGACATCAATAACACGGCTCAGAAGATCACTGACGACGCAGCGTTAGAGGCGGAACTCGAATCACTCGAAGCAGAACTCGAAAACGAACTCGGCTAGTGGAAGTACTGCCGCTCGTACGGCTCATAGGGGTGCGCGGAATCAGAATATTTGGCTCTGGTGAATCGCGGGACAGCGTCGGCTTCGACCGTCAGAACTAGGAAGATGAAGCGGGAAACCGTCGATGTCCATGTCGAAAATTTCCCGCTTCACAAGCAAAGTCGTTCAGTTAGCTAAAAA
>Ga0207720_100113_pt1 | contig 82055 bp, 71 predicted proteins | sample A23P2SouthBayCA_2_FD_187751 | JGI IMG/M metagenome (GOLD analysis project Ga0207720, IMG submission 187751) | Aerobic enrichment media microbial communities from Eden Landing Ponds, California, USA - A23 E3 (2) (SPAdes) | ecosystem: Environmental > Aquatic > Marine > Unclassified | place... | reverse complement strand
CGTACGCCGTCGAGGGGACGACCACCTTCATCCCCGGCAGGTGGGCGAAGGTGCCGTAGAGGGTCTGGGAGTGCTGGGCGGCGTCGCTGTAGGTGCCGCCGACGGCGGTGGTCAGGGTCATGGGGACGCTCACCGATCCGCCGCTCATGTACGTGTTCTTCGCCATCTGGTTGTAGATCTGGTCCATCGCGACGCCGAAGAAGTCGACGAACATCAGTTCCGCGATGGGGCGCATCCCCTGCTGGGCGGCGCCGACGGCCGCGCCGAGATACGCCGTCTCGCTGATCGGCACGTCCATGATCCGATCGTAGCCGAACTCCTCCAGTAGCCCCTGCGTGCTGTCGAAGATGCCACCGTAGTCGGCGACGTCCTCGCCCATGTAGAACACCTCGTCGTCAGCGCGCATCTCGTCGCCGATGGCCTCGACGATGGCGCGGCTCATCGTCAGTTCGCGGTCGACGGTCATGGCTCCTCACCTCCCGTCTCCGCGAGGTCGAAATCGGGTTCGGCGTCGGTCACGCCCGACGGCGGATTCGTGAAGACGCCCTCGTAGGCGTCCGCGGGGTCGGGTTTCGGTTGGGCTTTCGCCCACTCGATGGCGTCGTCGACGCGGTCGTGGGCCGCGTCGCGCATCTCGGCGATGGCGTCGTCGTCGACGCCGTGATCGTGGAGGTGGGTCTCCATGCGCTCGATGGAGTCGCGCTCCATCGCAGCCTCCTGATCCTCGTCGGAGCGGTAGTCCTGTGGATCGCCCATGAAATGCCCCATCCGTCGGTGGACCTGGACGGCGAGGATCGTCGGCCCGTTCCGGTCGCGGGCGCGGCCGACCGCCTCGGCGGCGGCCTCGTAGACGGCGACGGCGTCGTCCCGGTCGACCTGGACGCCGGGCATGTCGAACCCGCCGGCGCGCGCGGCGGCGCTCTCGACGTCCGTCACCCGCTCTTTCGGCATGCTGATCGCCCAGTCGTTGTCCTCGACGACGAAGACGACGGGCAGGTCGTGGACGGCGGCGAGATTCAGCGACTCCAGGAAGGCGCCCTGATCGATGGCGCCCTCACCGAGATACGCGACGGCGACGCCGTCCGTGTTCCGCTTTTTCGCCGCGAGACCGGCACCCACCGCGGGCGGGCAGCCCTCCGCGACGATCCCGCTACACGCGAAGTTGACCTCGGAGTCGAACAGGTGCATGTGGCCGCCCTTCCCCGCTCCGAGCCCCGTCTCGCGGCCGAATATCTCGGCCGTCATCCGCTCCAGGTCGACGCCCTTCGCGATGGCGACGTGGTGGGGCCGGTGCGGGGCGGTCACCACGTCGTCCTCGCGCAGGTGGTGACAGACGCCCACGGCGGCCGCCTCCTGTCCCGCGGCGAGATGCAGTTCGCCGGGGATGGGACCGGCCGAGATGTCGAACGCCGGCTGTTTGCCCTCTAGGTACTCCTCCTGTAGTCGTTCCTCGTAGTAGCGCGCCGTCACCATGTCGGTGTACAGCGCCCGTAGTGTCTCCTCGGATGGCATGCACCCTAGCTGTCGGGACAGTAATGTATAATTGTGTAGGTGCCGCTGGCCGCCGGGCGAAGTGACGATAGCTCCCGCTGGCCGCCGGTCAGCGCTCTTCGCCGAGGAGCGCGCCGTGTTCGGGCGGCTCCCGGCGAGAGACGGTGAGTTCGAAGCCGGCGTCGGCGTCGACGGTCACTTCGTCGACCACGCGCACGTACTCGCTGGCGTGCTTGCCGTCGGGACAGAGTCGGGTTCGTTCGGCGAGCAGTCCGACGTCGGTGAGCGTGTCGAGCTTTCGGTACGTCGTCGAGAGCGGCAGGTCACAGGCGTCGGCGAGTTCGCTCGCGGACAGCGGCGCCTCGTCCGTCGCGTCCAGCACCGCACGGCAGTCGTCGTCCTGCAGCGCGTGCAGAATCGCCTGGACGTCCTGTTCGTCGTCGACGGTCGTTTCACGGGGCGAGCGTTCGGCGCGGGGGGGTGTTGCGATAGCCATCGTCGGTCACGTCGAACGACGGTGTCTACCCGGACCAGTGTACACCCACCATACTGAGGGGGGTTTATATTCGAACCGCCACTTTCCGGCTGGGAGACAAACTTAGGGGTCTGGGCCCCGAACGTTCGTTCCAATGGGTTCGGGTATCCGCGCGGAGCTACGGGTCGACGCGGACGGGACGTGTCCCGTCGCGACGGCCGCGTCCGACGCCGGCGCGTCTACACTCTCCATCTCCAGAGGTATCGGTCCCGAGGGGTCGGGGACGGTGACCGAGGAGTTCATGCTCGACGGCGCGGCGACCGACGAGCCGTCGATAGACGAGGACCTGACGTCGGTGTTCACGTACGGCTCGAAGGCGGTCTATCGGCTCAGTCGCCCCCGCGGCCAGGGCTGTCCGTGCGAGTCCGTCGAGGAGTTCGGCTGCCCAGTCGTCGACGTCCACACACACGACGGACTGTTGTACCTGGTCTTTCACGCCGCCGACATCGAGGAACTGCGAGGGATCATCACGACGCTTCGGGAGCGATACTCCGGCGTCGACATCCGCCGACTCCTCCGCTCGGAGGGTGAACACGCCGATCACGACCTCGTCTTCGTCGACCGGGGACGACTCACCGAGCGACAGCGGGAGGTGCTCGAAGCCGCCCACCGGATGGGGTACTTCGAACGCCCCAAAGGGGCGAACGCGGGGGAAGTCGCCGGCGCGCTCGACATCTCGCGGTCGACGTTCTCGGAGCATCTGGCGGCCGCCCAGACGAAACTGCTGGACGCGATCCTGGAGGCGTGATCAGGCGTCGCCCGCGACGTCGATCCGACGCCCGCTCAGCGTCGACGGATCGAGTTCGTACAGCAGGATATCGAGGTCGGCTTTCGGCTCCGCCCACATCTCGAACAGCGGGCGCTTCGCCGACCCGTACTGCTCGACGTGCTGGGGCGTGAGTTCCTCCCTCGGAATGAGTTCTAGCCGACCGTCGGCGATGGCGCTCCGGTACGTCGTCTCGCCCTCCTCGTACACGACGAAGCGGGCGTGGGTCGAATCGGTGAGAAACCGCTGTTTCTCGCCGTCGGGCGCCACCACCAGCCGCATACAGAACTGCCGGGCGCTCGCGTCGTAGCCGTACGAAACCGGGATCGCGTACGGGTCGTCGTCGCGCGCGAGAGACAGGACGCCGGTCTCGCGACGTTCGAGGAGCGCGTCGGTTTCGGCGTCCGTCATCACGGTCTGTTGCTCCACGGTCATGCGTGTCGTCTGCCTGGGAATTGCGGGGGGACCGTTTATAATTGTCCACCTATCGATCCGGCTCCCGTCGCTCAGTCGTGCGGCGAAAACGCGTTCGGCGAGATCGACGTTCCACAGACCACACAGCCGTGATCGAGCAACGCCTCTCGCATCGGCTCGTTCACCGCCATGGCCTCGCCACAGTCCGGACAGTGGAACGTGAGGTCTCCGCCCCCGCACATTGTTGGTCGATGTAGGACGGCTGCCGATATATGAACCCCTATCTTTCCAGCCAGTTGGGAACACCGCCAGGATCAGCCGAGCGCGATGTCGAGATAGAGCATCACGATCACGCCGAGGAGCGTCCCGAGGGTGGCGACGCGTTCGTTGCCGCGAGTGTGCGTCTCCGGAACGATCTCGTCGCTGATGACGAAAAGCATCGCCCCCGCGGCGAAACCCATCGCGTAGGGGAGCAGCGACGAGACCGTCCCGACGGCGTACGCGCCGAGCACCGCGAGCGGGATCTCGACCACTCCGGACCGAATCCCCGCGAAGACGGCGTACGTCCGGCGATCCAGCCCGGCGTTGATCGCCGCTACCGACACCGCCAGCCCCTCCGGGATGTTCTGGATGCCGATGGCGAGCATCAGCGGAATCGCCGTCCCGAGGTCGCCGCTCCCGAACCCGACGCCCACCGCGAGCCCCTCCGGCATGTTGTGCAGGGTGATCGCGAGGACGAAGAGGACGACGCCAGCGAGTCGCTCGTCGTCGATAGGGAGGTCGTCGTCCGCCGCTGCGGCGTCGGATCGGCGCCGACCGGAGACGAGGTAGTGTGCGTGCGGGACCAGCACGTCGGACCGGTCCAGAAAGAGCGCGCCGAGCGCCACCCCCAGCAGGACGGGGATCGGGTCCCCGTTCGAGTAGATCTCGATACCGGGGATGATGAGGCTCGTGAAACTGGCCGCGAGCATGATGCCGGCCGCGAAGCCGAGCGCGCCGTCGAGTGCCCGCTCCGACGGATCTCGCCAGACGAACACGAGCGACGCCCCTAGGAGGTTGAGCGCCGCGATGACGACGCCACCGACGAGACCGTGGACGACCGGATCGGTCCCGAACAGCTGGGTGAACCAGTCGGCTACCACGCTTCGTCGCTCCCGATCATGCTACGACCCCGATTCAGCACCGGGGACCTTGAATACCCCACCCGCGCCACGTCCGCCGCGAGACGAGCGTGCCGGAGTGCCCGCCCCGATCAGTCGGTCCCGAGTCGCTGGACGGCTTCGTCGATGTCGCGGATCTGGGCCGTCCGCGTCTCGTTGATCGTCGCGACCCGTTCGACCTCGTCGGAGACGCGTTCGGCCTGCTCGACCAGCCCGTCGATCATGCTGGCGACTTCTTCGGTCGAGGCGGCCTGATCGTCGGTCGCTTCGGAGACTTCCTGAATCCCCCGTGAGGCGTCCCGGACGACGTCGACGATCTCCTCCAGTCTCGCCATCGCCGACTCGATCTGTGCCATCCCGCGGTCGATCTCGTCGGTCGTCGCTTCGAGGCTGTCGACCGTCTCCGCGGTCTCGGCTTTGATCTCGCTCACCATCCCTTCGATGTCGCTCGCGTGGCGCTGTGACTCGCCGGCGAGGCTCTTCACCTCGTCGGCGACGACGGCGAAGCCGTCACCGGCCTCGCCCGCCCGCGCCGCCTCGATGGACGCGTTCAGCGCCAGCAGGTTCGTCTGGTCCGCGATGTCGTTGATCACCTCGACGACCTCGTCGATCTCGTCGACCCGGCTCTCCAGAGCGTCGACGTCGCTCGCCACGTCCCGGGAGGATTCGCTCACACGCTCCATCACGTCGATAGTCTCGGTCGCCGCCTCCTGCCCGTCGGCGGCCAGTTCCTCGGCACGTCTGCTCGTGGCCGCCACCTCGTCCGCGGTCGACGCGATCTCCTCGACCGTGGCGCTCATGTTCGACACCTCGCCCGCCACCTCGGTCATCGACTCGACCTGTTCGTCGGTGCGGTGGTCGATAGACGTCGTTCGCTCCGACACTTCCTCCGCGGACTCTCGCAACTCCCGCATCGGATCGGCCAGGTCGCGCTCGACCTCGCTCATGAGACGCTCTCGCTCGTCGATGCTGTCTTCCAGCTTCTGATTGTACGAGTGGATGTACGTGTCCGCGACCACCTGCATGTCCAGATTGATGAGACGCAGGACTGCGAGCAGTTCTTCCTGCCCGACGTCGAGCACGGACTGCACGGCGCGTTCGACCGCCGCCTCGTCCGTCGCCCCCGTCTCGTCGAGCACCTGGTCGGCCAGTCGCTCCCCCATCCGGTCGAGCAACAGCGGGACGAGGAGGTCGTAGTAGACGCCGTACTGCCCGATGTACAGTTTCATCGGCATCTCGAGCAGGTCGTGAAGCTTGCCGATGCGGGCGCGGTTACGGAAGTACTCCATCCCGTAGTCGCCGCCGGCCATCGTGACCAGATAGGCCGACTGCGTCCGCTTCAGTTGCTCGATGCTCTTCTCGGATCGGTCGAAGACGTCGACCGGCTGTTCGTACTCCGTGAGGTTGTCGTAGAAGTCGTCCGCGATCCGATCCGCGTTTTCCCGAAAGATACCCTCCAGTTCAGCGAGTCTCTGCGCGTCAGTCTCGTCGAATCCGATAAATTCCTTTCGCCACTCGATTTCCCGTTCGTCGAGTCCACACTCCTTCATGAGGTCGTCTACCGACAGTTGCGCGTTCAGGCTGCCGCGCCCGAACACGGCTTCGGAGTCCTGCATACCCGCCGTCGACCGTTCGACGAAATAAACCTGTCCGCCGTTTCCAGCGCGTGATAATTTGCCGGCGGCGATCTGCGCGCGGTGTCACCGTCACGTCTCCGCGGGGGGTTCTCGGACCGTCAGCACCGGTACCGACGCCGTCCGCACGAGTTGCTCCGTGACGCTCCCGAGGACGTACCGGTCGAACCCCGTTCGGCCGTGGGTGCCGACGACCACGAGGTCGACGTCGTGATCGGCGACGTAGGCTCGGATCTCGCGAGTGATCGACCCGCCGAACTCGACGGCGGTGGCGGCGGGATCGACGCCGGCCTCCGTCGCCCGCTCCGCGGCCGCATCGAGGATCTCCCTCGCCCCCTCTTCGAGTGCGGTCGACTGGATATCGGCGCGCACGTCGACGCCGAGACTCGTCACGTCGACGACCGAGAGGAGGTGGACGGCCGCGGAGGTGGCGCTCGCCACGTCGAGACCGACGCCGAGGGCCGCGTTTGCCGGATCGCTCCCGTCGGTCGGGATCAACACGGTCCGGTACGGATACCGGACGGTCACGTCCTCGTCCGGTCGGATCGTCAGCACGGGGACGTCGGATCGCCGGACGACACGTTCGGTCGTACTCCCGAGGAGGAAGCGTTCGAGACCGCGTCGACCGTGGGTCGGCATGATCACGAGGTCGACGTCGTACGTTTCGGCGTAGTCGACGATGGTGCGGTACGGCTCGCCCTGCAGCACCTCGGTGACGGTCGGGACGCCGCGCTCGCTGGCACGCGCCGCCGCCTCCTTGACCGTTCGAGCGCCGGCCTGTTCGAGCGCGTCGACGACCTGGCCCTGAATCTGCGTGACGCTCTCTCGCGTCGTGTTCGCCACGTTGAGGACGTGAACCGTCGCGTCGTGGGCGTCGGCCACGTCGAGGACGTGATCGAAGACGGCGGCCGCACCGTCGCTCCCGTCGGTCGGAAAGAGAAGTTTGTCGAACATACAACAGTCATCGCCGGGACGGGGTAAAAAATGAGGCGTCGGTTTACCGGGGACGACCCGCGTGGCTGCGCGGCGTCGCTCGTCGCGTGTCCTGGAGCGGTGCACGCCCACCAACCCGTTTTGCCCGTCGCCGCCGACGGCGTTGCCGGAGAGCGTGACGGCCAGCGTTCGAGCAGCAACGTGGCTGCGTTCTCACTGGGGTTTCGAGAGCGTCAGCGTGAAAGCCGCACCTTCCGGATCGTTATCCTCGACTCGGATGTCGCCGCCGTACTGCTCGACGAGCGTCTGGACCAAATAGAGCCCGATGCCCGTCCCCGGACTATCGAGACTCCGCTCCCCTTTTCCGAAGATCGTCTCCCGTTGCCCTTCGGGCACACCCGGTCCGTTGTCGGAAATCGTCACCCGCACGTCGTCCTCGCGCTCTGCAGCAACGATCTCGACCACTGGCGTATCCTCGTCGTTGTGTTGGACGGCGTTGTTCAGCAGATTTCGGAAGACCGACGAGAGCATTTCGTTCGCCCGAACCTCGGCGTCGGGGATCGACCCCCGAACGGAAATCTCCGCGTCCGAGTACGCTTCCCGACAGAGGGAGATCTCCTTTTCGAGCATCGGCTGGAGCGGCGTCGGATGGGTGTCCATCTCGTCGTCGCTCGCCAGCGTCTCGACGTAGTCCCGGGCGATCTCGGTCAGTTCGACGACGTGTTCGCTACTACCGACGATCTTCTCGAGCCGTTCCTCGCCCGCCTCGTCGAGGTGCTCGTCGAGCGTCTCCGCCCAGCCGAGGACGACCGTCATATCGTTCCGGATGTCGTGACGAACGATCCGGTTGAGGATCTCCAACTTCTCGTTCAGTTCTTCGAGCTCCTCTTCGTACTGTTGCTGTTCGGTGACGTCTCTAATGGATGCGAGATCGGCCGTCGCCCCTTCGTAATGGATCTGCGCTGCACTCACTTCTGCGACTCGCTGGCTCCCCTCCTGCGTCTCGAAGGTCACCCGATACCGGGACGGGGGGTCCTCACGTTCCGGGTCGAGTCGACGCTCGTATCGGTCTCGAACCAGCGACCGATCCGCCGGATCGATCACTTCGATGAACGACATTCCGAGAAGGTCGGTCGCCTCGTAGCCAGTTATTTCCGCGAACCGGGCATTGACGAAGACGAACCTCCCGTCCTGAATGATCGTGATGCCATCGTGACTCCGTTCGACCAGCGTCGAGTACTTCTCTCGCTTTTCGGTGAGTTCCCGTTCGCGCTCTTTGCGCTCGGTGATGTCGCGAAACATCCACAGCCGGCCGTAATCGGTGCCGTCGCCGCCGGTGACCGGTGCTGAATAGCGGTCGAAGACCCGCCCATCCGTGAGCTGGACCTCGTCTCGGCCCGTCTCTTCGCGGTTCTCGTACAGCTCTTCGACCAGCTCCGAAAATTCGTCCGGGTCCGCGACCGCGTGATCGATCCAGTCCAACAGGGCTTCGTCCGACCCTGTCTCGACGGAATCGTCTGGAATCCCCCACATTTCGACGAACTGGTGGTTGTAGGAGACGACGTTTCGGTCCTCGTCAACGACGAGCAGTCCATCGATCATTGCCTCCGCCTGTGCTTCCAGTAACGAGGACTGGTATTCGAGCGTCGTCTCCGATCGCTTCCGGTCTGTGACGTCGGTGATGAATCCTTCGAGAGCGACGACGCGCCCCTCCTCGAACACGCCTCGGCCCTGTTCCCAGACCCACTTCTCCGCGCCGTCCGCAGTTCGGATTCGATATTCGATGCGGAACGGATCTCGTGTCGCTACCGCCTCACGAACCGCGTTCCAGACGCGATCCCGATCATCCGGATGCACCACGTCCGCTCCGTAACTGACCGTTCCCTCGACCAGATCCGGAGGGTCGTATCCCGTGAGTTCGACACAGCCGTCACTGACGAAGTTCATCGCCCATTCCCGCTCGTACTCGCACTGGTAGACCATACCCGGGAGGTTACTGAGCAGTGTTTGAAAGCGCCGCTGACTCTCTTCGAACCGCTGTTCCGTTCGAACCTGGCGTACGGCGTTTTCGATTCGATTGGACAGGACGGTGAACTGGTCGGAGCCGATAGTCTTTTGCAGGTAATCGGTAACGCCGGCGGAGATAGCGTCGCTAGCGACCTCCTCACTGCCTTTGCCGGTGAAGAGAATAAACGGGAGATCTGGGTGCTCCTCGCGAACGATCTCCAGAAATTCTAACCCGTCCATCCCGGGCATCTGATAGTCGCTCACGATACAATCGACGTCGACTTCGGAGAGCCGCTCTACTCCCGCGCTCGCGCTCGTCGCCGTTTCGACGACGATGCTGTCCCGTTCCCGTTCGAGGAACTGTACCGCCATCTCGAGAAAATCGATCTCGTCGTCCACGTGCAGAACGGTGATCGGGTCCGTCTCCCCGATCGATCGTGCTGGTGGCTCGATGCGACCGGCGTGAGGGGAGTGCATACCAGTAGATTACTGAGGAGAGTGAAAAACGTTCCCGGCCGCTTCCGTCTCCTCGCGTCCGCTCGTCGCGCAGATCGGTCCCCACGAACGCATCGAGAGACGTGTGCATCCGGGGTAGCGAACCCTACTCGGACCAGCGGTCGTAGGCGTACAGCCCGCCACCGGCGAGCACCAGTACGATACCGAGCGCCGCGACGCCGAGACCGAGGACGAAGCCGCCGAACCCGGGTCCGAAGTCGTCGACGTGGCCGTACGTGTAGATGCTGTAGAGCGTGTCACCCCTCCAGATTGCGGTCGGTAGCTGGTCGACGTACGGATCGTTCACCCGCGGGCGGTAGCCCGCGTCGTCCGCCGTGGCGTTGTCCAGCACGTTGTCGACGGTGCGTCGCTCACCGGCCGAGAGGTCCTCGTAGCGGGGCGCCTGCTCGGCCGTGGCGGTGGCGACCGGGGCGAGCGAGACGGACTCGGCGCGGACGGTCGAGCCGTTCGCCTCGACGGTCAGGCGGTAGTACCCCGTCGTACTGTCACGAACGAACTCGTACTCGGCGGCGATTGCCCGGAGGTCCGCACGGGCACCGGCGTCCGAAACCGTGGCCGAACCGTTCGCCATCGCCGACTCCAGAGCGCGGCGAGTGACGTTGACCGAGCGGTAGGTGTCGTCGTCGTACCGGGTCGTGAGCTGATAGTCGGCGAGCACGATTTCGTGGCCGTGCCGGTCGACGAATCGCTTTCGGTCGGACTCGTCGTCGAGGTCGATTGGCTCGGCAGCGTATATCTGGGAGGTCTGTGCGGGCGGGGACGTGGCCTCTGCTGCCCAACCGAGGTACTGCGGTGCCGGGAGACAGAGTACCCCGAGGACGACGAGCAGGAGGGCTACTCGGCGGCGATCCATCGGTGGACGTTCTCGGGGTCCCTGCAAGTGCCTTGTGGGCCTCGGGGGAGCGTTCAGATACGCTTGCGAGCAATATCGCCCGCGAAAGGTCCCGTCGCGGCTGGCCGGACGGCCGCTGCTGGCTGGACGGGACTCCAGCGGCGAGGGGTTCCGTGTCGCGGATGCGACTGTCTGGTAGTAGACGACGCCGTTCCTTCGATTTCCGAAATGGCGATTTCTTCACGCCGAAATCAGTATCCGAGGGGGGCGACGAAAAACGAACGTCGAGAAGACTCGGTATGGAGGGCGTGAACGTCGGTTTATCGTTCCGGTGTTCGGAGTCCCGACCGACGTAGGCGACATGTGAATCGTGGTTAGAGTGACAACTCCTATCCGTAGTCCCGACTGAGAACTAGTCTGCTCCCGTTCGGACGGGATGGTTGGGACACAATGAACGCATCCAAAAACATCGAAGAGGCGACCGAAATACTCCAGCAACTCGGATTGAAAGAGTACGAAGCACGGTGTTTCGTTGGCTTGACACGGGTAGAGACGGGAACCGCGAAGCAACTCAGCGAGCTGACCGAAGTGCCCCGGACGCGGGTGTACGACGCGATCCGGGTGCTGGAAGCACAGGGCTTAGTTCAGATCCAGCATTCGAGTCCACAGGAGTTTCGCGCGGTTTCACTGGACCAAGCGACCGAGACGCTACGCGACCAGTACGAGGCCCGCGTCGGGCGCCTTCACGACGCCCTCGACACAGTCGAAATCGTCGGAGAGGGCGACGAGGACGCGGTCCAGCAGGTGTGGGCGATGTCCGGGCACGACGGGATCGAAAATCGAACGGAAGAACTCATCGAGACGGCGACCGAGGAGATCGTTCTCGTCATCGGCGACGAGTCGCTACTGACCGAGGATCTCGTCGCCACGCTCAACCAGGTCGGCGACGGCGTCGAACTGCTCATCGGTGCGGTAACCGAACCGTTGCAAGAGCAAATCCGAACGGTCGTGCCAGATGCCACGACGTTCACCTCGGGCCTGGAGTGGTTACACGGCGAGGACGCCGCCGAAGACGAGACCGCAATCGGCCGTCTGTTACTGATCGACCGCTCGACGATCCTCGTGAGTTCCATCATGCCGGAGACGAAAGCGGAACAGGCGATCTTCGGTGAGGGGTTCGGGAACGGTCTCGTCGTGATCGCCCGGCGACTCATGGCACAGGGGCTCTTGCTAGATCGCGATCCCGCCGCGTGAGCCGGGACGAGCCGCGACGGGACTTTCGTCCGCCCAGTCCCAGGTGCCACCGTCCGACCTCCGAGGCAGTGAACCACACTCCCTCCGGTCCCGAGAGCTGTCGCCCCGTCCACGGCGCTGCGATCCCGACCACGGTGACGACGATGCGCCATACAACGGACCCGAACGACAGCGACCGGATGACAGCCGCCACGCCCAACACACGAGCACGTCGAAGACGTTGCTCCCGACGACGTTCCCGACGGAGACGCCGAGCCGTCCTTGCCGCATCGCCACCAGCGAGACGGCGAACTCCGGCGTCGAGGTGCCCGCAGCGACGACCAGTCGTACTCCGCCCGAACGACGCCGCCCGCATCGGTAACCGGGCCGTGATCGTCTCCTCGTCACGAGTGCTGCCGTCAGTACGTCGATGCGGGTGTCCGCCCACGTCGATTCTGGCGGTGCGGATTCATACTGTGGACGGTCGATTCATTGGAGCCCTTCCTCCACGTCGAGTCGCCAAGTGAAGATTGCCTTCAGAACCACGACCAGACTGTTCGTGTCGCCCTCGCCCCAGATGGCGGTCTCCGACCGCGGATCGGTGGGACGCACGTCCGCGCCGTTGACGAGGGCACTCACGAGGGTTTTTCGCCCGTCGACCATCATGAGCCGTCCCGCGGACGTGTCCGACCAGACCCACAGCGACTCGAACATCGTTGCGCCGGGGATCTCGTCCTGAATGCGTTCCTGAACCTCCGTCGACACCCCGGCAAGCTTGATCGAAACCCCCCGCTCTGCGGCCTCGCCTAACCCCTCGATCAGGTCCTCGGTGAGCAGCTCTTCGACGGTCATGTAGACGATTTCGTCGTCTGCACTGGCAAAGAAATCCAGGACGCGTTCCGTGACCGCAGTCTGTCCGTCGACCGTCCAGACGCCGCGCTGCTCCGCCCGCCGTTCGACGGGTTCGAGTTCACTCAGCGCCGTCCGGAGGAGTTCCGTGCGGTGCCGTAGCTCGTGTTCGAGTGTTCGACTCGCGGTTTCGCCGGAGATGGCCCAGAACTGCTTGGGCGACGATTGGAGGATATCGACGAGTCCCCGCTCGTGTAGTTCGTCGATAGCGTCGTACACTCGAGTGCGTGGCACCTCCGACACCTGGCTGATGTCCCTCGCCGTTCCCGTACCGAGGCTGGAGAGCGCGACGAACGTCCGTGCGGCGTAGGCACTCAACCCGAACTGTTCGAGTTGCTCAATCGCGACAGTCTGTGGGTCTTCGATTGGATCGTTGCTCATCGGTTAGGCAAACGTGGGTCCTCGTGAACCCAGCCACGGAGAGTGACCAGGGTGGCACGCAACAGTGCGGTGGTTGGGACACAGAACTGGACTGCGTGCCGGTGGAAGGATTAGTTTCACCGGCGTATCTTTTTACGGTTACGCAGGTGACTTCTTAACTCTTCCGTGGATCTGTGCTTCTACACGGTGAATCTGCGAGTTATCTACTGTGACCGAGACTCTCTCCGTCGAGAGCGACATCAACAACGCACCCACGCCGGCGAGAGCAAGAGTCCGATCGGCGCCACACTCCAGCGGCAAGCGGGATGGCGAAGACGTTGTCCCCGGCCGCCCAGACGATGTTCTCCCCCATCTTCCGGTAGCTCGCCTTGCTGAGCTTCACGAGCCGAACCCCGTCCATCGGGGTGTTCTAGACGGGGACGACATCGGCCGACTGGACCGCGGCGTCGGTACCGCTCCCGATAGCGATTCCGACCGGCTGGAGAGACCGCCGGTGGCGCTCTCGACACGTAGGGTGGCTACTTACTCCCTGGAGTCGATTTCTTGGTAAATGACGTGCCCGCAGGCCTTACAATGTGACGCGTCCGGGTCGTGATACTCCAAACCACACTGTGGACATGTGACGTTGATTTTCTCCTTCGACGTCCACTCCCTGACGAACTTACTCGCCTGTCGTGGGATGACGATGATGGCGGCCAGTATCGATCCGACCGTCACCCACCTGCCGGCGGACGTGACGGGGATGATATCGCCAAATCCGGTCGTCGATAGTGTTATGACGGCGTAGTAGAACGCGTCACCGAACGTCGTAACGTCGGGATTCGCCGTTCGTTCTACACTGTAGAATACTCCAGCCGAGATGAACAGGAGGACCAAAATCGTCAACAGGAGCTTCCCGGCGCGCAGGGCGTTGTCCGTAACCGTCCCGAAGAAAAACTCCGCGTCCTCGGTGAACCGGTAGAACCGCAGCACGCGGACGATCCGAACCGTCCGCAGAAACCCGATCTGCAACGCGCTAACCGACGCCGGAGACACGAAGACGAAGAGCGTCGGTAAAATTGCGATCAGATCCACCATCGTGTGTCCGTTGAAAAATTCTGCCGTCCGGTCGGGGGCGCCGTACAATCGTAATAGATACTCTACGGCGAAAACGAACGCGATGCCGACTTCGAGGTTCCACAGGAGAGATCGTAACTCGGCGGCAATCGGGTACGTTTCGACGACGAAGATGCCGACGAACACCAGATTTAGTCCCAACAAGGCGATATCGAGTGTCTTCCCTAGCGCTGTCCTGTGATCCAAAAGGTAGAACTGAACTACCTCACGAAGGTTCCGTTCGCCCGAAACGGATGCGTCGCGGTCCATAGGCAGCATAGTGATCAATCGAACATAAAGAAGCAGCCGTGGTCGCCTTCGCGGGGACCGTACCGAGGAACATACGCGCCCTGTCCCTCACGGTGGCTCTCCGTACACTCCACCCCGGTTCAGTATAGTGGTGCGACGAGGGCCAGTACTACCCCCCGATCACCCAGTACGCGAGGAGAGCGATTCCTCCGACGGTCCCAACGTGGAGAACGACGCGATACAGATACACCAAGAACGTCAGCTCTTGGCTCGTGCCCGCATGCAATAGTGTCGTCAGCCCTGAAATCGTCATAGAGGAATTACCGTCGTTCAACGGTCAGCCGGCTTCCAAACCTCGGTACGCCAGCACGGCTCCGACGACGAAGGTCCCCGTCGCCAGGTAGATCGGTCCGAGATGTGTCAGCCAGTCGTGGGAGAACGCATCTCCCGTCCAATGCATCGGCAACGCGAGTGCCAATCCGACGACCGCCGCCGCGATGGCGGTCGCCCACGCCCACGTCAACCGCTGGCGCACCCCGTACCACGACAGGCTGGCGACTGCGATCCCCGTCGAGATGATGAACGCTGCGGTCGCGACGTGCAAGTGACTGATGTAGTACGCGACGGTCGGATCGAGATCAGCGGCCGTCATCCCGGACAGCGTACTGACTCCGAGTTCGAAGCCACTCCCGACGAAATTCATCACGAGAAACACGACTCCGTATCCGACGAACGCGACACCGGCGAGTGCCATCAACACTGCTCCGTTCCGGACGCGTGACTCGGGTCGGACCTGTTCTCCCTGCTCGTCTGCGACCGGTTGGTTTGTCGCCATGATGATCACTTGGTTGCCCCGAGAGAGACACTCTTGACGCCGTACGTCTCGCACGCGTTCGCCGCCCGCTCCGAGATGAATTCGTACTGCGTGTTTTCTCGAACGTCCGTCACCGAAAAGCCGGCTGCTTCGATGGACGTCGTGTACCCGTCGATCTGCTCGGCGCCGCCGATGCAGGCCGCCCAGAGGTCCGCGTCGGTTTTGATACTGTCCGGCATCTGTTCTTCGCTGACGATGTCAGACAGTGCGAAACGTCCCCCCGGCCGAAGCACACGGTACGCCTCCTCGAAGACCCGCTCCTTCTCGGCGGAGAGGTTGATGACGCCGTTCGAGATCACCGCGTCGAACGACGCGTCCTCGAACGGGAGGTCCTCGATGTAGCCCCGACGGACGCCCACGTTGTGAAAGCCACTCTCCGCGGCGAGGGCGGTGGCCTTCTCGACCTGCTCGGGCGTCATGTCCACGCCCACGACCGACCCGGTCTCGGTGACTTTCGTCGCGGCATAGAAGGCATCCATCCCAGATCCGCTGCCGAGGTCGAGCACGTCCTCGCCTGGTTCGAGGTCGGCCAGGTCGAAGTAGTAGCCGACGCCTGCGAACGAGTCGATAGCCGCGTCCGGAACGTAGGTGAGGACGTCCGGATCGTACCCGAGGCGTTCGGCGAGATCGCGACCCGTCTCGAAGTGGAACGCCGCGTCGGCCGACTCCGCGACGTCCTGGTACATCGACTTGACCTCGCGTTCGAGTTTGTCCGTGTCGAGTGATTCACTCATTGCTGATCACCGTTCAGTCGTCGTCCGCCACCTGGGCGGGAGTATCGACGGCCATCTCGACGTCCTGACCGAGCGAGACGAGTGTGTAGACGGGCGCGCGCCGTGCCCACTCGTCGATGAGATCCCTGTCGAGGCCCTCGCCCTCGATTTCGATCTCGGCGGTCACGTTCTCGAAGACCGAATCGGCCTCCTTGAGTTCCGCGAGGTCGAAGAGCACGGCCGGATCGAAGTCGGCCCGGACCTGCGTCTGCAGGTGCTCGACGTCGGCGCCGTTTGCCGCGGCGTTGATGCTGATACCGACGTTGATGCAGGCGGCGAGCGCCGACAGCGCAACTTCGATTGGTTCCATCCGGTCCGTTGCACCGATCCACCCGCCGGCGTCCAGCACTTCTCTCCAGCCCCCGTAAGGGATCGTGTAGTCGCGCGTCTCGCGGGCGATCATTTCGCCACCGAGTTCGTAGCTGTCGATCTTCGCCAGGCTGTGAGCAGCCGTGCCTTCGTAGGTCGCGGACGCACCCAGGCCAAGCTGGACGGCCTCTGGATCGTTCGCTGCGCGTTCCGCGAATTCGTCGAGTGTTTCGAGATCTATTCCGTGGGTGACTCCCCGTTCGTTTGCCATGGTTTTCATTGCACCCCCGCCAGAGGCACTACGGACCGGTGGCTGTTGTAGCTACTTCGTGCCATGTCGGCAGGTGCTGTCTGTTTTGCGCCGGCTGCAGAGACGTCAACCGCTGCAGTTCAGAAACGGGGATGTTGTACCCCCGTCTCCAACACCCCTGGTCAACGTCGATGAATCGTTATCCGATGATTTGTTGGGGTTCGAGTGGTCGAGCCTCAGATTTGTACGTCGAATACACCGATTCCGCCCACTCGTGCGCCGGCGGTGTGTCGGTGTCGATCAACACCCCCACTCCTGCCCCCTCGGGGTCGTAGTCGTTGACCGCGATTCGATCGTCGAAGAAACTGATTCCGTAAGGCGGTACATCGTCGTGGACGAGCGGATTCAAATTGCCGGTCTCGAGGATCTCGGAACAAAGATCCGGGTACGTCGAGAGGACGTATCTGGCGGCGTCGGGTGGATTGATGATCTCCGCCTGCATTCCGTCGAGGATTCGCTGTCGGAACTCCTCCCGGCAGGGTTCGAGCAAGGCGATATCGACGCCAAGAAACTGAAATCTATCGGTCTCCAGGAGCAGCGACCGGAATCGGCTCACCGGGCGGTACGGCGCGTCGTGGTCGGCGACGGTCACCGTCGTCTCCGAACTCGTCTCGACCGTGAACTCGATAACTTCGTCCGGGAGCAAGTGGCAAACGTCACGCAACGTTCGCTCGATTTCGACCCGGTCGAGCAGATCCGCCATCCCGGACGCGATTGCTTCCCCCAGACACGTGGCTACGTACTGATACCCCTCTTTGCGGACCCAGGTTCGACCCTCGAATGCGTCCAACGTTCGTCGCATCGTGGAGGAGGAAACGCCGGCCAACTCGCAGAGTTCCGAGCGACTCCGGGGACGCTCTGTGAGTGCGACGAGTGTGGGTGTCCGGTGTTCGGACCGCGTGAGATAGGCGATATCGTCGATTGGCGACTCCGCAGCGTGTCGACGAATATCACGTTTCTTCATGTTGACACCATGCAAAACCAGTAGTATAGCTATTCGGATCTCTCAGATGACGGAACAGTAATCTTGGCCCAGCTCAGGCAGCCGGTCGGAGGAGCATCGTTTTCACGCGGCCAACCCCATCGAAATCGCGGAGCCGATACACGAGCTCTCGGACCCGGGCCGCATCTCCGTGACAGAAGACCGTCTCCAAACACCAGTCACCCTGATGGGTGTGGCTCATCGTCTCGATGACGTCCTGAAACTGATGCTGGGCGGAATGAAGATCGTGAATCACTTCGTGATGCTGGTAGTCGAAGGCGAGAACGGCGACGACCTCGCCCGAGACCTCTTCGAGTTGTGAATGCCCTTCGACGTATTCTTGCATCGCTTCCCGAATCGCCCGTGAGCGAGAGTCCAACCCTTCGGACTGCCACGTCTCGTCGAACTCGTCGAGAATATCCTGAGACACGTTCAAACTCGTTCGCATACTCCCCAGTTGGTCTCCTGCTGTTTTGATTCCTCGATTATTACGGAACCGTCATTCCAGTCTTAACAACCGATATACTGCGCAGCGATAGAGATACGAGGGAATGCTCCACGGTGAAGCGTTTCCACTATTAGCCGGCACGATAGCACTGGGATTCGTGCACGGCGTCGAACCCGGACACGGATGGCCGGTCGCTGCGAGCTACGCGCTCGATCAATCCAACAAGTGGCTCTACGGATTCGCCGCCAGTTCCCTCATCGGAATCGGACACCTCATCAGCAGTCTGGCGATGGTTGGCGTGTTCTTCTACGCGAAATCCTATTTCCAGCTGACTCAAGTGAACGAACCGATCTCGATCCTCGGCGGCATCACCATCGGCGGCCCGGTGAGTATCGTCGCAGGGGTGTTACTCGTCGGCCTCGGTGTTCGAGAGTACACACACGGCCACTCCCACGACCACGAACTCGAACACGACCACGAACTCGAACACGACCACGAACTCGAACACGAACACGAACACGAACACGAACACGGTGAGCACACTGAAGCTCGGTCCGCCCATCACGATCACGCCACGTCACCGTCGCAAGAAAATTCCTCAGAGGGGCTCGTTGAACGCGTGAAAACTCGGCTTGGTGGACATTCCCACGAACACGGGACTGAGCCAGCTACTGACGCCGACCGCGGACTGTTCGGGATCGCCTGGTTTGCATTCGTCCTCGGATTCGCCCATGAGGAAGAGTTCGAGATCATCGGACTCTGTGCCGGTTCGACGTACTGTCTGGAACTGATGACCGCGTACGCGCTGACAGTCATCGTCGGGATCGTTGGGTTGACGATGCTCCTCATCGCCGGCTATCAGGAGTACGAAGTCGAGAAGTACACACCGTACCTCCCGCTGTTCTCGGCGACCGTTCTCGTCGTCATGGGACTCGGATTCATCGCCGGCATCTTCTGAACTGGGACGTACCATCCCTATCGTCTCACACCTCCGTGTCGTGACCAGCCGTGTGTCGCCCGCATTTTTCGCACTCAACGGGCCAACGATTAGATCCATCAGACCGCGACTCGGACGCCGCGAACCACGGGACGAAACTGCCGCGTTTCAGGATCGTTCGATATCCGAGCGAACGCAATCTCCTCGCACCGAAAGACGACGAAATCAACGTTCACCCGGCTACCGTCGTGCGAGTACGAGCGAGAGATCGGCGATGGGCGCTGCAGGCGTTCGTTCAACCGATGAACGAAATTCCTTGCTGGCCCTGACACGGGACCACTCGACGTTCTGAGACCGAAGCCGCCGCAGGATTACTCGTTTTCGAGTGCGTCGTAGATTTCCCGATTCGCGTCCCGATCGGCCGCCGCGACTCGTCGAACGAGTTCTCGGCGGATATCTTCCATAATCTCGTCGAGCGGCGAGTCGGATTCCGCTCCTTCCTCGGTCGCCATAGGGAGTAGTTCGGTTCGGGCCGGATTAATCGTTCGGATCTGACGAATCCCGGAGCAACTCGTCCACGCCGTACTGTATCAGATCGTCACGCCAAGCGTCAATTTCGCCCGCGAGGTCGATCTCCACAGTGTGGGACCGGAGGTAGTCTACGACCGCCATCTCGTCGACAGTCGCCTCGTCGGTCCCGAAGCGCTTGAGTATAGATCTGATTTCTTCGTCGTACTCGAATCGGTATCCATTGAGCAGATAGAACACGACCGTCGTGTTGAGTGCGGTTCGCTTGTTCGCATCGACGAACGGGTGATTGGCCACGAACAGTCGGAGGAGGTGAAACGCTTTCTCGTGGATCGTCTCCGGGACGGTCCCGAAACTTCCCTTTTTGATGTAGTTCAGGGCGAATTCAACGTCGCCACGGTTCTGGACCCCGGAGTGTGTCTCCGAATACTCTGAGACGATGTCGTCGTGGATCGCAAGAACGTCCTCGACTGACGGATACCAGAACGAGTCAGCCATTCGGGTTGGAGTTGAGACTGAATGCGTGTAACCCTTGCTGTCGACTACACTCATACGTGAGACCCGGTCGCTCCGGAACGACCGATACGTGCCACCGAGAGGCGACGAAATCGATAGTCACTCCGTCGCAGTCGTTCGATTACGAGAGAAAATTCGGCGATGGGCGCTGCAGGCGCTCGTTCGGCTGGTGAACGAAGTCCCTTGCTGGGCCTGAACCGGTCGAAATTGAGGATTACTGGATACACCGAGAAACACAGTATTCTGTGATTCGATAGTATCCTGTATGCCCTCGATCACGGTCAACGTGGACGACGACCTCAAAGAGCGAATGGAGAAGCACCCGGAGATCAACTGGAGTGAGGTCACGCGGCAGGCAATCGGAGCGAAGATCGATGCGCTCGAAGTGATGGACGAACTCACGAGCGAGAGCGAACTCACCGAGAGTGACGTGCGGGATATCGCTGACAAAATAAACGAACGTGGACGCGAGCGAATCGACGAGGTCCGAAAGGAAGCGTGACGTGAGGAGGATGGGGCAGCGATAATTACCGGATCGATACGGTGATTCGGCGAGAACTGTAGCAAGCACTGCTATCTCTTGTTCCGGGTGGTTGCTGAGGGACACTTCCGCAGGTAACCGCCCACCGTTTTGAATATTTGAACAGAGACAAATTATTTGAGTCTCGCAGTGTGAGAGCTAGTACGATGACCGAACCGAATCCGGAATCGTGGACAGAAAGTATGAGTGGGCGTGAGCGCGTCCGGCACGTCGTGGAATTGCTGGACGAGCCAACGCCGGTTCAGGAGATCGCAGACCGGGCAGATGTCTCGCGCACGACGGCCGACGATGAACTCCAGCGCTTGAAGAGTGACGATTGGGTCACTGAGACGACGCTTGAAGGGACGAAGGCGTACGACCTGAACCCGGTCCGGATGCTCTTCGACGAAGTGACGGACTTGATCGAGGCCCACTCGCGTGACGAACTGGAGAGCCAGCTCACGGAGCTGAAGGAGGAACAGGAAGAGTTGGCGACGGAGTACGACGCTAGTTCACTTGACGAGTTCCGGGAGCAACTCGCTGACGAGGAGTTCTCGGCTGAGGAACTCCGTGAACGTCGCAACGTGATCGCGACGTGGGATGCGATCAATACGGAACTCGGGCTCGTGAAGCACGCTCTCCAACTGTACGACGATGTCAGCGAACTCTCGTCACCGCGGACTGACTCTCCCTCGACGCTCGCCTGATGGTCGTCTTCCTCGCTAATCGAGCGAACTTGCAGAGTAAGCGGCTCCACGACCGCATCCAGAACCGGCTCAGCGGCGAATTCGATAACGTCCGACGACGACGTGCTGAACCTCGCGAAGCCGGTCCGTACCGTGTCGTCGCTGAGGTAGACCCACGCCAGTTTCTCGATGACGACGAGTATCCGGTGACGAGCGCGCGGGTCGAGATCGGGTTCCAACTGCAGACTGGCGATCCGTACGAGTACTACTGGTTCAACTGGATCGAACCGGAGCGTAGTCTGCTCGTCGGGTGGCATCAGGACGACACCCACGATGATCTCGGACCAGTTCATCTGCAGGTGAATGACGGCGCGACGCCCGCCGCGCACGAACCGGCGCAGTTCATCGACTCACATCCGTTAGATGTCATCGAGCGGAGATTCACCTCGCTACGAGATGTAATTCTCACGGTCGAGTGGGAGCAGGGACGACCCGTCGGACTCGATTCCTAACCAAAGCCCACTGACTCTCGTTTTGCTTGGGGGACAGTCGACCGTGATTGGGGGACGTTCAACGGGCCAATGATTAGAGGCCGTGCACCACGCCGTAGAGGCAGCGAACCAGAGGACGAAACCGCCGTCGATCGGAATCGTTCAGTAGCTGAACGAAATCAACGGCATTGTAGTCAGAGCCGATAATATCGACGATCACCCCGGAGATGTCGTGCGATTACGAACGAGAAATCGGCGATGGGCGCTGCAGGATTGTGGACAACGGCAAGACGGTCGCCGCGCTTCGCTCGGCGCTGCGACTTGCCCCGTTCAAATCCTTCGGCCCAGATTTGGCTCCTCCCGTGCGGTCGTCGCAAAATCATGGGCGCTGCAGGCCCTGGTCATTGAGCGTGACTACCCTTCATTTTGGCCGCTTCACGCGCTGTAGCAGATGGTTCGGGATAGGCAGTTACCGGGACTCGTGGGATTCGCTTGACTCGAAACGACCAACCATGGATCTCGAACCAATCGATCCCGAGATCCAACCCGTCGTCGAGCCGACCGATGCGAGCCGCGCCAGCTCGATACCCGAGAATCAACTTCGGACGAAACTCAGCCATACTCTCGACGGGGAACTCGTAATTCTTGTATGTGATCGGCGTCCCCAACTCCAACACGTCCTCCCACGGGTCGTACGAGCCGAGTTCGAACGGCTCCGCTAACTCAGGTTCGAGCACCTGTCGTGCCGTCCATCGCTGGTCGTGGTGGTCCTTGTGGAACACCCAGTGAATCACGAACCCTAACCGGAGTGCTTCCCGCGTCTTCTCCCGGTACGGTTGCTCCGACCCGGCGACGAACTCTATCCAGCGATTCACTGCCTCACCGAGAATCATGCAATCCGGTACGCGGTCCGCAGCCGTCCGTTCGAACCGGTACTCACCCGGAAACCACGGCTCTCGCTCTTCGCGTTTCCGTCGGTCCAACGCGACCTTCCCCCACAAATGCTCAGGCGACTCACTGCCCGCCGACCGCAACCTGTCCGGACACCCCCAGATCTCAAGATCACTCATCTTTGAGCTACCCCGGAACCAGTATAGCGTCTGTCGCTGGGAGAAACAGGGATTTGGTTAGGACCACAGTGGTCGTCACGCTTCCTAACCCCCACACCCCGTTTCCAGTGCCACGGGCAGGAGAGACGCTATCACCCCCGAATACAGCACCCAAGTCACGAACCACGGCCATCTCCCCCAGTACTATGAGCGTCGCCAGAATCCACAGGCCCCAGCGCCGCGGTGAACTCCTCGATGAACTGCAGCGCTGCCGACCACGACCGGATCCGCCGCAGCTGCGCATCCAACACCCGCCCCCGACACTCCAAATCTACATCGAACGGGATAGCCGGTAACCGCGACCATACGTCCTCAAACGACCGCGACGGAACGTCACCAAGCCGCGCCGCCGGCCGGTTCCCGGGCTGACCAGTCACGTGCAGCGCGAACCCTGGTGTCGTCAGCACGGTTCGATGGGGCATGACTTCTGGGTCAGCCCCGGGAGGTGTGACAGCCAAGAACAGGTCGTCGAATTCGAACCCCGACCGGTAGTTGTCCAGTAGAGCCGCTGCGAGCAACGTATGGTACTTCAGACTCGTATGCGAGCAGTGTGGCGACTCGGTGAACAGTGACGTCACCATTGAATTCAGCCAGGCCGCGTGTAACTCCTCGGCATCCTCGATGCTGATCAGTTCGGTCAGAGCCCCACCGATATCACCGACCGGCTCCACCGACATCGCAATCTTCTCAGTCAGCAGCGACACGCGGAACCACGACTCGTGCGCTTCCGAAATCTCCTCCCGCTCTCCAGGCGGCCGACTCAACATCGCCGCATCCCGATCCGCATTGAGCGGCACAGCTTCATTCACCCGTACTCCGCGGAACGTCTCTTCAGCGTGTTCGTGACCTCGTATCCGCGCCTTGTGGATATCGTGTCTGTACACCGCGACCATCGGATCCACATCCGATCCGTCGTCGCCCGAGCCACCAGCCCCCTGTTTCAAGCCCGCCTTCGATACGACCGGGCGGATCGACTCCGTGGGTGGCTGCAACGACTCCTGAGACGGCTCACCAGAACCCGTCACGCCGACTCACCTCTTGGCATCGCTACGTCACTATCACGTGCCGCCACATGAACCTGCAGTGCCCGCACGGACGTTGGCCGACACTCAGACGCCCACACCTCGTCTTTCTCCTCCATCGCCTGCGTCGTCGCCCGCGCCCCACTGACCTGACAAGATTGTTTTATACCTTCAACTAGATCTCTGTCGACACGCTCTTGATCCGTCGTTGCAGATTCTTTCATGGGTTCTCTCATAGTTGGTGGGAACCCGGTCCGAGTGTCCCTAGCACTCGGGCGTTTTCGCAATCCCAACGCCCCTAGGGGCCCGGGGTTCCATACCATCTCCTATATCGTGTAATGGAATAAGTGTTTTCCATCTCCTATATAGGAGATGGCCGCTCTAATCAAACCCATCATCTACATAGGAAGCGTACACGAACGAACGATTGTGCCGGGGAAAGACCGTGAGGAAGATACCGGGAAATATTCGACCAGTTACCCGGACTCTGATTTTCTTAATGCTATTCAGGACCTTGACGGACTAGCTGGCACTTCAGAGATAGCCGAGGAAGTCGGTTGCACACGACGAACCGCTTATACTCGACTCAAGTCGATTGAAGAGGATGGTCAAGTAGTAAGTCGGAAGATCGGCAACTCGTTAGTCTGGAGCCTCCCAGAATAGGAGAGTGGGACTTCCTTTGCCTGATAGTGCAGGTGAAGAGTCTCCTACGAAACTTTCTCCGACAATTCAAGAACAGGAATCAGTTTTGGACTCTCATCTCCATACCGGACTTCGTTATTCTGGAAGTCGAAACGGATGGACTCACCCATATAGGAAGAGCGTTCTATCTGGGATAGTGCATCGAGGTCACCAAGTTTCCAGCAAACGAACCGGTCAATGTGAGTCAGCGGTGATTCGTCTGCAAAGAAATCACTGAGCTTGACTTGTAGTGACGCATTCTCTAACCCGTTTTCTGTATCGAGAATCGCGTTTACTTCATCGTCCATCTGGAAGTCAGCTATCTTGACTGTCTCCGGCGCTCCATTGGCGCTGTATCGTTCCAGCATAGCAATAACCTCTGCAGAGTTCGACGGAGAGAGACCGCCCTGTTCTTCCGTGCGCTGTCGGCGTTCTTCGAGAGTGCTCTCTTGAGATCGGATACTCCGTTTCTTATCCTCCAACTTGCGCCGCTCAATATACTTCTGGTACCAAGAGTCCTGACACACCTTGGTCATAAACCGATCCAGCTCATCCGTGATCGCTTGATAAACGTCGCCAGATTTGTTGCGGATCTTCTCACGGTTAGCAGAGAGTTCGAGTTCCTGGCAGTTGGCGACGAAGAAGAAATGGAAGAACTCGTTGTCGGCACCGATTGCATCGTTGTACCGTTCGACCTTGATGTGGTCTTTCGCTAGCCAGATGCCGAACTGAGCGGAGTGCTTGCCGTACGTCGGTAACTCGTTCCTGGCTTCCTTTCCGCCTACCATCCCCACAACTTCAATCGTCAACTCACGCCCGTCATCAAGAGCTACGGTCAATTCTCTGGGGGGGTAGTGTTTGCACATCTTTTCAGCGACGAGTTCACCATCGGGATCTCGGTTTTCAGGAGAAAACTCCAGACGATTATCGGTCTGGATTTGATCCCGTGTTTCGTCGATTGTAGAAGAGAGTTCGACGGTGATATCCATACGATGGAAATCGTCGGTGAAGTGCCAAGCGGTCGATCCACCGATAGTCTTCCATTTGATGTAGTGCTCAATCTTGTTGTAGGTGAGCTTCTGAGGGTCAAAACCTTGCCCTGCCCTGAATCCATGTACTTCGATCCGGGTGCGTGATGGTTCGTCAGAGCTCGCTTTTTCGATGGAATACGTCGGTAACTCCCGGTTGTTAAGCTTCGCCCACGGCTGATTCATTACTGATTCAATCCGTGTACCGTCCTTGACCGTCTCCACACGGATCTCATCGCTCTTGTAGTAGATTTTAGTACCGTGTCCCTTGTATCCGATTGCGTCATCCTTGTTGGAGTTCCCGAGGTCGAAAAACGACGATAGATCGTCCTCGTCCATCCCGTGACCGTCGTCCTCGATAACGAGGGTGTTTCGACCCTCCTTATCCTGTTCAATTTTGATATCGACTTGCGTAGCGTCGGCGTCGTACGAGTTCGATAGCGCTTCTCTGATGACCTCTAAGGGATCTTCAAAGTCGCTAGCTATCTCGATGAACTCGTTGACCTCGTTGACTTGTGGTTTCTTATGCATAGGTTGTGTCTGTTTCTTCGAAGTATGGGTTAATTCGTTCGTTGATTAGCTGGTAGGCAAATTTGCGGAAGCCCTTTTGATCCTTCACGGCCTCCTCCAGATACTCAGCCACCCGATCTTTGTCTCCCTCAGCGATCAATTGGCGGAACTTGCGAAGCTCCCGTTGCTGGACCGCGAGATTATGCGCTGCCACCGAGCCGAGGATATCCTTCTGATACAGGTCATCCATCTCGTTCCGCATGCGTGCTCGGTGGAAGTCATCGTTACAGACGCGGCACTCACAGGAATCGAAGTTAGCTTCATCAATTGGAACAGTCTCGAACAGGTTGACGCAATACTTCCCGTTGATCGCTTGGTGTAGGTAGGAGGCAGAATCGAAGGTATCGGCCCCGACAGCAACGAGTAGCGGCATTGCGTTACCCGAGATTCCTAATACGTGTAGAGGGAGATCGTCATACCCTCGCTGTTGCATCTCCCGCTTACAGTCGGATACTGCTTCGACGAGAACCTCAACGTTGTCTTTTCGCGGAACAAGGCTACCCAACGCAATCCCGTCGAACGCTTCGGGGATTGGTTCTGCGAGTTCGTCTTCAATGAGGTCGAAGGAGCGTTCGAGCATCGCTTCATAATAGCCATGCACCGTGAGGTAGCAGGCCCCGTCAACCTCGTCACGACGCTCTGCGAAGCGGGCAGCGTTGGCGGCTGTCTGCTCCATCTTTTCGATCCGATCCTCGAACTCGTCATCCGGATGGATCGGGTGATCCAGGTTGACCACGATGTCTGGTCCTAGAGCCAGCTGTATATCCAGCGCCTTATCCTGGTCGATGTCCTTCTCAAAGTCCTTACCTTCTAGACCGCCCTGCTTCAGGATTTTGTAGCCGCCGGAGTCTGCGAAGATCATCCCGTTATAGTCGCTGAAACAATCCCACTCGCGGATTTCATTGCCGAGATACCAGTCCAGTTTCTTCTCTCGAATGCCATAGTCGGCCAGCGAGGAGATCGACGTCATCACACCGCGGAAAAGGTCACTATAGTCTTCACCACCGGTGACTTCGTTGTCGTGAGCAAGAAACTCCTTGATCGTGCGGTGGACCCCGCCACCAAATAGAGCACCTTCGTTGCCGCCAGCGTAGAAGTTGATCACCGGGAACAGGTGCGGGGTTTCTAGGGTACGGTCGCTGATCTGGAGCTGGCCACGTCGAGCCTCGCCTGCCTCCGCAACGACATCGAATGAGACCATACTGTCAGTCACCGTGCACTGGAATGGAACGGCCGCTGGAAACCAAGTGCTTCAGCCGCTTTCCCTTCATTCCGATACCGGTGCCTTCGATATAGTCAACGGGTACATCAACGGCAGATTCAACCCCATCGATAGCGGGAAGATAGTCCTTTCCAAGATTGATCCATACCTTGTCATACCCGTTAGTAGTGACTTTGCTGGCAATAGCGCTGACGACTTGGTCATTCAGTTTGTCAGCACGTTCTGTGTCCATCCGTCGGTCATAATATTCGATTTCCTGATCAGGTTCTACAACTCCGTGCTCCGCAGATATAATCATAATGTCAATTCCAGACTGAAATTGACCCGTGCGCAATGCCTTCTTTATGATCCTGAAGAAGTATCCATCGTACAAATCAAGAGCAGGAACCGGTGTATCCACCTGTTCCTTCGTTGCAGAACACGATTGGACTAATAACGACGTCATATACCTTGCTGATCGCATGAGGAGACCTTAGTTCTTGGGGATAACCACTAGACGTCTGCAGGATGGTTGGTTACGTATTACTGTGAACTGGCAAATCGGCCAACGAGCTCGTCGATATTTTCATTACGGAAATGCTCGGTTAGCTGAAGAGCTCGCGGGTCAGATGGGGATATTTCGCCGCTTCCATACCGATTGAATGCCTCATCGATAGCACGCCGGTATGCCTTGTTAGTCGTGTAGGCCAGAATTTGGTCAAACTGCTCACCATACCGGTCCAGGTAACGAGTGAGCCGGTTCGCAACAAGTTCAACTTGGTCGTCATCGGCAGTCGTCAATACATACTCGTAGCTCATCACTGGGTCAGCTTCCTCGAAGTCCTCAGGTACCGGTCCGTATAGCCCTGAGATGGACACCTTATGATATCGCTCACGGTAGTCCTCAAGACGGGAGAGGACAGCCTGATGTGTCCGTGATTCCGAATACGGCTTCTCCTGGCTACAGGGTAGAATCAGCAGTACGTCTGCCTCGCTCGGCGGCTGATAATCGTTGCGTTGGAGGATGTCAAAGTCATTTGGCCCGTGCTTCAACGATATGGTCCGTTTCTTCCGTGTCGTGTCCTCGACCCCTTCGAGGAAGCTAGATAGCTTGGTCTGGAACGTCTCGTCATCCGGTCCAGCAACTAACCCTTCATAACCAATGTCTGCAAGCTGTTCACGGAGTTCAGGATTGTGTAGTTGAGCCCGCTTCAACCCCTTCTCTACGATATTCTTTCCCTGAGCGAAGTTGGCAACACGTTCGAGTAAACGCCCCTCGTCAATGGCGTTACGAACTTGTTGCATCTGGCGGCTGTACAGCTCGAAGTTATGATGAGCTATCTGCGCGTAGTATTCGCTCTTGAAATGAGTCCCGTGTTCACCTTCGATGGGCTTGTTACTGACCTCGGATTCCAGCAGGGCGTGTCGCATATCGTCTAAGTGGATGTTCTGACAGGCCTGGCAGTCACAGGGCCAGTCATCCCAGTCATCAATCTGATCCAGGCTAATCCGTTGCCAGGTGTCTGGGTGGATGAATTTCTTGTTCCGGGCTGCGTACTGATAGCTTCTCGAATCGAACGTATCTACCCCGAGGAGAGATAGTAGAGGACACAACCTTCCGCTTATGCCGAAGACGTGGAATGCGATTTCGTCGTAACGGTCCTCGGGTATCGCGTCTCTTGCCCCTTGGACGATATCGACCAAGGTGTCAGGGGAGCTACTGAGAGGGACGAGCGAACCGAGTGCGAACCCCTCGAAGGCTTCATCAAGTTCATCAGCGCGGTCCAGAAATTGACTGACATACCAGTTGACATCCTCGTAGTTGTGGCCGTGTATGGCCACATACATCGACGGCGTCTCCTCCAGTTCGCGTTCGTCGAGCAACTGGAGAGTCTCAACCGCGTTATCGATACTCTTCTCCATCCGTTCAGTGGTTTCTTCCTTATTCAGGTTCTGTGGAATCGGAAAGTCCAACGTGGCAATGATATCCGCGCCGTAGTCAAGCTGCAAGTCCAAGATGCTCTCTGGATTCGTGTAGATATCCCAGTCGTTCTCACTACCACCTTCGCCAGGCGTCTGTCCGAACTTCGTCGAGTTCATCAGCTTAAATCCGCCCGAGTCGATGAATAGCGGTTGATCAAACCCGGGCTCAACGTCACTCTCCTCGAAATGCTGTTTGAGCGGCTTCTCACGCCACTCCTCCAAATTGTCGGGGGTGAGATTGTAGTCGAGAAACGACATCGCTTGAAACATAATCCCCTGGACGCTGTCACTCTCGAAGAGGTGGCGACGGGTATACCGCCAGATACCACCGGATTCTGTTGTCGTTCCTCCGATTAGATTTACCACAGGCAGAAGTTCGGGCGTCTGGATACGGCCGGCAGGCGTGTCTATTTCGCCTCGACGGCCGTATGTAGCCTTTCCAAGAGTCCTGAATGCCGACATCAAATGACCTGTGTAGTAACTCTATCGTTGCCCTCAATTAACTTCTCGTTCTCAAAATCGTCACATCTCCTACCCATTCCCGAAGTTACCATAACTTTCGGCGAGTGGTTCAAAGTTAAGTATGCCTCAGATAATACTACAGTATGGCTCAAGACCTATCTGAAGAGCATCACCTCACATCGGAGGATCTCTCCGAGGCTGAGCGAACCTTACACGTCGGACGTGACCGGTCGATTCGTCTGAGTACAGGACACCGGATTCTACACCATGACGGCAAGTGCAGCCGTCCTCATGGGCATAACTACAAAGTCAGCGTCTCGATAACTGGCACCCTGACCAGCGAAGGGTGGGTCATCGACAAGGGAGACGTCACTTCTGTATTATCTGAGTGGGATCACCGATTTCTCGTGGAGAAGGGCGATCCACTGATCGAGGCTTTTGAGGCCAGCGGCGACGGCGATGCCCTAATCGTGCTCGACCAGCCCCCGACAGCCGAAGTGATGGGGATCGTTCTTGAACGACGGCTGGAGGAAACATTGCCGGAGACGGTCAGTAATGTTGCAGTTGAGGTTCGAGAGACCGGTGAGCTCGCTGCCGGAGGGGCTCTATAGAGCAATGCCGGTGAATTCAGATGTTCCAACGGTTGAGAAGGGTTCTCCTGGCGCAGAGACGAAGGGCGGACTGCCAGTGAATGAACTGTTTTACTCGTTACAAGGGGAAGGGAAGATCGCCGGAATGCCGAGCGTGTTTGTCCGGACGAGTGGTTGCAATCTCCGGTGTTGGTTCTGTGACTCGTTCCACACCAGCTGGGAGCCGACCCACGCCTGGCTCGATGTCGATGCCGTCATCGACCGTGTCACCGATTATGAGAAAGCAAACCACGTCGTCGTGACCGGCGGCGAACCATTGCTCCACAATGAGACCACCGAACTGTTAGACCGCCTCAGCGATGCTGGCTACCATACTACCGTCGAAACCAACGGCACGATCTATCACGATACTTCCATCGATCTAGTGAGTATCAGTCCCAAACTGGCGAGCAGCACCCCGACTGCGGCAAAGGACCCACAGGGCGATGGAGAATGGGCAGACCGGCACGCTGATCGACGGATCGACATAGACACTCTCTGCCAGCTGGTGGAGGCCTATGATTTCCAGCTGAAATTTGTAGTTACAGATAGAGATGATATGCCCGAGATCAACCGGTTAGTTGATCGGCTTCGGGACGTTGCAGATGCGGTGATCCAGGATTCAGACGTTTTGTTGATGCCGGAGGGTTCGACCCGTGAACGATTGTCGGAAACCCGTGAGCTGACGGCTGAGATAGCGATGGAGCACGGATATCAATACACGCCCCGACTTCACGTTGACCTCTGGAACGACGCACCCGAAACATAGCATCAAATTATACAGCCATGACGACTACTCAAGCAGATAACACGGATAGCGCGGTTGTCCTTGTATCGGGCGGGATGGATAGTGCGACTGCAGCTTTTGAGGCGAAGCACAGGGGATATGACTTGTACTTCCTCCACACAACCTACGGCCAACAAACAGCGGACAAAGAGTCAGAGTGCGCCCGAGAATTGGCCGACTATATGGATGTCGCGGACGTCCTTCACATCGAAACAGACCACTTAGCTCGGATCGGTGCTTCCAGCCTTACTGACGAGAACATCGATGTGGAAGAAGTCGATCTCGATAGCGATGAGATACCGTCAAGCTACGTTCCGTTCCGGAACTCGAACCTGCTATCGATGGCCACGTCGTACGCTGAAGCAAACGACTGTGGGGCCATCTTCATTGGTGCACACAGCGAGGACTACTCCGGTTACCCAGATTGCCGCCCGGAATTCTTTGATGCGTTCCAACAGGTCATAGATATCGGGACGAAACCAGAGACGTCAATCGAATTGGTGGCACCGTTCGTGGATTGGACGAAAACAGAAATCGCGGAGCGTGGTCTATATCTCGATGTTCCGTACGAGCTTACGTGGAGCTGTTACCGCGATCAAGAACCAGCCTGTGGTACTTGTGATGCATGTGCCTACCGACTCAAAGCATTCCAAGAAGTAGGAATGAAGGATCCGATCAGATATCGAGAGCGCCCTAGCTACAGTGACTGATAAGACATAGGGCCAATAGAGGGACAAACGATTCTTGTTGGTGTGTCCTAATGCTCACACTATGGGCGAGTTTGCGGACGAAGTTGTTCATCGGTTGAAAGACCACTTAGAACAGTTCTGCTCATCTTATGCTTGGGAAACGGAGTACCCTATTGCACAAACACCGATTGACATAGCAGGAATCGATGGTGATCGATACATTTTAATCGAACTCGAATGGCGTCGAGCTGACCCGGCCGACAATGCCGCGAAGATTTTTCGCCACCTCAGTACGAGGGAGATTCCAGCTCACCAAGTTAGAATTCTGCAGTTATTCACCAATCATTACAATCTCATCTCTGGCGGCGTCTCGTCTAAGCGAAAGAACGCGGAGTTCGTAGGAGAAACCGCAGCGGAGTTACTGGAGCATCTCACCTACCATCCAATTGATTTTGAAATAAATCCGCCTAAATCAGGAGAAGACCGGCCTCCGCAATGGGAAGACACCACAGATTCGACAGCTGAGAAACTCGCATCAGTAATTAACCATCCCTGATCTGCGGGTGTTCTCTTCGCCGTTGCCGCTGTTCTCCGAGGTATCAAAGCCCTAGCTCTGTATCTAAGTATGTGCTAACGCTTCCGTACTCATTCTCCATAATTTCACAGAGCTCACGGTTGACCGTCAGACCGCTGTGAGTGATATTTGCAGATCCTACGTACACTAGTTCGGGACCCACGACGGCTTTCGCATGTAGATCATCTACGGTAGTCATCGAGGTGTTTCCCATACGGGAGACGAGAGAGCGCATGTAGTCGTTATGTTGTTCGCCAGTGCGAACGTAGAACTCGACATCCGTCTTCAACTCTCTAATCGCCGCGGACAGGGAAAGTCGGCGGCTCGACAATTTTTCAGTGAGTGGAAAGCGCAGTTCCACATCGCTGAGCCAGGGCGAACAAATCGCCACACGTTGGGAGTGAACGAGAGAGTACCCAATAAAGTACGAGAGCCCACTAGAGGGTAAAGAAAACGCTCGTACCATCGATCTCACCTCCTGGAAGCATCTCTCGGTCGATCATTTGCGACGTGGCATCTTCGGAGGGAACTCTTTCGATCAGTTTCTCTCGGAGGCGTTCGAGCAGGACGTAGCTCAAGCTCTCCGACTGGTCGTGTGCCGATATGCACTCCGCTAAGTGTAGATTCTCGACACAACCGTCGATATCCGGAGAGAAAAACAGGGATTTCACCCGATCAAGGTCTCCAATATCGTGTGGCATTTTTCTGACCGTATCAGCAGGGAATTCATTGTTGCCCGCTACCTGCTCTTTTGAGACGGTCTGTTTGATTCGGTATGCCGTTTCGGTCGAGATGCCTTCCTCACTCGAAAGCTGCCTAGCTCGATCAATCGAGGAGAGTACTTCATCCACGATCAGATCGACGATATCGGGGAAGATCGGAGTTTCATCCATATCACAGACGACTTCTCGAACGGTGTGTTCGTCTGGGTCTTCCGGTATTCGTTCCACGAAGTCCTCTAATGCCCAAAGCCTCTCGTTGATGACCTGTGGATTATAGCAGATATGGGTCAGCGCATTTAGTGCCGTACCCGGATCGGTCTGGAGGTCTTCGTAAACCAGATCAACGATGCCTTGGCCACCCTGAGACCGCTCAAACACATATACCTCGTCGGCTTCGTGATCAATCCCGTAGAAGAGCATACTTGGATTGACTCCGCCAATATCGGCGACCAGCTGGGTGAAACAGTGCGCCGCTGTATGCCGAGCTACCTCGTTGAGAGATAACTCATTCAGCGACTTATAGCGACGTACCCGTTTCTTAGTCTCTTCGTCAATGTCGGACGCGTAGTCGTCTAGGTCGAAAATCAACCCTCGGGTATCGAGCGAGAAACCCAAGGGCCGATTCCCGGTAGTGATCTCCTGAGAAATCCGATCCTCGCCGGTGAATATGAACTCATTTTCTTCACCAACGGGTCGTGCCGGTGTGATTTCGAGAGATACTCCCGTGAGAGTCACTTTCCCGGTAATGTCAGCGAGGGTTGCTCTCCCCCGTGTCGCTTCCTCTTGACGCCCTTCAAGTTTAGTCTCTACTTCCGGGTTAGAATGGATTTTTCCGAACGCTCTGTCGTTATGACGTAAGCACCGATCCTCTTTTAGAATCCGAAAACACTCGGGACAGTACCTGACGATATTCAGAGCGCGACCGCCGCTGAGATCTTCTACATCGTCAAGAGTGATAGAGTCCGGAGTAATCATACCGTCGCGCCGGTCACCGGGGACGTCCTCAAAGGAGAATCTGACCCCGTCATCATCAGCAATGGTTTCGGGTAGGTAGGCTTGCAAATGACCTGCTTCTTGTTGATACTCGCTACGGTACGGAGCATAGGTCTGTACGAGTTTGTCGATAGACTGTTCGTCGCCACTCTCATCGTCCTCCCCATAGAACACCGTGAAGTACTTCCCAGCGTCTTGGAAGTAGTTCGGGGGAACGTACCAGACGGTGCCTTCAAGCGAACGGTCGTCAACTTTCAGGAACCGGTCATAATAATACGCCCCTCGAAGGAGATGCTTGACGAAGTACAGGCTCTTATCATTCTGTTCAATAGAGTTGTATTCGTCGAGCTGAGTCAGCGTCTGTCTGAGATAGTAGATCTGTTTACGCTTTGTTGTCGTCTGGTCAAGCTCCTCGCTTTTAATCGCGCGGCTGGCTGTATCAACGCGGTCAACCACCTGATCAACGGATGTCGGCAGTTCTGGAAGGGTGACTGACTCGTGTTCTCGGTCAACGACACGCCGGAGCCTCTCAACGTCACCCGTTATCCCGTAGAGATCAGGGATAAGATCGTCTAATGCCTCGATTTGTTCAGTAGGCGAAGTTTCAGCGAGATCTGTGACGAAGGTTCGGAGCTCTTCTAGGGTTGATTCCAAGGCATCGAGCTGTGATTTGACCTTCCCTTCGGTAGTGACATCGGAATCTTTGATCTCGTCGATTAGCGCTTGTCGCTGGCTACAGAATTCCAAGAAATCAGTCCTAATCTCTGAAACTAGAGACCGGGCCAAGTCTTCCCTTTGCATGGCCTGTCCAACCTGATCCTCGATGAGATCCGAGATCTCGGGCTGTGTCACGTCCTCCCGAAGCTCGGACAGAAGCTGATCTACCGTCTCAACCGGCTCCTCTCCATGTAATGCAGGGAGCTGACTCTCAGACACGTCGATTCCGAACTCTCGGCGCAATACCGCTGCAGGTTCCGTGATGAACTCGTAGTACTGTTTGTAGCCCAGTTCTGAACAAAGGAACCGTTCGAGGAATTCTTCCTTCCGGTCAATTGACTCAGAGAACCACTCTTTCGAGACAGCTGTTGATGTTTCGTAGAACTTCTCGAACTGGTCGTGGATCCAGGCAATCACGTGATTGTCTGTCTTCAATGGCGTTCGAATCTCAGAGCCGAGGAAACGGTCGGCACGATAGAACATATTCGCGTCCTGAGTGAGATCCGAGAGGAATACGACAATGTGTGAGTCGGTGTCTTCCTTCCGCGCTGCTCGTCCCGCACGCTGAATGAATGACGACAGATCCCACGGCGTCCGATACTGCGTGACGATAGTGATCTCACCGACGTCGATCCCGACCTCAAGGAAGCTCGTCGAGAGCAGCAGGTCGCTCTCGGCTGTAGCAGCCGCGTCGAACCCAGCGTCTGAGTAGACAGATTCGAAGCGGAGTGAAGATTCGATGAACTCGCAGTCCATCTCCTTAGCTACCCGATCCCAGTTAGAGTAATCGCTTCCAGTTCGGTGATACCGCCAGAGTTCGTTTGCTCGATCAGCGTCCTCCAGTTGCGCCCTCTTTTGGTTCACTTGGCTTATACTGTCGATGAATGAGAGGATTTTCCCGCGCTCACCGGTCTCGCTGTTCAAGAGGCTATGTCCAAGCAACATCAACTGCTGGATGGCCATCGATGAGACCCCAGGACCTTCCTCCGGCGTTTTGAGGAAGTAGTAGTGCTCCTTGTCCTCGTGGTCCGTTCGGAAATCCGAGTCAGGCGGCGCGACTGATTCAACTCGTCCACTTGGAACGGGAAAGAGATCAGTAGCAAATCGCTGTGGATCATCGACCGTCGCGCTTGAGCCTAGCCAGAGCAGCGAATGGTCTGTTATCGCCTCGATATTTTGTGCTATATTTGCAGTATGTGCTCCTCTGAGCCCGGTATACAGGTGTACTTCGTCGAATACAATCGTATCGGCCCGGTCAATGATGTTGTAGTTCGGTTTGAGTGAGAATAGCTCCAGAGATTCTAACGTCGTCAGAAGAATGTCCGGCCCAGGCTGATTTTTGATATCAGTCCGATTAAGCAGGATCTCCCGGTCAGAGAAAGAGTGTGCATCATTGTTCTCGCAAACCAGGCGGTAAGTCGAACTTCCTCCTTGGTAGGTGAATGAGTGAGTTTCGTCGTCTCCACACCAGCAATCGGCCAGCTTGAATCGACGCGTGCCATGCTGATTAGCGAAAAATGCGTCTTTCCTTTCAACCTCTGATGACGTATACGGTGTGTTGCTGGTCCATACCCCAACAGAAAGGCTGGTATCGTGCTCCGTTCTAAGCTTGTACAGATGTTCTAGAATCCGTCCGAGTTGGTCCTGTAAGAGTGCCCGACTCGGATAGACGACGATTGCCAAGTCCTGTTGATCCTCTGCTAATAGCTGATAGAGTGGGCCGAGGAACGCTTCTGTCTTTCCAAAGCCAGTGGGTGCCGAGAAGATTGCGCCACGAGAGTTGTTGGATGACCGTCGATCCGCATCGAGGTCGCGGATCAGCTGCCAGCTTTCGACCTGAAAGTCGAGTGGCTTGAAATCGAAGAGATCGATGATATCAGCAACGAACTGATCGTCACCAGTGTATTTACTCGTGGCTCGTCGATCCTGTGGCCTCTGTGTGTACTTGACAGCATCCGTGATGTGGGGAGGATTGTCTTGGTCAGCATCAAATATCTGGGTGTTTGAGAGAAACCCGCGAATCAGCGGTCGGATATCATCAGGGATTCGTGAGGCATTCGAGTTCCGATCAAAGTACTTCATATAGTCGAGTTGTTGGAGATGGTCACGATGCCGCAATCAATCTTTCCACGAGATGCGATTACGAGAGAGTCACTTCGAGATAGTCTGCGAGATCGGACTCATAGAGACGATTGAGTTCCTCTTCCGAGAGCGCTGCCAATGTTAGCCGTTCGTCGTCCAGTAACCTGTCAACGAGGTCATTAAGCGGGGTATCCCGGTATGGGCCAAACAGAGCGTCCTTTGCCTCCTCTAGTGATTGACGCATAAAGTGACCGTACTCTCTGGCCTCCTCTTTCCGCTGGTCGATTTGATTCCCTTCAATCTGTGCCTCCCAGTTCCAGTTATCGAGGAGGGTATCGAGCGCATCTAACTTGTCTTGATCTACCCGCTCAACCCGCTGGTTCAACCGAATCATGCCTCGGACAGTGTTGTGGACGTCGATTCTCGCTTGGTGAACGAAGTTGTTGACCTCCCTCCGTTGAGCTTCGACAGCTTCGCGGGTTTCGGGAAGCCGTTCTGCGAGAGCATCGTAATCGTCCTGTTCTAACAGAGATCTAGCCCCTTCGACCGCGTGTTTCGCCTCAGAGTCTATCTCAACTTCAGTCCGGAAGAAGGCTTCAGCAAGAACTCGTTCGAGAATCGTTTCCTCCATCGTTTCTGCGAGCTCGTCTAGTTCTGATTCCAGGCCTTGTCGCCGGTGCTGTTCGTAAATCGTCTCTAGCTGTTCCTGAAACGTACTGGAATTAGCTGACATAGTGATCGCTCACCTCCTTGAACCGCTCACCGAGACCCCCCCTGTGTCCACCGTTACTGCTCGCACCATCGATTGGCACAGAACGGAACCGTTTCACGACTGGTGTGGCTGCCAACTTCAGAGAGATCAGTGCTGCCTGAATCTGATCTTGGGTGTTTTCCATACGGAGAGTATCGGCAGTATCAGCGGCCTCAACAGCCATATCGACATCTGCTTGAGAGAAGTCAACGAACTTCGTTAGCTCCTGTTGGAGATCCGGATTCACGTTATCATAGGTTCTGAGATTAGACACGAGTTCGGAAACTCGGGTCATATTGAGCGTGGAGAATTCCGAGTTGATCTCTTCTATCAGTTCACGGTCGTAGCCGTGGTCCGCTACCTCTTCGAGAGCTTGGCGTACGTCGTACATCGTATCCGCAATCGACCGGACATAAGCCTCCTGTCCGAATCGAACGCGGCTATCTATCTCTGCGATGTATTGCCGACCGAGCATGTTGAGAACCTCGTACGGCGGGTTCCGACCCAGCCGTCTCCGGATCTTCGGAACGTCCAGGCTCCCCCCGGAGACGCCCAGTAGTTTTCCCATCATAGCTTCGATGTGATCGGCGGAGTCCATTGCTGTCTTGATGTGGTCATACTCTTCCTGCGAGAGGATCTCAGTAATCTGTTCTTCGAGATGCGGATCAACCGAGAAAGCGTCGTCCTCACTGAAGCGTTCATTAATCGCGGTCGCATCGATGTTGCGCCACGGAGAGTCAAGCATCACCAGATGAACGTATGTAGCTAAGACGAAATCCGTGAAGTCATACTCTGCACTCCCTTTGTAGAACACCTTCTCCCCGTTAAGATATTCCTCAATCAGCATTTGACGCCACTGTAGGGCGTAGTACATCAACTGAGTCCCGCACTCTGTGAGAAGCGAATCAACGTCAGCACTCCGCGGTTCCTCTACCCGGCGGATTCCGTATTTGAGTATCTTCCGGAGGTCAGATCTTCTGAAGTCACGTCTGTCAAGCAGAATCTGATCTATTTCCGGTGAGTCATCACTCTCAACGTAGACGAATGGATCCTTCTGACTGCTAAGCCGATATTCGAGTTTGGTTCCTTCGTAAAGTTTGAACCCGTCCGTGAGATGTTCGATAGCATCCCTGAGCCCCTGTCGGATGAAGCGGTTTGTCTTAGCGTATTCTTCTGGATTTTCGAGCCAAGAATCCACTAAGCCGTTGTGTTTCTCGATTAGCTTCTCGACACGACTTTTCTCGGGTGTCGTTGTTTGGTCGGTACTAGACGACTCCTCGTCGTCTTCTTCCGTCTGTTCGCTCTGTATTTCCGGCTCAGAGGGGGAAACCCCCGCACTGGGAATGATGATACCGTCATCGGTTACATCGACAACAGCAGGGGCCCCGTCTTCTAGAAGGTGGAACGCTTCCGCAAAGCGCCGATCAACCGTGATTTGATCATCTTCAACGCTACCGTACCATTTCGCTAAGTCCGCAAACTCTTCGGCCTCTTCGTACACTTCGTCTGCCGCGGATACGGTATTCCGAAGCCGTCGGAGGGAGCTTGCGCTTGAGGGTACTTTGGCATGACCTTCATACCACTCTTCCAGAACTTCGAAGATCTCCATAATATACTCTCGCGGTGACTGCTGACTTTCGTCTAAGCCCGTGTAGATTCGGCGAAGGAAGGCCTGGTTAAACGGGAACAGGTCACGGAACGCCTCGTCGCAGAAGCCACACTCTGCACAGAGAGATCCATCCGGTGCGGGCAGCAGTTCGAAGTCCCCATTCTCTCTATCGTATCGAACGCTATCGTCGTGCGCTTTAATATAGCCGAGATAGGGACGGGCGAAGTCAACAGCAGACGACTCGTCGAGGAATAGAACGTTCTTCGAGTGGCGCTTATTTGTTTGGAAGAATTCGAATCGATCCTCGGCCGTCCGCGTGTGGAGCACTTCCGTGGAGTCTCGCGTTCCCGCGACGATGAAATCCCAGTTGTCATCCGGTTTATCTCGCTCCATATAGTTACGGAGCCGCTCGGCCTCCATCGAGGCTATTGCGAAGTCCTCAAAAACGATGACTGGCCGGGTGTCCTCGAACTGACTGCCGACGTATTCGAGCACGTCGTCTAACGACGCGGTGTCGTACCTTTCGCGGATCTCGCGCCACAACTCCTTATTAAAGGACTCGACCGCCTCATCAGCAGAGACGTGATCGGGGAAGACGCGGAGTTCCTCTTGTTGTTTGTACTCGCCCTCAGTAACGAATTTGATCTCACGAGCGTACTCCCCCCGTTCAACGAGGAGCTGTAGCTTTTCCTGGATGAAATCTCGAATAGCTTCCTCGTCTTCTCTTGTATGGGTAGTCTCGTAGCCCTGTCTACCCAGGTTCAGTAGTGCACCTGAAGTAGCATTGTTAGCGACAGTCTGGGGGTTGTTCGTGATATCGTCCCTGAGCTGTTTGAATTCAGACGCTCCTGGGAGAGGTTCCTCAAAGTGCTCCTGATAGAACTCCGGAATACGTTCCGAGAGAATAGACATGAGATCGTCGTCTTTGTCGATGTGGAGGATGGGACGACAGTCGTCGTTCAACTGGTGAGAGAGATACGCACACAGTTCGGATTTACCCGTCCCTACTTCACCTTCGATGACGACAACGAAGTTCCCGAGTTCGTCCTCGGAAAAGAGCTGATAGACCCTTTCTTCACCCCACTTTTCAGTGTCTTCTGTGCTCGTCCCACGGAAAACTTCGATTCTACGGTGAGTGAAATCGAAGAGCTCTCGATTTTCGGATCGTACTGCTGCGACCTTACTGAAGAGTTGTCTCAGGGTTCGTTCATCGATCTTCTGGAAATGTGGACACCACAGCGGCCCTCCCGGTATCTCTCCAGAAGAACTCATGCTATCACCTCGATTGAATTTGCGTCTTTCTCCATGCCGGACCGACGTGGGGAGCGATCTAAACGGACTACGCCAGCATCACCATATTCGACCAGCTTGATTTTCTCCTCCCGGATCAAGTTGTAGAGTGTGCGAGCGAAGGGTGCGGGGACATCCCGCTCACCAGTAAGATTGATCAGCAGAAGATTCTCCTGAAGCCAGTTTATGTACTCTTGGATGGCGATCCGTTTTTCATCACCAGTGGCGATTCGGAGGGATTCTAAGATCATCTCAGGGTCGGGATATACGACGTATTCGCGGCCGGTGGCTTTCTCGATTAATCCGAGGAAATCAGCTAGTCGGGTCCAGTTGACGAACTTGGGCTCGTTGAGTGTGATGGGGCCTTGTTGGGACCGAGGTCGGTATTCGCGCTGTTCGTGTTCCCATTTGTCTATAGCCTCATACAGAACTTGGTCACTCGCATGGAGGTGTTGAATGTCCTCCTGTAAGAGGTACTGGTAGTTGAGCAGAACGACCGATTGCTTCCCCCACTCACCCGGTGTCGCTTCTATCGCCAAGTTGTGGAGTGCAGTCATTCGGAAGTCAAGATCTCGATTACCCGTTTCCCAGGCAAATTCAGCCGTATAATAGTCGGGTTCCTGCCTCCCGATCATACCCAACTCCTGAAGCCCCCGAACTCCCTGGCTGCGCAGGTCTTCTGGAAGATCAGTGTCGTCAGCAATCTCTTCTTCAGTCGTATTACCCCGGTCTATTGAGTCATAGACCGTCCGTAGTGGGCCTGGGGTCTGAACCGTGTTGAGAATGTATCCTTCTGTCATAGTGCCTCCGTCGTGAGAAACTCCTGGTATCTGGCGTCGATAGGATTGTCTTGGGGGTCAAGTTTGCTCGTGCTATCTCTCGCTTTCTGCATCGCAGGGCTCCGCCGGGCATAGGATGGGTCGAACACACTACCGTCCCGTGAGACGGCCCGGTTCAACTCACGAGCGATTGAGGTACTCGTCTGTCGATCCCACTCAATACGCCGCCGAAGCCATCGTCCCAATCCAGGAACCTCGTCTTCCGTATTCAGTGGTACGCTTCCGTATTCATCAGGCCGTGCAAAGATGTCGCTGAAAACACTATATAGGGGCAGGTAAGGAGCATCGGGAAGGACGTCAAACAACTGTTCTGCGCGGCTAAGAGGCTCTCCTGCCACAAGCTCGTAGAGATTTGCGTTGTCCTGAATGAACACGTTCTTGGTATCTATCAGAGGCATGTCCCAATCATACCTCCGATACTGCTGTTTGAATGCCTCGTAGAATGTTTCGACGCTACCAATTCGTTCCGTAAACTGCTCCTGATACAGTGGACGCTGTCCGCCGATAGGCGTGAATTGTGGAGAATCTGCGATCACTACGAGTGTGCCCTCTCTTGAGGTGAACCTATTGACTAAATGTTCGATGGAGTACGATGTCTCAGTTTCGTAGTGTTCATTTGTGATGACACAGAGGTCTGCGCTATCTGGCAATTCCATGTTACCGGTGACGTGGTATTCGTAATCGAGGTAGTCGTACTGCGACCCTCCCTGTGCGAGCTGACGCCACGATGTGGGGAATGTGAAGTGATCGATCCCGAGATACTGTAATGCAGGGAGAGTTCGGAGCATCCACCAGCGGGAGTTGCTGACGGGCTCGTGAGCGAACGCGACCTGATTACGAGTCAATTTGTCCAAGAGCGCTTCCGGTTTCATATGCTCTCCACCTCTGCTTCGTCTTTTCCGACGGTCGCTGCGAGCATCCGGCGATCCAAGAGATCTTTTTCAAGGTAGTACGCAGGAGTGCGAGCCAGTAGGAGACACTCATCGCAGTAATCCACGCAACGGTCACAATCGGCGACCTCAACGACCCTGGCTTCCAAATCAGACAGGCTCTGCAGAACCTGCCACGTGACCCCGTTTCCTCCTTGGCGGCTGTCCACGATATGGACGTCAACCGTGTTCGCCGTGCGCATCGCCTTGACCCGGAAGTCCGAGCGGTCACACTCTGCGACTATCGCAATCGCTTTTTCCAGTGCTTGTTGAAGACTGACGAGCGCCTGTGGCCAAGATTTCGTGTCGTGGGTCGTCCGTTCGTAGCGCTCTTCAAATGCGTCCCGCTCAAAACGGACCGTTACACCCTGAGTGTGATATTGCTGACCGACGGGTCGATAGACTTCCTCTTCGACGTCTTCCAGCATCTCTTCCCAGCTCTGGTCCTCCGTGGAAGAACTCGACTCGCGTTCGATTAGAGCTTCAGAGCGAAGGATAGTTTTGTCAGGACTGTTTGTGTGGCGGCGCTCGAAGGCATATACGAAGTCCGTGACCTCCTGCTGACCATAGTTAACTTCTGCTGGCAGTCCGAATAGTTCGACGTCCTCAGTCTTCTGAGAAGCGTCGGTCTCCGAGACGTATGTTGACATAAGAGCACGAGTGCTATAGCCTCGCTGCCCGCCCATCGCCGTTTTGCACTCTACACTACTGATTCCGTGAACCTTCGTTTCCTCAAGTTCGGTTCCGCAGTGAGGGCATTCAGTCTCGCCCGGTGGATAACTCTGGAAGGGACGGTCACATTCCTCGTTGTTGCATACCGATATCTCGGTGAGGGGTGTCGAAGATCCACGAACGTCGTTGACGAGATATTTCGTTCCATGGAGTGTGGTCACTGCACCGTGATCGTTCTCCTCACCCGGGAACAGATCGTATAACCTCCCGGATGCCTCGAACTCGATACTCTCACGCCGGCCAGTGAATTTGACGGGGAAGTCTTGACCGAAGTTCCGGTAGTTCGCTAGATAGCCCAATCGATCCAGCCAGCGATCAAGCCGTCCGTTCTGTTCTGTGATGTTCTTGTTCGTATCTGACGACCCCGACGCAGCAGTTAGCCGCGAGAACGTTTGTTCCGTCCGACGATCCATTGAGAGCGGTCCATCGGAATTAAACACCTCATCGAGAATTTCGACGCCCCGTTGTCCGAAGATTTCTCGGATATAGGAACTCAACGTATCCCACATCTCGTCACGGATGAATCTCTGGAGAATGTCGAGGTTCTTTTCGACAGCACTGACGAAGCTTCCCATATTCTCGTGTTTCGGCTCCGAGAGCGCGTACATCCGCTCGAAGACACCGGACTCGTGCGGATTCCTGGCTAAGTATGCGAAGACCTCAGTCACGACGTGCCCGGCAACCAATTCGTCGAAATCATTCGGATCAGGTACCCGTACGGGTTCGAAGTCGTTGAGGAAGCTATCGAGGTTTGCGTAGTAGTGGCCATCAACGGGATGATTCCCCCGGATAACGGTCATCACAAGTGAGGAGCTACCCCGCGATCTCCCCGTCCGTCCGCTTCGTTGCACGTAGTTCGTCAAAGTTGGGGGGACTCCGACCTGGGCGACAGTGTCGAGCGTCCCGATATCGACCCCTAGCTCCATCGTGGGCGTCGCACTCACGATGTTGACATCCGGATCGTCTTTGCGGAACCCTTCTTCGATAGCGCCGCGGAGGGTGTGGGGGATGTTACTTTTGTGAATTCCGACAGTGATGAACTCCGGTTCGCCTCCGTTCGTAAGCGGGCGCGTCACGTCGTGAGCCCAGTGGTCAATAGCGTAGTCCCAGCCAGACTCGACCTGTGCGTAGCCGGGATCGGCAGTTAGTTCGCCATCGGAACCTCGGGTGAACCGTCTATAGGTTTCCAGGCTCGCACCGCAGTTGTGACATATCTCGACGCCTCTGCCATCATTCGTGGCTGGATACGCACTATAGCAGTCAGCACAGAACGCTGCAGTCTCGACAAGTTCCAGCGAAGAATTGTCTATACGCGGGATGCGGGTGAACACACCGCTTTCTGGCGGTTCAGACATAATACCCGCCGATTCGATTTGTTCACGCGCGCTTTCGATGTACGCCTTTACCTGTTTGCGCGGACCGTCATCGAGGTTCGCGTTTCTGACCGCGGTTTTCACTTCATCAAGTGGCTGCTCAGTGATGATACCGTCTTCCAAGAAGCTGCTTAGTAGACGATTCAACCGTTCGTCGATCCAGTCCTCGGTGAATTGGGTCCGAGATTCCAGCCTGTCGATTAGCTTCTCTCGCGTCAGACCATCGATTGAGACCTTCTTGTAGGTAAAGCTGGCTCCTTGGCCGAGTGTGAATAGCTTGTAGATTTCGTGTGCGAGAACTAACTCCTCCGGATCGTTGAGATCAGCGACGACATCGGCTGTGACTAGACCTCCATCCAACAAGCTCTCGCAGTTGTGCAACATTGCGTGGGACTCGATGTCGTCGAGCAACGAGCGGAGGAAGTTATACGCCGTTCCGTCCTCGTCGATCTCGTTCTGAATGAGGGGTTCCCAGTATTCCTCTCGAAGCCGAGTCGAGACGGTGTTGAAGAGCTCGTAATTGTCTTTCTTGCCACCGGCTTCGATTAACTCCTGCAAATACAGCGTTTCAGCCATCAATCCATACTCCGTATCGATTATCCGATCACCGACGCTCTCAGCAGAGCTATGTGAGTCGGAGAACACGAGCGTCTTTTTCGATGGGGTGTGCCGGCAGACCTCCGTTAGCATATACGAGAGCAGAGATGATGTCGGAACACCCGCATCTGTGAGATTTACCCATTTTTCACAGCCAGGACAAGAATCAACAGGAGATCCTACACTAATGGGCGCGAACTCCTCGTCACCGTTTCCGGGATCAATCTCAACATATGGTTCATGACAACGCCGGCAAAACTGCACTTCAGGAAGACGTCGGTTACACTCGGGGCAACGGCTGTCGCGGAACACTTTCTCGCACTCTCGGCACCAGTACACCTTGTAAGGAGGTTTTAGGAAGACGTGATATTTCTCGGTCACGACGCCCGCGAGACGCCCAAATGCCATAACCGTCTCAATGACCCCTTCAGGGTCTTCGACGCCTTGGTTCCGAGCGCGAGTCAGCAACTGGTCGTAGGATTTGAAGCCAACGACGCCAGTGGTGTCCGTCTCGAACCACGTAGCAAACGCAGCGACTTCAGGGACGTTTGTCAGTACATATTCGTACCAGCCACTGTTGGTTCCGCTCTCGTCGATAACGGCCTCGACGAGTTCGTTCCGGCCCTTGACGGAGTTGAGTACTGATTCGACGTCATCAAACTCCGTTCTAGCCAGTGACAAGAGTCTCGTTTTGATAGCGTCAGTTGCCCACTCTCCGATATTGGTCTCGATTTCAATTTTCTCGTCTGCTACAAGGCCGACTTCACGCGCCGTTGAGAGCGCATCTTCGAGGTCGTATTCTCTAAGATGGCTCGTCGGATCATCGATGTCCCCGACTGCGAGTGCCAGTACGTGAACAAGATCGGCGATGTCACAGGGAGAAAACCGTCCGAACTCAGGTTCGCCAAGAGTAGGAAAATCTCTTCCAGTGAACCCAATTGTGTTAATTTCGTCTTCCTCCGTCCCAGTCAACGAACTCGCCAGCTCTCGCGGGTTATCCACCGTGGCGGAGACCATCGATATCTGGGGATCCCGGTCGTCGTAGAAGTGCTTGAGACGCCGGGAGAGAAGGGAAACTGCCGCACCTTGGATCCCGCTCCAAACGTGGGCCTCGTCGAAGACGATGTGTTCAACGGGATGTTCTCCGGGCGTATTTCCGAGTACATCCCGGGTTTCATCGTTGTCACTGATGAACATATAGTCGAGTGCCTCCGGGACGGTCAGCAGAATATCAACACCGCGCCGGATGCTATCGCGGGTAACCCGTATCCAGGGGTACTGGTTATCGTCCGTCCCCACGTTCGTTTCGCCCAGCACTCGGAGTTTGTCATCCGGGTTCCGTGGATCCTCAAGCCCGCGGATGTAGGACCCCGGTTCGACTTCGTGGTCTCGTGTACCGACGCGGGTAGGCGTGTCGCCGTCCCAGATACCAATTGTGATCCGTTCGTCGGAGTTTCGATAGCGATTGATTTGGTCGAGATAGGCGATGAATCGATTTAACTGATCCACGCCCAGGGTCTTCATCGGATAGAGAATGATCGACTTCAGCCCGTCCTCCTGGGTCGAGAGGCAGTGATTTAGAATAGGGAAGAAGAAGGCTTCCGTTTTCCCGGTAGCCGTCGGTACGGCGAGGACGTTGTCGCGGTCCGTCGTCTCGATCTGCTCGATCATTTCGGCCTGATGCTGATACAGTGACCCCTCTTTGCCACCGAAGAGTTCCTCGTTGACAGCATCGATTATCTCGTCACGGTAGCCGAGGCCCTTAAGAAACTCCGACGCCGGCTGATCGTGGAACTCCGGAGCATCGACGAACTCGACGTATGGACCCTTCTGTTCGATCAGGTCGTTCTCGACGAACGACTGGGCATTCGTGATTCCGTTCACCTGGTTTAATTTCGTCATCCGACGGTTCCACCAGGTAATTTCTGCGGCTCGGTCTTTCGCGCTCGCAAGCGTATTTTGAGGTGTTTGCATTTGTGAGGCGTTGGTTGGTTGTCTGGTTGGTTTATGGGCGGGACATAAAACTGCTATCCGATGACGGACGCAGTCGATTCTTTAGTCACTGAAGCCCGTGTACACCTCCAGATTCACCTTACGTCCGACGGCCAGTTCCGGCACCTCGGACTGCGTGAGCGTGGCCTCGCCGTCCGGCTGACGGTCAGCCACGCCCAGAAGTTGATACAGTTTCTTCCAGGCCTTCTGACGCTCGTAGTCCTTGACGTCGGGACTGATTGCGCGGAATATCGACTTCGAGGCGATGATGAACACTTTCCGCTTCATCCGCGAAATACCGACGTTAAATCGGTTCTCGTCAAGCAGGAAATCGGCGCGGGAGTTGACGTAGCCCTGGTTACCTGCCGTCATGGATAGCACCATCACGTCCTTCTCGTCACCCTGGAAGCGCTCGACCGTGTCTGCCGTAACTCCCTGAGGGATACTATCCTGCATCCTCCGGCGCTGAAGTCGGAAGGGGACGACAACTCCAGCAGTCACATCATCTGATCCGGCGCTCTGGTCCGAGGCGATGGGAAGTGCTTCTAATAGCGTGTTCGTTATCGCTTCTTCGACAGGGCTGTCTTTGGTGAACTGGTCGTCGTCGTGGAGGAGCAGTGTCACCCGCGGTTCGGGATCAAGTGCAGCCTGGGCCCAGTTGGGGAGACCTGAAGCACTGGTCACATCCGGAATCAAGGGCCTATTGACCCCAGACGAGAGCGACAGGTTGTCCTTTTGATAGAACAATTCTGTTTCCAGATCCGCCATCGGGGTCGTGAATCGATACGTCGTGTCGAACTGCACAAGAGGGAGGACGTTATCGGGGTTCGACCACTGAGGGGGCTCACGCTCTAAGTACTCCAGCGTCTCGTCATCGTCGGTCTGCCCCCGGAGGAAACGCATCAGGTTCAGTACTGAGAGCGACGGCGTGTGTTCCTCTATCGTCTTACGATCTTCTGACTCCCAGTCGTGGCTCTGAATGGGGCGCATCTGCCGATGATCGCCGATCAACATCAGCTGACGACTCTCTCGCAGGAATGCACCGAGCAGGAACAGTAGCGGCAAATCCATCATACTCGCCTCATCGATCAGCGCATAGTCGAACACCCGGGCATCGCCGGATCGAATTAGCGCGTCAACGTTGTCCTCGTTGTCGAGAGTGATGTCGTCCACGTCCTCATCGATGATCGAGGCAACTGCATCAGTCAGATTTCGGAGCGTCACGGGCGTCGTGAAAAATATGACCTGGTCAGCCTCGTCACTGGCCATCGTCTCCTCCCAGAGTTCCTGCAGCCTTGACCGGTCCTCGTAGTACTGCAAATCCTCGAAGTTAGGGTTCGAGTGACTGAGCCGCTCACCGGCTGAACGGACGCGAACTAACCGGAGATCGGCCAGCATACCCTTTCGATCCATAAGCCGTTCGTGGGCATCAGCGACCGCCTCAGCGGCTTCATCGACAGCCGTGTTCGAGTGCGCCGAGACTACGCCTCCGAACGACTCCTCTTTCTGTTCGAACGCGTAGGCCCGACCGAGGGCCGCCGGCGCTTGGCCGTACGATGTCTTACCAGTCCCAGGAGGCCCCTGTGCCACGACCACAGAGTGATTCACCTGGTTCACGAACTTCTTCTGCTTCTTGTTCGTTGACTCGTCCATGACGTCGTCGAACTCGGTCAGGAACGACTGCAGGGCCGACTGAGAACAGAACGGCGTCGAGTACTGTAGCGCCGTCTGTTGGTTGTGGTCATAGAGGTCGAGGAGGCGGTTGTGAATATCGTTCTGACGCGCGTACCGAATGGCCTGACGAGCGCGAGAGCCGGAGAAGTCATCGACGGCCGGGTCGAGCACCCACGCCGTACCGTCCTGAACGAGTTCGACATTGTCTTCTAATTCTTCGGGATCGTTTGTCCAGCCCTTGTGCCACACCATACAGGGTTCACCACGTCGCCGATACCGCCACGGTGCACTGACGCTGACTGTCCCCGCAGTGGTGTTAACGTGATTGACGAACCCGAGTACGGAGTTCGCATAGTTCGCAGGCTTCTCGACCGTTTCCTCGTAGGATCCATCAGGTTGCTCTCGAAGCGGAGTCATCACGACCATGTCACCCGCTTCGATTGCGAGCGGTGTCTCCGCCTGTAGCCCGCTATCAGGCCCGTCACCGATATCTCGGATAATCCGGCCGTTGATCTGCCGGTCGTCGTCTTCCGGCGTTCGAGTACATTCGAAGGGAATAGCACGACCAGCAGCGACACGTTCCGCCAGGGATTTCCGGTAGTGGTTTTCCCGGTCTCGCTGTCGGGTCCCGAATTCGAGATTCTGGTACTCAACGACGGTGGACTGGAGAGTGCTGTTACCCAGAGAGAGATTGGCGAGATTCCCGATGTCGATTGCCTCCTTGGGAGTGAACGCGTCTTTACCGTCGATAGACCGCTCGATGTGCTGGTATGCACCACAGACGGCTTCGATCATCTCCTCGATGTCGTCGAGAGAGATTCGCTTCGACTGCCCGTCTGTGTGGTGGCGGAATCGGATGATCCTGTCGCGGGTCTCCTGGTCGTCCGCCCAGTCGGGCTTCATCCGGTCCAATTCGTCGCAACCCCATATGTACTCCAGCGGAAGCCCGTCTTGATGGCGGCCTAGTATCGGATAATGGTTTTTGAAGTAATCCTTGCCGTTCGCGTCCGGAACCTGATACCCTTGGTCGAATCGCGGGACGATGCGGTCCCCTTGCTTCTTGAAAGGAACCCCGACTTCGAAGAACCCTTCAGCGAAGGTAGTTTTCAGAGGAATTCCGCTGCTACGCGTGTCCTCCCACGAGAAGTCGGTCCCGCCGAAGAACTGAGTTGCCGTTTGGACGATTCCGAGGCCCGGATAACGTAGCGCGTGGCGCTGGCGGAAGTCATCCTGAAGGATGCTAACGGCCTCCTGATCGATGTCCGCGCGAAATCCGAGCATCGTCTGGATGGCCTCGGAGCCGTACAGCTTGTCGTGCCGCTTGACCGCATCCATCAGCGCGTCACGCTGGCTGTTAGAATACGGGTAAAGGTGGATGTAGCCATCATCAGAGCCGTAGCCCGTATTACCACTGAGATCAGGGGCTACCTGATCTACAGCGTTGGCCAGCTTCTCGAAGAAGTCTTCGAGGAGACGCTTTTCTTCGTCAGCGGCGTCGTCGTGATCGTCAGGGAGGCCGGACGGACGAGCGATGACGAACACGCCGTCGTCTCCTGTTTCTTCTTCGTACCGAGTGGATGTTACCTTGGCTGCGAGGAGAACAACCCTGTCACGAACGTGGTCTACCTGGACATAGGGGTAGATCCGAATCAGCGACTTCCGGGGATACTCGTCCCAGCCCTTCATACTCGGGTCGTCATCGGGAAGGTTGCTTCCGGTACCGATCAGGTACTCGCTCCAAGGACCTACGCTCCCCGCTGTTCGCTCCCATTGTGAGTTGAACTCGGGATCGATCTCGCGGAGGAACCGATGGGCGACCTGTGCCAGATCTGCGAGGTTTGAGATTTCCGTCTCTCGCTGGATGTCACGAACCTTATCAGGGTCTCTCGGTTCGATGTGGTCGTACCGATACGGCTTTCGCGCCCATCCGTCAGTAGGGAGTTCGTAGAGATCGACGATGTCGTCGATCTCCGTAATTCCGAATTCACGGAGCGACTCCTGGACACCCTCGGAAAGACCAAATGTACCCAGAAGTTCCAATCCGTGGTTCGTTACGCCCCGAGCGAAACACTTCGCCTGCTTCGAACAACCCTCACATCGCGCGTCGATCCGGTTGTTCGGTGGGTCGTTCGGGTCCGCATCGTATAGCAACTCGTCTAAGGTTCCGTTCTCTTCGAGCAGCAGACCGATGTCGTTTTTCCGGGTGTCCAGTTCGAACGTCCCTAGACGGTTGAGTCGGAGACCGGACGGAGTCACGACTGCCGAGAGCGGAGAGTCCTGTGCGACGATACTCGCAGTTATCTCTGCCTTGACGTCCAACAGGTTCTCGAACTGCAGAACGTACACCGCGGCCTGCATTTGATGATGCGTCTTCGCAGTCGTCGCGGATTTGACCTCGATGACGCGGATACCTATCCCTGATTCAGTCGGATAGAGGATGACGACATCGACTTCGCTCCGGACAGGCCAAACACCGACGTCCACCTCTAGGGGAGTCTGATAGAGAACGACCGGTCGGTTGACCGTCCCGTCTTCGACGTGCTCTACCAGCTCTTGGATCCGCTGCATATCCCTTTTCGCGTCCCCGTGCCAGGTTTCGTCGAAATTCAGCGAACCAGGTGATTGGTCTGTCCCTACACTATAGACGTCTTTTTCGAGCAGCGCCTCTAACTGCGACTGCTCAAACTGCATCCCAGTCTCTGCGTACAGCGGACTGAGAGGCACATCGTCAACGTCGGCGTTGTCGAAGAACCCGTCCACATACTCGTGAAACAGGTACATCGAACACTGCCCTAATTTGCAGAACTGGGCGATACGCGACGGATGAAGTGTCTGGCGTTTCGAGCGCGTCTTACTCATCGAAAACCACCTCCAGAGCGGCGCTCCACGACGCGCGGTTATCCCGGCACCACTGGCACTCCCTGTCGTCCGGTAGCCGGTCGTAACGGTAGCCACACCGGTCACATACGCAGAGGTGGTCGTCGTTGAGCCGTTCATCGCCCGTGTAGACGACAGTAACGATAACTCCATCACGGGCGATAAGAACGGTTCCACTCGGCTCATGTAGGCGTCCCTTGGTTCCTACGTAATCCGGAACGCCGACACTCGGTGATCGATACCACGCCTCTCGGATATCGAACTCCGTCACGCCTGCACGTTGGAACCACCGCATACGTGCATGGTTAGAGGGGTGCGGGACGTTTTCCCAGGAGTCGCTTGTTGCTCGTTCCCCGACTTGGGACTGAGCCTCGGCACTCATTCCGTACGCACCCCCTTAGTGCGTATGCGCCCACGCGTGTGAGCTGGTCCGCGAAGTGCGACCACACGAACCCCGGTCGCAAACTGCTGATTAGTCATCTGTACGTCCGTCGTGTTGTTGAATTTTCCAATGGTCATAGTATTGAGGTGATGTCAGCATTGCTCACGGCCTGCAGCCGGGTCGAAGTGCTGACAGCCTTCGAGTAATTGGAAGACGATACTCTGGCGAGTGGCCAAACTCGCCGTCCCAGACGGATTACCACGATGAAGGGGTCCACCGGCTGGGGCCCGGCCAACAGCTTTGTCTTTGTGCGGCCGTCCTAACGGTCAGTACCAAAACGGGGTTTGTTCACCCCGCGGACGGGACAGACCACGAGTTTGTGGCTGCTGCGGGTCGCCACCAAGCACCAGTAGGTCACCAAAGTTCCCTACCAGAACTGATGGCGGTTCGTGACGGTGAATCTCGCCGAGCTAATGGACTCGCAGAGGTACCCCTGTTCGATTGCGCAGAGGTGTCCCTCACGATCCCAGGCCTGCCGAGCAGATGTCAGCTGCTCGCAGCGAGCTATCGCCACGGGAAGGGGCGTACCAGAGTCCTGTGGGCTGGGACGAGCGAGCGTGTTCATTCACGCGGCACACGGTTCGAGCGTGAACCGATTCAACACGCGATGCAGTGCGAACGCAGGCCCCCTAACACAGGACCGAAATTTTTGGTCATGCCACCGCAGTCACATTTATTCCAAGAAGCAGCGGATGGCGAAGGCTATTTACCAGTAGAACGCCTTGCTTAAATCACAGCAAGGCACTACGGTGGTGCCATCGTGCTGTCTTGTCAGCCCACCCATACCGGGCTCCAACCAAGAATGGGTGGGCGTGTCACAACCTTTCGCGTAGTGTCAACCTCCTTTGTATCTCCTACATCGGAGCGGATGTATATAAAACTTCGGTCCAGAGATCTTGCTCTACAGGGCCTGAAAGGCCCGAAATTGGCCGAATTAGTGTTTGAGTTCGTATGTATATAACAGGGTGGTTATGTCGGATAAATAAGTCGAAAACACCAGGTATTTGTGATATATGTGATATTGACACTAGTTCCAAGCTCCACTTCTCCCAAACTTTGAAAATGACTTTTTACTTACCAGTATGAGGTTTTTCGGGATTTATTACACAATTTGGAGGAGGGAAATTATTCTGGCTTCTGAGTGCGAGTGGCATTACCGGCAATCAGAATTTGAAACTCTATTTGATCTAAACAGGGCTATAGAGGTCAAAAGCAGTTTACACGTTCTCATTAGAGTTAGGTCAATTAGAGGGTGACCATCAGAAACTCTCTGAGAGAATTTTCTCACTACTCTTGAATTGAGTTGGAAGAGAGAATCCGCCGATAATTGTAAATATTACCTCACTTCCCCCGAGCTATCATTTCGATTCGCTCAACCTCATTATGGCAGTACAGGTATTACCCGGTTATCTTTTCCACCAGTTATAAGATGGAGAGGGGCAAATCTATGTATGTCATGGCCACGCGTTCCTCAGCCCAAGAGATCTCGGATGAGCAGATGGATGCGATTTTAGAGTTCATAGATGAGGAGACAAAGATGAGTGTATCAGAGCTGGCTGACCAAACCGAATACTCTGCTCGTCAGATTCAGCTCATCCTTGAGGCGCTGATGGAGCGTGGGCAAATTACTAGTACACCGGACTGGCAGTACCGACAGTCGAGACGGAGCGAGGCATAGTCGTTCTCAGTACTGGTTCGCATTTTATGCCAAACAGTGATCTACTGGCCCGTTCAGACCGATACGTTTCGGAGACGGATGATGAATGGGCTCGTTCTCCATTTGAGCGCGATTGTGACAGAATACTCTATACCCGAGAACTGCGACGGCTCAAAGATGTAACTCAGGTGGCGCGTGCTGGAGAGTCATATCTCTATCACGATAGGCTCTCACATTCGCTTAAGGTTGCACAGATGGGGCGCTCGCTTGCACAACTAATCAAAAAGCGCCCGCGGAACGAGGATGTGGAGTTCAACCCAGTTCTTGATCCGAATGTGGTTGAAGCCGCGTGTTTAGCTCATGATCTGGGGCATCCGCCGTTCGGTCATCTCTCTGAGGAGGCACTTGATGAAAAGGTTCGCAAAAAGACGAACCCCTGTGAGAAGGATTCTGATGGCAACAACGAACTCGGGGCGTGGGCAGAACAAGAGGATATCGAGCCTATCAAACTTCCGATTTTTGGGTATGAGGGGAATGCACAGTCATTCCGCATAGTGACGCGGCTTGCCTCCCACTACAAGACAGATGCGGGACTTAATCTGACTAAAGCAACGTTAAATGCCATTCTCAAGTATCCCCGTTCCCGTGCAGAGGACGACAACAAGTGGGGATACTATCCGAGTGAGAGCGATCGGTACGATTGGGCTCGCAAAGGTATCTCTGAGGGAAAAACCTTGGAGGCGGAGATAATGGATTACGCGGACGATGTCACGTACGCGATTCACGATGTCGCAGACTTCTACAAGGGTGGTCTCATTCCACTGGATCATTTACTCGGTGAGGCCAAGCGTCGGGAAGAAGCCCAACAACGGCTCATACAACAGAAGAAGGAGAATATCGCTGAGGAAGAGGATCGAGACATTAGCGACATCGGCGATGATGAAATCGAAGTCCAAGATGAAGAACTACCAAGTAAACCGACTCTCTCAGAATTCGAGACATATCTTGAAGAAAGCGATGAGATGACGTTGAAACAGACGACTGTAGAAGGATTCTTTCGTGGCCTGTCCCGATTTCCTGGCGTTCGTAACAACCTTCTCACCCCGTTTTCAGGAACGGACGAAGAAAACGATACCTTAGGCCGGCTCGTCTCAAATCTTGTAAGCCGTTATCTCAATTCCTCTGACCAAGAGAGTCCAGAATTCGTATATCTCAAACATCAAGAAAAGGATGATGAGTATTGTCTATATTTGGACCGGCAGTTTCGTGAGCAAGTTTGGATGCTTAAGAATCTCACATTCTACTACGTAATTAGTGATTCTTCATTAGTCGGTCAGCAGCGAGGACAGCGACGTATTATTGAGGAGCTCTTCGAGTTACTCTACGAAGAGTCAGGGCGGGATGATCTTGATTCGTCAGCGATTCCGTCACCGTTCCGCGATTGGCTAGAAGAAACTTCAGATGTTAATTGGCCGTCACCCATCCATCGTCGTGCGCGGATTGTTGCTGATATGATCGCTATGATGACTGAACCACAAGCAGTCACGCTTCACAAACGACTCACGGGTGATACTCCTGGGTCACTACAAGACGAAATTGTCAGGTAGCCTCCTTTTTATCACTAAAAAGAGACGAAAGTTCCTACAGACCTGGTACTCCGTGAGTTTGTGTTTGCGTCCTACGAGGAGTACCTAGCGTTCGCGGTCTAGTACTCCCTGAATTCCACGAGAAATGTATCCTCAGTTACTGTGTTGGGTGAGGCAGTAGGGGAGTCCGGTGACTTCGACGGCTTCGACGTCGGGAGCTTTGATGGCGGCTTGGCCTTTGCCGTATTGTTGGAGGTCTTGTTCGTAGCCGCGGGGGATGGAGGGGACTTTGGTGATGACTTCTTCGCGGAGGCCGAGGAAGATGTTGGTGTTGGTTTGTTTGAGGATGTCGCCGTCGATGTCTTCGGGGTTTTGGGTGATCATGAAGAGGCCGAGTTTGTCTTTGCGGCCTTGCTTGACGGCGTCGCGGGCGCGGTTGACGATGTATTGTTCGCGGAGGGTGCTCGGGTCGGAGACGTAGTTGTGGGCTTCGTCGACGGCGACGAGGAGTGGGGTGTCTTTGACGTTGGGGTCGACATTGTAGTCGTCGATTTTGTTATCGATGATGTAAGAGAGGATGGAGAGGACGGTGAGGTCTTCTTTTGCGCCGTGGAGGTGGCTGGTTGGGATGACGGTGACTTGGCCTTCGCGGAACACGGCGTTTGACACGTCGGACAGGGGGTTGGTGCCGTGGTCGAAGACGTCGCGGTAGGCAGCGTCGGTGACGCGACGCATGATTGCGCTCCACGTGCCGTCCTCGATGTTGTATCGCTGACGGAGGGGGCTTTCTGAGTCGTCGTTGTCGCGGAGGTACTGGAGGAACCCGTCGTACGTCGGCGTGTCAGTGTCGGTGAAGTACGCGTCGATGCAATTTTCGAGGGCTCCGCGCGTGACTTCCGTCGGTGTGTACGGCATGAGGAGCTGCGGGCGGTGCTCGACGAGGCTGAACGGGATCGTCAGGTTTCGACTCTCACCGGTTGTCGGGGCGTTTGTGTTCCCGATGTCGGGGATGAACGTCTCGAAGTTGTCGATGCCGCCGACCTCGATGCCTTGCCGTTCGAGCCGCTCAACGAGCTCGTCCTCGTTACGCAGTTCAGGGTTGTCGTTCCGCATCTCGGAGTACTCGTTTTCGGGGTCGAGGATGACGAGGTTGAGGCGGCTGTGCTCGGTGTCTCCAGTCTGGTGGTTCTCTATCGGGTATCGCTTGTCTGTGGCGAATTGGCGGAGCAGGTTTTTCGTGAAGTGCGTCTTGCCTTTCCCGGTGGAGCCAGCGACGAGGGTGTGCCGGAAGATAGCGGGTTCGCCGGATTCGACGTCCTCGGTGACGGGGTCGACGCCGGGGTTGTCGATGTAGTATGGAAGTGCATCGCCGTCGACGGTCATGCGGTCACCGCCAACAGAGAGGTACCCGGCGAACACGCCGTCTTGCGGGATGTTTAGGCCGGTACGAAGGTACTCTTCGTCGAGTGAGAGCGCAACAGGTGTATTGGGCTTCGGGATTTTGTTGACGATGCTGCGTTCGAGGTCATCGTCAGTGGCGGAGATGATGGCAATGGGTTCGAGTTCGGCGACGAGAACGAACTCTGTCTCGTCGAGGGTGTGGGCTGCCGCGATGCGGTTGTGGGTGTCGGATTTGTCGTCGAGTTCAGTGTAGGGTTCGTATCGGAGTCCATCGACGATGGCGAAGAGTTCGTCGGCTTGCTCCGTTGGGTCTGACTCGGGGTATGGGATTTGGACGTAGTCGCCGACGCGGACGTCGTCACGGCAGTCTGTTTTTACGAACGCGTTGACTTTGTAGTCGCTACGCGTGACGTGGATTTCTTCGCTGGCGACGACGTGTCCGAGTTCGTCTTCGTCAGCGTCAGTCAGCGAGTTCGGAACCGTCGTTTCCGGGACTGCAGCCTGGCCGTTCGTCTCTGAGTCTGTCGTTCCAGCCATGTCACCGGTTGGTTCGGCGGTGTCCGTGTCGGTACTCGTTTCGTTGTCGGTGACGGGGTCGCGGTCGAGGAGGTCTTCGGTGCTGTCGCTCATTGTTGGAGTTGGGTGTCGGGTGCTTGTTCGATGTCGTTCCAGCGGCCATCCCAGTTGTAGTCGTGGGCGTAGTCTGCGGCGGTGAGGAAGTCCCGGATCGTGTCGCGGTTGTCGCGGCTGATCCGGGCGATCCGGTCTGCGCGTCCGACCGCTCGCGGGACATCCTGGGTTTGCGCGATTTCTTTCAGGACCTTGTACTGGATCTGGTCGCGGGTCTGTACGTCGTCGATCATGAGCCGCGGTGTTTCCACGCGGAGGACGTCGCCGGTTTTCGGGAGGCGAACGTAGAAGAACGCCCGCCGGTAGTCAGCCGGGTCACCGTGCGACAACTCAGCGCTGTACGGCTCTAAGAGCTCGAATGACTGTCCATCGACGGGGGCTTGCTTGTGGACGAACCACGACGTGTACGTGAGGTGTTTGAGGCTGTCGTCGCGGAGCACCTCGGCGATGAACTGGTGGTCACGTGTCCATGGGACATCGGGCCGCCCGCCGTGGTCGTTCGTCACGTGATTCGCCGCGAGTTTCGCGTCCAGGGCGTCGAGGAGTTGACTGATGGTGGAAGTCTTCACGACGCCAATGACCGGATACCCGCGTTCGTATTGGGTGTCGATGACGTCGATGTAGTTCCGAAGGATCTCGTCGGGTTTGTCCCATGCGCCAGCAGGCGTGGTGCGACCGACCTGGTCGAGAAGCACCCAGTAGAGGACGCCGAGCGGGTAGACCGCGCCGTCTATGAACAGGAGACCGTTGAGCGTGTCAACGTGGGTGGCGGCGTGGGTGCTTTCGGCGAGGCCTTGGGCGGCGCTGGCGACTGATTTCGAGAGGGTTGCGGAGCGGTCGGTCGGGGGGAACTGGACGACTTCGCCGTTGACGCGGTCGGCTTCGAACTGTTCGGCGTGCAGCGTGCTTTCGCTGTCTGCGAGGTACACGACCGTTTCTACAGTGCCGGTTTCCTCGATTCGCTTGTCGGTGTCAGCGCCGGCGACGCCGAGCTTGGCGTACGCCGTATCGACGATGAGCCCGTTGTTGAATTCTATCGGACGTGTGGTGCTGGCGTCGAGCCCGTAGGTCGGCGTTCCCCACGGATCGCCGGTCCACGTGCCGAGTTCATCGATCCGCGTCTTCTGGTAGGCCGGCTCGCCGAGTGCGGTGACGCGGCCGCCGTCACGTGAGAGGTGGTCGAAGAGGCGGCGGGCGTAGTTGGCTTGCCGGGCGACGTCGCGCGGGATGTTCGTGTCGATGTGGTCGAAGATGTCTTCGACGATGCTGAGTGCGCTCGTGTCCATCAATCAGCCCCCGCGGTACGCATTGTGATCTGGCTCGTGTTGTCCGACTCGTCGATGGTTACGTGGCATTCGTGGTCGGCCCCGTGGATGAGAGCTTCATCGTGGGAGACGACGATGATCTGCGGGACGTCCCACTCCTTGATGGTCGTCAGCATCTGTTCGAGCTGCCCGACGTGCCCTTCGTCGAGGAACGTCGTCGGCTCGTCGAGAATGAACGGTGGGAGTTGCCCGCGGTTCCCGCCGTGCAGTTCGGCGATGAGTTTGTAGATCCCGGCGCGGAGCGCGAGGTTCACGATAGCGCGCTCGCCGCCGCTCGCGTTGCTCGGATCTTCGGTCGTCCCGTCGTCACGGAGCAGTCGAATGTCGTACTGGTAACTGTCTCGCCGGTCGTCGTACGTCTCTTCGATGATGACCTGCTGGTAGCTGCTGTTCTTGTAGATCTCTTTGAAAATGTCGTTCGTGTACTCGTTGATGTAGGCGAGGTACTGCTCGCGGAGATCGGATTTCGTGCTTTCGTAGACCGAGATGACCGCGTCGAGCTCATCATAGACTTCCTTTGCCCACTGCTCTTTGTCTTCGTACAGCTCGATCTGGGCTTTCGTCTCACGCAGCGAGGTGAGCTCTGTTTCGAGCCGTGTGCGGTCGTCACGCGTCTCCTGCAGTTCGTCTTGATACTCGTCGCGTGTCTCCTGGCGCTGCTCGATCCGAGTGTTGACGCGGTCTAAGTCCTCACGCAGGTCCTCGACGTCCTCGTCGCCGAGTTGCTCCTCGATGTCGTCCTTCTCGTCTTGGAGGCGAGCGATCTGACTATTGAGGTCATCAATCCGATCACGGGCGTGTTGGATGGTGTTTTGCTCCTGCTCAATCGTCGTCCATAATTCGCTGATGGTGTCGTACTTCGCAACCGCGTCTTCAACGGTTTCCTGAACGGCTTCGACCTCTTCGACGCGTTCCTCGGCGGCTTCGAGTGCGGCCTCGCAGTCGTCGACGACGGCCTCCTGTTCTTCGATCCTGTCCTCAAGGGCCTCGATTTCCTCTTCAACGTCCGCGAGGTCGGTATTGACGTCTTCGATGTCTCCCTCGATATCAGCGATCTCGTCTTCGAGATCTGCCACCGTGTCTTGCTGGTCGGTCACCTGCTCGAACGCGTCTAAGACATCCTCACCCGTATCAATCGCGTCGTTGACCTCGTCGATCTCCGCATCCAGCGTCGCTTCCTGCTCTTCGAGGTCATCGATGTCTGCCTCTAACTCTGTGACGGTGGACTCGTAGTCCTCGATAGTTCCCTCCAGCTCTTCGATGCGTGACTGCAGCTCAGCTTCCTCGTCGCGGAGGGATTCCACTTCGTCTCGTGCCGCTGCCAGCGTCTCATCACGGTAGGTGATCGTATCCAGCAAGTCCTCACGCAACGCCTGCAACTCGTCTTTCCGTGACTGGAGTTCCGCCTTAGTCGCTTGGGCGTCTTCCACCGCCTCTTCGGCATCGGCAATCGCAGCTTCCAGCTCCGCAACCTCACTCTCGATGTGCGAGTCCTCAACAGTCTTTCCGCACTTCGGGCACTTATCCTGCTCACCGAGTTCCTTGATTTCCGAAAGCTCCTCTTCGTAGCGCTGCTTGTCGTTCCGATGTTCAGCGATGGCGTTCCCGATGTCGTTCAGGTCTGCGTTGGTCTCCTCGATGAGCTCCGGAAGCACCGTGTCACGAAGCTCGTCTAACCTCTCAGCTGTGACCTCAACGTCGAAGTCGGAGGCCTGGGCCGCGAGGGCCTCGATACGCTCTTCGAACTCTGCTTCGGCAGCTGTGAGGTCGTCTTCAGCGATCGTCAGCTCGGACTGTACGGTTTCGAGGTCTGATTCTGCGTCCGCTAAGTCATCAGTGGCCGTCTCTAACTCCTCACGCGCTGTTTCGAGATCATCTTCAGCACGGTCGCGCTTCGTCGTGACTTCCCGCTTGGTCGCAGTCACGTCTTCCCGTTCGTCACGGAGCTCTGCAAGCCGCGTCTCGACTGCCTCCTCGTGGTCATCCGTGACCTCGTCCGCATCAGCAACTATTGGGAGGAACGCGGCCGCGCTCTCGTTCCGCTCAGTCGTAAGCGATTCGCGCTCTGCTTTCGCTTCGGTGAGACGGTCAGTAGCGTCTTCGAGAGCCGACTGCAGTCTGTCACGCTCCTCAATGAGTTCTTCACGTTCGGTCCCGACCTCAGAGAGCTCGTCTTCGAGACGGTTCAGTTCTTCTTGGGCGTTCTGCAGGTCGTTCTCGCAATCGTTGCGTTCCGTCGTCGCCTCCATCACGGCTTTCTGCACCGCCTCGTTCGCATCCTCAGCACTTTCTGCAGAGCTCAGGTCGTACTCAACCTCTTTATCAAGGTCTGCGATGGCGCTTTCGAGCGTGTCGATATCGTCCTGCGCTTCCTCGATAGAGGCCTCACTTTCGTCGATGGTAGACTGTTGGTCGGCCCGCTTCACTTGTGCTTCTTCGATCTGCTCTTCCTTCTCGGACTTGCGTTCCTGCAAGTCTTCGTAGTCCTCGATGTCGCTCTTGATGCTGGTTCGGTGGTCTTTCAACTCGTCAATGAACTCCTCGACCTCTTCGATGTCTGCTTCGAGGTCAGCGATGTCGTCAGTAAGGGATTGAATTTCGTCCTCGTACTCCGGCTCGGTTTTCTCGAAGTTGTCAAGGTCTTCTTGGTAGTTTTCCCGGCTGGTTTTGTTCTGGTCTTGGACGCGACCGGCACCACGGCGTGCGGCCTTCATCCGGTCGATGTACTCGTCGAGTTCGTCTAACCCGAGGAGGCTGTCGATCATCTCTGCGCGGTCACCCGCTTCGATGAGCCGGTCGATCTCACCCTGCTTGACGTAGACAGAACTGGAGAAGTCGTCTTCGTCCATCCCGAGCAACCCGATCACCTCTTCACGGACGTCCTCGATTCCAGTCACGGGATCCGAGAACGACTCCGAGTCCAGCGTCGCACTGTTCTGTGTACTCGTCGTGTACAGCTCCCACGTCACAGTGAACGCTGTCCCGTCGACCTCGAAGACCAGCTCTACGGTGCCTTTGTCCTCACCGCGCCGGACCAGGTCATCCAGGTTGAAGTCGTTCGTTCCGACGTTCCGGATCTTCGAAAGGAACAGCCCGCCGAAGATCCCCATCAGCAGGGACGTTTTCCCGGCCCCGTTGTCGCCACGAATCAGGATCGTTCCATCGGGGAACTCGACAGTCTGATCCTCGTAGCTCCGAATATTCTGCAGCGTGAGCGCCTTGATCTTCATTCCTCGCTCACCTCCACGTCGGCGTCTGCGTCATCGAGATCGGTTTCAGCGTCCCGTTCATCGAAGGCCTCCGCTTGGGCCTCCTCGATTAGTTCTTGCATAGTGTCGTCGATGGCTGACTGGGCGAGGTCGTCGTCCGTACGAACCCGTTGTTCGACGTCGGTGGCAATGTCACTCAGATTCTGGTCGGCGAGCTTCTCCTCGATGAGTTTATCCGCGCTCTGGATCTCGCCTTGGGGACCGTCCTCCAGGTCGAGTTGTCTGCGGCCACGATTATCGTCCACTTTGCAGACTGCCGCGCCCTTGTCCATCGCCATATCGTACACGTCGCTTGACGTGACGGGCGTCCGCTCACCCGTGAGCTTCACAATAGCGACATTGTCGTCGAGCTGGTGCCGGTCCAGTTCGTCGCGGGCGTACCCGTGACTGTCGCCCTCGTTGAAGTCGATGCGGATTGATTCGAACTCGCGGGTGTCAAGTTCGAGTACCCGGCGTTCGAGGTCTCCGTCTTCGATTTCGAGAAGGCTGACGGTGCGGGGTTCGATTTCGTCTGTCGCACAGCGCTCGGTTGACCCGGCGTACCACGCTGGAACTCCATCGACGATGCGGCTCTCCGTCTTGTGGTAGTCGCCGAGCGCGAGCGCGTCAATGCCGATGTCTACTCGGTCGAGGACTTCGGTCAGGTCGTGGTCTGCGTAGAACTCGGGTACGAGAGGCTCGAAGAGTTGGTGCATGCCCAGCAGTCGGAACGCGTCAGGCTTTGGAGGTTCTTCGAGGGTGAAATCCGCTGCGTGCCAAGCGGGTTTCGTGACGGCGTCGATCCCGTAGAGAGCGACCTCACCGTTCACCATGGTCGGTGTCTGGTCAAGGCGCTCTGCTGTCCCTGTTTCGCGGATGAGGTCGAGCCATTGTTGGTCCATTTTCCGGTCGTGGTTTCCGACGATCCCGTAGAATGGGATGTCCTCATCGGCGAGCTTTCTGAGAATCTCGATGCAGTTTGTGACAATAGGGAGTGACGGTGTTCGGCGATGGAACAGGTCGCCAGTGTGAATGACCGCGTCGACGTCCTCTTGGAGTGCGCGGTCGATGGCGGCCTCGAAACCGCGCGTGAAATCGTCCCTGCGAATATCGCTTCCGTACTGTCGATTGCCGAGATGTGTATCGCTTAGATGGAGGATTTTCGTCATTGGTATCGAATTACAATAACCTGACAGCGCAGGATACAATAACGTATGGCAACCGAAGTGTAAGTAATAACTCAGAACTGAAAGGTATACGAGTATCAATTAGTGGTCTCTAGAGACCTTCTAACAAGTGAAGCACGGTAGCTATGCCGTCGGTGTTTTGCGTACGTTTATTAACCACAGTGAGGGACCGCTCATATGAGGAAAGGAAACGGCGACCAGATGCACTTACTGGAGCGCGAAAAGGCCGCGTTTGAGGTGAGTCGGCGATGAGTTTTAAGTCGACGGAGCAGGATCAGGACCGATTTGACCAGATTGTCGAGTTGAAACAGGACACGTTCTGCTATCGGCCGTTGTGCGAGGCTATCGCTGAGGAACTGGAGGGTGACGAGCAGTTCCGTGTCCTTCTGGTGTTGTCGGAACAATCCCGGCAGTTCGTAGCCGCCCGCGAGTCACAGGTGGGATGCGATAACGCAATGCGGAACTCCATCGCAGACTACGGAGAGGCCTCAGATGAAGCCCTTCATCGTCGAGCAGATGAAATTATCACGGAGCTCTGCGCGTCATACGTCCGTCAGGATGACCGGTGGATGGCTGACGATCCGGACTCCGTCACCACGACTGAAATCCAGGCGGCTTTCGACGGAATCGAAGAGGCAATCCAGTGGCTTAACGACCATGAAGAGATCGTAGAGCGATTGGAAATTACGTACCCGGAGGACGAATGGTAACTCCAGCCGTTCTGATCCGCTTCAGAAGTTAGGTTCTGTTTCATGTACACAGGTATGTACATGAGTACGTACACGGGCATGTACCTTGGTCAGAGCAGGATTTTAGGGGGATACTCACTTTGTCGACAGCATGTTTCGACGGGCCTTCCTAAGCGCGCTTTCGATGATTCCGAGAATCCCGCACCTTTCCGACCGATACCAGCAAGAGTATCCACCGAGACTGCCGACTGAGGGAAGCCTCATGTTCTGGTTCCATTTCTACGCTGCGACCCAGCGCGGCACGCTGAGTACGGAATGGGCACGCGAAAAGGCAGTGGATGACCTAAAACTCGATACTCTTGATGATGATGAGGCGATTCACATCTTGCGATTGGCGAGCGACGGGTTGTACGATGCTGAGGATATGCCGGGACAGTGGCACGGTATTTTCGAAAGGATGGAAAACGAATCAGTACCTGACGCGAATCAAGAACAATTGGTCCACTAGTATCGTTGGTGCGCACACTCGCTCCAACCGCACGCAGGTTCCGTCCCAACGGTTCTGCGGAAATAATACCGTATGCATCCTCAACTAGTTCGAGAACCGTCCCTGCAGGAATGCGGACCATAGCATAGGCGGTGACAGAGAGTATGGGATCGAGTTCAACGAATTGGTCGTGAGAAAATCCCGGAATTCCCGCCTGCACAGGACCACAGGCATTTGAACTCTGAGTCTAATGCCGCCTCCCAGAGTTGGAGTCTCTCTCGTGCGCGCTCATAGTCGCACCGTGATTCCCTAGTATTATGTGCCCGCGCTGTCATTCAAATGCAAGCGAATCGCATGACACCGGCGACCCCCATCACGAAACGTGATGAAATTAAATCGGCTATAGAGGGGTTCCTTTATAAACGACGTACCGCCGTCTGCCAAATGTTGCCCGTCACGCAGAATGATGGGCGCTGCAGGATTTGAACCCGCGACAATCTGGTCCGAAGCCAGACACTCTGTCCAGGCTGAGCTAAGCGCCCCGTCAGCCGTATTCGGACGCCGCCCGGGGATAAATTAACCGATTCTCGCGAGGCACGCCGTTTAACTCACCAGATCACTAACCATCGATCATGTCGGACGTAACCATCGAATACTGCGTCCCGTGTGGCTTCCTCGACCGGGCCGAAACGGTCCAGCACGCCCTGCTCACGTCGCTGGGCGAGGAACTCGACTCCGTGGCGCTGGTGACCGGTGAGAAGGGCGTCTTCCGGGTACGCGTCGACGGCGAGACCATCTACGACAAGGACGAGGACGGCGACTACGACGTCGACGACCTGGTGGCGACGGTCCGTGACCGGACCGACGCGGCGGCCTGAGCGGGGAAAACAGAACCCTTACCTCTACACCGGCGCCAGCGTCGGGTATGGCCGAGGCCGAAGCGCGAGCGGGGGCGCTCGTCGCCGACGACGTACACAAACGCTACGGCGAGACCGTGGCGCTCGATGGTGTGTCGCTGTCCATCCCCGAGGGCGAGGTGTTCGGACTCGTCGGTCCGAACGGCGCGGGAAAGACGACGCTCGTCCGGGCACTGACCGGAACGACCCGGTGTGACGGGGTGATCACCGTCCTCGGCGCGGCACCGGACGCCGTCGACGCTCACCGCGTCGGATTACTTCCGCAGTCGTTCCACCCGGCGGATCGCCTCACTGCTCGCGAACTGATCGCTTACTACGCGGGGCTTTACGACGAGGGTCGACCGGTCGACGACGTCCTCGCCGACGTGGGGCTCGCGGACGACGCCGACACCTGGTACGAGAACCTCTCCGGCGGCCAGCGCCGCCGCGCCTGCGTGGGAACGGCGCTCGTCAACGACCCCGACGTGCTCTTTCTGGACGAACCGACGACGGGCATCGACCCCGCGGGCCGACGGTCGCTGTGGTCGCTCGTCGACGACCTGGCGGCCGGCGGAACGACGGTGTTGCTCACCAGCCACTCGATGACCGAGGTGGAGCGGCTGGCCGACCGCGTCGGTCTGCTCCGGTCGGGGTCGCTCGTCGCCGTCGGCACGCCAGACGAGCTGATCGCGGAACACGGTGGCGACAGCCACCTGCTCGTCGACGGGGCGGGCGTCGAGTCCGACGCCGTCGCGGCCGCGCTCGACGCCGAGGTCGGCGAACGCGACGGCCGACTCGTCGTCCGGGACGTGGCGCTCGCGGACGTGGGACGTGTCGTCGCCGACTTGGAGGCTGCGGGCGTCGACTTCGACTCGTTTACGTGGGCCGAACCGGGGCTGGAAGACGTGTACCTCCGTCTGACGGGCGAGGCGATGACCGACGTCGAGGGCCGAAGCCGATGAGTCGTCGCCGCCGCATCCGGTCGTGTTTCACCGCCGCCTTCCGTGCGTTCGTCCGCCGCAAGACGGCCGTCTTCTTCACCTTCTTTTTCCCCGTCCTGATCATATTGATCTTCGGGGCACTGGTGCAGACACAGCCGACGGGCGGCGGCCTGTTCGCCCGAGAGCCGGCGTACTACATCCCCGGCTATCTCGCCGTCGTCGTGGTGTTCACGCCGCTGTCCCGCGTCGGGAGCACCATCGCCCGACACCGCGACGGCAACCGGTTCGAGAAGCTGGCGACGACGCCGCTCCGTCGCTGGGAGTGGCTCTTGGCCCACACGCTCGTCAACGTCGCCGTCATCGGTCTCGCGGCCCTGCTTCTGTTCGTCCTCGTCCTGCTCGTGACGGGGGCGAACGTCGTCGTCGGTCCCGGCCTCCTCGCCCTCGCGCCGCTGGTGGTCGCGGGCGTCGCGCTGTTCTGTGGGCTGGGGGCCATCATCGGTCGGGTCGCGGACTCTCAGGACGGCGTCATCGCCGCCAGCAACGCCGTCGCCTTCCCCGTCTGGGTGCTCTCGGAGACGTTCGTCCCACCGTCGATGCTGCCGGCGTGGTTCCGCTCGGTGACCGCGCTCTCGCCGCTGACGTACTTCTCTCGTGGCGTCCGGGCGGCCACCGCAGGCGGCGATCCGACCGGCGCCCTCCTCGTCCTCGCGGCGCTCGCGACCGGCGTCTTCGTCGCCGGCGCCGTCGCCGTCCCGAAGACCGAGTGAGTGGGCCGGCGGTCGGCGAGCGACTACGGGTCGACGTCGCCGTTCTCGACCGCCGTCCCGTCCCCGACCCACCCTCGCTGCTCCGCGAGTGACTCCCTGAGGCGAGTCGTCAGCGCCGTTCGCAGGTCGTCGGCGACCGCCTCGTCCACGTCGACCGCCGCGGCGTCGGCGCCGCCAATCGACAGCGACCCGGCGGTGTCGGCGGTCACGGTCGCCACGTCCCACCGCCGCTGGAAGAGGGTCCGCGAGTCGATCACCGTCTGAACCCGGTAGTAGGGGACGACCTTGATCCGGCGACGGAGGAAGCCGTTCCGGGTGACGACGTGGTGGTCGCCGAGCCAGTAGCCGCGGTGACGCCACTTGAGGTGAGCCGCGAGCGGCGCGAGGAGTGCGAACGGTACCGGCGCGTACGGCGGCCAGGGGAGTCCCCCCGCCGTGAGCAGGTCGGCAGCGGAGAGGACGGCGACGACGGCGCCGAGCGCGAGGAGATAGCGGACGGTGTACCGGCGACGCACCCGCTTTGGCGGCCGTTCGAACGTCGGCGTGCCGAACGACTCGATCCGGCCGGCGAGGTCGAACACCCGGTCGCGGCTGGCGAGAGGGACGGCGGCCTCCGAACCACCCGCGCCGCGTCCGGGCGCGTAGCCAGCGGTCTCGATCCGGAGCGATGCGTACCCGAAGTAGCGCTTCAGCGGATCGTCGACGACGGTCAGCGTCTGCACCTTGTCCAGCGGGATCGAGCCGTCGTATCGGCGGAGCAGGCCGCGTTCGTACTGGAGTTCGTCGCCGATCCGCGTCAGCCGGAAGTCGTAGTAGTTGAGGACGGCCACGGCCGCGCCGCCGAGCCACGAGACGAGGACCAGGGCGACCGCGGCGGCGACGAGACCGACGGCGACGAGGGCGGTGCCCGCTCCCTCGGGGACGACCGAGGACACCGCGGGGACGCCCCCAGAGACGAGGACGAACAGCAGGCCCGGAATCCGGACGTCGAACGACAGGGCGCCCACGAGCGCGAGTTCGCGCGGCGAGAGCGCGAACAGTTCGTCGGGACGCGTCGGCTCCGTGGCCGCGTCGCTCTCCGCGTCGGTGCCGTCGCGTTTGAGGCGGCGAATCTCCCCCTGGAGGCGTTTCGCCTCCTCGAAGTCGACGAAGCGGAGCGAGGCCTCGGTCTCGCTCCCGCCGGCGGTCTCGAAGTCGACGGCCGCGACGCCGAGGAATCGCTGGACGACGTTCCGACTGATATCGACGTTCTGGATTCGACGGAGGGGGATCTCGCGGTTGCGCTGGGAGATCACACCCGACCGGATGTCGAGCGTGTCGCCGCCGAGATCGTACTCGAAGCGGCGGTAGTAGGCCACCTCGTAGCCGACGAGGAGGAGGAGCACGAGCCCGACGAGGGCGACCCCCACGAGACCGCCGGCTGGGCCGAACGCGGCCGACGCGCCCGAAAAGAGGATGAGCGCGGTGAAGACGATGCTCCCGCCGCGCTCGACGACTCGGTAGGGCACGGAGAGCGGCGAGAGCGTCCTGCTCATACGGCGTCCTCGCCTTCGGCTCGGATGGCGAGTCGCTTCAGTCGCTCGCGCAAGTCGTCGGCACCCGCTGGCGTCAGCCCCGGCACCGTCACGTCCGCCCCGCGGGAGCCGGCGGTGTAGACGACGGTGCTCGCGAGGCCGGCGATCCGTTCCAGCGGCCCGCGCGAGGAGTCGACGTGCTGGATGCGAACGAAGGGGACGACCGTCTGGACGCGCGTGAACACGCCGCGTTCGAGATAGAGCGCGTCCTCTCGCACCTCGTAGCGCCAGACGCGGTACCGCGCCAGCGCGAGGCCGACGCCACCGACGAGGAAGACGACGAAGACGGCGGGCGGCACCCAGGCCGGTAGGTCGAAGGCGAAGCGGTCCACGGCCAACACGAGGAGGGCGACGACGACGGCGGAGATGGCGGCCTGTGCCGACCAAATGATCCGGATTCGCGGGTGGAGCCGGTTCATGAGCACCCCTCGCCGCGACGGACGAACATGGTCACGGCTTCCGGTCGGCGATTCAAATAGGTGCCGGGGCGCGACGCCCGGCGTGGGCGCCCCCTCGTCTCACAGGGCGTCGAGGAGCGCGTCCACGTCCTCGGCGGTGTTGAAGACGTGAATCGACGCACGAACCGCGTCGGGGTAGGGGAGCGCCCGGACGTAGACGTCCGCGTCGGCGAGGCGTTCGACCAGCGCCTCGGGGTCGTCGGCCGCGAACGTCACCAGCCCCGACTCGTACCTGCGGGGGCTCAGGAGTCGGTCGCCCAGCCCGTCTTTCAGGCGGTCGGTGAGGCGCTCGATCCGGCCGGTGATGGTGTCGTAGCCGAGCGCCTCGACCGTGTCGATGGCGGCGATCAGCCCGCGATACGGCGCCGGCGAGGTGGTCCCCACTTCCAGACGCGGAGCGCCGGCCGTCAGCTCCAGTTCGTCGGCGCCGGTGTCCACGACGCTCCGATAGCCCACGACGCCCGGCGTCAGCCCGTCGGCCACCTCGCGGTCGACGTAGAGAAAGCCGGCTCCCCACGGCCCGAGGAGCCACTTGTGGCCCGCCGCGGCGACGAAGTCAGCGCCCCACTCGCCCACGTCGACGGGCACCTGCCCGGGCGACTGGACGGCGTCGACGAGGACGAGCGTGTCGTGGTCGTGCGCGATCTCGACGACCTCGGTGATCGGCAGTTGCGTCCCGTAGTTCCAGGTGATGGAGTTCAGACAGAGCAGGCGTGCGTCCGGATCGGCGACGGCGTCGGTGAGGGCGTCGAGGTCGACCCGACCGGCGTCGGTCTCCAGCACCCGCACGTCGACGCCCTGCTCACGGAGGTTCCACCACGGGATCACGCCCGCCGAATGTTCGAGGTCGGTCCGGACGACGACGTCGCCGGGCGACCAGTCGACCGCGGCGGCGATCCGGGCGATGCCGTCGGCCGTGCTCTCGGTGAGGGCGACCTCCAGCGGATCGGCTCCGAGGAAGTCGGCGACGACCTCTCGCGTCTCCTCGAACGTCTCGAAGGCGGCCGGATAGGCGCCCTCAGCCACCGGCGCGACGTACTCGTGGTGTTCGAGGAAGTCGGTCGTCGCCTCGATCACGTGTCGTGGCGCCGGGCCGGACGCCCCGGTGTTGAAGTAGACGCCGCGTTCGCAGACCGGAATCGACGCCCGGAGGTCTTCGGGTTCCATGCCCCTTCCTCGGGCGGGCGGACACCTCAACGTTTCCCGTCACGCCGTCGAGGCGAGGGCGCGTTCCACCCGCCGACGCGCGCGAGTCAGTCGCTCGGCGAGGTCGGCCAGCGACGCGAGGACGGGATAGGACGCCGACAGGTCGGCGTAGAGGTGCTCGCAGAGGTCGGTGGACACGCCCGGGAGAGCGGTCCGGTGGTCGCCGATGGTCTCCTGTCGCCGCAGTCCGATCCCGTCGACGCGCGCGTCGAGGGTTCGGAGCGTCGACCACAGGTCGTACAGGTCGTCGAACGGCCGGGCCGACAGCGGGCGGTCGTCGAGCGATTCGAGCGACGACTCGGTGGCCGCGATGTCGTCGGCCGCGGCCACGAGCGAGTCGGCTTCCCTGTCCAGCACGTCGAGGAACGCCTCGCGTTCGCGGCGGGCCGCGACCGTCGCCGCGCGGACGGCGTCGCGAACCTCCGGCGTCAGCGCCGTCCCGCCCATCAGCGCGGCCGCGAGGTCGGCGCCGAACTCGGCGGCGAGGCTCTCGGCGACCGTGTCGCCGTACTCCGCCTCGTAGTGGGGGACGGACATCACCGTCTCCGCGTACGCCGCCCGGACGCGCGCCAGCGACTGCCCGGACGGCTGCGGGTCCGCGACGAGCGGCGGTCCCGTCGGAACCGTCACCGTCGAGAGTTCGGCGACCCGCCGGTCGAACGCCGCCAGCGCCTCGTACTCGGCGCGGACGGCCGCCCGCTCGTCGCCGACGGCGGCGCGGCCCGCGTCGATCCGGTCGGTCATTCGTCCACGAGCGACCCTCGATACCGAACGACCCCGCCGTGGGTCCGACCCGTGCGACCGTCCCACGGACGGGGACCGTCTCGCGCGCGGTTGCGTGTCACGATACGCACCACTCGTTGTGTCGAAATAAAAATAACGTATGTGAGATACATTCTACTCCGACCGTTCCTGTGAGAGATAGACTCATGGGGAGAGACGGCGCGCCGCGGTCAGTCAAACGGCCGTTTGTGTCTTGGGGGAGTTTTTGGGACGTCGTGGAGTAGGTCCGTCCATGGACCGAGGTCGACCGATCACCCTACTGCTCGTGTCGCTGGTACTGCTCGCCGGCTGTAGCGGTGCGGGCGGCGACGCCGGAGCGGGCGGTGGGGGCGCCGACTCGGCGGTCGCCGAGGAAACGGTGGTGGAGGCCGAACGAGCCGCCGACAGTGGCGATGGCGGGGACGGGGGCGGGGGCGACGGCGCGGACGCCACCGACGGCACGTACGCGGCGAGCGACGACGCGGCCGCCGCGACCGGGCGCTCGATCATCCGCACCGGCGAAGTCCGCCTGCGCGTCGAGAACTTCGAGTCGGCCCAGGAGAACCTGACCGCGGCCGTCGAGACCCGCGGCGGCTACGTCGGCGACACGACGAAGCAGGTCCACGACCGGGACGGCGAGTCGTGGACCTCCGGACAGGTCGTCCTCCGGGTGCCCGCCGAGAACTTCTCCCGGACGATGACCACCATCGAGGGGGAGGGTCGCGTCCTCGGATCGAGCACCTCGACGCGGGACGTGACGGATCAGGTGGTCGACCAGCAGGCCCGGCTGGAGAACCTCCGTGCCGAGCGCGACCGCCTCCGGACGCTGTACGAACGCGCCAACGACACCGAGGACGTCCTCGCGGTGGAGCGCCGCCTCTCGGAGGTCCAGACAGAGATCGAGCGCACGGAAGCCCGCCTCCAGAACCTCCAGCGCCGCGTCGCCTTCTCGACGATCACGGTCGAGATGAGCGAACCCCGACCCGACCGTCCGGCGCCCGACCAGTGGTACGACACGCCCGTCCTCGCCGCGTTCCTCGACTCCGTCCACGGCGTCGGTGTCGTCCTCCGTGCGGCCGTCGTCGCCGCGGCGTACGCGGCGCCGTACCTCCTCGCCTTCCTCACGCCCTTCGCCGTGGCCGGCGGTCTCCTCTATCGCTACCGGCACCGGTTCGGCGGTGGCGGTGACGAGAGCGACGCCCAGGAGTAGGGTTTTGCGCCGGCCGCCCCTACTCCGGCCATGGTCCGGCTCACCGATCCGCTCCGGATCGGCGACGTGACGATCCCCAACCGACTCTATCGGGCGCCGCTTCTGGAGTGTGCGGGCAACGGTGACGACGCCGTGGACCGGCTGATCGACCACCTCGAACCCGCCGCAGTCGCCGGTGCGGGGCTGATCTGTCAGGGCGCGACCATCGTCCGCGGCGAGGGTGGGTGCGCCGCGCCCGGGATGACCCGCGTCCACGACCCCGACTTCGTCGCCCGGCTCGAACGCCTGACCGACCGCCTCCACGAGGGCGGCGCCGCGGTCGCCGTCCAACTCGAACACGGCGGCCTGCGAAGTATGGAGACGTGGCACGCCGGCTACCGTCGCGACCATCCCGACCTCCGGCAACTCGCCGTCTCGCGCCCCCCGGCTCCCCTCCGCGCCCTCGACCGCCTCGGCTTCCTCGACTACGACGCCCACGTCCTCTCGACGGACGAGGTGGAGGCGCTCGCCGAGGACTTCGGGCGCGCCGCGGGCCGCGCCGTCGACGCCGGCTACGACGTGATCCACCTCGCCGGCGCCAACATGGGCATCGTCCACCAGTTTCTCTCGCCGTTCTACAACCGCCGTGACGACGCGTTCGGCGACGGCGTCCGCTTTCTGGCGGCCGTCCACGACGCCGTCCGGGAACACGCCGGCGACGTCCCGCTGATGACGAAGGTGCCCGCCGAGACGGCGGCACCGCCCGTGATCCGCCGGCGACTCACGCGCGACGACGCGGTGTCGATCTGTCGACGCCTCGACGCCGTCGGCTACGACGCCCTCGTCCCCGTCTCGGGCTCCGTCTTCTGGGACATGAGCATCGTCCGCGGGCAGTTCCCGGCGCGGGCGTGGCGTGACGAGGACTTTCGCGAGGGGTACGCCGAGGCGTTCGGCGGTCGTCTCCGGGCCGGACTGGTGGCGCTCGCCAACCGCGTCGAGTCCCGCTGGTACGACTTCGAGCCGGCGTGGAACGCGGATCTCTGCCGGGCCGTCCGCGACGTCGTGGACGTGCCCGTCCTCTGCGAGGGCGGCATCCGGGACCGGCCGCGTATCGACCGCCTCCTCGGCGACGCCTGCGACGGGGTGGGGATGGCCCGCCCGTTCTACGCCGAACCCGAACTCCCCGCGCGACTGCTCGCCGAGACCGACGCCCGCGCCGTCTGTGCCTCCTGTAACAACTGCACCGTGCCGCAGGTCACCGGTGCGCCCGGCGTCTGCCGAACGCCAGCGGTACTCGACGAGACCGGGCGACTGCGAGAAGAGGGTGCGTACGAACGGGGATGAAGTGTGCTTGCAGCCCAATACTATTCCCGAATCGTCGACAGATTGGGGGTTTTGGAGTGCCGAAGTGGAGTAGGAGAACTAGTATTGTAGATACTCTACAAAACTATTAAGTCCGTCCGACGACAACGAATAGGTGATGAGCGACACCGACGACATCGACCGGATCAGAGAGGAGAAACGCGAGCGGCTGAAACGCGCCACGAGCGGCGACGGCGCGGAGACCAGCGAACCGATTCCCGTCGAGGGACCGGATCACCTCGCCGAGCTGACGAGCCAGTACGACGTGGTGCTCGCGGACTTCTACGCCGACTGGTGTGGGCCGTGTCAGATGCTCGAACCGGTCGTCGAGTCGATTGCGGCGGAGACGGCCGCCGTGGTAGCCAAGGTAGACGTCGACGCGAACCAGTCCCTCGCCGCGCAGTACGGCGTGCGCGGCGTGCCGACCCTCCTGCTGTTCAGCGACGGCGAGACGGTCGAGCAGATGGTCGGCGTACAGGATCACGACCGGCTGGCGACCCTCGTCGAGAGCTACGCCTAGAGCCGCGCCCGTCGGTCGAGAAACGGGACCGCGGCGTCCGCGTCGACGACCCCCGCGACGGCGTCGGCCGCGCCGAGCAGCCACTCGGCGCGCTCGATCCGTGATTCCAGGTCGCCCGGGCCGATCCGGAACCGCTCGACCAGCGTCTCGGCGCTCGTTCCCTCGGTCCACTCGTAGAGGATACGCGCCGTCTTCACCGCCGTCAGCCACCCCTCGAAGTCCTCGGTCTCACCCATCGCCGTGGTGAACTCGCCGGCGTGGGCCTGCGCGAAGCGGTACATGTCGGCGCGCTCGCGGTTGCCGAGATACGTGTCCTGCATGTCCGGCGTGTCACAGACGATTTCCAGCGCCGTCAGGCCCGTCACCTCGGTCATCCCCGCCGCGGTCCGGAGCCCGTCGACGATGCGGGCGCCCGTCTCCGGGGCGACGTACTGCCGGGACACCTGCGTCCCGAGTTCCGTCGCCGCCAACCCACCCTCGTCCACGATCATCTCCATCTCGACCAGGTCGGCGACCGCGACGTCGACGACGCCACCCAGTTCCCGGGTCGGCGTCCCGTGTGCGAAGAACGTGGCGTCGAGCACGTCGAGTACCCCCGCCCGCGACGCCGCGAAATCGGAGGCGACGACCGAGAGGACGTGCGTCCGGAGCGCGTTTGGATCGGCGAGTTTCGACTCGACGCGCTCCGGTCCCGCCTCGACGTACCGCTCCCGGAGTTCGTCGCGGGTCGTCTCGTCGCCGACCAGTACCGCCTCGCCGTAGGGATCGAGCCCCGGGCGCCCCGCCCGGCCGCACATCTGGTGGACTTCGAGCGTCGGCAGCCACTCCATCCCCGATCCCGTGTACCGTTTCTGATCGCGGATCACGACCCGCCGTGCGGGGACGTTGACGCCCGCCGCGAGCGTCGGCGTCGCGCAGATGGCGCGCAGCGACCGGTCGCGGAACGCGCGCTCGACCGCGACCCGGTGGGCGCTCCGCAGGCCCGCGTGGTGGAAGGCGACGCCGCCCTCGACGCAGTCGGCGAGTCGACGCCCCGTCTCCGTGCCGTCGAGGTCGCGAATCTCCGCGGCCACGTCGGGCGACGAACCGACGCCCGACCCCGACAGACGCTCCGCGAGCGTCTCCGCCTCGCGGCGCGAGCGGACGAACGCGAGCGCCTGTCCGCCGTCGTCGACCGCCTCGGCGACGAGGGCGTCCGTCGCGTCGGTGGCGTCGTCGGGGTCGCCCGCGACCGCCACCCGCCGTTCGGTCCCGTCGAACGTGATCGAGCCGTCGGCGTAGACGCCCGTCCGGAGGTCGACCGGTCGCCACGTCGACTGCACGAGACCCGCGTCCAGCCAGTCGGCGACCTCGTCGGGATTGGCGACCGTCGCCGAGAGCGCGACGATCTGGACGTCCGGCGCCCGGCGCTGGAGGGTCGCGAGCGTCACCTCCAGAGTCGGTCCACGGCTCTCGCTCCCGACGAGGTGGATCTCGTCGACGACGACGCAGGCCAGATCCGAGATCCAGTCGGCGCCGTTCCGGATGGCCGAATCCACCTTCTCGCTGGTCGCGACGACGATATCCTCGTCGCCGAGTTCCGAGGCGGTGGCGTCGAAGTCACCGGTCGAGATGCCGACGCTCACGCCCGGAAGCTCCGAAAAGGTCTCGTACTTCTCGCGGGCGAGCGCCCGGAGCGGGACGATGTAGAGCCCCGGCCCGTCGGCGGTCAGCATCGCGAGCGTCGCGACGAACGTCTTGCCGCTGGCGGTGGGCACCGCGGCGACCAGTCGACGACCCTCCGTGACGCCGGCCTCGACCGCCGCGGCTTGTGGCGGGTACAGGTCTTCGATCCCCCGCGACTCGAAGTGGTCGATCATCGCCGACGACAGCGGGAGGTCCCGGACGCGCATCACGTCGACCTGCGTCGTCGTCGTACCTAAACCTGCGGTCCGATGTAGCCGTGCTCCGCCAGTCGTTCGACGCCCTCCTGCAGTCGCTCCTGACTCGCCGCGTAGGAGAGTCGAGCGTAGCCGGGCGTCCCGAACGCGCTCCCCGGGACGGTCGCGACGTGGGCCTCCTCGATGGCGCCCTCACACCACGCCTGGTCGTCTTGATCGACGGGGAGCATCATGTAGAACGCACCGTCGCCGATGGGGACGTCGACGCCGTGGTCGGCGAACAGGTCGACGAGCATGTCGCGGCGCTCGCGGAAGGCGTCGCGCATCTCGACGACCGCTTCGTCGGTGTTGCGCAGGGCCTCGATCCCCGCGTGCTGGACGAAGTTGACCGCACAGGAGACCGAATGCGACTGGATCTTGCCCGCCTGCGAGACGAAGTCCTCGGGCGCACAGAAGTAGCCCAGCCGCCACCCGGTCATCGCGTAGGCCTTCGAGAAGCCGTTGACCGTGATCGTGCGGTCGCTCATGCCCTCCAGGCTCCCGAGGCTCGTCTGCTCGACGCCGTACGTGATCTCGTCGTACATCTCGTCGGAGACGACGGTCACGTCGTGTTCGACGGCGAGGTCGCGGACCCCTTCGAGCGCGGCGTCGGAGTAGACGGCCCCCGTCGGATTCGACGGCGAGTTGACGATCAGGAGTTCGGTGTCGTCGGAGACGGTCTCGGCGAGGTCGTCGAGCGCGGGTTCGAGTTGGAAGCCGTACGGCGAGAGGTCGACCCGAGAGAGGTCGGCGCCGGCCATCTTCGCCTGCGCCTCGTAGGAGACCCACGCGGGGTCGAGGAGAACCACCTCGTCACCCGCGTCGACCAGCGTGTGGAAGATCTCGTAGAGCGCCTGCTTGCCGCCGGGGGTGACGACCACGTTCCCCGCCTCGCAGTCGATTCCGTCGGCCCGGAGTTTCTCGGCGATGGTCTCCCGGAGTTCCCGAATCCCGTTCGAGGAGGTGTAGCTCGTGTGTCCGGCGTCGAGGGCCGCCTTCGCCGCCTCGGCGATGTTGTCCGGCGTGTCGAAGTCGGGTTCGCCCACCGAGAGGTCGACCACGTCGATCCCGTCGGCCTCGAGTTCGTTGGCGAGGTTGCTGATCGCGAGGGTGGCGCTCGGCTCGACGCGGCCGACGCGTGCCGCGAAGTCGAAGTCGGTCATGGTAACGTGCGTACCATCTCGACCGCTGCGTTTACCGCTTCCGCTCCTTTCTCGACCCGTTCCCGGGCCTCCGCCCCGCTCATGCCCGGCCCGGAGACGCCGAAGGTGACCGGCGTGTCGCGGTCGAGGCTCACCCGCGTCAGCGCCTCCGCCGTCGCGTCGCCGATCACCCGGTCGTGATCCGTATCGCCGGTGACGATGGCACCGACCACCGCCACCGCGTCGACGTCGTCCCGTCGGGCGAGTCGATCCGCCGCCAGCGGCGCGTCGTACGTCCCCGGCACCTCGACGGTGTCCGCTATCTCGGCGTCCGCCTCGGCGGCCGCCGCCCGCGCCTCCTCCGCCATCGGCTCGGTGACCGACGCGTTGAACTGCGCCACCACCAGCCCCAGTGAGACCATATCCGGCGGGTCGGCGCGGGGCGAGAAAGGCCTTACTGTCCGGGCGGTGGAGGCGATGCGTCGCCCCCGAAAACAAAAGAGTTGTTACCGCCGAGGCGACAGGGCTTAGCGATGCCGTTCGACGATCACCGCCGCACCCTCCCGGCGGTCCTCGCGATCACCGCCCTCGCCCTCGCCGTTCGTCTCGTCGGTCTCGGCGCCCGAATCTTCCACTGGGACGAGGGCCGGGTCGGCTACTGGATTCTCCGCTACCACGAGACGGGGGAGTTCGCCTACCGCCCCATCGTCCACGGTCCCTTCCTCTTCGTCGTCAACGACTGGGTGTTCTCCGTTCCGTTCCTCGGCGTCTCCGATTTCAGCGCTCGCCTGATCGTCGCCCTGGTCGGCGGTCTCCTCCCCCTCTCGGCGTGGCTCCTCCGTGACCACCTCCGCGACGGCGAAGTGGTCGCCCTCGCCGCCGTCCTCGCGGTCAATCCCCTGCTCGTCTACTACTCGCGGTTCATGCGCAACGACGTGCTCGTCGGCGCGTTCGCCTTCGTCGCCCTCGCGTTCTTCGTCCGCGCGCTCGACCGCGGCGACGCCCGCCTCGTCTACCCCGCCGCCGCCGTCGTGGGTCTCGCCTTCACCACCAAGGAGAACGCCGTCGTCTACCTGCTCTGTTATCTCGGAGCGGGCGCCCTGCTGGTCGACCACCGGCTCTTCCGCGCCGCCCGCTCGGACCGCTCGGTCCGCCGGCTCGTCACCCGCGACTGGCGGACCGCGCTCGCCTACCGCCTCCAGGGGTGGGGCGGGACCGTTCCCCGGGGGATCGGTCTCGGCCTCGTCCACGCCGTCGGCGCCGTCGGCGTCTTCCTCGCCGTCGTCACCTTCTTCTACGCGCCCCGACCCGAACTCTGGCAGGCGTTCGCGGCGCCGAGCCGCCTCCCCGGCGTCGTGGAGGCGGCGACCGTCGGCTCGTGGGAGTCGTTCTACGACCTCTGGGTCGCCGGCAGCCACCAGAACCACGACTACCTCCCCTTCCTCTACGACTACCTCGAGACCCTGCTGTACGGGGCCCCCTTCGTCCTGCTTTTCGCCCTGATCGGGTTCGTCGCGGACGGCTACGCCGACGACCGGTACCGCGACCTCGTCGCCTTCGCGACCTACTGGGGGGCGGTGAGCGTGCTCGGCTACCCCATCGCGACGGACATCCGGGCGCCGTGGGCGGCAGTCCACGCCGTGATCCCGCTCGCCGTCCCCGCCGCGGTCGGCGTCGCCGCCGCCGTTCGGCGGGTCAGGGGGACGTTCGACCGGGCCGCGGGCGACGGCGCCACCGCGTCCCCCCTCGACCTCGCCGCGTGGACCCGCCCCGCCGCGCTCGCGGCGCTCCTGCTCTGTGGCGCGGCCGTCGGCGTCGTCGGCGCCAACGCCACCTACGCCAACAGCGCGTCCGACGAGGAGGCCGGACAGGTCATCCAGTGGGCCCAGCCCGAGAACGACCTCAAGGAGACGCTCGAACTCGTCCACGGCGTCGCCCGCGTCACGGACGGGACCGACGTGCTGTTCGTCGGCACCCACACCCCGGGCAACCCGAGCGACGTGCGCTTCTACGTCGAGAACGAGGAGACGCTCCTGCAACCCCGGCCCGGCGGGCCGTCGTGGCACACCCGCCTCCCGCTCCCGTGGTATCTCGAACGCTACGACGCGGACGTGACGAGCATCGCCCCCGACGCGACGCTCCCGGCCGACCCCCCGCCGGTCGTCGTCGCCGCCGACTGGGACGAGGATCGCGTCGCCAGCCAGCTGTCGGGGTACGAGCGCCACCGCCACGACTTCCGGCTCTGGAACGACGAGATCGTCGTGTTCGTCGACGAAGACGCGCTCGCGACGGCGCGAGCGCGCGGGTCCGTGTAGGGAGCGACGCCGACCCCGAGTCGCCCGCGAATCGCGACGCTACCCGCCACGACCCGTCACACTAAAACCTCGCCCCACGGAATCGTGGAATATGAACTACTACGCCGCGGCGGACTTTCTCTCCGACCTCCGCCGGTTCGCAATCGACCCCGGCACGGAGTCTATCCGGGAGTTACTGAGCCACCTCGACGACCCACACGAGGGCGTCGCGTTCGTCCAGGTCGCCGGCTCGAACGGCAAAGGGAGCACGGCCCGCATGACCGAGTCCGTCCTCCGCGAGGCGGGCTACCGGACGGGACTCTACACCTCGCCACACTTCGACGACGTTCGGGAGCGAATCCGCGTCGACGGGCGGGAGATCACCGAGTCCGCGGTCGTCGAGTTCGTCGAGCGGGTGCGCCCGTTCCTCGTCGAACGCGCCGTCGAGGGCGACCCGCTCACCTCCTTCGAGACGCTCACCGCGATGGGTCTCTGGTACTTCGGTCGCTCGGACGTCGACGTGGCGGTACTCGAAGTCGGGATGGGCGGCCGCCACGACGCGACGAGCGTCGTCGACCCCGTCGCCGCCGCAGTGACGGCGGTGAGTCTCGAACACACGGACATCCTCGGGGACACGCTGGACGACATCGCGGCCGAGAAGGCGACCGTCGCCCCGGACGACACGCCGCTGGTGACGGGGGCGAACGGCGAGTCGCTGGCGGCCGTCCGCCGGCACGCACCGAACGCCCTGTCGGTCGGGTTCGACGAGGAATCGCCGGACGTGACCGTCCGCTACGACGGACTCGTCAACCACACCGAGGCGGGCGTCTCGGTGGCCGGGACGGACTGGGGCGTCGAGACGCGCGTCCCGATGCCCGGCGCCTACCAGGCGCGAAACGCCGGCGTCGCGGCAACCCTGGCGCGGCAGGTGGGCGGCGACCGCGTCACCGAGACCACCGTCGCGCGCGGCCTCCGGAACGCCCACTGGCCCGGCCGGTTCGAGGTGGTCGAACGCGACCCGCTGGTCGTCCTCGACGGCGCGCACAACCCCGGCGCCTGCGAAGCAGTCGCGGAGACCCTCGGCGAGTACGACTACGCCGACCTCCACCTCGTCTTCGGCGCGATGCACGACAAGGACCACCGGTCGATGGCCGCCGAACTCCCGTCGGCCGCGTCGGTGTGGACCTGTGCGCCGGCCCACGAACGTGCCGCGGACCCCGCGGTGCTCGCGGCCGCCTTCCAGACCGCCGGGACGGTGGCGACCGAATCGTCGGTCGCGGCGGCGCTCGGGCGCGCCCGCGACGCCGCCGGTCCCGACGACTGCGTCCTCGTCGTCGGATCGCTGTTCGCCGTCGCCGAGGCGCGGCGGCAGTGGTCCCGGCTCGCTATCGGTCGGGCGGTCGACGGCGTCGACGACGTGCGGGCGGTCCTCGACCGCGCCAACGCCGCCGACGCCGAGGCGTCGAGGGAGTGCGTCGGCCGCGTCGTCACGACTCGCCTCGACCGTCGGGAGGCGCGCGCGCTCGACCGTGCCGCCGGTCGCGTCGGCGTCACCGCGGTCACCGCCGACTACCGCACCGGGCGCGAACTCCGCGAGGCCGTCGTGGCGGGGACCGACGCCGAACTCCGGGCGCTCCTCGCTGCGCTCGACGGCCGGGGACTGGGGAGCGTGGCCGACACCCTCCGGAAGCGAATCGAAGACGTGGACGAGGCGGAGACGACGACCGACGCCGACGCCCGCGACTACCCGTGGACGGACCGCCCGTCGATCATGGGCATCCTGAACGTCACGCCGGACAGCTTCCACGACGGGGGCGACTTCTTCGACGAGGCGACGGCAATCGGCCGCGCCGAGGCGATGGTCGAGGCGGGCGCGGACGTCGTCGACGTGGGCGGCGAGAGCACGCGCCCCGGTGCCGACCCCGTCCCCGTCGACGAGGAGATCGAACGCGTCCGGCCGGTGATCGAGGCGCTCGCCGACCTCGACGCACTGGTGTCGATAGACACCCGGAAAGCCGAGGTGGCACGGGCGGCGCTCTCGGCCGGCGCGGACATCCTCAACGACGTGACCGGTCTCGAAGACCCCGAGATGCGGTTTCTCGCCGCCGAGTACGACGTGCCGGTCGTCGTGATGCACAGCATCGACGCGCCGGTCGTCCCCGGCAAGACCGTCACGTACGACGACGTGGTGTCCGACGTGATCGACGAACTCGCGGAGCGGGTGGCGCTGGCCGAACGCGCCGGTCTCGACCGCGAACAGGTGATCGTCGACCCCGGTCTCGGCTTCGGCAAGGACGCCGTCGAGAACTTCGAACTCCTCGACCGCCTGCCCGAGTTCCGGGCACTCGGCTGTCCGATCCTCGTCGGCCACTCCCACAAGTCCATGTTCGCCCACGTCGGGCAGGGATCGGACGAACGGCTCCCCCCGACCGTCGCGGCGACGGCACTCGCGGTCGACCGCGGCGCCGACGTCGTGCGCGTCCACGACGTGCCCGAGAACGTCGCCGCGCTCCGCACGGCCGTCGCGACCGACGACGCCGCGAACACCCCCGCCGACTGGCGGGCGTAGCGCGCCGAGTTTAACCACCCGGCTCGCCTACGGCCGTCCGTGTGTACCCTCACCCTCGCGTGGCAGGTGTTCCCCGACGCTCCCGTCGTCGTCGCCGCCAACCGTGACGAGCGGCGTGACCGCCCCTCGGAGCCGCCGCGTCGGACGGAGTCGAGTCCGGTCGTCGTCGCGCCTCGCGACGCCCGCGCCGGCGGGACGTGGATCGGCTACAACGACGCCGGCCTGTTCGTCGGTATCACGAACCGCTGGGTCGGCGGCGCGACACCCGAGCGCTCGCGGGGCCTGCTCGTCGCGGACGCGCTCCGGGAACCCGACGCTCGCTCGGCCGCCCGCCTCGTCGAGCGGTCGGTCGACGCCCAC
>Ga0207720_100111_pt1 | contig 83205 bp, 65 predicted proteins | sample A23P2SouthBayCA_2_FD_187751 | JGI IMG/M metagenome (GOLD analysis project Ga0207720, IMG submission 187751) | Aerobic enrichment media microbial communities from Eden Landing Ponds, California, USA - A23 E3 (2) (SPAdes) | ecosystem: Environmental > Aquatic > Marine > Unclassified | place... | reverse complement strand
GCGACGGCGAGTGGGACTTCTACCTCGGAATGCACGGCGGCGCCTACTTCACCGGGCATCCGGAGAACCAGGACGCCGAGATCCACGTCACGGATCAGGTCCACCCGTCGAACGACCATCTGCCCGCCAGCTGGGAGGTTTACGACGAGTGGTACGACTTCTCGAAGAGCCCGCGCGGCGACGTGCACATCCTCTCAACGGTTGACGAGAGTAGCTACGACGGCGCGGCGATGGAGGACGGCGAGAAAGATCACCCCATCTCCTGGGCACAGGTGTACCAAGGCGGTCGCGTGTGGTACACCGCTCGTGGCCACACTCACGAATCGTTCGACGAGGACGCGTTTATCGAGAACATCCTCGGCGGTATCCTCTGGGCCGGCGGCTTCGAAGAGGGCGACGCCACCGGCACGGTCTGGAACAGCTACACCAAGTCTCAGATCACGTCCGACTTCGACGAGGGGATGAAGGTGGACACGACGCCCGACGGGCGTGTGTTCTTCACTGACCGTGGGAGCGCCAGCGGTGGCGACAACACCGGAGAAGCGCCGGTGCGCGTCTACGATCCGGAATCTGACGAGGTGTCGACGGCGCTCACGCTCGACGTGTACGCCGGTCAGGAAGACGGGTTACAGGGCATCACCTTCCACCCCGACTTCGAGGACAACGGCTGGGTGTTCATTTACTACTCGCCCGCTGAGGTGGAGGGCGATCAGCCCTATAACCAGTTGTCCCGGTTCACGGTCGACGGCGATACGATCGACCCCGACTCCGAAGCGGAGATCATTCGGGTCCATACGCAACGTGAATCTTGCTGCCACGTCGGCGGGGACATCGCGTTCGGTCCGGACGGCGAAGAGCTGTACCTCTCGACGGGCGACGACACGAATCCGTTCGATATCGGCGGCTACGCCCCGCTCGACGAGCGGTCCGGCGAGAATTCCGACGGTCTCGACTACCGCTACTGGGACGCCCAGCGAACGGCAGCCAACACGAACGACCTCCGCGGGAGCATTCTCCGGATCATCCCCGAAGACGACGGCGGATACTCGATCCCCGACGGAAACCTCTTCACCGGTGACGAGTACGCCGACGCACGTGACAACGGTGAGGTTCGCGAAGAGATCTATCTGATGGGGTGCCGGAACCCCTTCACGATCGAGGTCGACGAAGAGACCGGTCTACTGTACTACGCCGATTACGGTCCGGACGCCGGGAGCTGGGACGCCGAACGCGGTCCGCCCGGAATTGTCGAGTTCAACGTGGTGAGCGAGCCCGGCTTCCAGGGCTGGCCGTACTTCACCGGCTCGAACATCCCGTACCGGGACTACGACTTCGAGACCGGTGAGGCAGGCGACCCGTTCGACCCCGAGAATCCGGTTAACGACTCGCCGAACAACACCGGGCTCGAAGAGCTACCGCCGGCGAAGGAGGCGTCGATCTTCTACACCTTCGGCGGGTCGACGGAGAACCTGTATAACCAGGTTCCGGACTACGCCCAGGAGTACGTTCCGGACGAGGACCCGTGGCCACAGATCGAGGGCGGCGGTGCGCCGATGGCGGGCCCCGTCTTCCGGTCCGAAGACGGCTTCGGTGACAACGCCTTGCCGCAGTACTACGACGGCAAGTGGTTCATCATGGAGTGGAACCAGGGCTGGGTCAAGTGCGTCTCCTTCGACGACAACGGCGACGTGATGGAGATTGAGCCGTTCCTCCCCACTGAAGACTACATCGGACCGCAGGACATGACCGTCGGCCCGGACGGGGAGCTGTACGTCCTGGAGTTCGGTGCAGGGTTCTCCGATCCCAGCGACCCAGGTCTGTACGTGATCGAACAGACGGGCGACGGGGAAAGTGAGCCCGAGCCAGAGCCCGAACCGGAGCCGGAGCCCGATCCGGTGCCGGTTTCGATCCCCTACGGACTCGATTCCGGTAGTGAGGACCACGATCAGACGGCCGCTATCGGGGGCTTGGAGTTCGACAAACTCCCGAACGAAGGAGTCACACAGACCGGGACACACTCCGTCTCCTCGCTGCTTGAGGAAGACGGTCCTTTCTCGATCGAGGAGACGGATAACGACCTGCTGTACAAAACCGAGCATTACGGCCAGGGGATCGGATACGATATCGAGGTCCCGAACGGTACCTACGAGGTCACGCTCCACTTCGCCGAGCTGTGGTGGGGCGTCGAAGGTCGCGGCGGACTGAATACCGGTGCAGGAGAGCGCCTGTTCGACGTCTCGATCCAGGGAACGACGGTGCTCTCCGACTACGACATCTACGCCGAAGTCGGCTCCCTGACGGCGACGACGGAGACCGTCGAGGGTGTCGAGGTGACTGACGGAGTACTGTCGATCACTTCCACCACCGAGGCGGACAACACGAAGTTCAGCGGGATCGAGATCCGTCAGATGGACGGCGGCGGTGGCGGCGGCGGCGGTGGCGGCGGACAGGCCGGTCTCGACCCGGCTCAAACGATCCGGATGGACGGAGGCACGGGTGGCTGGGAAGCGACGTCGCCGCAAGAGGTCCCGGATCAGACGAACCCAACGCTCACGCTCCGTGAAGGCGAAGAATACACGGTCACATGGACGAATGTCGACGGACGCTTCCACAGCTTCGTCGTCAAGGATAGTGAGGGAGAGAGAGTGACCGGGAGCGAGGTAACGAATACCGAAGGCGCGGAGAAAACGCTGACATTCACTGCCTCGGCAGAGATGGCCGAGTATGTCTGTACTCTCCACCCGACTGCGATGGACGGCGATATCGAAATCGTCGATGCCGGAGGGACCGGTGAATAGGTGTAAGACGACGAGATCGGTCGTCAGATCACGAGAGCGGAGCGGAACAGGTAGCTCACACCCGGTGATGGTCGAGGCGAAGCCGCCGACCTCGAAGGGGGTGGCGGCTTCGGCGACTCGTCGGAGCGGTCCACTGTGTCCAGATGTATCCAGAGAGCCCTGTGCGCGGCTGTGGCTGGTCCGCGTACGGAGAGGTCAGCAGAACGAGCAGTAGCGACCTCGCCCGCCGTCACCGGTCTGGCAGAGGCGATTGCGACCCGATCGGAGTCACGTGTCCGGTTGAGCCGCGGCCGGCGGACCTCGGTTCGTCGTCCTGTTCCAAATCGAACCGTTTCGTTCTGAAAAGCAGAACCAACAGATGGCGCGAGTATCAAAAAGAATTACACTAGTACGGATGTAATGTCAACTAAAGAAGTGGACTAAAACGTCTCAGATCGGCACATTCACTAGGATACTAGTCGTATCGGCGGAGAAAGATCGTTCTACAACCGTTCTGGAAGTAAGAACGATCGTCAGTAGTTGATGTTCAGTTCGATGACGTTGGCGGCGCTGAGCACGCGTTCGGGGAGTCTGCCGTGGAGGTCGTCATCGCTGACGCGGCTGGCGGGCGCCGACACGCTGATCGCGCCCAGCACCTCGTCCGAGGAGTCTTTGATCGGAGCCGCGATACAGCGCAACCCTTCGAGCCGCTCTCCGTCGTCGATCGCGTACCCGCGGTCGCGGACCTCCTCCAACGCGTCGAACAGCGCCTCGCGGGAGCCGATACTGTGGGGAGTCTTCTGCGCTAGCCCCCGTCGCTCGATGATCTCCTCGACGCGGGACTCGGGCAGGTACGCGAGGACCGCTTTCCCGAGCGCGGTGGTGTGAAGGTGGGTCCTGAGTCCGGCGTAGGTGTCGAGATCGACCGCCTCCTCGCCTTTCGACCGCATCAGGTACACCCCCATCCCCTGCTCCTCGACGAGCAGGTTCGCGAGCTCTCCCGTCTCGTCCGCGAGCGACTTCACCTCCGGCTCGGCCACCTGATAGAACTCCATCGACTTGCGCGTGGAGCCGCCGATCTCCAGGAACTTCAGCCCGAGCCGGTACTCGTCGCCGGTCTGTAGCACGTACCCGTGCTTCTGAAGCGTCGTGAGGTGGTTATGGACCGCACTCTTCCCCATCTCCACCTCCCCTGCCAGCTCCGTCACCCCGCACGGTCCGCGATCCATCAGCGCTCCGACCAGCGCGAGGGTCTTCTCCGTCGTTCGCACCGGATGTTTTGCTTCCATACTGATCGATCATTATTGAAAACAGTAATAAGTGTTCTGGATAGAAGAACGAACTCGGGGATCACGCAACCAGTTCGAGCGAGTCTCCAGTTCCCGGTCGGGGTCAACGGATCTCGCGGACGAACACTGCCTCGGACGGCGAGGACGCGAGAGAGTGGAACGAATTCACATATTGTAAAACGTGAATGGCGAAGGACCAACCCCGCCGATAAATTACAATGATATGATTGTGATGGCAATAGTGTGAGCTTGGCATATGTAAATTATTAATCGTGAAGAACAAGCGTATTCACATTATGTGAACCCGATATCGGCCAATCACGCGCAGACCACACCGCTATCGAGATCGACTTCGGCTCAGAGTGCGGATTCGATGTCGGTAACGGCGGCAAACAGGTGTTCGGCGAACTCTCGTTCGAGTCGGGTGAGGCTGTTCTGGTACTTCGGCCCCCCGACGCTGACGCCGCCGATGATGTCTCCGTCGGCGTCGTGAACTGGCGCTCCGATCGCGACAAGGCCAGGGGCGAACTCTTCGTCGACGACGGCGTACCCCTGTGATTCGTACGTCTCGAGGGCTTCGAACAGCTGATTGCGGTCCGTAATCGTTTCCTGCGACTCGCGTGGGAGCCCCCAGTGGTCCAAGATCGCTTCGACCTCGTCTCGATCGAGTTCGGCGAGAATCGCTTTCCCGGCAGCGGTGTTGTGAAGGTGATACTCCGACCGATAGCGAGCGTTCGCCTCACTGCTATTCTCATCGCCCGACGTGCCGTAGCAGGCAAGCAGACGCCCGTGCTCGAAGATGGTGAAATTCGCTTCCTGCTCGGTGATGCGCGCTAAGCGATCGATGATCGCTTCGATATGTTCGCCGGTCGGATACCGGTGTCTCGCTCGTTCACCTAACAGCGCGACCCGGAAGCTGACGTGATAGGTTCCGTCGTTTTTGACGAGGTAGCGGCTTTCTAAGAGCGTGTTGAGATGACTGCAGATCGAGCTCTTCGAGCTGTCGACCATCCCGTCCAACTCGTTGAGCGTGAGCCCGTCGTGTTCGAGGATGAGCCGCAGAATCTCCAGCGAGGCCTCGGTCGTCTTGAGCCGTCGCCCAGTTACGTTACCGATCATATACACACGCTTTGATCACGATCGATAATAATTGTTGTCATAATGTAAATGAGCGGTATCGCCCGCGCTCACGCTCTCGATCGGTCTCGGACTCAGATCGCTCTCGATCGTTTCACCCATCCGATTCGCGTGATCGCTTCCGCGCCGAGTTCGCCGAGGAGGCTCGCCGCCTCGAGGTCGTGCTCCTCGAAGGCGTCGACGACGACGTCGCCGGCGCTGAGGACGCCGTGGCTCCCGATCGGGACGTACAGCCCCGAGCGAAGGGCTCCCCGGCTGTGGTCGTCGCCGGTACGGTCGTGGTCCTCGTGGATGACGGGGGTCCCGGTTCGGTATGTCTCCGCGGCCGGTGTGTCCTCGGTGACCGCGTAGTTCGGGCGGTCACCCGCGCGCTCCAGGCACTCCTCGGTCGCTTCAACGGTCTGTAGGGTGTTCCGGTTCTCGTCGACCAGTCGAACGGTGGTGTTCACGAGACCGAGGACGTTTTTCGCGGCGTCGGCGAGAAGCGTTGCGACCTCGTCCTTCGAACTGGCGTTCCTGAGCTCCTGACTCGTCCGCCGAAGGATCTCGATGCGCTGCTCCTGTCGTTTCAGGTCGGTGACGTCCCGGACGACCCCCTGTAACATGACTGTCTGGCCGTCCTCGATGATCGGCGCACAGCGGAGTCGTATCGTGCGCTCCGTCGTCCGTTTGCTGGCGTATCCCACGTCCACGGAAAACGACTCGCCGCGTTCGACCGCCTCCGAGAGACGTTCGAGGACGTCGCGCCGGTCCGCCTCCGCGTACTGGTCGATCACGTCCGGTACCGTCGGCTCCGCGTCGAGTCCGTGGATCCGTCTGGCCTCCTCGCTCCACCACAGCTCCTCTTCGGCCACGTCGTACGTCCACACGCCGACTTCGGCGAGCTGTTGGAGCGTTGTGAGCCGCTCTGCCGTCTGTCTCTCGAAGACGGGAGACACGGTACTCGACACCTCGATTTGGTTCCAGTCTGGGGATTGAGACATGAATACACACATGTAGCAAGGACATGAATATAAATCCTCAGGCAAGGCCGGACGAGCACTGGTCCGATCCGAGCCGTTTCCGGACCGGAGTCACGACAGTAACCCGAATGTTCATTATGGGCTACGGCGTGGTATCACACGTCATGAAACAGAAGCGCATGCAGCGCGGCATGCCGGCGACGCGGTCCCGTGTAGATGACGCGGAATCGATGATGAGCGGTCGGCGCGCGACGCCGACCGGCGGGCCGAGTGCGACGCGACGCACTCGGTCCATCGGGGGGCAGCGATGAGCGTCTACATCGTCGGCACGCTCGACACGAAGGGCGAAGAGATCGGGTTCGCTCGCGACGTTATCGAGGCGGAGGGCATCGACGTCCGTCTCGTCGACGTCGGAGTGATGGGCGAGCCCGAGATCGATCCGGACGTCGACGCCGCGGCGGTGGCGGCGGCGGCCGACGCGGATCTCGAGGCCCTTCGCGAGGCCGGCGACCGGGGGCGGGCCGTCGAAGCGATGGGCGACGGCGCCGCCGCCATCGTAACGCGCGCCCACGAGGAGGGGACGCTCGACGGCGTCCTCGGGCTGGGCGGGTCGGGGAACACGTCGATGGCGACCGCCGCGATGCGCGCGCTTCCGGTCGGCGTGCCGAAGCTGATGGTCTCGACGGTGGCCTCGGGCGACACGGAGCCGTACGTGGGCTACGCCGACATCGCGATGATGTACTCCGTCGCCGACATCGAGGGGCTCAACCAGCTCTCGCGGACCGTCATCGCGAACGCGGCGCTCGCGATGGTCGGGATGGTCGATCGGGACCCCGACGTGGAGACGGCCGAGAAGCCGACCATCGGCCTCACGATGTTCGGCGTGACCACCCCGTGCGTCCAGACGGCTCGCGAATGGCTCGAAGACCGGGGGTACGAGACCATCGTGTTCCACGCCACCGGGACGGGCGGGCGTGCGATGGAGGCGCTGATCGAGGAGGGCGTCATCGACGGCGTCCTCGACGTCACGACCACGGAGTGGGCGGACGAGCTCGTGGGTGGCGTCCTCTCCGCCGGTCCCGAACGGCTCGACGCGGCCGGCGAAGCGGGAATCCCGCAAGTCGTGTCGACCGGCGCGCTCGACATGGTCAACTTCGGTCCCGAGTCCTCCGTCCCCGACGAGTTCGACGATCGGCTCATTCACGTCCACAACCCGCAGGTGACGCTGATGCGGACCACCGCCGAGGAGAACGCCGAACTGGGCCGGATCATCGCGGAGAAGCTCAACGCGGCGACCGGTCCGACCGCGCTGGCGCTGCCACTGGCGGGCGTCTCGATGCTCGACGCGCCAGGGGAGCCGTTTCACGATCCGGAGGCCGACGCGGCGTTATTCGATGCCCTCCGCGAACACGTCGACGAGAGCGTCGAGCTGATCGAACTCGACGCGAACATCAACGACGACGAGTTCGCGATCGCACTCGCGAAACAGATGGACCGGTACATGGGCGGCGCGTCCGAGTCGTGAACGCCGGGTCGCTCCTCGACGAAGCCAGATCGCCCGCCGATCGGTCGTCGTGTGGGCCGTCAACTGGTGTCACCGATGTGAACCACCCAAAGATTTAATTGCTTCTTGTTACCATGTTCCTACGAACGTTGCGATAAACCATGACGAAAAAAACAACGCAAACTGACAGCTCGCGGAGACAGTATCTGAAAGCCATCGGTGCGACCGGTATCGCAGCCGGTATCGCCGGTTGTTCGGGTAACGGCGGCGACGGCGGCGACGGCGGTGACGGCGGCGACGGCGGCGACGGCAGCGACTACGCACCCATCGGGAACTTCCCGCCCGAGGGAGACACTGTGGCCATCGGGTTCAACGGGCCGACCTCCGGCGCGTTGGGTCCCGACGGACAGGATCAGGAGAAGGGCTACGACCTCGCGGTCCAGCACCTCAACAACGGCGGCGGGCTCGTCGATTACTGGGATCGACTGAGCGGCGACGGCATCATGGGCCACGAGGTTGAGCCCACGAAGGCCGACACGGCCGGTAGCGCCGACACCGCACAGGACAACATCGAACGGATGATCCAGCAGGACAACATCCAGTTCTGGACGGGCGGCATGTCCAGTACGGTGACGCTGGCCATGGAGAACGTCGCGCAGCGGGAGAAGGTCCCGTTCATGGGCGGCAACTCCACGTCCGCCAGCATTTCCGGAGAGAACTGCTCTCGGTACTACTTCCACCCGACGTTCCACGCCGAGATTATCGGGATGGCGATGGGCGACGCCGCGCCCTCGGTCCTCGGCGAGGACCGCGAGCTGTTCCATATCTACATTGACTACTCGTACGGGCAGTCGAACCGAGACGCCGCCCGAAAGTACCTCACGGAGAACGGCCCGTGGGAGGACGCCGGCGAGGCCGCCATCGCGGAGGGCGAGACGGACCACAGCTCGCAGATCCAGGCGCTCGAAGAGTCCGGCGCGGACACGCTGTACTTCTCCAGCTTCGGCGGCCTCGCCGCCAGCGGCCTCTCGCAGATGCGCGACGCCGGGCTGACCGACGACATCGACGTGATCATCCCGCACGTCAGCGCGTTCACGCTCGACCCGCTCGGCGCCGACGCGGAGGGCGTCCTCGGCATGGAGCCGTGGAACCCCGCCGCCGACAACGAGCCGAGCCAGGTGTTCATCGACGCGTACCAAGAGGAGTACGACGAGACGCCCAACCAGAGCTCGCTGCACACCTACGAGTCGATGATGGTGTACGCCGCCGCCGTCGAGGAGGCGGGGACGTTCCACCCGCCGACGGTGGTTCGCACGCTCGAGGAGTTCGAGTGGAGCCTCGCGTGGGGCGACTCGGCGTTCCGCGAGGCCGATCACCAGGTCGAGCGTCCGTGGTACCTCGTGCAGGGGGTCGGCGACGACCGCGCCGAGGAGCTCGGCATCCGCACCGAGGTCATCGAGACGACCGATCCGCTGATCTACGGAACCGACGAGTTCCCGGCGTCGGAGTGCGCGATGGGCGAAAACGAGTACGGCGACGAGTAACCACAGCCGCGGCAGTTGTTATCAGCGGGTTGTACGACCCGCCTCATCTCCCGACTTTTTGCGTTCGACGCGTCGGTTGGCTCGCGAGAGCGGCTGACGACAGAGTGTACTGTTCTCACGGAGAAAGTCACCGAATCACAAGATTAACATACTGAAAAATCATGGGTAGTCGTACAATCCATGAGACAGCTAATTCGGTCTGGTTCGAGGTGGCTGGGATGACTCTCGATGCAGCCGTCGGATTCGTATTCATCGCTTTGAGCGTCGCATCGCTGTATCTGCTGGTCGCCATCGGCCTGTCAATCGTCTTCGGATCGCTTAAATACGTGAACATGGCGCACGGCGTCCTCTATCTCGGAGGCGCGTACATCGGGCTCCTCATCGCGTCCAGCGAGGAGTACGGGGGACTCCTCTCCGAGTACGGGGCGATCGGCCTCGACTTGGGGTTCGTAGCCGCCTTGATTCTGACGCCGATCATCATCTTCGTCCTCGGCGTGGCCATGGAGCGGTTCCTCGCGAAGCCGTTCTACGACCGCGATCTGCTCGATCAGCTGTTAGTCACGTTCGGCGTTCTGATAGCGGCTCAGGAGCTCTTCGCTATCGTCTTCGGTCGGACGGGGACGATATACCCCCGTCCTGACTGGCTCTCGGGCGCGATCTCGCTCCCCGTGATCGGAACGCCGCCCGGACTGAGCGCGGCGTCGACGATACGGGTGCTCGTCGTGACGCTCACGCTGCTGCTCATCGCGGTCATCTTCGCGTTCTTCAAATACACCGACTACGGCCTCGCGGTCCGGGCCGGGACCGAAGACTCCGAGATGGCCGAGATGCTCGGCATCCGCGTCGGTCGTCCCTTCCTGCTGATTTTCGCGATCGGAGCCGCATACGCGGGAGTCGCCGGGGTTCTCGGCGGCTCTCTTTTCAACGTCACCAACAGTATCGGGATGGAGATCATCATCCCGTCGCTGGTGATCGTGATCATGGGCGGCGTCGGAAGCCTCCGCGGAACGGTCGTCGGCTCGCTGCTCGCCGGATTCGTGTTCGCCCTGGCGACGGTGGTGGAACCGAGCATGACTCAAGCTAGCATCTATCTGCTGGCCATCGTCGTGCTGACAATTAGACCGAGCGGTATCTACCCCTCTGCGAAGATAGGACAATGAGCACTGATAACGTACAACCCGATGTCGATGACGAATCGTCGCTGCTTAGCGTGGACGCGTGGGACCGGATCAAACACACCGAGCGCTTCATCTTCCTGATCTCGGTGGGGTTCGCCCTCACGTTCTCGTACCTGTTCAGTCGCGCCCCCGTCATCTCGGACGTGACACAGGGGTATCACGGGCTCACGATAACGATCCTCATCTGGTCCATCTTCGCGCTCGGCTTCAACCTCCTGTTGGGACAGACCGGCCTGCTCTCGTTCGGGCACGCGATGTTCTTCGGGACCGCGAGCTACGCGACCGCGCTGTTCTCGATCCACGTGTTCAACGAGCCCCTCACGATCGTCGTCGTCGGGGTGCTGTCGGCGGTCGCCGTCGGAGTGGTCGCGGCGCTCATCCTCCTCCGACTCCACACGGTGTACTTCGCCATCGTCGCGCTGGCGATCGGCCAGTTCCTCTACTTCCTCGCGAGTAACCCGCTCGAAGGGATCACGAAGGGGATCAACGGACTCGAAGTGGAGCGAACGCCGCTCCTCGGAATCGTCGAACTCGATCACCAGTACAGGGGGATCCTCGGAGAACTCGTCGTGAACAACCTGTACCTCTTCGTCGGCGTCTTCTTCGTCGCCGTCGTCATGTTCATCACTCGGATTCGCAAGTCGCCCTACGGGCTGATCTTCAAGGCGATCCGCGAGAACGAGACCCGAGCCTCGTTCGTGGGGCTCGACGTCTGGCGCTACAAGTTCGCCGCGTTCCTCCTGTCGGGGGGGGTCTCGGGACTCGCCGGCGCGTTGCTGGCGGTCAACACGCAGTTCGCGGGCGTCGAACGTCTCTACTGGTCGATCAGCGGCGACATCGTCGTGATGGCGGTTCTCGGCGGCCTCGGGACGATCGTCGGACCGATCATCGGAACCTTCGTGTGGTTCTACTTCAGGGGGATCGTCAACGGGTTCCCCACGCTCGGGGACTACTGGCTGCTCATGTTGGCGGTGTCGTTCACCGCCGTCGTGTGGGCGTACCCCGACGGAATCTGGGGGATGATCACGAGTCTCACCGAAGAGCTCCGCGATCCGAAAGCGCTGGCCGCGAAGGTGAAAGCCCGGGCGACTGGCGGCTCAGATGCCGAGGGGTCCGACGGGGGTGAGCGGTAATGGCGCTGCTCGAAACGGACGACCTGACGAAGGAGTTCGGCGGCCTCACCGCCCTCCAAGATGTCGATATCGCCGTCGAGGAAGGCGAGTTGGTGTCGCTCATCGGCCCCAACGGCGCCGGGAAGTCGACGCTCATCAACACGATCACGGGACGGCTCACGCCGACCCGGGGAACGGTGACGTACGCTGGCACCGACCTCGTCGGGATGGAGCCCTTCGAGATCGCCCAGATCGGCGTGGGACGGACGTTCCAGACCGCGTCGATCCTGCCCGAACTCACCGTCCGCGAGAACGTGCAGGTCGCGGCGTTCGCGGCCGAGCACGGCTCCTTCCGGGTCAACTTCCTCAGCCGCCGAGACTCCTTCGACGAGGTGCAACAGCTGACGGACGACATCCTCGACACCATCGAACTCGACGACAAGGCGGAGACGGAGTCCGCATCGCTCCCGTACGGCGACAAGCGGCGGCTGGAGGTCGCCATCGGGCTCGCGACCGACCCGGACCTGCTGTTCATGGACGAGCCGACGGCGGGGATGTCGCCGACGGAAACCGAGATGACCGTCGACCTCATCGAAACTCTCCAGTCGGAGTGGGGAATAACGATCTTCTTGGTCGAACACGACATGGACATCGTCTTCAACATCTCCGATCGGATCTTCACGCTTCATCAGGGCGAACTCATCGCGAAGGGGACGCCGGACGAGATCAGGGACCATCCGGCGGTTCGCGAGGCCTACCTCGGGGGTGAAGAGCAATGAGCCTGCTCGAACTCGACAACGTTCACGCCCACTACGGACCGAGCCACATCCTTCGGGGCGTCTCGTTGTCCATCGACGAAGGGGAGGTCGTCACCCTCCTCGGCCGCAACGGCGCCGGGAAGACGACGACCGTCCGCAGCATCGCCGGCACGGAACCGCCGCAGATCCGATCGGGCTCCGTCACGTTCGACGGAACCGACATCACCGACTGGCCGGCCGACGACATCGCCATGGGCGGGATCGGCGTCGTCCCCGAGGGTCGGCGCCTGTTCACCGAGCTGACCGTCGAGGAGAACCTCGAACTGTCGACCATCACGCGGAGCTGGTGGAACACCGTCCGGCGCCGCGGGCTCGGAGGCGGCGAGAGCACCATGGAAATCGACGAGCTCTACGACCTGTTCCCGCGCTTAGACGAGCGGCGGGAGCAGCAGGCCGGGACGCTCTCGGGCGGCGAACAGCAGATGCTGTCGATCGCGCGCACCCTTCGGCTGCCCGACCTCGACCTCCTCTTGTTGGACGAGCCCACCGAGGGGTTGGCCCCGCAGATCGTCACCGCGGTCGGTGACGCCGTCGAGGAGATCGCAGACGGGGGCCTGACGGTGCTGCTCATCGAACAGAACGTCCGTGAGGCGCTCCGCATCGCGGACCGCGGATACGTTCTCGACCAGGGAGACATCGTGTATCAGGGGACCACCGAAGAGCTCGAAGACGAGGACCTCGACGAGTACCTCGTCGTCTGAGCTGCGTCCCACCCGCCGTCTGCGATCCGGCGGGAACACCTCTCTGGCGGCCGTTACGCCGGTAGTATTATTCCGTCGAAGCCGTTAGGACGCGTAGATGACGAACCGAAATCGGCGACAGTTCCTCGCCGCGGTCTCTGCGGCCGCCGTCACCGCCACCGCCGGCTGTCAGCGACCGTGGGGGTCCGCGTCACAGAGCCATCCCGTTTCGGAGCCGATCACGTCGTGGCCGACCTTTCGGGGAGAACGGCACAACACCGGCTATACGGGAGCCGCCTCGGGGCTCGGCGCCGAACCCACGGTCGCGTGGACGTACGAGGCGGAGGGACCGTTCTGGGGAAGCCCGGCGGTCGCGGACGAGACGGTGTTCATCGGCAGCGCGGACAACGCCCTCTACGCCGTCGACGCGGAGACGGGCGAGGAGCGGTGGACGTTCTCGTCGGACCATCGGATCGAGGCGACGCCGGCGTACGACGACGGGACGGTGTACGTCGGATCGTACGACAAGCACCTGTACGCCGTCGACGCCGCGACGGGAGACGAGCGATGGTCACGGTCGTTCAACGGGCTGATCCGCGGCAGCCCGACGCCGTGGAACGGGTCGATCCTCGTCGGCGTCGGCTGTCACAATCTCGCGTGCGCGTGGTACGCGGACGAGTCCGGAGCGCCGGAGAACGGCTGGGTCTACTCGCTCGACGCGGACTCGGGAGAGACCGAGTGGCGGGTCGAGGTCGGCACCGAAGTGGTGAGCACGCCGGCAGTCGCCGACGACGCCGTGTACGTCGGTGCCTCGGACGGGACGCTGTACGCGTTAGATCCGACATCGGGAGACGAGCAGTGGACCTACGAGACGCGGGACATGATCTGGTCGAGCCCGGCGGTCGCCTACGGGACGGTGTTTATCACCGACTGGAACGGGAACGTCCACGCCGTCGACGCGGAGACGGGCGAGGAGACGTGGCTCGCCGACACGGCGGGTCGGTATATCTCCGGCTCCGTCGCCGTCGACGAGGACGCGGTGTACGTCGGGCACACGCCGTACAACTCGCTCGACGACCCGACCACGAACTACGCGAAGGTGTTCCGGTACGACCGTCAGACCGGCGAGGAAGACTGGGCCTTCGAGACGGTCGCGCTGGAGGTCGGGAGCAGCCCGGTCGTGACGTCGGACCGGATCTACGTCGGCAGCCACCGACAGACGGACGGCGGGAGTAGCGCCGTCGGAATGCACGCGCTCACGACGGACGGCGACGAGGAATGGTTCCTCGAGATCGATGGCCGAGGGGTGGGGTCGAGCCCGGCGCTCGTCGACGGCACGCTCTACTTCGGGGGGACCGATTCGACGGTGTACGCCGTCGAGTGAGTCTCCGATGCGCCGGTCGTTCTCTCGGGCGAACCAACGGGTGACGAGCGGCGGTGTCGGGTGGTCCGCTTCCCGTGATCCGGTTCGGGGTACCGATGAGTTTATGCACAGAAAATCGTATTCTGAGGTAACACACAGATGACGAACACCACGCGAACACCCGGAGAACGCCCGTCGCCGGAGGGAGTGTTCGAATGATCCCCACGCTACCGTCGCTGTCGGCGTCTACGATCATGGACTCGATCGAACTGTCGCGCGAGTTCTTCATCTCGCTCGGTGCGCCGGGATTGCTCCTGCTCGGCTTCCTCGAGTTCTTCTTTTTCCCGATCCCGCCGATGCTCGTGTTGATCCCGCTGACGGTGGCCAGTCCGGAACTCGCGTTCGTCTACGCGGCGGCCGCGACGATGGGATCGGTCACCGCCGGAACCGCCGGGTTCGCGCTCGGTCGTCGGGGTGGGCGGCCGATCCTCACGTCGCGGTTCTCCCACAACCGGATCGGACGGGCCGAGAGCTATCTCGACCAGCGCGGCTTCACGACCGTCGCGTTCGGCTCGTTCGCCCCGATACCCGAGGCCCACGAACTGCTCTCGATCACGGCCGGGGTGTTCGACATGCGGTTCCGGACGTACGTCATCGCCGCCGTCATCGGTCGCGGCAGCAAATATTTCATCATCGCACTGCTGAGCGTGGCCCTCGGGCAAGCCGCCCGATCGCTCACCGAAGTCGAGGTGTACTCGCTGCTCGCCGTCATCGTCGTCGCCGCGGGGTTGGCATACGTCTTCCGGAGGCGTCTGCGGCCCCGCCCGATCCGGTGATCTGAGAGCCGACGTCCCTGATTCGAGAGTCGACGTCCCTGATTCCCCGCTGTTCTGCCCGACACAGATCGTTTGAAAATAGCGTTGCGGTCGTCTGCTAACCGGTTCGTCGAGCCCGCCCTCTCGGCGTGCCAATGTTTGGAAAGTACTTGGTCAACCGACAGAACAGATATGTCACGGATATAGTTTATACAATCAGTAATTATAAGTGGAGAGGATTCCAGTTACGACCACGGTATGTGGAACAGAAGCATGGGGGGTAGTGACAACAGCAGTAGCACTGATAATTCAATAGCCGTTGGCAGACGGGGGTTTATGCAGGCAACGGGCCTCGGTGTCGCCGGTCTATCCGGCCTCTATGGTGCTGAAGCCGCGAGCGCACAGCAGGAGGTGATCCGCCTCGAAGCGAGGCGCGACGTCCAATCTCCCGCGGCGTACGCCAACGACGACGGGATGGTCACGGAACAGAGAGGCGTGGCAGCCGCCACGGAAGACTGGAAGGAGGGCTGGATCGATACGGACCTCCTCACCTCGACCATCGACCACTGGACGATGGGAGAGCCCGCGACGGGCGACGGAGGGTCCTTCTTCTGGCGCGGGGTCACGCCCGACTCGATCAACGACGAGTCGAATCCGGCGCTGAACTTGATCGACGGGTACGAGTACACCATCGATATAACCAGCGAGACGATCGACGCACACGAGTTCGTGATCGTGGACGACAGCGGCACCGCGTTAGAGGACGCTGTCAGCGTCGACGAGAAGGGCGAAAGCAAGTCGATCACGTTCACGGCCACCACGGAGATGGCCGAGTACTACTGTGCCAAGCATCCCAACGAGATGCGCGGCCCGATCGACGTGGCCAACGAGGTCAACGACGCGGTGGAGTTCACCGACGTCCTCTATCTGGGCGGCGTCGAGGACGGCGCGACCCACTACAGCACGGACCTGATGCGGGTCCTCACGCCGTACATGCTGGAGCGTGGCGTCCGGGTCCACTACACGGAACGGCAGGACGACCTCAACGAGGACACGCTCAGTAACTACGACGCCGTGATGCTGTACGGGAACCGTCTCGAACCGACCGAGGCGCAGATCGACGCGCTCGTGAACTTCGTCGAGGACGGCGGCGGGTTCGTGCCCGTCCACGCCGCCTCAGCGTCGTTCACCAGTTCCGATCGGTACATCGATCTGGTCGGCGGGCAGTTCGCATCCCATCCGCCGATCCAGGAAGTGACGACGGACCGACAGGATCCGAACCACCCGGTGTTCCAGGGCGTCGACGTGTTCGCCTCCGACGAGGAAGCGTATCGCCACACGAACGTCGCGGACGACATCACCGTCCTCGAGTACGGCGCCGGCTCGGGCTTCGAGGGGACCTCGAACGCGCCGTGGACGTGGATCCGCACGCAGGGCGATGGCCGCGTCTTCTACACCGCGTGGGGCCACGACGCGGTCTGGGAGACCGACGGCTTCAAACAGCTCCTGACCAACGCGCTGCTCTGGGCGAGCGGCAACGAGCCGCAGGCGAGCGTCGAACAGGGCTTCCCGGAGAAGTCCTTCACCAACGTGAGCGAGTACGGACACAGCTACATCCCGAACCGGGGGCGCGACACGCCCGACGCGGTCAGTTCGAACGACGACGGCGTGTGGGACCTCGTCCAGGACGAGTTCCCGGTCGCCGACTCGATACAACACAGCGTCACCCCGGCCGAGTTCGAACTCCAGTACTTCGTCAGCGAGGATATCCTCCCCGAGGACGTCGAAGGGGAGATACTCGACATGACGTTCGACGCGTCCGGTCGCTGCTTCCTGTCGCTCACGCTCGACTACCCGAACGAAGGTGGGGCGGGGAACGACAAGATCGTTCTCTGTGAGGACACCGACGGCGACGGCGTCGCCGACGAGTTCTCCGTCTTCCAAGAGGGCCTCTCGATTCCGCACAGCCTCATTCCGCACCGCGACGGGGTCATGGCGGCCGAGGTCGGCACCGACGAGTCGGGGCGCGTCGTCTACTTCGGCGACGAGAACGGCGACGACGTCGCCGACGTCGAAGAGGAGATCTTCAGCGGCTACGGCACCGGTGACACGCACGCGGGCCTGAATCAGCTCTATCGGGGGCTCGACAACTGGATCTACGGCGTCGTCGGCTACGCCGGTCTGAACCCATCGATCGACGAGAGCGTCTCGTTCAATCAGGACGTGTTCCGGTTCAAGCCCGACGGCTCTGAGATCGAGTTCGTCGGCAGCGGGGCGTCGAACATGGCCGGCGTGAAGACCAACGAGGAGGGTCTCGTCTTCTGTTCGTCGGCGACGGCCGGCAACAACGTCACGACGTACGCGGCGATTCCCGACCAGTGGTACGACTACATCAACGGCTTCAACGGGACGTCCACGGTCGACATTCGGTCGGAGACGATCCTCAGCCGGAGCAACGACACGAACCGCGCGCTGCCGATCAACGACCGCTACCGGGCGTACGACTTCGCGGGCGGCTTCACGGCCGCCACCGATCAGGAGTTCTACACCGCGCGCGAGTTCCCCGAGCAGTACTGGAACAGCACGACGTTCGTCGGCGAGGGGACGAGTCAGCTGATGTCCACGTACTACGTGGAACAGCAGGGGCCGAGCTACGAGTCGATCTACCACCACAACCTGTTCGCCAGCAACGACGAGTGGTCGTCGCCGACCTACGTCAACACGGGGCCGGACGGGATGGTCTGGATGATCGACATGTACGACTTCATCTTCCAGCACAACCCCACGCCCGACGAGTACAGCACCGGCGACGGGAACGCCTACGAGACCGAGGTCCGCGACAACCAGAACAGCCGACTGTACCGGGTGACCACGGGCGACGACGTCGACCTTCACCCGCACGACCTCAGCGACGCGAGCCCGTCGGAACTCGTCGACATGCTGTCCGCGGACAACATGTTCTGGCGGAAGACGGCGCAGCGCAAGCTGATCGAGCAGGACGCCACCGGGGTCGTCTCAGATCTCGTCGACCTCGCCACGAGCGAGAACCTCGACGACATCGGGCTCGATCCGGGCTCCATCCACGCGCTGTGGACGCTCGAGGGCCTCGACGAGATAGAAGACAACGAGAGCGATCTCCTCGCGACGCTTTCCCACTCCTCGGCCGGCGTCCGCATCAACGCGCTGCGGGCGCTGCCGCCGACGGCGGCCAAGCGCGACGCCATCGTCGACGGCGGCCTCCTAGAGGACGACGACGGTCGCGTCCAGATGTGGGCGTCGCTGGCACTGGCCGAGACGCCCGACGACACCGCCGCTGGCGAAGCGATCTTCGACATGATCGACAACGACGCGGCCCTGGAGGAAGACCTCCTGGTCGACGCGTCCTCGGTCGGTGGGGCGACCCACTACGAAGGGTTCATCGACGCGTACATGGAGGCGTACGGAGATAACTACGAGGGCGTTAACGTCCTCAAGGGCGACGGCAACCCCGGCTTCGAGGAGGTCAGCGCCACGGGTCCGTCCGCGTGGACACAGACGCCCTTCGGCGGTACCTACACGTACGAGTGGGCGGACGGCACGTCGAGTGCCGGCAGCCGGAGTCTCTCGATCACGTCGCCGAGCAGTAGCGACGGCGCCGACGCGGCGTGGACCCAAACGGTCAGCGTCGAGTCGAACACCGAGTACACCTTCACCGCGCAGGTGAAGACGGAGGACGTCCAGACCGTCGACGGTTCGGGCCTCTACGACGGGGCTCCGCTCGGCGCGACGATCAGCGTCGAGCAGCTCGCGAACGACGGGTCCGGACTCCCGCCGACCGCGAGCGCCATCGCAGAACAGTTGACCGGCACGAACGACTGGACGGAGCTGAGCGTCACGTTCAACAGCGGCGACCTGACCGAGATCCAGTTCAACTGCCTGTTCGGCGGGTACGGGAACGCGACCGGAACGGCCTACTACGATCAGATCCGCGTCGAGGATCCCGACGGGAACAACATCCTCGCGAACTCGGACGTCGAGAGCGGCACGACCGAGGCGAGCCCGGTCGGCTGGAGCACGCAGGCGTTCGCAGACACGACCGGCGAGTTCTCACTGGACACGTCGGAATCTCACTCCGGAAACAACAGCGTGCAGATCAGCTCTGATGCGGGGCTCGATGGCACCTGGTACACGGAGGTCAGCATCGAGGACAACAGCGAGTACACCCTCGTCGGCTGGGTCAAGACGGAGAACTTCTCGAAGGCCGACGCCGCGCTCGGCGCGCTGTTCAACGTCCACCTGTCGGACGTCGAGACCGACGCGGTCACCAGCGCAACGAGCGACTGGACCGAGGTCAGTACCACGTTCAACAGCGGTGACCTGGCTGACGACGCGTGGACCGACGGGCGCGGCTCGTCGATCAGGGTCAACGCGCTGTTCGGCGGCTACGGCACCGCGACCGGGACCGCCTGGTTCGACGACGTCGCGCTGTACGACCCGGACGGCGAATCGCAGGCCGTGAACGTCCTCAACAACTCCGACGTCGAGGAGGGCTCCGACGGCAGTCCCGACGCCTGGTCGACCAACACGTTCGGCGGTGCCGTCGACGAGTACGGCTGGGCGGACGGCACGGCGAGTTCCGGATCCCGAAGCGTCTCGATCACGGCATCGGGCGAGGGCGCGGACGCGGCCTGGCAGCAGTCCATCGACGTCGATCCCAACCAGACGTACGAGCTCCGCGGGAAGATCAAGACCGAAAACCTGGAGACGAACGACAGCACCGGGCTAGACGGAGTCGAAGGAGCACCGTTCGGGGCGGTCCTGACGATCGGCGGAATCGCGAACGCGAGCTTCCCCGACCTCAACTACGACGCGATCACGGAGATGGTCACGGGAACGACCGACTGGACGGAAGTCTCCACGACGTTCAACAGCGGTAACAACGAGGAGTTGACGATCAACTGCCTGTACGGGGCCTACGGCAACTCGACCGGGACGGCCTACTGGGACGAGATCGAACTGTTGCAGCTCACGCAGCCCGGGAGCGGCATCGATCAGGTGTACAACCGTATCGAGGGCCACGTGGCCACCTTCGAACTGCAGGCGGAGTTCACGGCGTCGGCGCAGTCGGTCCCCACGGGCGAGTCCGTGGAGTTCGACGCGTCCGCATCCAACGCCCCAGACGGCTCGATCGCGGGCTACGAGTGGGACTTCGGAGACGGAACGACCGGCCTCGGCGAGACCGTGACGCACACCTTCGACAGCGAAGGCGACTACACTGTGCAGCTAACTGTGATCGACGACAGCGGCGACACGGCGGCGACCACGACGACGATCGAGGTCGGCGCGGCGCTGCCGGATGGCGCGATCGATCCCTCGACGACCATCCAACTCGAGGCACAGAGCAACAGCGCCTGGACCGGCGTCGCTCCGTCGTCGATCGAGGGAGAAAATCCGACGCTGAGCCTCGCGGAAGGTCGGACGTACACCATCGAGTGGACCAACGTAAATGGGGCGTTCCACAACTTCTACGTCGGTGACGGCGACGGGGACACCTTCTACGAGGGAGACGGCGCGTTGGATCCCGGAACTACCGTGACGATCGAACTCACGGTCGAGAGCGGCATGGCGACCTACTACTGCGCGCCGCACCGCGGGAACGGCATGGAAGGGGTGATCGAGACCCTATGAGCCGCGGACCACCCGGAGCGACGGCGGACGAAACAGCGGTCTCCGCCGGTCGTCTGACGACGGCCGACAGCAACCGAGGTGAGGTTCGTGACTGACATGTCCCGCCGGCGGGTCTTGGCGACCGGTGCGACCGGCGCGACGCTCGGCGTCGCGGGGTTGTACGGGAACCTCACGTCGACGGTGTCCGCCCAGTCGGCATCGGCGTTGGAAAAGTGGGCCCAGGAGGTCCCGGTCCCGTCGGTCAGAGAACCCGACGGCACGCGGGACGGGGTCGACTTCTACGACGTGAAACTGGAGGAGTTCGAACAGCAACTCCACCCCGACCTCCCGCCGACGACGGTGTGGGGATTCGACGGGAGCTACCCCGGCCCGACGTTCGACGTGCAGGCCGGCGAGCCGATCAAGGTCCGGTACGACAACAGCCGGCTGCCGAGCGACCACCTCTTCGGGGTGGACACGTCGATTGGCGGTACGCAGTCGTCGGACTACGACGACTACGACGGTGAGGTGCCGGAGGTCCGCAACGCGATCCACATCCACGGCGCGAACATCCGATCGATGGACGACGGTCAGTCCACGTCGTGGAAATCACCGGACGGCGTCGCAGGACCGGGATACGTCAAGAACGTCCAAGACGTGCCGAACTCCCAGTCGCGTGGGACGCTGCTGTACCACCCGCACGCGCTCGGAATCACACGGCAGAACGTGTACGCCGGACTCGCCGGCGTGTACCTGCTCCGCGACGAGGACGAGGAGGCGCTGAACCTCCCGGAGGGGGAGTACGAGGTCCCGCTCCTCGTACAGGACCGCGAGTTCAACGCTGACGGGTCGCTGTCGTACCCGTCACAGTGGACGTCCGAGTTCACCGGGGACACGGCCGTCGTGAACGGCGCCGTGTGGCCGTACATGGAGGTCGAACCGCGGCGCTACCGCTTCAGAGTCGTGAACGCCTCGAACGCTCGGGCGTACGACTTCTCGCTGCGCAACGACTCCGCAGACTCCGCGACTGACGTGCCCGCGATGTACCAGATCGCGTCGGGTCACGAGTTCCTCGAAGACGTCGTGGAGATCGGACCGAGCGGCGCGATGGACTCGCTGTGGCTCACCGCGTTCGAGCGCGGCGAGATCATCGTCGACTTCTCGGAACACGCCGGTGAGACGCTGACGCTGACCAACGACGCCGACGACATCAGCGAGGTCGTCCAGTTCCGAGTGGCCGACACGACGGTCGACGATCCGACGGCGGACCCGACGACACTCGATCTCCCGCAGCCGACGAGCTACGACCCGGACGCGGCGAGGATGACGCGCAGCAACACGCTCGGAATCGACACGAGTTCCGACGCGGACCCCGTTCCCCGCCACGTGCTGAACGGAAAGGGGATGCTCGACGACGGCGTGACGGGGCGACCACACCTCGGGACGACCGAAGTGTGGGAGTTCGAGAACAACTCGGGACAGACTCACCCGATCCACATGCACCTGGTGAAGTTCCGGGTGATCGGCCGGGGACCGGACGGAACCGACGACCCGGATCCGAACGAGCGCGGCCCGAAGGACATCGTCCGCGTCGAAGACGGCGAGACCGTCCGGGTCGTCACCGAGTTCGAAAACTACGTCGGGAAGTACCCATGGCACTGTCACATGCTTGAACACGAAGACCACGAAATGATGAGAATGTTCGAAGTTATCCGCGGAGAGATTACGGCGTACGCGAACGACGACGGGATCATCGCGAGATCCGGCGTCGACGCGGCAAAGACCGACTGGGAGAATGGCGACCTCAGCCGTGAGGTGCTCTCAGACGTGATACACCGCTGGCGTAGCGGTGAACCTGTGGAGGGAGGACAATGAGCCGACGCAGAGCGCTGTCGACGCTCGTCGTCGTCCTCGCCGCGTCGATGATGGTGGCCGCACCCGTGAGCGCGGCGATCGGCGCGGGGGCCGGCACGCCGGCGATCGACTCGTCGGACACCGCTCCGACTCCGGCGCTGGACACGAGCGGGCACAGCATCCAGATCAGCTCTGACTCTGGCGTCGACGGCGCGATGAACCAGTCCGTGGCCGTCGAGACGAACACGACGTACACGCTGAGCGGCTGGATCAAGACGGAGAGCGTCCAGGCGGGAAGCGGATACGGCGCACAGTTGAACGTCCACGAACTTGAACAGTCGTCGCTGACGGAGTCGGTGACTGGAACGCAAGGCTGGACGCACGTCGAGACGACGATCAACAGCGGCAGTAACGAGGAACTCCAGATCAACGCCCTACTCGGCGGATGGGGAGACTCGACCGGCACGGCGTACTACGACGACATCCGGTTCGAGAACCCGCAGGGCGAGAACCTGCTCTCGAACGGTGATCTCGAGGCCGGGTCGCTGGACCCGTGGCAGTCTCAGACCTGGACGGGAAGCGGTGACTACGGAATCTCCGACCAGGAGTCGGTCGCGACCGGTGACGTGAGCACCCGGACGGTCGAATCCGACACCGTCGCGCCGGGCGAGCAGACGACCGTCACGGTCGATGTCGAGACGAACGGCGCGGAGAGCTTCACCGTGGTCGAGAACTTCGATCCCGCGTTCGAGAACGTGGAGCTCGTCGACACCGACGGAGCCGCTGTCTCCGCGGTCCGCAACGCGGACGATGCGGTGTTCGCGGCCTACAACAACCGGAGCGAGGCGACGCTCACCTACCGCGTCACGCTCGGTAACGCATCGACCGTTCAAGAGGGCGATCATTACCGCCTCAGCGGATTCGCGCAGTCGGAAGGCGAGCGGAGCGCGACCGGCGGTCAAGACCAGATCACTGTCGGCGCTGAGGATATCGGCTCACCGGGTGTCCAGAGCGAGCGAACCCTGGACACCGAGAATCTCGACGCGGACGGCACGGCGACCGTCAGCGTGAGCGCGACTCCCAGTGAGGCGTCCAGCTTCATCATCTACGAGGACTTCAACCCGGCCTTCGAGTCGGTCGAAATCGTAGACACCGACGGCGCGGACGTCACGGGAATCCAGAACAACGAGTCGCTGTTCGCCTCCTACAACGGGAGTGAAAGCGTCACCCTCGTCTACGAAGTCGAGGTCGGCGAGGCCGGCACCTACTCCTTCGACGGCAACACGAGCACCGACACGCCGAAGGGCGCTGTCGAACGTCCGACGCTCGGCACCGATAGCCTGACCTTCAACGGTTCGGGCACGGCGCCGGAGGCTAACGGCACGGTCCAGTTCACGCAGGAGGACTACGTGTTCGCTCCGGGCGAGACGCGGACGCTCACGGTCGAGACGACCGCCGAATCGGTCGCGGGCCACGAGACTCGCATCGAGTTCGACCCCGACGTGATGACGGTCGAGGGCGTTGAAGCGGGCGACATCGGCTCGTCCGCCACGAACCTAAGCAACGAGAACGGCATGGTGACGGTGGCGCAGGCGGGGGCCAGCGAGACCGACGCCCCGAGACTGTTCAACCTCACCGTCACGTTCGAGGGCGACGACGGCGACTCCGCATCGCTCGCGTTCGACCGCGAGTACACGTCGCTGTTCGACGCCGAGACCGGTGACATCGACGTCGCCTTCCGCGATGCAACGATCCGGGGCGGCACGCCCGGTGACGTCAACCTCGACGGCGAGGTCGACACCCGCGACGCGATCCTGATCCAACAGCACCTCGCCGGACAGGATCCGGGCGGCGATAACACCGTGTTCCGGCCCGCGTTCGCCGACGCCACCGGCGACGGGTCGGTGACGATTAACGACGTCCTCGCCGTCCTCGAGAGGGCAGTCGACAACTAGGCCGGCACGTTCGCAGTGCCAGCGTAGCCACGCCACCGCACCCATCGCCGCGTCGGGCGGCGATTTTTATGCTGTCGGTGGTCGAACCGGCTTTCAGACCGCGGCTCCGGTCCGGGTTTCGCGCTCGGACCACGAAGATCGACCCGGGCTCAGGCCCACACACCAAACGACGACCCACACATCAAACGAATGACGACCCACACACCATCCAAACGACTGCTCGTCTGCCTCGTCGCCGCGACCGTCGCGCTCGCGCCGCTTCTCGTCGGCGCCGGCGCCGCCGCCACGGTCCCCGATGCGACCGAGCGCACCGAGCAGGTCCAGACAGACGGCGAACTGACCTTGGAAGTGACCGAACAGACCGACGACACCGTGACCGTGACGCTCTCGACGAGCGTCGAGAATGTGGCGGGCTACCAGACCCACCTCACGTTCGACCCGGAGACCACCGCGGTCGAAAGCGTCGAGGGCGGTACGGGAGCGTTCGACGTCAAGCCGGTCCAGACCGTCGACAACGCGAACGGGTCCGTGAACTTCAACGGGGTCACCGAGGACGCGCCCGACAACACCGTCGACGCCCCGACGATGGCGACGATCACCTTCGAGTCGCCCGACACCTCGACGGCGGTCTCCTTCGTCGACGAGGAGTCGCTCGTGGCGACTGGCGACCTCGAAGACGTCACCGACCTCACCCGCGACGGCGTCACGCTCTCTGCGGACGGGAGCGACGGCGGAGACGGTGGAGACGGCGGAGACGGTAGTGATGGCGGTGATGGCGGTGACGGTGGAGACGGTAGTGATGGCGGTGATGGCGGTGATGGCGGTGACGGTGGAGACAGTAGTGATGGCGGTGATGGCGGAGACGGCGATGATGGCGGAGTTGGCGGCGTCGGCGGTGATGGCGGCGACGAGGGAGACGGTAGTGATGGCGGAGACGGGGGAGATGAGGGAGTCGGCGGTGACGGGAACGATGGTTCAGACAATAGCGAGACTATAGACGACGGCGGAGCTGACGGTAGTGATGGTGCAGACGGAAGTGGTGGTTCGAACGATAGCGCTGGCTCCGACGACGGCGCTGACAGCGACGGTTCGGACGGGAGTGATGGCTCTGACGGCAGCGATGGTTCAGACGGGAGCGGTGAAAGCGGCGGTGGCGGGCCCATCCTCGAAGAACAGGCGCCCGGATTCGGTCCGGTGCTCACCCTGATCGCGCTGCTGGGCTCCGCGCTCGTGCTCGGGCGGCTGAAACGGCAGTCTTGAAGATAGCCAGCCAGCCGCCGCCGGTCGACCGCTGACCGGTCGCTCTCACGCGGTTTTCGCGGACTTTTTCGATACCTCGCCGAGCTTTTCGGCGCGCGTTTCAGCGCAACTCGCGGGACGGATCGTCGAACCGTTCGAGAGCGTCACTCTCGGTACCGTCGGCGGGAACCGGTGTCTCGGCGGGAGACTCGATCGACGACCGAAAAGAGCTGCATGTCGCCGCCGACCCCGTGAGGACCGGCGAAACCGTCCGGACGCGCTCAGAAGTCGATCGACTTGAACTTGCGAGCCTGGTTTTCGATGGCGTCTTCGGTCGCGAGGCGTTCGATGCTCGACGCGCCGAAGAAGCCGATGACCCCCTCCGTGTTGTTCAGGACGTACTCGGCGTCGTCGGGCCACGCGATCGGGCCGCCGTGACAGATGACGTGGACGTCGTCTCGAACGGATTTCGCGGCGTCGTGGTGCGCCTGTACGCGCTCGGACGCCTCGTCCAGATCGAGCGCCGTCTCCGCGCCGATGTCGCCGGACGTCGTCAACCCCATGTGCGAGACGATCACGTCGGCGCCCGCCTCGGTCATCGCTTTGGCCTGCTCTTCCGTGAACACGTACGGGCAGGTCAACATCCCCTGATCGCTCGCCTCGCGGATCATCTCGACCTCCTTGTCGTACCCCATGTTCGTCTCTTCGAGGTTCTGTCGGTACGTGCTGTCCTCGTCGATGAGTCCGACGGTCGGGAAGTTCTGGACGCCCGAGAAGCCGCGACGGCGCAGGTCCTCGATGAAGACGCTCATGTCACGGAACGGATCCGTTCCGTTGACACCCGCGAGCACCGGCGTGTCCTCGACGACCGGAATGACTTCGTGTCCCATCTCGACGACGATCTCGTTCGCGTCGCCGTACGGGAGGAGCCCCGCGAGGGATCCGCGTCCGTTCATCCGGTATCGTCCCGAGTTGTAAATGATAAGGAGGTCGACGCCGCCGCGCTCCGCGAACTTCGCAGAGATGCCGGTCCCGGCACCGGCCCCGATGACGGGCTCTCCCGCTTCAATAGTCGACTCTAGCCGGTCCAGTGATTCTGCACGGGTGTACTTCATACAACTTGAGAGGGTACCTCTCATTACTTTAATATTGTGGAAGAAACAAGAGAACCGGTATCACTGGAGGACCTCACGCGACCGCCGAATCGACTGACCGAGGGGGAAACCGACGGTTTCGCGACCGGACACCCTCACAGCCGTGCGATGATGATCCACGGCGGCGTGACAACGGCTCTACCTCCACGGTCGCGTGACAACGGCTCTACCCTCGTTTAGGGAGACGCGATCAGGCGTCGGGGAACTCCCCCGGCGGGAAGATCGTCGCCTCCGCGGCCTCGCGGATCTCGGCCTCCGGACCGGGCGGGCAGTACACCGCGAGGAACCGGAGCGGTTCCCACGAGGTGTTGATGGTGCTGTGTTCGACTCCGCTCGGAATGTGGACCATCTCTCCCGCCGTGACCGTTCGCTCCTCGTCGGCGATGGTTTGTTTGCCCTCTCCGCCGAGAATATACAGTATTTCCTCGCTGTCGGGATGGGTATGCCGCTCGTGACCCTTCCCGGGCTCGAGCATCACGACGCCCGCGCTGAACCCGGACGATCCGGTAACGTCCGGAGTGTTCATCCACTTGAGCGTCCCCCAGTCGAGTTTGATAGTCTCTACGTCTTCCGGACTGACGAACCGTTTTTCAGCCACCATAATACACGGTACCAATCGACGGTCGCTGATAAATATCTTGGTTATTAGCCGCGCCGGACGAGCGTGATCGCCGGAAAGGTCGATGACGCTTGTCGGTCGTCTGCGTGGCTCACTGCCGATAACATATTGTGAACACAGGTGGTAAAGCAGATCGGATAGTACCTGATCGAATAGGATATATAATAATTTTAATTAATAGACATCAGGAGACGGGACGGGTGACGTGCTGACCGGATACGGGAATAACACCGCTGGAAACGGCAGTATCAAGCTCTCCCACCGGAACGATCGGCAGTGTCTCATCACCGAACCCGCCCATGACACCCAGCATTTCTAACAGAAGATAGAGGTGTTCGAACCGCGATCGTTTTGGCTTCCCTGTTGTTTACATATTGAAAATGATCCCGGTTTTCGGGTTGTTAGGTGACTATGGGGCACCACAGCGGACCATATCTGTCGGATACCACCCAACCAAAACGGAGGTGCTAGCGAGTGATATTACAATAGTACACGCGTAATGGCGAATGGAGTTCATTCCGTGTTACTCAATATCAGTCCACACCAAGCTAGATCTGCCCGTTTTCGCAAGCACGGAGTTCGCCCGAAGAGAAACAATTTACAATATGAGAATGTCCCAATATCGACGCGATCGAAGGGCCATAAGCCGTTAGAAGAAGGTGGCAGCGTGAAGCGCTGCGACGAGCACCGTGAGTACTCCGATACTCGCGACGGTCGTCGTAAAGATGGTCGTACTGAGGTACTCCGGCGCCGTGATCCCGTCGACGGTCACGTCGTCGGCGTACTCGATCGTGAGCGCGAGTGGGATGACCGCCGCGGGGGTCGCACACTCCAACACGAACACCTTCGCGACGGTGGGGTTGCTGAATCCGAGCGCGAGCGCGAGCGCGAGGCCGACGATCGGCGCGACGACGAGTTTGAGCGTGGAGGGAAGCACGGACCGCGACACGACCGAGATGTCGGTCTCCGCCATCTGGATGCCGAGAATGAGGAGCATCACCGGAATCGAGGCGTCGCCGACGAGACCGACGGTCTCCATCGCCGCCGATCCGGGGGGCGGAACGAGTTCGAGCGCGCGCATCGCGACGGCGGCCGCGATGGCGTATATCAACGGGAGCCGGAACACCTCGAGCACCGCGTCGAGCGGTCGGCTACTGGACCCGCCGGACGCGATGTAGACGCCGAGCGTGTACACCACGAGGTTCTGGATGGTGAGGTAGAGGACCGCCGTCGTCCGTCCGATCTCCCCGAAGGCGAATTCGGAGAGCGGGATCCCGACGAACCCCGAGTTCGGGAACGCCGCCGCCAGCATCAACGCGCCGAGAAGCGGGCCGGACTCCCCGCTGAGGCGGCCGACGCCCCACGCGATCGCGATCATGAGCAGGGCGTAGCCGACGACGCCGACACCGAGTTTCGCGACTTCCCCGCCGCCGAGCGTCGTCGTCGCGATGCTGTGAAACGCGAGCGCCGGGATGAGAACGTACAGGCCGAGAGTGTTTATCGGCGCGACGTCGATATCAATCGACCGCGCCAGGAGATACCCGACGACCGCCACCGAGAGGATCGGGAGGATGGCGTTCGTGAACGCGCCGGTTATCGACATTCCCGCTCACCTGCTAGCAGATAGTGCGATTGGGCGACCGGTTCGACCGTTGCGGTCTGCCGTGGCTGTGGTCTCACACTCGTCCCAAACAGCCTCGGGTACAAATAGTGTCGGAGATTCGTCCGACACGCGACGATAACGGCGAGTGTCGTCCCCACCTCGTCGCGCTGCGTGTCACGCTGCGTGTCGCGGCACGGTCCGGGACGCGAACCGAGAATGACGGACTTCGCGTCCCCGCGATCTCACCGCTCGCAGCGACTCTCCGCCCAGATTCTCGCGTCCGATTCAGAGAAAATATCCCCGCGTGAGGTAGCTTTATCTTAATGGATGTGAGTTGTACAACCGTCACATGACAGACGTTACTTTGCGCCGGACCCAGCTCGCGACGCCCGCGAGCGACGAGAAGATGATGCACTCGGCGGCCGACAGCGACGCCGACGAGGTGTTTCTCGATCTGGAGGACTCCGTGGCGCCGAACGCCAAGCCGGACGCGCGCGCGCCGCTCATCAAGGCCGCCCGCGAGGAGGACTGGAGCGACAAGGTCCTCAGTTTCCGGATGAACGGCATCGACACCAAGTGGTGGTACGACGACCTGATCACGGTCGTCGGCGAGGCGGGCGAGTACATCGACGACATCATCGTCCCGAAGGTCAAGTCCGCCAGCGACGTGCACACGGTCGAGAACCTGCTCGCACAGGTCGAGGCGAACAACGACCTGGAGGTCGGCGGCATCGGCCTCGAACCCCAGATCGAGGACGGCGAAGGGATCCACAACGTCCACGACATCGCGCACGCCTCCGATCGGCTCTCCTCTATCATCTTCGGCCCCGGCGACTACTCCGCGGCGATGGGGACGCCCGGACTCGACATCGGCCAGTTCCCCGAGTATCCGGGCCACTACTGGCACCACGCGCTCTCCGAGTGTAACTCCGCGGCGAAGTCCGCCGGCCTCCCGTGTCTCGACGGTCCGTACGCCGACATCGAGGATTCCGACGGGTTCCGCGAGTCCGCCGAGAACGCCAACATGATCGGCTGCGACGGCAAGTGGGCGATCCACCCGTCGCAGATCGAGATCGGCAACGAAGTGTTCGCGCCGGATCCGGAGACCGCCGAGCGCGCCAAGCGCATCGTCGACGCCTACGCCGAGGCGATGGAGGAGGGCAAAGGCGCCGTGAGCGTCGACGGCCAGATGGTCGACGAGGCCACCAACAAGATGGCCCAAGACATCGTCGAGACCGCCGAGGCCGCCGGCATTCTGTAGTCGGCTAGTCGCGCGCTCGACTCGCGTCCCACTGACACACCGATTTTTTCGCTCGATCGTGTCTCGGAGCGACAGTGATCGATGGCGGGAGTGAGTGTGTCAGAGCGGTGGTGGCAAGCGCGCATTTAAAAAAGGGTGAGCGGGAGCGACGGTCACTTATAAAATTCATATAAACTGCTTATAAATAAACGGCGTGCGGTGGCGCGTGCCGACGAGCGCCCGCAGGGCGCGAGTCGCACGCGCGAGGGAGTCGGTCGCCGGAGGCGACCGACGAGGCTGGGGAGGCGTGAGGCGCGGTGCGGTCGCTGTCCCGCGAGCGGCGCGCGCGGAGCGCGGACGTCCCGGCCCGTGCAGCGAGTGAGGAGCGCAGCGAGCGTGCGAACTGCTCCGCACCGGCATTTCGGGTTAAAAATCGCTCGCCGATCGCCGGCGTCGTTTATAAGGACTCGATCAGCTCGACCGCGTGCCCGTCGGGGTCCTTCACGAACGCGGTGCGCGCGCCGGCCTCCGGCTGGTCGCCTGGTTCCTTCACGACGCCGTGGTGGTCGATCGCCTCGAACGCCTCGTCGACGTCGTCGACGCCGACGGCGACGTGGTCGTAGCGGTCGCCGTCGTCGCTCGGCGCCTCGCCATCCGTATCGGACAGCTGGAACTCGACGCCGGCGTCGTCGGCGACGTACACGTTGCGCGTGTCGCCGTCGGCGGTCGTGAACTCCCAGGAGCGCTCGAACCCGAGCTGCTCGACGTACCAGTCTGCCGTTCGATCCGCGTCGTCCACGTTGAGACACGTGTGGAGTATCTCCATAGGGGCGGATCTCACTGCGGCGTTATAAATCCCGACGCAACCGAGTGTGGTATGGCCACCGTCGATATTCATTATGAACAAAGGTTTTATTCTCTCAACGCCGTCTATCTGTAACATGGCAGGCAAACCCACGCGTGGGGGGCAGAATCAGAGTCTCGATACGTCGGCGGCGGCGCTCGGTCACGACCGGCCGGACGAACCCGCCTACCGGGCGCTCGCGGAGGACCTCCGCGATCGCGTCGCCGGCGATGTCCAGTTCGACGAATACGCGCAGGTGCTGTACGCCACCGACGGCAGCATCTATCAGGCACGCCCGGCGGGCGTCGTGATTCCGCGCTCGGTCGCGGACGTGCAGGCGACGATGGAGGTCGCCGCAGACCACGAGGTCCCGGTCATCCCGCGGGGAGCCGGCTCCTCGCTGGGCGGCCAGACGGTCGGGCCGGGCTGTATCGTGCTCGACTTCTCGACGTACATGGACGAGATCGTCGACGTCCGGCCCGACGATCGCCGGGCGGTGGTCCAGCCCGGCGTCGTCCAGGACCACCTCGACGACCGGCTGGCCGAAGACGGGTTGAAGTTCGCGCCCGACCCGGCCTCCTCGGCGCGCGCGACCGTCGTGGGCGGCATCGGCAACAACTCCACGGGCGCGCACTCGGTGCGGTACGGGATCACCGACGCGTACACGGAGGAGCTGAAAGTCGTGCTCGCGGACGGCTCGCTGATCCACACCCGCGAGGTCGTCCTCGACTCGCCGGAGTACGAGGAGATCGTTTCGAAGGACGACCGGGAGGCCGCGCTGTACGAGACCACTCGCGCTCTCGTCGAGGAGAACCAGAGCGAGATCGACGAGAAGTACCCGAACCTCAAGCGCTCGGTGTCGGGGTACAACCTTCACAAGGTGATCTACGAGAACGACGAGGGCGAAGAGGTCATCAACCTCTCGAAGCTGCTCGTCGGCGCCGAGGGGACGCTCGGCACGATCGTCGAGGCCGAGGTGTCGCTCGTCACCCGACCCGAGGAGACGGCGCTCGCGCTGTACACCTTCGACTCGCTGGTCGACGCGATGAAGGCGGTGCCCGAGGCGCTGGAGTTCCCCGTGAGCGCGGTGGAGCTGATGGACGACGAGGTGTTCGCGCTCGCCGCCGGCTCACAGGAGTTCGCGCAGTACGCCGAGCCGATCCCGGACCGAGCGACGGCGGCGCTCATGTTGGAGTGGGACTCGGAGCTCGTCGACGACTTCGAGGACGCGATCGCCGACACGAACGCGCACTTCGTCGACGAGGGCGACGCCTTCGACGTGCTGGAGGCGTACACCCCGGAGGACCAATCCGACCTCTGGAGCCTCCGGAAGGCAGCCATCCCACTGCTGATGGGTATGCAGGGCGATCCGAAGCCGTACCCGTTCATCGAAGACGCCACGGTGCCGCCCGAGGAACTCGCGGAGTACGTCGGCCAGTTCGAGGACGTCCTCACCGACCACGACACGTCGGCGGCGTACTTCGCGCACGCCGGGAGCGGGACGCTCCACATCCGCCCGATCCTCTCGCTGAAGGAGGAGGAGGGCGTCGAGAAGATGCACTCCATCTCGGAGGACGTCACTGACCTCGTTATAGAGCATCACGGCGCCTTCTCGGGCGAGCACGGGGACGGGCTCGCGCGCACCGAGTTCAACCCGAAGATGTACGGCGAGGACCTCTGGAGCGCGTTCCAAGAGCTCAAGTCGACCTTCGACCCCGACTGGCGGATGAACCCGGGGAAGGTCGTGTACGTCGACGGCGAGACCGCCGAAGAGCGCGGCTACCCCGACACGGCCGCCGACACCGACATGCGGGAGAACCTCCGGTACGGCCCCGCCTACCAGTCGATCGAGCCGCAGACCGAGCTGGACTTCTCCGACGAGGGCGGCTTCTCGCACCTCGTCGAGCTGTGTAACGGCTGTGGCACCTGTCGGGAGACGGATTCGGGCGTGATGTGTCCGACGTACCGCGCGTCCGAGGAGGAGATCCAGGCGACCCGCGGCCGGGCGAACATGCTCCGAGCGGCCATCAGCGGCGAGCTCGACGAGGACGAGATCCACTCCGACCGGTTCCAGGAGGAGGTTCTCGGGCTCTGTGTCGGCTGTAAGGGATGCCAGAGCGACTGTCCGACCGGCGTCGACCTCGCGAAGCTCAAGGCCGAAGTGAAACACGAACACCACGAGAAAGAGGGGTCGGGCCTCCGCGAGCGGATCTTCCGCGACATCGATCGCTTCTCGTCGCTCGGGAGCACGCTCGCACCGATCTCGAACGCGGCGTCGAAGATCCCGGGCGCCCGCACGGTGATGGACGCGGTCGTGGGGATCGCTCCGGACCGCGAGCTACCGACGTTCCGCTCCGAGAGCTTCGAGGAGTGGTTCGCGTCCCGCGGCGGGTCGACGGTCGCCCCCGCGGAGGCGGTCGACACGGTCGTGCTGTTCCCCGACACGTACACCAACTACAGCTACCCGACCGCGGGCAAGGCCGCGGTCGAGGTGTTAGAGGCGGCCGGCGTCCGCGTGGAAGTGCCGGGCGACCTCGCGCCCTCGGGCCGCGCGGCGTTCTCGACCGGATTCCTCGACGACGCCCGCGAGCGCGCCGAGACGAACGTGGAGCAGCTCGCACCCCGCGTTCGGGAGGGGCAGTCGGTCGTCTTCGTCGAGCCCTCGGACGCGGTGATGTTCCAGGACGAGTACCTGGACCTGCTCGACGGCGACGACGTCGAGGCGGTGTCGGCCGCCGCGTACGGCGTCCTGGAGTACCTCGACGCCGGGCGCGTGGACGAGCAGTTGGCGTTCGACGCGCCCGCGGAGTCGCTCACGTACCACGGCCACTGCAACCAGAAGGCGACGAACAAGGACCACCACGCGGTCGGCGTGCTCCGCCGCGCGGGCTACGACGTGGACCCGCTCGACTCCTCGTGCTGCGGGATGGCGGGCTCGTTCGGCTACGAGTCGGAGCACTACGACATCTCGAAGGCGATCGGCCGGATCCTCTTCGACCAGGTCGACGAGAGCGACGGCGAGACGGTGACCGCACCCGGCGCCTCCTGTCGCTCCCAACTCGGTGACCGCGACGGCGACGCGGAGAGTCCGCCGCACCCGATCGAGAAGGTCGCCGAGGCGGTGACCGGGCCCGCGTCCGACGCGATCGAAGCCGGAACGACGGGCACGGCGACGGTCGACGACTGAGTCGACGTCGCCGGTACGGGGCTTCCCGCGGCATCCCCCGTCGGCGATCCGGCGAGCGATGTGCGAGCAGCGGCCGCTTCGCGGGCACGTCCACAAGCGCACGCAGAAGGTTTCCTTATAAACGTTAGATACGTATATGATACACTACGTGTCGCGACATCTAACAGCGATAAAACAGGTGTGATCCGATCGGGAAGATCGGACCGAGGTGAAAACCAGGGGCGACAGAGCGACGAGTACGGTGTTTCGATCCTACCGGCGCCACCGAGAGAGTACCCCGTGCAGAGAAGTAATGAACAGACTATGCTCAACAATTCTGGATTTATTCGACTATATGAAAACATATACTGCTAAATGAGAGTGAGTTAATAATATGATCTGAAAAGTTGTAGCAAGAATGTGTGCCATCGATCTGTATCGCAATCTGATCGAATACGCCACGAGATGGAATCACAGCGGTCGGCTGCGACGGAGCCGAGGATCGGATTCAGACGGGAGCGCTATTCGGCTGCGCTATCGCCCGACATATAAAAAAACGGGAATGTGTCCGAGAGTTACAGTTACTTACCGACGTCGGTGGCTCGTTCGACGAGATCCGCGCCGTACTTGTCGGCGAGCGCATCGTGCTGGTCGGGCCGGTGCTCGTAGACGTCCTGGAACAGCATGATCGGGGTTTGGGCGGCCTGGTAGGTGGCTTCGTCCCACATCCTGTCCTTGCTGATGTCGACGGTGACGCCGTCGATATCGAGGGTCGCAGACTGGGTCATCGCGATGGCACCCTTGCCCGCCTCCTTGGCGGCCTCGAACTCCTCCATGGAGTCGACGATGTCGTCCATGCTGGGGATGTACGACGTCCGGCCGAGCAGCTCTTCGTGGAGACCCTCTTCGTCGAGGTCGCGTTCGTCGCCGTCGACACGGAGCACGTAGCCCTCTCCGGACTCTTCCAGCGAGAGGTCGTCGCCGTCGTACACGTGGCGGTCGTCGGTCGCCTCGAGTTCGATCTCGCGGTCGCCGACCTCCAGCAGCCAGCTTCCGGATTCGGGCGGGAGCGGCGCGGTGTTAGCGACTTCGACCTGGTTGGGGGTGAGCGACCAGATACCGGTCATCCCCTTCGCGCGGTTGTCCTGCATGCGATCGCGGTAGCCCTCGACGTCGCGGATATCGTCGTAGGGGCCGTCCACCGCGACGAGTCCGGCGGCGCTCGCACCGCGGGAGGTGTTGTGCCGGAGTTCGGGCCACGGCGGCAGTTCTCCGGTGGGCGTCATCGCACGCATGTCCTTCGTGTAGTCGACTTCGCCGTCGACGAGCAGGAACATGCGTTCGAGGTTGTTCGACGGCTTGCCCATCTCCGCGCGGAGGTCACCCATCGCGAGTTCGGCCTCGCCGCTTTCGACGATGACCGACATCGAGAGGCTGCCCTCTTCGAGGCCGTGTTCGTGCTCGACCACGGTAAGGGCCTCGTCGGCCTTCTTCCAGTCGTCGATGTCGCCGACTTCCGGAACGACGAACCCGTCGATGTGCTCGCCGGAGCCGTCCGGGTCGGCGATGGTGAGCATCTGCTGAAAGCCCTGATAGCGGGTAGACGGGCTCTCACGGTGCCAGACCACGCGCGGATGGATTTCGCCGGGGAACTCCGCACCGTGTTCGGCGACGACCTCTCGGATGTTCTGTGCGCCCTCCTCGCGCATCGAGGGAGCGGTCGCGTCCTCGTTGTCCGGCACCCAAACGTCCGGTGCCTTGATACCGCGCAGTTGCGCTGCGCTGCGCAGCATCTTTGCAGAGTCGTCTTCGCCCTCGACGGCGGTCGGAGTCGTGAAAAACGTCCGCACGAATTCGCGGTCGTACTGTCTTGCGACACTCATGATACGCAAGCAATACTCGGAGATAGTGTATTAAGCGTGTCGGACCGGGGCGTCAGTCGGCCGGCCGAGTGAGCCATATGCGACGGGACATGACAGAAAGACATATTATACTGGAGTTCGTATAGCGGACAATAATAAACAATTCGAATGGTTCGAGTATTACGAACGCCGACGCGCAATTCTCGAACGCAGTGCTGTGAATGAGACAGCAGACACAATTACACTCATACAGGCGTAATTTCGGTGGTAATCTCCGTATCGGTCCACGCTACGATAGAACAGCGCCGCTATTAATTCGTTCGGGTATTACGAACCGGGATCGGTCTACGACTGCGTATTCATATTGATGTTAACCTCGATAACGTTTGCAGACCGGGTAACACGCTCAGGGAGGTGCGATTGGTAGCGGTCGTCCTGCATGAAACTCGTCGGACCGGAGAGACTCAGTGCGCCGAGGACACCGCCGCTGGAATCGCGGACGGGAACGCCGATAGCTCGGAAGCTCTCGATCTCCTCTTCGTCGTTGTACGCGTACCCCCGCTCGCGGATCTGTTCTAGTTCGTCGAACAGCGTCTCGCGGTCCGTGATCGTGTTCGCAGTCCGCGACGGGAGCCCCCGCCGATCGATTATCTCCGTGACTCGTTCGCGTGGGAGGTGGGCGAGAATCGCTTTCCCGGAGGCGGTGTAGTGAAGGTGATCGCGTCGTTGGTTCTTCGCCGACTGGTACTCGCCGTCGATGCTGTAATTACCTTTTACCTGATAGAGGTTAACTCCGTAGCCATTCTCCTCTGTGACGATGTGCGTGTACTGGTCCGTCTCCTCGGCGAGTTTGTCCACTTCCGGCTTTCCGTACCGATAGAGCGGACTCTGATTACGCGCGTACTCTCCGAAGACGGTGAACTTGAACGCTAACGCGTAGGTGTCGTCGTGATGAACGAGAAACCCGTTCTCTTCGAGCGTTTTGAGATGGATGTACGCCGTGCTCTTCGAGATGTCGAGGGTATCGGCCAGTTCCGAGACACCGATACCGTCGCGTTCCCTGACGGCTTCGAGGACTCGCGAAGCCATCGTGACCGTCTTCAGGGTCCGCGGCTTGTCTTTTTGGCTATCTTCTGTCATACGGATATCGATATCCTCGATACTTATTAACGTTCGTATATTTCAACACGCCATTTCGAAGTAAATGCGAGAATAACCGATCATATGTTTATAAACGCTCGTTGCACGGGATATCGGACAGATATCCGCCGTTTCAGCCCCGGTCTGTCTGTACAATCCGTGAGCGGGGGCCACGATGAGTATCACCCGATCCGTTCGAAATGCTCGAACGATCCGTGGTCCGTGAACGACGTCCCGATCGATCAGAAACCCGACGTGCACACGGTTTTTCAGAAAATGGGCGAAATACTTTTGAATTAACGGGTGATACGCGTCCATACCTCAATAATGAACAGCTATCTTCGACCGTTGGGGTCCCTCGCCTGCGGGGGTAACGCACCCGTCGAACCACCGACCGAGACGGCTCTCATCGGGCACCACCCGAGCGTCGATCGGCGGACCGTCCGCGCTGTCCGTACCGCTCCGTGGCACCCCGATCGGCGGGGGAGCGCGTAGTGGTCCGAATCCCCGTCGACGGTGAGTCTCTCAAAGCCGACGTCGAGCGAACGGCCGACTTCGGCGCCGTGGAGGCGGCGGACGGTCGCGGGCGGACGGCGCTCCCCGCGGACGAGGCGAACGCCCGAGCGCGAGACTACCTCGTCGATCGCTTCGAGGAGGCCGGACTCGACGTCCGCGTCGACGCGGTGGGGAACGTCGCGGGGCGATGGACGCCCCCCGGCGCCGATCCGGAGGCCGACCCCGTCGCCGCCGGCAGCCATCTGGACTCGGTCCCCCGCGGTGGGATCTTCGACGGCCCGCTGGGCGTCTACGCGGCGTTAGAGGCCGTTCGAGCGATCAAAGCCAGCGACATCGAACCGACGCGTCCGGTGGACGTCGTCTGTTTTACCGGGGAGGAAGGGACTCGATTCGCCGACGGTGTCCTCGGCTCGTCGGTCGCGGCCGGCAAGCGGAGCGTCGACGAGACGCTGGCGCTGTCGGACGGCGACGTCGCCCTCGAAGACGCGCTCGACCAGATCGGATACCGGGGCACCGGCCGACTCGACGGGAGCGACTGGGACGCCTGGCTCGAACTCCACATCGAACAGACGACCCGGCTCGCCGACGCGGGGGTTCCCCTCGGGATCGTGACCGACATCACCGGAACGGTCCGGTGTCACGTGACCATCGAGGGCGAGGCGGACCACTCCGGGACGACGGGGATGGCCGATCGAACCGACGCGCTCGCCGCGGCGAGCGAACTCGTCCTAGAAGTGGAGCGGCGCGCAGCCGACGCCGCGGCGACCGGCAGCGGGACCGCGGTCGGGACCGTCGGCCAGCTCGACGTCGAGCCGAACGTCGTCAACGTCGTCCCCGGGTCGGTGTCGCTCCGACTCGATATCCGGTCGGTCGCGCAGTCGGAGATCCGCGCGCAGATCGACGCCGTCGAACGCCTGCTCGCCGCCGTCGAGGTCCACCGGGGAGTCTCGACGTCGCTCGACTGTGACTACGACGTCCCGCCGACGGCGCTGTCGGCGCGCTGCCGGGACGTCGCCTCCGACGCCGCCCGACGCTGCGGCGTGGAGACGCGGGCGCTCCATTCGGGAGCCGGACACGACACGATGCAGATCGCCGACGTGACCGACGCCGCACTCCTCTTCGTCGCCTCCACGAACGGACACTCCCACTCGCCGAAAGAGCGGGCTGACTGGGACGACTGCACCGCTGCGACAGCCGTCCTCGCCGAATCGATCGCGGGACTTACCACGGTCGGCGACGAACCGACGACAGAACACCCATGCTAGAGATCGACATCGACGGAACGACGTTTACAGCCGAACTGCACGAAGACGAGGCGCCGGAGTCGGTCGCGGCGGTTCGAGACTTCCTACCGCTCGACTCGGAGCTCATGCACGTCCGCTGGAGCGGTATCGCGACGTGGATCAACATCGACGAGATCGATCTCCCGGAGATCCCCCGAGAGAATCACACGGTCTACCCGTCCCGGGGTGACCTCCTGTTGTATCCGGGCTACCGGAACGAACAGGAGATCCTCGTCCCGTGCGGACCGACCTGTTTCAAGAGTCCGGCGGGAGAGCTCGCCGGCAACCACTTCGCGACTATCGACGCGACCGCCGAGGAGCTCAAGGCGATCGAACAGCGGACGCTCCGTGACGGCGTCCAAGACGTGAGTATCCGCGAAACGGGCGAGTAGAAGCCGGCCAGAGGGTCTCGGGTCGGTCCGAGAGCGAGTGGCCCCCCGATCGGTATCTATAATTTCTCCGGACCATACCCGAGAGTATGTCGGTCGACACAGTCATCGCGGGCGGTACCGTCGTCACCGCCTCATCGACGTTCGACGCCGCAATCGCCATCGACGACGGGACCATCGTTGGCGTCGGCGAGGAGGGCGCCCTCCCTAAGGGGGCGACTCGAATCGACGCGACGGACCGGCTCGTCATGCCGGGGGTCGTCGATCCGCACGTCCACATCGACGACCATGTCTCCATCGATAGCTACCGGACCGCCACCGGCGCGGCCGCCCTCGGCGGCGTGACCACCGTCATCGACTTCGCGTGGCAGGCCTACGAGGGCGAGGACAGCCCGTGGGACGACCCCGCCCCGATCGCAGACGGGCTCCGGAGAAAACGCGATAACCAGCGGGAAGCGCTCGTCGACTTCGGACTCCACGGTGGCATCCTCCGGGAGGGCGACGACCTCTTCGAGGAGATCCCCGACCTTATCGACGCCGGCGTGACGTCGTTCAAGCTGTACACGGCCTACGAGTTCGGCGTCTCGAACGGCTATCTCCGGCGGGTGTTCGACGCGCTCGCGGACCACGGCGCCGTCGGCGTGGTCCACACCGAAGACGACTCGGTCTGTCAGTCTCTCGTCGACGAGTTCCGGGCGGCCGGGAAGGACGCGCCCGAGGAGTACCCCCGGTCACGGCCCGATTACACCGAGGCGATGGCCGCCGAAGACGCCGTCCGGATCGCCACCGAGGCCGATGCGAAGTACTACGGCTTTCACACGAGCTGCCGCGCGTCGGCCGACGCGCTCGCCCGGTTTCAGGACGACGGATCGAACGTGCGGGCGGAGACCTGCACGCATTATACGACGCTCGACGAGTCGGTTCACGCCGACCTCGGCAATCTCCCGAAAATCGCACCGCCGCTTCGGTCCCGGGACGATATCGAGGCGATGTTCGAACACCTCCGCGGTGGCGCGCTGAGCGTCGTCTCGACGGATCACGTCGCGCAGCGTCGGTCGAGCAAGGAGAACCGCCCGTGGTGGGAAGGGACGTTCGGCGCGAACGGGATCCAGGTGAGCCTCCCGGTGTTCCACGACGAGGCGGTCAACGAGCGGGGCCTGTCGTACCCGTTTCTGGTTCGCGTGATGAGCACGAACCCCGCGGAGACGTTCGGCCTCCCCGAGAAGGGGACCCTCGAACCCGGCACCGACGCCGACATCGTGGTGTTCGACCCGAACGAGACGTACGCGATCACCGCCGACGACAACGCCTCCGAGGCGGACTACTCGATCTACGAGGGGCGGGAGGTGACGGGACGAGTCGCGAAGACGCTCGTCCGCGGAGAGCCGGTCGCCGAAGACGGAGAGATCGTGGGTGAGCCCGGTCACGGAACGTTTCTCGAACGCGACATCCCCGACTGGCGGCCGTGATACCGATCTGACTCTACAAAGGGGACGGTTTCCCTGAGATAGGCGCTTACCTCCCCCTTGCTCAGGGAACCTCACGTGTCGGGTCTCAGAGCAGCATATCTGTGGTTCTCGATCAGAATCCTCACTATTCCCCTCAGTTTGTATTAGGATCAATAGGAGACTACAACAATATAGCTCTCATTCCACATACAGACGCAAACATTAAAGTGGGAACAGTATGAGACATTCGTTTGCATGCCAGAAGAATCTGCGGACGATCGGGTGTTTTCACGGAGAAATATCGTACGTATAGCCGGTACAGCTTCGGCGGTCGGGATTGCCGGCTGTCAAGGTGGAGGTACCGACGGCGATAGCGACGGTGGGTCCGGTAGCGGCGATACGGGGGACGCGACTGCCAGTGGCGATGCGACGCTGACGCTCGGCGCGATCCACCCGTTATCCGGCGACGCGGCCGAGATGGGCGAGCGGTTCCAGAACGTTGTTTCGGCGGGTGTGCAAGCGGTGAACCAAGGTGCGGACCTCGAACCGCTAGCCGGGGCCGAGGGGGAGGGGATCCAAGGGCAGGACGGCGCCGAAGTCGAGGTCCTCTGGCGAGACCACCAAGGCTCATCGGACGTCGCTCGGACTGAAGCCGAGAGTCTGATACTGGACGACGGGGCGGACATCCTGCTAGGCAGTTACTTCAGCGGACCGACCGAAGTCGTCAGTCAAGTCGCGGAGCGGGAAGGGGTCCCCCACGTCTGTGGGACCGCCATCGGGGAGGGGCTCACTGAGCGCGGGCTGGACTGGTTCTGGCAGGTGCCGCCCCACACCGGCGTGAAGGGCGAATCGATGTTCGACTTCGCCAGAGACATGAACGAACAGCACGACGCCGGGCTAGAGCGGGTGGCAATCATCCACCAGGACGGCACGTTCGGGACGGAAGTCGCGAACTCGATGGTCGACGTCGTCAGCGACTCCGAATTCGTGCAGGCGCCGGAGACCATCTCCTACTCGGCGGGGTCCGTCTCCTCGCTCTCGACGCAGATCCGGCAGATACAGGAGGCGGACGCCGACATCATCGTCCACGCGGCGAACGTCCGAGACGCGTTGATCATGCTCGACGACATGAAGACGGAAGACTACTACCCCGAGATGATGCTCACGCCGGGCTCGGCGTACCTCGATCCGTCGGTCCTGGAGGAGAGCACCTCCGAACACGTGTTCTCGGGATCCGACTTCTCGAACGACATGTACAGCATCCACCCGCCGATGGGCGACTACAACGACTACTCCGTACAGGCGTCCGACACGCCTTTCGACGGGAGCAGCATCTACGCGTGGGGCGAGTTCTTCACCGCCATCGCGGCGGCCGATCAAGCGGAGAGCCTCTCGTCTGCGGACCTCCAAGCGAGCCTCAACAGCATGAGTCTCGATCCGTACGTCGCCGGGCTACCGTACGGCGTCGAGTTCGATGACAGCGGGTACAACACGGAGGCGTTCAGCTTCGTCGTGCAAACGGACGACAGCGAGTTGGAGACCGTCTGGCCGTTCGATCAAGCACAGGACGACGCCATGACGTACCCCGTCCCCGAGTGGAGCGAGCGGTGAGCGCCAGACCGACCAACACTAATGCTAGGCCTCCTACCAAACGCGCTCGTCGATGGGTTGCTGATCGGCCTCACGTACGGCCTCGTGGCCGCGGGCCTCGGGCTCATCTGGGGAGTGATGGATATCGTGAATTTCGCGCACGGAGAGCACATGCTCATTGCGATGTACGTGACTCTCTTGACCACAGCGAGACTGGGTATCGACCCGCTCTTTCTCCTCCCGGTCAACGCCGTCCTCATGTTCGGGGTCGGGTATGCGACGTACGCGCTCGTCATAAAGCGGGTGATGGACGGGCCGATGCTCAGTCAGACGCTCTGTACGTTCGGCCTCCTGTTGGTCATCCGGTACGGGATCGTGTACACCGCGGGACCGGTGACGAGAACCATCGACCAGTTCGTCTTCGCCGGGAGCACGACGCTCTACGGCATCTCGATATCCTATCCCGAGGTCGTGACGGGGGCCGTAAGCCTCCTGACGATCGTCGGACTGTACGCCCTCCTTCAGAAGACGGAAACTGGGAAGGCGCTGCGGGCCACGTCACAGGACAAACAGGCGGCACAGGTCGTCGGGATCGACACCGACCACATCTTCGCGGTCGCGTGGGGGATCGGCCTCGCGGTCGCCGGCGTCGCCGGAACGATGGTCGCGACCTACTTCCCCATACAGCCACAGACGACGCCCGTCGTGTGGACGGTCTCCTCGTTCGCAGCGGTCGCACTCGGTGGGTTAGGCGGCGTTCTCGGCCCCGTGGCGGGTGGAATAGTCATCGGGCTCGTCGAGAACGTCGGCTCCACGCTGATCAGTCCGTCGTACGGACAGTTGTACGTCTACCTCGTACTCATCGCCGCGCTCGTGTACCAGCGAGAGGGGATCCTCAACTGGGTGAGTAACAGATAATGAACGTACAACAGTACGTCCGCAACTCGGTCGAACGGCTCAACAGCCGCGTCAGTCTCAGATCGATCCCGCTTCCGTACGTATTGGCGGGGGTCTTCCTGGCCGCCCTCGCAGTTCCGTCCGCAGCAACGAGCTACTTCATGTTGAACACGGCTATCTACGCCTTCCTGTTCATCGGGGTCGGGCAGTCGTGGAACATCATCGGCGGGTACGCGGGGCAGATATCGCTCGGCCACGCCGCAATGTTCGCCATCGGCGGCTACACGACGGTCATCCTGTTTACGAGCTACGGGGTGACGCCGTACGTGGGACTGTTCGCCGGAGGGGCGATCGCCACGGTCGCCGGACTCGCGCTCGGCGCGCTGACGTTCCGGCTCCGGTACCACTACTTCTCGATCGCGACGCTCGCCGCAGCGCTGGGGACATACATGATCTTCCTCCGGTGGGATTTCGTCGGTGGTGCAGTCGGACTCGAGTACCCGATTTCACGGGTCGGTACCGCGTTCTCCCTGATGTTCGAGAACCGAGAAGTGTACTTCTACGTGATGTGGGCGTTCGCGCTCCTGACGACGCTTCTCGTGTACCGGATCCACACCTCGAAGCTCGGCCTGTACCTCAAGGCGATCGATCTCGATCAGGAACTGGCCGAAAACGCCGGTCTCAGAGCGTTCTGGTACAAGATGTATGCGATGGGACTGAGTTCGTTCATCGCGGGCGTCGGTGGAGGGTTGTTCGCACAGTACCTCCTCTACATCGACCCGCAGGTAATGGTGGACCTCGTCCGGAACGTGGAGTTCGTCCTGATCGCCGTTATCGGGGGACTCGGAACGGTCGTCGGGCCGATCGTCGGAGGGCTCATATACATTCCGACGCGCGAGTACACCCGAACGCTGCTCGCCGGAAGCCACACCGGCCTCGACTGGGTGATCTTCGGATCCGTACTCGTCTTCCTCTCGATGTACAAGCCGAACGGCCTGCTACCGCGGCGTCCGGTTATCCAAGACGATGGCGGCGACACGCAGTCACCCGATCAGGGAGGTGATCTGAGCGATGAGTGAATCCGACTCGCCGCGCAGAGCGACGGAGACGGTACTCACCGTCGACGGGCTCCGGAAAGAGTTCTCCGGAGTCGTCGCGTTGGACGGCGTCACCTGCGAGATACGGGAGGGAGAGATCGTCGGTATCGTTGGTCCGAACGGAGCGGGCAAATCGACGCTGTTCAACTGTATTATGGGAGTACACGAACCCGCGGACGGGTCAGTGTACCTCGGTGACGAGGAGATAACCGACGAGTTCACGTCGCAGATCGTCCGAAGTGGCGTCTCTCGCACGTTTCAACTCGCCCGCGTCTTCCCAAAACTCACCGTGCGGGAGAACATGGTCGTGAACCAGGATCACGCGGACGAGAGCCTGTTGGGAACGATAACCGACGACGCGGAGACGACGGATCGGATCGACGAACTGGTCTCTCGGGTCGGGCTCTGGGAGTTGCGCGACAGGAAGGCCGGGGAGCTCTCGACCGGGCAGAAGAAGCTACTCACGATCGCAGCGGCCCTGCTCCAGGACCCGGACGTGGTCATGCTCGACGAACCGACGGCCGGAGTCAATCCGAACTTGATCGACGACATCGTCGAGACGATACTCGAGTTGAATGACGACGGGGCGACCTTCTGTATCATCGAGCACGACATGGACGTGATCCAAACGCTGAGCGACTACGTGTACGTGCTCGACAACGGAACCAACCTCGTCGAGGGGCGGCCCGAGACCGCACTGGAAGACCCCGAGGTGCTCGAGGCGTACTTCGGAGAATGAGAGAATGACACTACTATCAGTCAACGACGTACACGCGGGATACGACGGCTTCCGCGTACTGAAGGGCGCATCGATCACGGTCGAAGAGGGCGAGATCGTCTGCGTTATCGGTCCGAACGGGGCGGGGAAGTCGACCCTGTTCAAGACCATCTACGGGCTAGTGAACCCGGACGAGGGACAGATCGAATACGACGGTCGGGACATCACGGGAGACGATCAACAGGATCTCCTCGCGTCGGGGATCTCGTACGTGCTCCAACGCAACGCGGCGTTCCCGGAGATGACCGTTCGTGACAACCTCGAACTGGGAGCGTACATCGCCGACGGAGACCACGACACCGACGCCGCGATCGAGGACGTCTTCGAGATTTTCCCCGCGCTCCGCGAGTTCGAGGACACGCCCGCGGGGAACCTGAGCGGTGGACAACAACAGATGGTCGAACTGGGAAGGGGGTTGATGCTCGATCCCGACCTCCTCCTGTTGGACGAACCGACTGCCGGTCTCGCCCCGAAAGCCATCGATATGATCTTCGAGAAGGTCGAAGCGATCAACGACCGGGGTGTGACCATTCTCATGATCGAGCAGAACGTGAAGACGGGAGTGAAATACGCTGACCACGTGTTCGTTCTCGAAAACGGTGCGACGCGGTTCGACGGGGACGCCGAGACGATCCTCGAGCGACCGGAGATACGCGAAGCGTATCTCAAGACGGAGCGAGCATGAGCGGGTGACTCGAGAGAGTCCCCGCTGGGAGGACCGCCATCACGACCGACTCGGAGTTCGATCTTGGCAAGGTGAGTCGATCCTGGCAAAGCGAGTTCGGTCTTGGCCAGGCGAGTACGAGTTCGGTTCGCGTGAAGACTGACGTGAACTGCGGTGGCTGGCGACGGCTTCGCGCCGGTTGCGGACAGTCTCTCACGACAGTACTGAAAATATTTTTAAGCAGGTATGTTCAAACACCTATTTATTTAAAAACACGTTCAGTGGCAGTTCGATGTCCGCGCTGACTACGTTGTAATCGATAGCCACCGTCAGTAAGAATCGGTCCGAGAGATCCTGCGTCATCGCCGATCCCGGCCACGCCACCGGGCCGATAGCGCGCGGTGTCGATCGGTCAGAACCCGTCTCGTGATCCGTTTCGTTGGGGTCAAGGGTGATCTAGAGACGGTGATTCCATACGAAGGTGAACGCTTGTAACGTATTTTTCCGCGGTACTCGGCCCGACACGGCTGAACGTGTTTGCGAACCGGTTTGTTCGGCGTTTCACGGAAGACGCGTTCGACGGCATTCAAGAAGCCGTGTCGTTCGACGCGACAGCCGGTGTTTCTCGACGGAACCCTCGATCAGATCGTCGGCGTCATCGACGAGAAACGGTGCGTCTTCGACATCGTGTTTTTCGGCTAATTCAGTGAGAAACGCTCGTGCGATCGGGATCGAATACGTCGGAAACAGCCGTGAATGGAGGATTCTGTTCGTTTCTGGGTCGACAGCAGCGTACAGCTAGTACTGCTCACCGTTGATTCGGCTCGCTTTCTGATCGACTGCGATTCGACCCAGGGGTTCACCGTCAGCGGGTTGTAGATGGGCTTTCTGTACCCAGTTGTGAACAGCGACCCGACTCCGGCAGACACCTAATACCTCAAAAATAAGAACAGTATTTGATAGTGATAAATTGGCAAGGTGGTGGCGAATGAGATTTTCAATACTATCGGGATGTCCACTCTCACACCACGAAACCCAAGTCGATCCACGCGGTACACTCGCTGATGTGAGTGGTTTTCGGCATAGAGCACTGAATCCTCGTTTCGCCCCTTCTTTAACTTGATACTGCGTCGGGGCCGAAAGTGAAACTGAAGGGGTGATCGCCGTTGTCGACGGGATCGGCGCTGAGTCGAAACAAGTGATCCAGTCCTATCGGCCGTAGCTTCACAGCCGCAGCGCAATAGCTGAGTTGAGATACTGTTCCTTACTAGTGTTCGGCTGTAATCCTGATCCGTCGACAAAGCGAATGCGTCCGGCGAATTATCACTATGCACTGAGAATGGAACGGCACCGTTCCGGTGAGGGCCCCAAATGAGTGACGCTAGTCGTACGTGCGTGTGTAACGTCTGTCAGCAACCGATCGCTGGTGACCCAATAACGGACAATTCCGATGGGCCGTTCTGTAGTTCCAGGTGTCGGGAGATTAGCCGCCTACTCGGCGATGACACCGGATCGGACAGTCTGGCGACGGAATCAGCCGCCGATCAATCGGCCTCTGATGGCGTCACGCGGACATTCCTGCGGATCGACGGGATGTACTCCCCGACGTGTGAAGCATACCTCGAACACGTCGCCGACACGCAGTCCGGAGTGGTCGCCGCAGAAGCGAGTTACGTCACCGAGACGATTCGCGTGGATCACGACGCAGACACGGTGTCGGCGGATGAACTCCGTGGCGCCTTGAGCAGGACCGGCTACACGGCGTTCCTCCGAGACGATGCGAGCGCGGACAGCGACCGGAGCGGGACGCGTCGTTCGCGGGAAGCGGACGGTCTCCGAAAACGGCGGAGCGATGAGGTCCTCGGACTCCGGTATGCAGCCGGGATCGTGTTCGGCGCGTTCCTGATGGTCCCGTACGTGGCCATCATGTACCCCGCCCACCTCGCGCCGTACTTCGACGCCGCGTTCCTCGACCCGTTCGAAGGCGCGTTCCAACTGAGCGGTGGAAGTGGGTTCCTGTTCCTGAGAATTTACTTCGTGTTGACCGCGATCGTGCTGTTTTTCACCGGCATGCCGGTGTTACGAGGGGCATACATCAGCCTGAAGATGCGTCGACCGACGACGGACCTCCTCGTCGCAGTCACCGTTGTCAGCGCGTTCTGCTACGGCACGGGCGCGGTCCTTCTGGGTGACAACAATATCTTCTACGACCTGACGCTCGTCGTCGCGGCAGTCGTCTCGGGCGTCTCCTTTTACGAGACGTCGATCAAACAGCGGGCGCTGGAGCGGCTCACCGAGCTCACCGTCTCGCAGGTGAACAACGCCCGACGACTCGACGACGGTGACGGCGCGACGGAGGTGTCGGTCGATTCCCTGGAGCCCGGCGATCGAATCCTCGTCCGCGAGGGCGAACGAATCCCGGTCGACGGGACGCTCGTCGGCGACGGCTGTAGCGTCAAGGAGGCGGTCGTCACGGGTGAGGCACTCCCAGTCGCGAAGCAAACGGGGGATACCATCGTTGGCGGCGCAGTCGTCACCGACGGCGCCGCAGTCGTCGAAGTCGGTGACCCGGTGACGAGCAGCGTCGACCGCATCACCGATTCACTGTGGTCGATCCAGAGCGCCGATCACGGGATCCGACGCCGCGCCGATGCACTCGCGTATTACCTCGCTACCCTCGTTGCCGGCGTCGCGGTCGCGGTCGGTATCTGGATCATCGTCAGCGGTGGCTCACTTCCGGCGGCGGTTATGGTTCTCCTGCTCGCACTGCTCGTCGCCACCCCGTGGGCGCTCGGGCTGGCGACGCCGCTTTCGATCGCTACGAGCATCCGCGATGCGATGGAGCGCGGCATCGTCGTGCTCGACGACACGATCTTCGAGCGACTTCGCGAGGTCGACGTGGTCGTGTTCGACAAGACCGGGACCCTCACGACCGGCCAGATGGAGGTTGTCGAGGTGGACGCGCCGGACGAGGCGCTCGCAGACGCCGCCGCACTCGAACGGCGTGCCGCGCATCCGGCCGCGGCTGCGATCGTTTCCGCTGTTGACTCGAAGACTGACGGCGCGGAGGCGGCACATACCGACGGTGACCACATCAACGGCGACCACACCGAGGAAAGCGTAACGTCGCCTGCGGGGCGTGACGTGCGCGACTTCCGGACGCACGCGACAGGTGTTTCCGGAACCGTCGACGGTCGTGATGTGCTCGTGGGGAATCTCGATCTGTTCGCCGAACACGGCTGGACAGTCACCTCCGAGATCCGAGCGAAAGCGCGCGAAGCCCGCGGATTTGGCCGTCTCCCGGTCGTGATCGGTCGTGACGGGTGTGCAAACGGACTCGTCGTGGTCGGCGACAACCCCCGGCAGGGGTGGCTGGACACGGTCACCAGTCTCCACGAGCGCGGGATCGAAGTGGCCGTCCTCACGGGCGATAACGAGGAGGCGACGGACTTCTTCGCAGAACAGGAGGCGGTCTCGTACGTGTTCGCCGACGTGCCGCCTGAAGGGAAGACGGAAGCCATCCGGCGGTTCCAACGCGATCACCGCGTCGCGATGGTCGGTGACGGAACCAACGACGCGCCCGCCCTCGCACAGGCGGACCTCGGAATCTCGTTGGGCAGTGGGACCGCACTCGCCGCGGACGCCGCAGATATCGCCATCGTCGACGATGACCTATCTCTCGTTAACACGACGTTCGAGTTCGCTCGGGCGGCTCGTCGCCGTGTCCGGCAAAACGTCGGACTCGCCTTCACGTACAACGTCATCGCAGTCCCTGTCGCACTCATGGGGTTATTCAATCCCGTAACAGCGGCGGTCGCCGTCGCCGTCTGTGGTGGGCTCCTTGCCGTGAACTCGTCACGGCGCCTCTTCAGGGGGTGATCGGCCTTTAGTGAAACGTTTGGTTGGAGTATTCGGAGGCGTGATATGCCGCGTCTCAGGTCGTTTCCGTCACGACAGCAATAGTCGCTTAAACGGTAGCGACCGATGCCTACCCTATCAACACTTCCGCCGAATCAGCAGACGCTGGAGTGAATCTCCAGGTATCTTATATCCCGCCACCAATTGGCAAACCGTACGGGAATCAAATGTGGCAGGGGACTTATTGATCCCACTTGTTGCAGGTATCATCGGGCTCGGTGTCCTTGGCCAGGTTCTCGCAGCCCGGCTCCGGGACCCGAGTATCATTTTCTTCCTGCTTGTCGGGTTGATTATCGGCCGGCCGGGATTCGGGATCGTGACGAACGCGAGTTTCGGGGACGCTCTCCAGCAGTTGTCGGCCTCGCAGTTGCGATCATCGTGTTTGAGGGAGCCTTCCACTTGGAGTTTGAGCGGATTCAAACAGCGCCACGTGCGGCTGTCCGCCTTGTTACGATAGGTGCCGCCATCGCATTAGTTGGAACCGCGGTAGCCGTTCGGCTTTTGGAAGGACTTCCGTGGGGCCTTTCGTTCGTGATCGGTGCGCTGTTGGTCGCCAGGGACCCAACAGTCATTACCCCGATCCTTGATGTCGTCCCCGTCAGAGACCGTGTCTCTGGCGTCCTGGAGACAGAGGGGATCATCAACGACGTAACGGCAGCGATCACGACTGTCGTGCTCTTTGAGACGGTGAATCCGAAGGTGATGTCGGAATCGCTGGGCTCGGCGTGGTCGTCGTGGTCGCAGTAGTGATCACGTTACGCTCCTTTGTCAGCGGGAGGCCGTTCGAGAGGGGATGTCGATGTTAACAGACTCTCGTGACTAATTTTGGGTACGGTGCTTACCCAGTTCGGTGAATTAATTGAGAGGTAGAAGCGGTGATTCAACGCACTTCTCCGTAGGAATAATCATCCCGACTAGCCCACCGTGTAAAACGCCGCCACCCAGACGACGCGAAGGACTCATTCCTCGCAAGACATTAGCTTTCGGCGAGGAGTGTCGGAAGTAGAGATCGATAGCTATGGGCAACAGCCTCGGACTGAAAGAAGGCGTCTCGATCGCACTCGGTGGGATGATCGGTGGCGGCATCTACGCCGTCCTTGGAGTGGTGGCAGGGATCACGACGTCTGCCATCTGGGCCGCGTTTCTGATCGCCGGCGTCGTCGCCATGTGTGCCGGCTACTCGTACAACAAACTCAACGCTCTCACGGATAACCAGGGCGGCTCTGTGACGTTCGTCCAGTGTTATCTCGGTAACTCCACGATAGCCGGGATGGTCGGCTGGACACTCCTGTTCGGGTACATCGGCTCGATGGCGATGTACGCATTCGCCTTCGGCGAGTTTACGGCTGCGTTCGAGATCGTCCCGACGAGCGTCATGGGCTTCCCCACCCGGCCGCCGATCTCGGTGGTGGCCGTGGCCGGGTTCGTCGGCCTGAACCTGCTGGGGGCGCAGACGACCGGCGCTGCGGAGAACGTGCTCGTCGGGCTGAAGGTCGGCATCCTCGTCGCCTTCGGAGTCTTCGGACTGGTGTACGCCTTCGGCTTCAGCGGTGCTCCCTTCGAGTACGGCGTCAACCAGCTCGGCGGGTTCGGACCCGTCACGGCGGCTGCCATCTCGTTCGTCGCATTCCAGGGGTGGCAGCTCCTGTTCTACGACCAGGAGAGCATCGAGAATCCCGTCGACACGATCCGGAAAGCGGTGTACATCTCGATTCCGGTCGCCGTCGCTATCTACGTCCTCGTTGGGACGGTGACGGTGAATCTCGTCCCACAAGCCCTCGAATCTCACCCCCACGTCGCCCTAAAGGACGCCGCCTCATTGATGCTGCAACCCTACGGATTAACGCGCGTCGGAGCGGTCGTCCTCGCGCTGTCGGCATTGTTCTCGACCGGGAGTGCAATCAACGCGACCCTGTTCTCGTCGGCACACTTCGCGAAGGGGATGCTCACTGACGACCTGCTTCCCGATCAGATCGGGAGCGCGGCCGCTGACGGCATCCCCGAACGGACGGTCCTGATCCTCGGTGCCCTGACTGCGGCGTTCGCGTGGTACGGGAGCCTCGGCGCGATTACGTCGTTCGCGTCGCTGGCGTTTATCCTGGTGTTCGGCTCAATGAGCTACCTCGCGTTCCGCCAGCGCGACCGCGACGAGGTGAACGCCGTTATTCCCGCGGTTGGGACCGTCGGCGCGCTTGGTTTCTTCCCGTTGATGCTGTACAACCTCTATACTCGCGAGCCGAATACGTTCTACATGGTGCTGGGTATCGCCGTCGTCGTGCTCACCGTCGAATTGCTCTACTTCGAGCGCGCCCGTCTAGAGGAAGAGGTCACGGAATTCAAGACCGATGTCCGCGCCGTCTTTGAGGACCCCTGATCCAGTCTGTCTGTTCTTTCCAGACGAAGTTGTTCCGTCGCCAGTCACTTTATCCGGTCCAGCGTATCTTGGCGTGTCATGAATCGAAAGTTCGTCCGCAGTCTCATCGTCGAGGAGTCGTTCGCGTATGGGTTTACGATCGCGTTCTGGGGATCGGGCCTGCTCCTCATCAACGAGTTCGGCTTGCTCCAGACGCTCGGTATAATCGAGTATGCCAGCGGGGCAATCACCGGGTTCGGGGTTCTCGCAGTGGTTACGTTCGGTGGGGCTGTTGGTTCCGTCGATATCGAAGAATCACCGGCGTATTTCGTTCTCGCCGGCATCCACTACCTCTCGGGGCTCGTTCCCATCGCCGTTACCCACGGGCTCATCGCACTTGGGCTCGGCAAGGCAGTGACGCTTTTTCTCACGGGAATGGCGGTCTCGATCTGTTACAACGTGTTCGCGACGTTCGAGGAAGCCCTCTCGGAGATGGTGTGGCGGGCTGAACAAACGGTGTTAGATGACTGGAAGTGACCGGCCCATCAGCGTCGGCGTCCCCGTTCGGTATTGAGACTGCGACTACGGAAACCGAATAAACTCCGGTTTCGCCCGATGGTTCGGATCATGCGCATAACGATCCCGGTGTTTCTCTGGCTCCGCTGGAAGCATTCAGAAGACGCTCGACATCCAGACATCTCTCTCTTTGTCTTCGTGATAAGGCCAGACCAGTTGACGCCTGCGGAGCAGCCCCCAACTGGAGCTCTTCGCTGATTTTGTGCCGTATCCAGATGAGGAGCTTGTTTGAAGGGCCCCCCTGATGGAGATTATCCGACCGGCTATCGATTCGATCAGCCGTTCAGTTCATCTCTCTCGTTCATTCGATCCGGCATGTGATTTACTTGGTCGAGTCAGTAAATTTGCGCTTGACCTTCTCGAGGCTAGGTACGGCTTTGTCCGTCGCCATGAGATATGCGAAGCCGAGGACAACACACCCAATTACAGCGGCCCAGGCACCAGTTACGGTCTGACCGGTCTGTACTGATGTGAGTGCGAACTGTTCGACATACAGCCCCGCTACCGAGAGGCCGACAGAGCCGAGACTGAAGACGACGAGTTCGAGTAATTCCGGGAGGACTTCGAAAGCCGAATTCATGATTGATTTTGAATCCTGACTCTAGGGGTTTTAGATTTTCTAAACAGAAATATACTTGTCGTTGAAGGGGAGTTTCATGCGTATGGGTATGGAAAAGCGATACGGTGATGTCGACTGGCCCCGAGTCACGAAGTTGAGTTTCTTATTCGGCATCGGATTGTTCGTGATGGGTGAACTCGGTGAGTTCGGGATTAGAAAAACTGGAATGCCCGTCCCAGCCTGGGAACACAGACTGTTGGTGACTACAGCATTGGTTGGGATACTGGTCGCACTTCTCTCGCCGTTTGTGTTTGGTATCGCCCTCCCCTTAACCGAGTAGACGGTCCGACGTGATCACCAGCCGGCTAGCTTACAACCCTCCCTTAGACAGCGATTCAAACCTGCTCGTTTACCGGTCGGGGATCGCTGTCGAAGGCGTTAACGAGTTGCTCCGGGAGCGCCTCCGGGGAGAACACCGACACGAGGTCGCCCGGTTCGATTTGCGTATCACCGTTGGGAGTGATGTGGTCTCCGTCGCGCTCGATGCCCACGACCAGTACCTCGTCGGGTAACAGCCCTTTCTGGTTGGCAGTTGTCAGTGACAGTCCGGCGATGTCGGCAGTCTCGGAGACGGTGAACTCCACGACTTCCCCGCCACCGACAACCGTCTGAAAGTCGGTTACTGCAGTCGGGGTACGATCGCCTTCGGGGGCAAATCCGTGGTACGGTCGGAACGTCTCGTCGAGGAGGATATCCTCTCGGTTGATCGTGACTCCGGCTGCTGAGAGCTGTTGGGCGATGCGGTTGATATCAGTTGTATCTTCGCCGACAGCGGTGATCACGAGGTTTTCTTGCCCAGCGAGTAGCTCTCTGACATGTATCACTCCCGGGGTCGAAACGGCCTCGTTGGCGAGCGCCGATCGCTTGCTGACGGGAGCGGTACAGGTGAACTGGGTAGTCACTTTGCCGTTCGAGTTCTCGTAATCGATATCGGCGTGATAGCCTCGGATGACTCCGTGTTCTTCCAGTCGGTTGATCCGGTTGCGTACCGTCGCTGGGGTGACATCCACCTCTTCGGCGATCATCGGGGCGGATGTGTCTCTCGCGTTCGCCCCGAGGTAGTAGAGGATCCGCCGGTCGATTTCGTCAGGCCGGTAAGTCATAGCAATAAGTACTGGCTATCCGGCCAAAGACGTTGTGACCTCCATTCGATACCGATGAGAGTCAAAAGAATTTTTGAACCAACCTCTCGAACAGATATATAATATTTATCCAGTATTATATTCACCTATCTTTTTGTGCTTCAAAAATATATTGGTCAGTATGACTTCGAATGGTAGCCGCTCCCCGTTTGAACAGCTCAAAGAGTACTACGATCACGAGGAGTTCGTCTGTCGAGAGTGTGGATTCGAAGACGAAGACGGAACGTGGGATGCTGAGGCCGACGGTGCAGACATCGTGTACACGCACACCTGCCCCAGATGTGGTGCGGAACGGGAACATACGTTGGGACTTTCGGATCGCGAAACAGCGCAGGAGCACGCCCAAGAACACCAGTGAGAATTCATTCGTTCCGGCAGACGGCAATCCCGGCACCGGCTACTGGCTCTCGTCGTGTTTCTCTCTCAGATAGGCTAGTGGGTTTGCTCGGGGCCGTCGAGGCGTGACGCAAGCGTAATCAGAGACGTCTCCACGGTTCCCGCTTGTTCTAATTCGGCAGCGGTTCCACCGGCATCGGCCTCCCGGAGTTCGAACTCCGTGACGTCCTCCCGTTGTTCGAGTTCGGCTCTATCGAACGGTCGTCTGTCAGTGTGCGGTTTCGATCACGACCTTGGCTCCGACGAGAGCGTCCGATCGAGAAACGCGCCGATCAACTTCGGCCCGAGCGGTCGTTCGCCGTCGAGGGGCGAGTCCGTATCCACCGTCTCGCTGACGTGTGTGACCTGTGATGTCGCGGTGAATCGGTACTCGGGCCGCGGATCCGACGTCAATACGTTCATCGCCGTCCGCTCTGAATCGGCACCCCAGACGTGGCCGAGGTCCAGCAACTCGTAAAACGATGCGTCGACGCCGTGTGCAGCCAGTTCGTCGAACAGACGCTGGCTCTGGTCCACGGCGACGACGTCGTCTTCGCGACCGTGGAGGAGGAGAAACGGCGGAGCGTCAGCCGTGACATGCGCGATCGGGCTGGCCAGTCGAGCACGGTCGAGGTTCTCTTCGACCGGCCCGCCGAGCAAGAGCGCCTCGACGGTGTCCGCCGCTCCCGGCAGTTCACGGAGGTCGCTGATGCCGTACCAGGACACGACGGACTGAACGCGTCCGGACGCGTCGGGCGCGACGGACGGGTCGACGGCGTGGTCCGAGTAGACGTCTCCTGCGAGGTCTGCAATCTCGTCGACGACTCCGGCGAGCGCCGCCAGATGTCCCCCGGCCGAGGCGCCCCAGGCCGCGACGGCGCTCGGTTCGAAGCCGTACGCGCCGGCGTTCGCGCGGAGCCACCTGACCGCCGCTTTCACGTCGACGATCTGATCGGGGAAGACGCCGTTCGGGGTCGTGTTTCCCGGATCGACACTGAAAGGCACGTCCGCGTTCTCCGGAATCGCTGCCAGTCGGTAGCCCACACTCGCCGTCGCACATCCCCACTCGGCCGCGAACCGCTCCAGATCGGGGGCGTTCTTCCGAGTCTCGAACACCCAACCGCCTCCGTGGATATACACGAGGAGCGGTATCGGTCCCTCGGCATCGGGAACGTGGAGGTCGAGTTTTAGCTCGCCGGCGTCGCGCTCGGCGTACGTGACGTCTTCGTGAGTGGTGACAGGGGGAACGGTGATGTGCCCGTCGTTCCCATGATTCTCGCCACTCTCGTCGCCCTCATCGTCGCTGTTCGGGTTCGTCTGACCGGTCATCTTGGTCGAGACAACGGTCGAACCGGACCTAACGGTTTCCCGTTGGAACAACAGCCGGGTGTTCGATCTCCCGTCTCGGTGCCTTTCAGCGATCGGTTACATCAGACGACAGACGTCCGAACAAGGCGTTAGATGCGGTGATTAGAAACGGATGGCTCAAGACTGCAAGGCGTTGCTCCCCGCGTAGGAAGGTGTCAGTCAGGCACCGAGCCCGGAGCGACGAGGTAGAATGCGAAAGCGAAGCCGATCCCGGTTCCGATCAGGCTGGGGAGTGACGCTTGCCACGTCTCTCCGAACACGACGACATCGAGGAGTGACGCCGTCCCGGCACCGACGAGAAATCCGACGAAAGCCCCTCGACGCGAATTGTCCCAACTGTCGATCAAGCTAGTCGGACGCGCGAAAGGTCCGCGTGGTGTCTCTGTCGCCATGGACGACGTCGACCTCGACGAGACCCAAGGCGGTGAAGATGCGGTTCCAGTCTCGGTAATAGAGGGGCGTCTCATCGTCGACGTAGTTCACGCCTGCATCAGACGGCGATGCGTCGCGTCTCGGCTCCTCGATCTCCGCCGTAACGAGGATGTCTCCGGTGATTCGAGCGATCTCCGCGAAGACCCACTCGGTGTCGGGATGGAGGTGCTGGAGCGTTTCGACCGAGTAGACCGCGTCGAACTGGCCGTCGTCGAACTCCTCGACGATGTCCTCTATCGGACTGCAGTGAAACGTTCCGTCGGCGGCGAGTGTGGGATAGGCCTCCCGCATCGTGTCGAACGCCTCGTCGTTGATGTCGACGCCCGAGAGGTTCTCGAAGCCGCGGTCGGCGAGGTGTTTGAGGTGACGGCCAGAGCCACACCCGAGTTCGAGAACTGCCGCGTCGCGAGACAGGGACTCGCTGAGGATGTCGCCGATCAGCCGACTCGTCTCGTTGGGGCCGTAGTGTGCGTAGTACGCCGGTGAGTATTCGCCCGCCCGGTTCGTCCAGGTGTTTCGGACGGATTCAGGATCCACGTGTAATAACTCGGGTAAGGATGTAAAACGCCGTCGCACCACAGTGAACAGACGAGATGAGGTCGGATCAAGAAACACTCGCAGACTGGTTCAACAATGGCGAACAGATACCGTTCGTTCGACGGCGTTACGAACTGCCGCTTATCTCCCGGGTGAGTTCGACAGACGTGAACTCGAAACGAGCACCGCCATCGGGTCCCTCAGTGAGTGCGACGTCCCAGTTGTGAGCATCGGCCACGTGACGAACGATCGAGAGACCGAACCCTGTCCCCTCTTGATTGCTGCTGTAGCCGTGATCGAACACCTCGTCGCGTTCGTCAGGGGGGATACCACTCCCGTCATCCGCGACGAAAAGTCCTGCCGTGGAGATACTTCCGTCGGTGGTGTTGTCGATCCGTCCAACGGTGAGGGAAACGGGTGGCTCGTTGTGATCGATCGTGTTCCGAAAGAGGTTCTCCAGGAGATGTAAGAGCCGCTCGCGATCGGCGTTGATTATGACGTCCTCCTCGACGCGCAAGCTGATCCCGTCAGACTGGACGTGCTGATAGGCCTCGTCTGCGGCGTCAGCCAGCGAAACTGCCTCGACCGTGTCGATCGACTTCCCGGCGCGGGCCAGTGTGAGCAGGTCGTCGATCATCGATTCCATCCGTTTCAACGCATCGTCTATCGTGTCGAAGTGCTTTCCGTCGGGGCTCTGACGGGCGAGTTCGAGATGGCCTTGGGCGACGTTGATCGGATTTCGAAGGTCGTGGGCGACGATTCCCGTGAACTGTTCAAGCTGTTCTTTCGTCTGTCGGAGTTTCCGATCGGATTCGACTCGGGTCAGCGCCGTGGCCGAGAGTTTCGTGAGAATGTGAATGATACTGGCGTCTGTCTCGTCGTAGGCGTCCGTTTCGAGGTCGCCGCAGCTAAACACCCCGTAGTCGCCGACCGGAACGTACAGCCCCGATCGCAAGGCGCCGCGTTCGTACTCGTCTTGGGTCACGTCGAGGTCGTCGCAGATGGTCGGCTCGCCTCGACGGTACGTCTGTGCCGCGAGAACGTCCTCGTCGATCCGGTAGTCCGGGCGGTCTCCGGCGGCCGCCACATTTTCCGCTGTCGTCGCATATATCCGGAGTGTCTCTTCGTTCTCGTCGACGAGTCGGAGCGCCGCTCTGGCGTATCCGAGAATGTTCTTCGCGGCTTCGATCGTGATCTGGGCAACCGATTTTCGGGACGTGGCCTGCATCAGTTGCTGTCCAGCCGAGTGCAACATCTCTAACTGCTCTTCGCGACGTTTCAGGTTCGTGATGTCCTGGCAACTTCCTCTGACATACCGGAGCGTCTCGGTTTCCGTTACCGGGTGGCCGCGGATACGGATCCACCGTTTTTCATCACGGTCGAGTTCGAGCGTCACATCGAACGCGTCGCCCTCGGTAATCGCCTGATCGAAGGCGGTCCTGAGCGTCCGCTGATCACGCTGAACGTAGCGCGCGACGATCTGGTCCGGCGGAGGAGAGGTTCCCGGATCGAGGCCGTGCATCTCACTCGCCGTCTCACTCCACCAGAAGGCGTCGGCCCGGATGTCGTACTCCCACGCACCCGTATCCGAAATCGTCAGTGCGGCTTGAAATCGCTCGGACACCTCCTCCCGTGACTGTTCGATTACGGTTTCGATGCACTCCGCGAGTTCGAAGTGCCGGTCGGTGAGCTGCTCCACCTGGAGATACGCTGTGACATTCGCAGTCACTACCTCACTCGGCGTGGGTTCTCTTTCTTGGCTGGCGAGTAAGATGGTCGGGATCTCAGCGTCCTCACCGGTAATGTGTGACAAAAATTCCGTTCCCGTCTCATCGGATAGCACGTATTCGACAACGACGCAATCGAAATCGGCTTGTTCTAACTCCGTTCGTGCCCGGGGTGCGTTAGAAGCCTTGCTGATACGGAAGCCAGAAGGGATCGGTTCGAGAGCCGAAACCACGTCAGGTCTCCACGTGGCACCGACATACAGAACCATCGGAGGGCCCCCCATAGTAGACTGGTTATCCGACCGATCAGGCATAGTCATTTGATGTTAACAGCAATATATAGTAGTTGATGCTCTTCCGGACCCTGTCGCTCGATGAGACTGTGACAGATAGGTGAACAGACGGAGCGTCTGATCGAGGAAGGTCGCGGTGGGACCGTCTGGTCGAGGAAAATCGCGGTAGGACAGACGCCACTGCGCGCGCGGTCATCCTCTATAACTGCGCTCGACGAATCGCGGTCGTTGTGAGAAGCCCCTGCCGGCTTAGAACAAGTCGGCGGAAACGGTGTTGCACAACATCCCGATCACGGGTCTGACGGCGATGTCGGATCCAATGTAGTCAGATCCGTCGGAAGACGCTCACCGATGAGACACCCCTCTATCGATGTGTTCGAAGCCGGCTGTACCATCGGACTCAGAATTCGGGCGAAACCCGATCAATAGCCGATGAAACACCTCGTTGGGGGTCTCCGTCGAGAGCTGGGGACACCCACACCCCTCTATCGATGTGTTCGAAGTCTTCGGTGGGTGGGGGGTCGATTGGCGTCTCAAACTGAGCAGACACGGGGAACGCGCAGTAACACCTGCGTTTCGAGGGATATCCGCTCTAGCGCGATCTCTATCGGCCATTTTGATGCCTTTTCTCTTCTTTCTTTCTACTAACACACAACACACACACACCTCTATCGATGTGTTCGATGTGTTTTGTCGCCCTGTATTCTATGGCTTCCTAGACAACAAGAATATCTCGAGAACTGTTCGCCCCAATCGACGAATTTCGCTGCCTTCAACCCGTTTTCTATCGGCTTCTCTGTTCAGACGATAGTTCACCGATATCCGATGACTATCAGCTCCCTGCTATGGACAGAGTGGAACACATCGATAGAGGGGTGTGGGTGTCTTCAACCTCATATCGGCAACTTCGATCTCGTACCAGTAACTTCGATCTCGTATCGGAAAACATATCGTCAGCCGCTGATGGTATGGCTCTCTCTGTAGATGGTTATTCCGCGATAATCAGACGGAAAACTACCTAAAACACCCAATCACACTTCGATAGGGGTGGGGGAACCTTTTTATTATCAGCCGGTATCATGTGGGGCATGGGTACTGACGACTCCGATGATCCCTCTGACGACCCGGAGTCGATCACGGATGAAACGACGGCTGAAACGGAAACGACGGCTCAAACGGACCTTTCGAACGCGACACAATCGGAGACGTCAGATCGTCGCTCGTCCTCTCAGGTGACCGACGACAGCCATCCGTCCGATGGGTCCTCGGAGAGTTCTCCGCAGTCTATCGAGGATATGCTACTCGAGTTCGACGAGCAGCAGGGACTCATTCGGGACCGGTCACTGCTTGATCCCAACTACGTGGTTACAGAGGACCGAATCGTCGGTCGTGATGCGCAACTCCAAGAAGTCACGAAGATGCTTCGGGTCGCTCTCGGCGACAACCGCCCGCCGAATCTGTTCCTCTATGGGCCGTCCGGGACGGGAAAATCGCTCATCACAAAGGCCGTCTGTAACAACATCGGCCGGATCTGTGAGTCTCGCGATATCCAATTCGGCACGATCGAAGTCAACTGCCAGGATCTCGACACGCTCGGCGTCGCAGTGTACGAACTCGCCCAGCAGGCGGCAGACGAGGCCGGCGTCGCCGTCGAGGTCCCCAAACACGGCGTCGCGACGAAGGAGAAATGGGACGAACTCTACCGGATCGTCAACGAGCATTTCGATTCCGTCGTGTTCGTCCTCGATGAACTAGACATGCTTGTCGGGCGGCGAGATAAACAAGAGCCCGCGTTTTCCCGACTTCTGTATCAGCTTTCTCGGGCCGGTGCGAACGACGAACTGAACGCATACATTTCGGTCGTTGCCATCTCGAACGATACGAAAATGATGGAGGCTGTTGGGAGCCGAGCGGTCAGCTCATTTACGCCGGAGGACGTTCATTTCGATGATTACGACGCGAATCAGCTGAAAACGATCCTTCGACACCGTCAAGATGCGTTCCACGAGGATGTCGTCGACGACGATGTGATCCCCCTTGCAGCAGCCTTCGCGGCACAGACACATGGTGATGCGAGGAAGGGAATCGATCTGATGCGCGTCGCCGGGGAGCTTGCTGAACGCGAAGGTGACGCTCGCGTTCGCGAGGAACACGTCCGAGCCGCGCAGGCGAAGGTGGAAAAGAACCGGGTTTTAGAGGTTGTCCGGGGGATCAGCACCCAAAAGAAACTGTGTCTGTACGCTACGGCAGCAGTCGCTTCGCAGTCGACTGACGGAACGGCGCGGAGCACGACGGGATATCGCGTGTATCAATACCTGACCGACGCTATCGACGCCGAACAGTACCACCAGGAAACGTACGTGAACAAGATGAAAGAGCTCACGACGTATTCGCTCGTCGACTTCGAACGACGGAGTCACGGTCCTAGCTCAGGAATGTTCCTCGAATTCCAGTTCGGTGAACGGCCGGAGACGATCCTCGAGACGCTTCGTGAGGACTCTCGGATTGAAATGGTTTCCCAAGATGAAGTCCAATCCGTCGTCAAAGCACAGATCCGGAACCAGACGTAGCCGGCTCCGACGCTCACACGGTACACCGTCTCTCCAGAGACACACCTCTATCGACATGAAAAATACATTTTAGGCCGTGTGGAACTGTCAAGTTAAGCCGGTTTCAACGGGGGGATATTTCAGCACTTAAAAAACGGTGTATCGGTTGATAAGCACTGTTTGCGAACGGTATCGATCGCGGAGGTGCAGATGTGCTATCGGCAATTCAGTTTCCGACAGAGACCCCTCTATCGATGTGTTGAGGGTACTTGGATACACACCCCTCTATCGATGTGTTGAGGGTACTCGGGTACACACCCCTCTATCGATGTGTTGGGGGTACTCGGGTACACACCCCTCTATCGATGTGTTGAGAGTGCTTGGGTACACACCCCTCTATCGAAGTGTACATTTAAAGCCACCCGTGCGAGCTTGCAGTCATGTTAACTTACGCATCGGTTCCGGCAGACGTCGAAGGCTCGTAGTCATGATTCTGCCGCCGTCGGCTCCGCGCTCCTAAACGCATCTGGAAACGAAGAGGATCGCCGTTTTACTTCTCAAAAGACACGTTCGATGGCATTCCGGTTTCCATGACGAGTGATTTGAAATCGGAGCGAAGTCCGTGAGAGCGCAGTTGCGAGATGTCCGCCAGCATCCACGAGAAGGAGCGCATCGTCAAGTGGTGTTTCTCTTTTAGAGCACGGAGAAACACCAACGTGAATTGCTGTTTTGGACAGAAAAAATACGCCAATATGTAGGTATTCGTTCGTCCGAGGATCGACAGCAGCGTACAGCCAGAATCTGTCTGAGTCGATCTGAATCGCCGTCTCATCGACTGCAACACGATTCGGGCTCGCACCGCCAACAGGCTGTGGATCGACTTTGTGGATAGTTGTGAATTGCTGTTCGGCTTCGTTTGACACCAAAATCTAAATATTCTGTTTAGTATCTGGAAGTGATAGTACAGTGAGGTAGCGTAGAATACCGGTTTCAATGATCTCGTGGGGTGTCCGTTCTCGCTCGAGACATTCTACGTCAATCCAGTCGCTACGACCGCCGAGGCGTTCGGCTTCGGGCATAGGAAATTAAAACTCGACCGCCGGCTCTGTTGAAATCCTCAGAAGCTGACTGATTTCTCCCTTCAATCGATTAGTACAGAGTGTGAACCTTGTAGATTCGCTACCTATATTTTGCCAACGTAGATCCGTCTCCTTTGTTCTCTACGTATTGAATACAGGGTCTTTTTGACGCCAGTCTTTCAAGCTTGGAATATTCCCTCCATGAATCGACGCGCAGTTCTTGCAGCAGTTAGTACGGCGTCTCTCGGGAGCATCGCAGGATGCTCACTCGATCAGTCTGATGAGCCACCGGCTGGCAGCCTCAGGTTCGTCAACAACAACGAGACTGCTCCGCACTCATTCACAATGCGTGTCAAGGATGTCGGCACTGCGCCGGGCGAGGAAACGTATGCAGTTACTGGTCAGACGACAGTCTCACCGGCACAGCAGAACCTCACAGCCTCGGCGACGCTTGAACCTGGCAGCAGTGTGACGTACGACTCTGTTTTCACCGAACCCGCGTGGTACGCCATTGAGTTCACGGTGGACGATCAGCCACCAGCTGACGAAGGCGGCCACGTGGTCTACTCACCCGTTCCGGATGACGAACCGATCGGACGCATGTTAACCGGGAAAGTGGGAAGTAATGGTGGCTTCTGGTGGACGATCAGCGCAACCGAAAACGCGGGTACGTTCGACTTCTAGCACGTATACATTCGACTTCTAGCACGTACTGTATTTGCAGGCGGAAACAGTCACCATCATCAACTAGACTGTTTGTATTGACCAATCTTGTTGGACACCTTGAGGAGACCTCATACAAGATACCTACTCTTGAGCGATCATATATTCAGACGATAATGTGTCCGAAGAATAGGATTTCAACAGAGTCCGAACGCCTCATTCTCTGAGTTAACATCGTCGCCCTCTCACCTACAAACACTTTTCAAGCCCCCAGTGGAACTGGAGCCAAGCGTCGTGTTTCGATGGGCCTGCTAACTCGCTTCCGTCACCTGATGTCGATCCCCGTTCTCGTCTGTGTAGCGGCGGTGATCGGCTTGGTAACGCTGGACTCGCTCCGGGTCCTTCCCAGACCGACGGTGATCCGTGCGGGGTTCACCGCGATCGGTGCCGTCGTCGCGCTCGTTCTGTTCGGCCTCTCACACGGGGAGAGCCGAAACGGCTCCCGCCGCCTCTCGCCGTCCCTCGCGACGAAGATTGTTCTCATCGGTGCCGCGGGGGCCGTCATCGCCGCGGCGGAACTGAACTCGCGACTGCTCCCGCTCCTGATCGTCCTCCCCGTGGGGCTGTTCGTCGTCGCGTCCCAGATCCGCGGTGATCCGTCCGTCCCGGCGGTGTTGACCCAGTTGTGGGCGCTGTTCGCGGCCTCCCAACTCGGAAAGTACGTCACGACCGGCTTCTACTTCGGCGGGACCGACACGTTCGCTCACGTCGCCGCCGTCGACACGCTCATCGACGCGCGGTACACCCCCGCGATTCCGCACGGATACGATCTGTATCCGGTCTTCCATTTCGTCGTCGGTGCGGTCAAACACGCTACCGGGCTCCCGGCCTACGACGCGCTCGTTCTCACGGGGATCGGACTCATGACGCTCGTCGTTCCGATCGCGTACCTCCTCGGCCGGTCGGTCCTCGGATCGACGCGGCTCGGGCTGTCGGCCGCGCTGGCGGTCACCGTCCTGGAGTTCTTCTCGTACCACGCGCTGTACTTCTACCCGCAGGCGCTGGCGTGCGTCTTCCTCCTGATCGCCGTTTACATCAACAGCCGACTGCGTCAGGCCGGCGACGAGCGATCCTTCCGCCGGCTCTCGGTGTTCGCCATCGCGCTCGTGGCGACGATGGTCTTCACCCACCACCTCACGTATCTCCTCTTCGCCGGCGTCGTCGCCGCCGCCGTTCCGGTCGCGCTCGCCCGGCCGTGGCTGTTCGGTCGGTCGACCTCTCCCGTCGGGACCCTTCGCTACCGGTGGCTGTTTCCCGCGGCGATCGGTGCGATGCTGCTGCTCGTCTACTGGTCGTACTCGCCGAGCCTCATCACCGTCGGTATCGTCCAACTGACCGCCGGCGTGCTGTTCGACGTGGCGACGGTCCCGGCCGAGCAGCTGTACCTCTACGGGACGGCGCTGCCGGCGGACAGCGTCGACCGTGCGATCGCGTGGCTCCTGACGCCGACGGGTATCTACGCGACGGGCCTGAGCGCGCTCCTGTTGGTGGCGGCCTACGAACTGCTAAGCGACTTCCGGTCCTATCGGCGGGGGTTCACGCTCACCGCGACCGGGCTCGGCCTCTCGGCGATTCTGCTCCCGCTGCCGATAGCGATCCCACAGATCGAGCGCCTGCAGTTCGTCGTGGCGCTCGTCGCGCTGTTCCCGCTGAGCGTCGGACTCAAACGGACGCTCTCGGTCGACCGGCGGCACGCCGTCGTCGGCCTCGTCGTCATCGCCACGCTGGGCGGGGCGACGGGGTTCACGGTGTTGGTGGCCGACGACCTCCCCGAGACCTACATCGACGAGCCCAGAGAGCAGGCGTCGATGACCGATTCCGAGTTCGCGTCGGTCGGGGCGTCGGCGTCGTTCCTCCAACGGTACGGCGACGGTCCCGCCGCCACCGACCGCGTGACGAACCGAGCGTTCGAGACGAGCGGCTTCAACGCCACCAGCCCGTTACGGGCCCGGCCAGGGGGGGTACAGACCGAGGGGACGTACCTGGTCGCTCGCGAACGGTGGACCGATCACCTCGTCGCGCTCGGAGACGGGCTCAGGAGCGGCGAGTTGAACACCTTCGCCGTCTCCGACGAGCGCTTCGCGGCCGCCGATTCCCGACACAACAAGGTGTACACCTCGAACCACGTCCGCGTGTACCGAAGCGACGACGGGTTCGAGGGCGTCTACGGGACGAACGGCACGGCCCGGTAGAAGGCGCTCCGAAGCAACGCGAGCACCGAGACGGGGTGCGGGGAGATGCGGACCGCTCGGGAGAAGTACGTGACCGCTCGCTCGTAGTCGCCGTCCTCGTGGTAGGCCCGTCCCATGTCCGTGTACAACTGGGTGTAGTAGATCGGGAGGTACGGCTGCGCCGCCGGAACGCGCTGGCTCACGAGGTAGCCGAAACGTTTCGCGTGCCCGAGATACGTGTCAGCGGCCATCTCCGTGGCCATCATGCTCCGCCCGTGGCGCCGACGCGAGAAGAGGTCCGGACAACAGCAGACCCCCGCTTCGGTGGCGGCTTCGAGGACGTACAGCAGGTCCTCGCCCCGGTCGAGCCCGGTCTCGAAGCGGACGCTCACCCGCTCGGTGTCGACGAGGATCGACGAGGTGACCGCCGAGAGGTCCCCGACGAACACGTCGTAGACGAAGTCGTCGAGCGTCGTCGGCGATCCCTGGACGCACAGCCCCGCACCCGTCTCGGCCATCCGGTCGAGCTGGCGGTCCAGCTTGTCGGGCGCCCAGAGGTCGTCGGCGTCCAGAAACGCCACGTACCGGGTTTCGGCGCGGTCGAGCCCGGCGTTTCGGGCGTCGGCGGGGCCGGTGTCCACGTCGTCGATAACGATGAGCTCCGTCGGAACGGTCTGGTCGGCCACCGTCTCCCTGGCTTCTTCGAGCATCGACTCCGGCGTGTACGTCGGGCTGTACGGGACGACGACTGAGACGGGCTCGCTCACCATTCGGCCATCACCTCGCGGTGAATCTCGTTGAGGTGTCTGGCGTGGTGCTGCCAGGTCCACTGCTGGTCGAGGAGTCGCTGGTGGCCGGCCTCGCCCATCGCGCGCAGCCGCTCCGGATCGTCCAAGAGCGCGTCGAGCGTCTCCCGGAGCCGGTCGGGATCGTGTGGCGGCACGAGGACCCCCGTTTCGCCGTCGACGATCATCTCCGGGATGCCGCCGACGTTCGACGCCACGACGGGCGTCTTCGCGGCCATCGCCTCGTAGATGACCGTCGGGCGCCCCTCCCGCCAGCTCGGGTGAACGAGCACGTCGGCGGCGATGTGCCAGCGCCGGAGCGCCACGGGATCGAGCTGCCAGAACGAGCGCGCGGGGTGCGGCGACTCGCCCAGTTGATCGAGGAGCCACCACCGGAGGTCCCCCTCGTGGCCGACCGTGACGAGGAGCACGTCTTGGCGGTCGAGCCCGTCCACCGCGCTGACCAACTCCCGGACCCCCTTCTCCTCCGAGTAGGCGCCGACCGACAACAGCACCTTCGTGTCGGGGTCGATACCGAGTTCCGCGCGGATCTGCTCGCGTCGGTCGGTCGGGAACTTCGTCGGGTCTTCGCCGATCGGCACTGTGAGGACTTTCTCATCGGGAGCGAACCGCTTCGCGAGGCCGGCGAGTTCGTCGCTGACCACGAGGATGCGCGACGCGTACTCGATCGTCTCCCGGAGCCGCCGTTTCGCGCCCTCGTTGAACGACTCGTAGTTGTGGAGATCGACCGCGTGACTGTTGACGACCAGCGGCAGGTCGTGTCGACGGCAGTAGTTCAACATCCCGTAGCCGTCGAGATAGATGTCCGAGACGTGAACGATGTCGTGTGGCGTCTCGAACGTGCGCTCGATGTACGGCGTGACGCGCTTCTGGATGGAGTCTCCCGAGACGTGGTAGAAGTACCGCTTGGGTATCGCGTAGAAAAACCGAGGGTAGTGGGCGATGTACGTCCCCCACCGTTCGGTCTGCGGGACCCGTGCGTACTCCGAGTGCGGGCCCACCGGCGGCGCGAACGGCGTCGGCACGACGAGATCGAGTTCCGCGTCAGTCCGATTCAACGCGTCGAACGACCGATGGTTGAACGGCGACCGCACCGGCAGCGCGTGACTCTGGTGGTGGACGCAGCAGCCCAGCACCCTGTACGGTTCGCCCCCGTCGCCGGCGTAGTCGGGATCCGTCATCGTCCCCTCTCCGAGGCCAGTACCCGAAGCCCCAACACCGACCAGAACGCCAGTCGGGCGAGGTTTCGCGGACGCAGCACCAGCGGCGCGTCGAGCACCGCCGCGGCCTCCGCGAAGCGTCCCTCCGAGAGGAAGTGCCCGACGAGACCCATTCGGTGGACCTGTCGGACCGGAATCCCCCGACGTTCCAGGTCGTCGACCAGTTCGGCGTTCCGTTCGAGGTATCGCCGGTCGTTCGCGACGTACGCCTCCGCCGGCGCGTCGCCCGTGAAGTGTGTCACTGCGAGGGGCTCGTCGACGTAGGCGAGTCTGCCGACCGACAGCACTCGGAGCACGAGGTCCCAGTCCTCGTAGATCGAGAGCCCCTCGTCGAACCCCCCGGTCGACGCGATCACGTCGCGGTCGACCAGCAGCGTCGATCCCGGCCCCATGAACACCTGCATCGACAGCAACGCCTCCGCCAACTCCCGACCCCCTTCCCGGGGAGCGGCCGAGCGAAAGACGCGCTCCGAGACGGCGGCGGCGATCCGCCCGCCCGTCGAGAGCCCGGTCGAAGCGACGTCGCAGTACGCGCCGACCCATCCTTCTCCCCGGTCATCCAGCACCGAGAGCTGTCGGTCGAGCTTCCGCGGCAGCCACTCGTCGTCGGAGTCCAGGAACGCGACGTAGTCGCCGCGGGCGGCCTCGACGCCGGTGTTGCGGGCGGCGCTCACGCCGCGGTTGGCGTCGTGTGTGAGATACCGGACTCGGGGGTCCGAAACCCCCTCGATCAGCGCCGCCGTCTCGTCGGTGCTCCCGTCGTCGACGACCAGCACCTCGATGTCGCCGACCGTCTGGGCGAGGGCGCTGTCGACGGCGCGACCGAGACTCTCCGCCCGGTTGTACGCCGGGATCACGACGCTGACACGCGGCGAATCGGTCGCCGAAGGGTTCGTCTCATCACTCATGCATGACCTCGCGGTGGATCTCGGAGAGCCGCTGGGCGTGATGCTGCCAGGTCCACTGCTGGTCGAGGAGCCGCCGGTGGCCGGCCTCGCCCATCGCTCGGAGCCGCTCGGGGTCGTCGAGGAGGTACTCCAGCGTCTCCCGGAGCCGGTTTGGATCGTGTGGCGGCACCAACATCCCCGTTTCGCCGTCGACGATCATCTCCGGGATTCCGCCGACGTTCGACGCCAGCACGGGCGTCTTCGCGGCCATCGCCTCGTAAATGACCGTCGGACGCGCCTCGAAGTGGCTCGGGAGCACGAACAGGTCCGCCGCCACGTGGAGCCGACGGACCGCGATCGGGTCCAGCTCCCAGTAGGCGTGCGACGGGTGCGACAGTTCGCCCAACCGGTCGAGGAACCACCACCGCAGGGCGCCGCCGTGCCCGACGGCGGCGACGGCCACGTCGTCGCGGTCCAACGCGTCGAGCGCGGCGGCCAACTCGCGCACTCCCTTCTCCTTCTCGAAGCGACCGACGAACAACAGCAGCTTCGTGTCGGGGTCGATACCGAGTTCCCGCCGGATCGCTTCGCGGCGGTCCGTCGGATACTTGTCGGGGTCCTCGCCGATGGGGAGCGTCGTCACCTTGCTCGCGGGCGCGAAGCGTCTGGCGACGTCGGCGAGCTCGTCGCTGACGGTCAAGACGGCCGAACAGTAGTCGATCGTCTCGCGGATCTGCGACTGGACCGTGTCGTTGAACCGATCGAAGTTTTTCAGATCCCCGGCGTGCGACAGCGCCACGAGCGGGATGTCGTGCTCGCGACAGTACCTGAGGGTGGCGTAGCCGTCGAGGTAGAACCCGCACGTCTGGACGACGTCGTGCGGCGTCTCGAAGGTCTCCTCGACGTAGTCCGTCACCCGCTTTTGCGCGGAGTTCCCGGAGACGTGGTAGAAATACTTCTTGGGGAGCATATACAGGAACCGGGGGTAGTGGACGCGGTAGGAGCCCCACTGCTCCGTCTTCGGGACGTGTCGGTAGTTCGAGTACGGCCCCACCGGCGGTGCAAACGGCGTCGGCGACACCACGTCGAGGTCCACCCCAGTGGCGTTGAGCGCGTCGAACGAGCGGTGGTTAAACGGGGTCCGAACCTGGAACACGTGGTTCGGGTGCTCGACCGCACAGCCGAGGACGCGGTACGACTCTCGTTCCGTCCCCGCGGTCGCGTCTGCCTGTGAGTTCCGGTCATCTTCCATGGTAGCACGCCGCCGCGAGTTCTCGCAGCAGTAAGTTCGTCTACCATTCTACGGGGGAGGCTGTTATGCTTTCCGGGGACGGGGACGGGGCCGGGACGCGACGGTGAGACGGTGACTCATACACCTCCGGTGCGATGACTTATATCGGTCGAACGGCTACCGTGGCGCGTGTGTTCCTCCAACGCCCCCGTCGGTGGCCGCCGTGACCGTCCCGCTGGACCGTCGAACCTATCTCGCGGCGATGCTCGCATCGTCGACTGCGGGCTGTCTGGGAGGAGGTGACGAGATGGCGGCGCCCCCGTCCGAGCCGCTGACCCGCGGTCACATCGTCGCGATCGGGCGCGATCTCGAGACGACGACCGTCGACCCGAGCGACTCCGAGACCCCAGTCCAAGACGCGCTCGACACCGTCGCCGAGTCGGGCGGTCGCGTCTACCTGCCGCCGGGTGTCGTCCGCGATCGAGGACCGATTCGCCCGTACCGAAACACCGGTATCTACGGGTACGGGATGAACGTCTCGGTCCTCCAGATAACCCGACCGAACACCGACGGGATCCGGTTCGACCGATCGCCCCGGGCCAGCCGCGTCCAACTCGACGGCTTCGAGCTTCGCGGTCCGGGGCGGGACGCCGACTCGGGCGTGGCGATACACTTCTGTGACAACGATACCGACCCGGTGAGCGACCCGGCGGACTTCTACGTCGGCCGGCTCTACTGTTGGGCGTGGAACAACACGGTGTACCGGGTCGACGCGGGTGTCGGCCCCTTCCAGTGCCGCCACGACTTTCTCCGGATGGACGACTGCGACGCCGGCGACGAGCGGGCGCTGATCGAGTGGCGCTCCTCGTACGGCCCGGCGAACTGGTTCGGGACTATCGTCGCCTACCCGTCGGCCGACCGGAGCCGCGCGAACAGCGCGCTGTTACACCAGCGCGGCGGCGAACTCGCGGTCGGCGACATCACGACGGGGACGACGACCGGGCGACTGGTCGACACCCGGAACGGTCGCCTCCGCGTCGGTCGGCTCCACTACGAGCCGGTCGGACAGCGAGGCGTCCCGCGGTCCCTCGTCCGTATCGGTCCGAACGGGACGACCCGGTTCGACGACGTGCTCGTCGACTCGGAGGCGGTGCGGTACGTGTACGAGCTTTCCCGAGGCGCCGGGAACGCGACCCTGTCCGGCTCCGTGGGCGGGCGCGGGATGATCCGCGAGAACACGGTCAACGTCGCCGGGCGGCTCGACCCCGACCGGCGCTCCTGGTACTTCGGCCGCTCGGCGGACGTCGACGTGACCGGGTCGTCGGGAACGGGGAGCCTCCGCGTGCTGGGCTCCGCCGGAGAGGGGCTTGGCTGACGGCCACCGGTACCATTATTCAAACGCGGTCCGAGATCCACTCGTGTCAGACCAGCCACCCGCCGACGCGTCCGACCCGCTGGTGTCGGTCGTCGTTGTCACCTACAACTCGGCGGCGACTGTCGGGGAGACGCTGTCCTCGCTCGCCGGGCAGACGTATCCGACCGACCGGTACGAACTGATCGTCGTCGACGGGGGGAGCAGCGACGGCACCGAAGCGATCGTCGCCGAGAGCGACGCGACGTTCCACGTCGTCGACGGCGGCACCATCGGCGCGTGTCGAAACCGCGGCGTCGACGTCGCGACCGGCGAGTACGTCGCCTTCACCGACTCGGACTGCGCGGTCCCCGCGACGTGGCTCCGGTCACACGTCGACCGCATCGAGCGTCGAGACGACGACAGTATCGTCGGCGTCGGGGGACCGAACCGACCGTTCCCCGACGACCCCTGGTTCAGCAAACTGGTCGGCAGCCTCCAGGGAACCGCGTTCGGATCCGGCGGATCGCCGCAGTCCTACGCCATCGGTGAGGTCCGGACGGTCGGCTCGGTGGCGGCGTGTAACGTCATGTACGACGCGTCGATCTTCGAGTCGTACCGGTACGACGACTCGATCAACGTCGGCGAGGACGCCGAGTTCCACTTCCGCCTCTCTGAGGCCGGGTACCGGTTCGTCTTCGATCCGACGATCGCCGTCTCACATCACCTCTCGCCCGACTTCGGCGCGTTCTGCGAGAAGAGCCGCTCGTACGGCTACGCGATGGCACGCATCCAGCGTCGCCACGGGAAGGTCATCCGGTGGTACTCCGCGCTGCCGTCGCTGGCGCTCGGCGGCGGGACGCTCGCCGCCCTGACCGATCTCGCGTCCCGAAAAGCGCGCTACGTCCCGCTGTTGCTGGCCGGGTTCCTGCTCGTGAGCGCCTACGCGACCGCGCAGGTGTACCGCGACCGACGGCGTCCGGCGGCGCTCCTCGTCCCGATCATGCTCGCGGCGCAGTACACCTTCTACGGGATCGGGTTCCTCGAAGGACTGGCGACGTCGGAACCGGCCTAACGGCGCTGTCGAAATTCACCGCAGCTGATCGGTTTCACGCTCTCGATCGGCAGTACAGTCAGAGCAACGAGCGATGTCGAGAGTGGGTCTGCGGATCGGTGGCGGCAAGACGTCATTTAAAAGCAGATGAGCCGCAGCGACGGTCACTTATAAATCAGCAAGGCAGTCGACGGCTTCGCCGCCGGCGACGGCGTCAGTCGCGGTCCACAGACGCCCGATAGATCCCGATCGCCCAGTGGTGCTCGCCAAACACCTGGTACCCGAGTCCGAGGTTGCCGTCGACCGCACAGTGCCAGCCGTCGCCGTCGAACCACGGGTCGACTTGGTGCATCGCTCCCGAGTTCCACCCGAGTCCGCCCGGCGGCGCCACGGCGGGGCCGTCGCCCCGCGGACGGTCCTCGTACGTCGAGGGCGTTAGCTCCGTGATCTCGTAGGCGTGGACCCGCTCGCCGTATCGGTTCGCGCAGTCCTGATAGAACGCGAGGACCCGGTCGTCGAAGACGAGCGGTCGACCGCCGGGGCGGGCGGCTTTCGGTCGGTCTCGGACGATCGGATTCGCCTCGTGCGGCGTCCACGCCGGCGACTCGAGGTCGTCGCTGTAGTACGCGTACAGATCCGTCCCGTCACCGAGTAACCCCCACCAGCGGTCCTCCCAGCGAACGACGCTGAAGTCGTGGAGCGGCGTGTCGGGCGCGACGAGGTCGGCGACCGGCTCCCACGTCCCCGGAAACGACTCCGCCCGGTACAGCGTCACCGGGGCCGGGCCGAGTTCCTTGGCCCAGCGGTCGGGGATCATGTAGTGGTTGCCCTCCCACCGGAACACGTACGGGTACGAGAGGTGTTCGTCGGTCTCGAGAACAACTCGGTCGTACGTCCAGTCGTAGCCGTCGTCGCTCTCCGCGTGAGCGATCGCCGCCGTCGGCGTGCGGTTGTGCGTGTACACCTCGAAGAAGAGGTGCCAGCGACCGGTTTCGGTGACGAAGAGGAACGGGTCGGCGACGCAGTCGGTCCGACCGAAATCGGTCACGTCGGCCGCCGTCAGGACGGGGTTGATCTCGCCGACCGGTTCGAAATTCGACGGCGGGCCGTCGGCGTCGACGGGATAGGACGGGACCGTCTCGCGGTCGTATCTCCCTCCCATTTCGACCGGTTCTGGTCGGTGCCGGTTGGTCGGCGTCCGCATGTGGAGCCACTCACCGGTGTGCCACGCGGTGCGCTCGACGAGCGTCGAACTGGCGAGAATCCGACGCAGCGAACGCACCTCCGAATCGGCCCGATGGCGGGCGTGCGCGAGCAGCCGGTGTGCTCGGGTATCGGCGTCCATACTGGATGACTACCTCTGTGCGGTGTCCGCACTTAACCCCCCATGTCGGAGCGCGGGCATCCCCGATCAGAATCCCGTTCCCGCCGTTCCGAGCGCGCGGAACCCACCGGTCGATCCCTCGCCGTGGGTGACCGACACGTCGTCGGGCGACCCCTGGTACAGCGACGTGTGGGCGGGATCGTTCGGGGCGGCGAGGTTGACGACGTTGTCGGTGATGTCGGCGGCCGCGCCCAGTTCGATGTACGGGCCGAGCATCTTCCTGCCCGGCTGACGCCCGTTGTAGTCGTCGGCACCGAGTTCGTAGACGTAGTCGGCGACGCCGGTGACGTGTTTGACCGTGCCGATGACGGCCGTGCCGTGGCCGCGTAGGCGAACGATCGCGGGCGGATTCGTCGTGTTCGACGTGGGCTCCCAGTGGACGTTGCCGAACTCGATGAGGCTGTCCCACGTCTGATCGACGGCGATGCCGGCCGAGCCGCCCATCGTGAGGTAGTCGACGGTCTGGGTGCCGCCGCGCGAGAAGAACACGGTGGTGTTCTGCCCGCTCACGGTCGCGCTCGGGTACGCCGCGATGGTGCCGAACCAGTTCGCCGGGCCGTACCACGAGCGGAACTCGAACAGTCCGTCCTGGTCGCCGGCGTCGCACTCGTAGACGGTGAGCTGCTCGTGACGGCATTGGAACGGGCCGACGCCCTCGTCGACGCGGTAGACCGAGTTGTTCCAGCCCCAGAACAACAGCCGACCGACGAAGAGGTCCTGCGTGTCCCTGTTGGTGTGGTGGATCGCGACGCCCGTCGGTCCGGTGCCGGCCGGGCCGTTCAGCGCGAAGCCGTCGAGTCGGACGCGGCTGACGCCGGACTCCCGGTCGAACAGGATCCCGTCCGCGTTCCGGTCGGTGATCGAGACCTTCGAGATCTCGACGCCCAGCCCGAGGATCTGCGTCTCCTCGTAAGGCCGGATCGGCCCGGTCTCCTCGACGACACCCGTCGGGAGTCGGACCTCTCCGCCGCCCGCGGCCGCCACGATGTCGAGCGCGTCCTGGATCGGCGTGGCCGTCTCGGCCGGGTCGACCGACTGCGGGCTCGTGTTGTTCTTCCCCAGCGCGACGACGTAGCCGCTCAGAAGGAGCGATGTGGTGTCGCTCCCTCCCGACCCGCTCGCACCGGAGCCGATCGTTCCCAGCTGGCTCCAGGAGCCGCCGTCACCGAGATACACGTTCCCGGTGTCGGTCGCGAGGAACTTCGCGCCCTCCTTGGCGACGTAGTTCGATCGACTGGCGTCGGTGTCGCGGATCTCGGCGTCCGTGTCGATGCGTTCGAAGTTGCGGTTCAGCGGTCCGTCCCAGTTCAGTGTCCCCGCAGCGGGGGTTTCGTATTGGTGGTTGTCTGTCATCGTTAGCGTCCCTCGACGCCGCCGTAGCCGGAGCTCCCGTAGCCGTCCTCGCCGAACTCGTCGTTCGGCACCGTCGGCGCCTCGGGATCGGTCGGTGTCGGTTCGTCGGTCGTCGCCCCGTCGAGCACGGCGTCGATCTCGGCCTCCGTGAGCGCCGTGTCGTAGACGCGAACGTCGTCAATCGCGCCGTTCATCGCGTAGTAACTGGTGTAGCCGTTGTCGCCGCGACCGATATACAGCGGTCGGTCGCTGTGGACCACGGGGCCGGACTGCGAGTCGTCGCGGTCGACCTCCTCGCCGTCGAGATACGCCACGAGGGCGCTCCCGTCCCACGTGCAGGCGACGTGGTGCCACTCTCCGTCGTGCGTGGCAACGCCCCAGGGGTTCACGCTGGCCCGCCCGCTCTCGACGGCGACGTGGGCGCGGAGACTGTTCGGCGTCTGGACGTCGACGGCGTACCCCTCCGAACCGAACCGAGCGTCCGCCTTCTGGACGAGCGTCTGTGCGTTCGCGCCGCTCTCGGTGCGGAACCACCCGCCGAAGGCGAGTTCCGCTTCGGGGCGCAGCGCGGTCGCGTCCGGGACCTCGACGTAGTCGTCCGAGCCGTCCCCGAACGCGTAGGCCGTCGAGTCGTACACGCCGGGGACGCCACGCTGTGGCGTCCCCCGGACGGTGCCGTTGTTCCCTCCTGCAACGTCCGTCACTGCTCCGTCGCTGCCGTAGAGCGCCCAGTGAGCCACGAGGCCGTCTCCGGGGCCGACGATCGAGAGCGCCGGCATGATCGCACCCGCGAACCGGGACGGCACGCCACCGTAACCGAGACGCTGGGGGCCGAGGCGCTGGGACGATACGCCGGCCCTGTCGAGACAGCCGGCGACCGAACCGGTCCCGATCGCAGAGACGCCGGTGAGTTTGAGCATCGTCCGCCGCGTCAGTTCGAGCCCGTCTTCTGCGGGCGGCGGTTCCGTTGGCATACTGCAGTACGCAGGCTACCAGCGCGGATAACGTTGACTGGCAACCTGTCTCGCGGATGACCGAAAAAACGACAAAGTAAACGGATAAACCGACGGTTCGTGCGATCTACGCTCCCCAATATTCTCACCCTACCGTCCGTTCGATTGGTCGCGTTAAGTTTGGCGTGAGTTGTGGTAGACTGCGACGGCTTCAAGCCACACCTGAGCTGCCTCTAGCTCGACATTGCTAAAACTATTCGTAAACGATGATGTCCGTTGTTCTCTCTCTCAAAAGACACGTTCGGTGGCATTCCGATTTCCATGTTGAATGACTTGAAATCGGCATCCGCCTTCAGCGAGAACTGGTCCGAGATAGTCCGCGTCATCGACGAGAAATTCCACGGTATCGAGATGATAGCGCCGGTGTAGGTCGGTAAGAAACCACCGCATTGTCTGTTTATTTGTGGTCGGATAGCGTCTCACGTGGTGTATTTCGTTGATGTATGGATCAACTGCGCCGTACAGCCACACCTTCTGGCCGTGGAGGCGGATCATCTTTTCGTCAACCGCAAGTTGCTCCTCGGTAACGGCCGAGATTGGCTGTAGATCGGCTTTGTGAACCCAATTATGAACCGTTGGTCGAGCACGTTCGACACTATATCTCAAAAACAGTAAAGGTGTTTGAAAGTGATAGGAACGCGAGATAGAGCTGAATACCGAGCTTCATCAGCAATCTCGGTGTCGCTTCTCGTTGCACAAACCCAATTCGATCTGGTCGATGCTACCGCTGAGGCGTGTGTTTTCGGGCATGACCCACTCAGAAAACACACCGCCTCACTCTTCATCCTCATTTGAACACCACCCTGTCGTTTCGGTACACCGCGGCGGATTTCACGGGTATCGGACGCTCTGACGGAGTCTTTCAGCAGCATTTCGCGGAACTCTAACCACCATTTCGCGCACGCACGGCGGAGTCGAGCGTGCGCTTAATCGACGAGAAGACGGTTTCTGACATAGGACGTTGGTGGTACCGATCACGTCCATGCGGGCGTTGTGGGAGTGATCGAGCGGATTCATGATCCGGTGTTTAATCAGCGGTCTGATGCCGCTTTCGCGGAGTTCATCGCGGAAGGCTTTGGCGTCGTAGCCGCGATCAGCAGCGAGGCTCCGCGGGTCGTCGGCGTTGCGCCGAGCGACCTGCGGGCCGCTCTTCGCATCGTGTTTCTTGGAAGTCGTTGAGTGGATATCCGTGATGTACAGCGTCTCGACATCCACGAGAGCCGTGACTTTCAGCGCTCGAACGGGGTAGTTCGTGCGGTTGGCGTAGTGGCGGCTGGGCTGATCACGGTCAAAGCCAATCGAATCGATAGCAGCGTGACCGGTGCGTTTCTCGGCTGACGCGCCGAGAAACGCACGCCACGTCTTGGTCGGAATCCGCTCAAACCACGTGCGAAGCACCGTGTAATGTGGAAGTCTAGTGAGTCCGATCTCGTCAAGAACGCTGGACATTTCGGTGGGTAAATCCACCGCAACGCGGTGGGATTTGGCCAGCTCGATGCGGAGTGCATGCAAGGTGAGCATCGCCCACTCCGAACGAACCCGCCGACCCTGAAGGGGGAGGCGGGTTCGTTCGGAGTGGTGACAACCGATTTAGCCTTAGCCACCGTAACACGCGTGAAGAGACGAATTTCGGATCTCACACCGATTGTCTCTTCGCTTTCTACAGCAATAACGGAGTCGTAGCCTTCGCGTCTAGCGAAACTACAGAGCCAAATTAAGTGGTTGCCCCCTCGTCTGGCGGCTGCTTCCCCCGTAGGATCGTCACTGCCATGAATAATGGATCGAGGCCGGTCGGTTTCCGGTGACTACTGCGGCCACTACGCGTTGAACTGTGCCCGAATGCGTTCACCGACGTACGTGGTTTCTTGGTCGGTGAGGCACATGGGATTGACTGTGAACGCTTCGGGAAGGTCGTCGGCGCCGACGAAGACGCGTGGTTCTTCGCGCCGGAGCGCACCGACGACTTCGGTGGCTGAGATCCCAGCCGAGTCGGCCTCGACTGTGACCGTCAGTTCGGATGCGACGGCCGTCTTGTCCGCGGCGGTAATCGATGTTCTAACACCAGCCACCGAATCGAGGGTCGCTGCGATACGCTCAGACCGGGCGCGCCACTCGCGCTGGCGTGCGTCGTGATCCTCCGCTTTGAACGCGTCCAAGGCTCGGACGAATCCAGCGAGTTCCTCCTTTCCGACTTTCATTGGCCGACCGATGCCCTGTCGCGGGACGCCACCCAGCGCCTCTGGATCTACGAGGGCCGTCGGTGGCTCCCAGACGGCCTCGGCCGCGTGCATGTCGAGATGTTGCGCCGCGACCGACGACACGAGGGTCGCCCGACCAGCAAGGAATCCTGTCGTCTGCGGGCCGCGGATGGCCTTTCCACCACTGAACGCCACGAGATCTGCCCCCGCGTCGATGAACGCTTCCAGGTTGGTCACCGGCGGGAGTTCGGCAGCCGCGTCCACGACGACTGGCACGTTGTGGTCGTGTGCGACGTCGCAGACGGCCTCGAGAGAAGGCTCCGTGTACGGTTTTTGCACATATGCGACAGCGGCGGTGTCTTCGGTGATGGCGTCAGCGTACTCCCAAAGCTCGACGTTCTGTGCGCCGGTTCCGAGATGGTGGTCGTTCGTCCCGATATCGACGATGTGCGCACCGGCCGCCCGTAGGGCGTGGTCGTAGCCTGTGCGGTGAGTGCGCGCCATCACGATCTCGTCCGGTAACCCCTCAGTGTCGGGCAGCTGCGCCATCGCGCCGATGTCATCGCCAGCGATGCAGGCGGCTGCTCCGAGTGCTAGTGCTGCCGCCGCTCCGGACGTAACGTAGCCTGCTTCCGCACCCGTTACGTCGGCAATGAGGTCGCTAGCGCGTGCCTGCAGATCGGATAACCGGACAAAGGCATCCGCCGCACGATTCATCGCGTCCACCGCTTCGGGACGAATCCGACTGCCGCCGATTCGCGTTTTCGTGCCCGTGGCATTGACGACGCTCGGGACGCCCAGATCCTCGTAGATGGTATCATCTGGCATCGTATTCGCGGGTGCGTTGTCGAGCGCTAAATAGTTGGTCGTCTCGTGTCGGTCTGGTGGGCGTGAGAGAGTCGATTGGGTGTCGTCGAGGAGCGCGTTGCGGCGTTGAGGGCGAGTGGCAGGCAGCCGGTCCGAGACTACGCCTCGTGGACAACCCGATCGATGAGGCGCTCCCACAGCGCCGGCAAGTAGTCTCACTCGAGGAACGCCGCAGGCGCCCAGTGGGGTGTACAGTCGATCGCATACGCGAATGCACTGCCGGCATCGTGGTCACCTACGGTAAGGAACGGGTCACCGTTCACTGTCGCCCACACGTCCGCGTTAGGGTGGCGCTGACACGATTGTAGCCAAAGACGTGTGTCCATTCTGCTGGGAACGCGTTACCCGGAACGCCTCGATTCCGTGGTGTCGCCCCTACTGGTGTTTCGACCCGGTCGTCGGCGTCGGCGATCTCGACCGGGAGGGCGTCAGCGAGTGCGGTATTGCCGTAGCGAGCCTGCCCGCCTTTGCCAGCGAAGCTCATGTCTCCGCCGCCCATCCCGAGTGCTCCGCCCTTCCGGACCCACTCCGCGAGCACCGTGCACCGGTCAACGTCTCGGTCACCCGCGTCGACCTCCGGCGTCACCTGGAGGGTGTCGGCACCTACATCACTCAGTATCACTAGGTCGAATCCGGCTGGCTCCTCGCGAGTTCGGGGGAACTCAGCCTCGCAACGTGACACGGTTGGTACGTGACCGTTGCCCCGGTGTTCTCGAGTACGTCGATGAACTGGCCGGCCGCTTCCTCATACGTCCCGTCCCGAAGCACGTTACGGCCTTTCACCTCAAACTGGACTGTCACCAAGACTCGCCTGCCAGGAGTACGTCGGTCATCGTGGTGCCGCGACCGCTCCCGGAACGACGAGTGAACTCCCGTCGATAATCGCAGAGATGTTAGATGGTCGATTATACGTCTGACTGTCACCGTGATTTCACTGCGCGCGCTCGGGGGATGACTCTCAGATCGGTTGCGCCGAGAGACTCCGGTAGAGTGCGGACTTCTCCACGGATTGCCGATCCCGCCGATCTGCGGTGTCACCATCTTCCAATCTCGCCCGTCTCCTGTACCCTGACAAAGTCTCGTCGATCCGTGCGTGGATCTCGTCGATGTCGTGGGTGTGGTCCACCGGCCCCGCCTGCGAATAGCTGCACAAAACGCACGGATCGTATTACAACCGTACGAATGTAATGTCAATGGTCGTTATTTGATAGTCGTCGGCGTCGCGCTCAACGGGCGATAAGCTGCAGCCACAACCACATCGTAATCGGCGTATAAAATCACAAATGGAACTGGAAATGCCCGTGGCGGCGGCCCCAAATTCGGTGCGAAAACGGGCCGAGGTCAAATTAATAACTAAGATCAGTAGCACCACCGCGACTGCCGATAAGGCCCAGCATTTAGTTTCTTGTTTCTGAATCATCTATTTTGAATACTATTTTGCTTATTGAAGAACTTCATTCATAACTGAGTTCACAGGACAGATCTACAGCCAGAAACAGGCCGAAGCCCGAACCATGCTGCCGTCGACGAGACTGTTATTCAACTTGACGGCGAACGCTATTGTCGGCTCTACGCGTTTGTTGGACTAATTCCAAATAATAACTATATACTCAATTTAAACCGGCAAAAATAATTATCATAGATTAGTTTTCCGCGGAACCCTGCGAAGAAACGACGCAGCTGACGCATCTTCCTCGTTGGTAGTCCGGAGCTACTTCACCGAGCCTATTACAGATATATTCGCGACTGGCTTTGTTAAAATCCTCAGCGGCTTACAGGATAGTTGGTCGAATGGGTAAGCACAGGGAACCTAGAATGGACGTTCACTAACCACGCCGAACAGCGCCACATAGATCGCGACGAGAGCAAGGACGAGACTAGTACTCGTGTCGCCGAGGATGGTGTCTGACACATAGTCTTTCAACAGAGCCTCTCGAGTTCAACCCCGAACATCATATAAATTGGAACTGTATATGTTATGTTTTTCTTATATAACGAATGTTCTATTTGTTTGCTAATATAAATAATGGACAATTTTTCTAATCCGTTCTATCGACGCCGACGCAGAAACGATAAGCGAGTGCTGACACCTTCGCTTTCGCATGGAATCAGCTTCAGCCGATCACACCGAGAACGTTCTAACCTCTCCAGTAGAGCTTGAATCTGCATCTTCGATGCGTGGTTGATTCTCGAAATGGCACGGACTGTGAGTTTCGACGGCGGGGAGTCGCTGGCGGCGGCGAACCGCCGCCAGCGACAGTGGTGCCACTCACGACCGCTGTCCAGCTCGGTGGACAGCTACCGGAAGAACCGGTCGTCGAGTGGCTGATTCGCTGGAACAGCGCTGCGGACACCAAGCGCTGTCCAAGCGGCTCGCAACACCGTCTCACAGAACTCCGTGAACGGCCACCTCCAGAGGCCGCCCCCGCGGCGGGAGCCGCCACGTCCCTCCAGTGAAGATACCGCCAGCTGTTCTGGGGCGGCAGGCCCACGACAAACATCACCGTCGCAGGCCAGCGCCCTGAGAACTGGTGAACGCGAGGCTCCGCTTGGCTAATCGGTAGCCCGGCTCGATGCCGAATCGCTTGCTGTAGTGCTCTCGTGCATCCCGTGGCGTGTCGATGAACGGCGCGTCAGCGGCGTAGCCGTGACGCGCCACCCCGTGTTCGTCGTATCGTCCCTGCTGGTAGACGCCGTCGATGAACACGGGAAACGTCACCTCGCCGGCGAGATCGTGTTCGATCTCGCGGCTCCAGCCTGTGCTGAGTTCGTTTTGACTCGTTTCGCCCCACTTGACGATCGGCATCTCGTAGGCGTAGCTGTGTGCGTACAGCAGTCCGAGACAGGTGCTGTTGTAGAAACCGCGATCAAGGTAGACGGCCTTGACACCGAGGTCAAGCGCGTCTCGCTTGTTACGTACCCGCGCGTACAGCGTCGCAGACGCGTGACACGTCGATTGCTGGTGCGGGCACGAACTGCTCTTCGACGGCGGTACGACGGCACACCGTCTCCGAGTCTCGTCTCGGCACAACGCTGTCAGTTACGTCCCACGCTGTTCTAGACAATGTTTAATTTTCCATCAACTATAAGTAGAATGGTTAACTACTCCTTCCCGGTTGGGAGTGATCGCCGCGCAAAGGTGTAACACACCCACCAACCCATCGACGGGTGTACACAGAGCAATGTCCAAGGACACATCTGACGGTCTATACGACGCGGACAGGCGTAGCGTACTCAAATACCTGGGGACGTCGGGGGTGGTCGCAGCCGGCTCGGGCCTCGGAGTCACGCTGCTCAGTGGCTCCGGTGCGGCCGCTTCGGCCGACATCTCGGCGTCGAATCCGGAGGCCCTATCGAGCGACGACGGTTCCGTCGACGAAGTGTTCATCAAGCCGTCGCTGTCGGTCTCCTGGGACGGCTTCGACGCCGTCGTCGGCAAAGTCCGCATCCTGATCGAAGCCGCCACCGGCGCCTCCGACCTTGACCCGCCCGAAATCGAAAATCTCGATTACACCCCGACGTTCCGTGCGACCGGCTACGCCAACGGGACGGACAACGACAGCGAAGAGGAGACGGGACCGGGCACCAACGGCGAGTACGAGATCAACTGGTTCGACGGCGACCGTCGCATCACGATCTATGACACCGACGGCGCGCCGGATTACGAAAACGGCGGGTACAACTGCGGCGCGACGATGGAGACGTATCTCGACGGTACGCTGATGGGTGACCCCATCGACGGTGCCCAGAACGGCTACTACGGTGCCGCCGGCACCACCGACGCTTTCGAGGAAACCACCGACGCCGGAACCAACG